>Ga0210044_10002674_pt1 | contig 26229 bp, 44 predicted proteins | sample CryGey13umfilter_2_FD_183959 | JGI IMG/M metagenome (GOLD analysis project Ga0210044, IMG submission 183959) | Groundwater microbial communities from aquifer in Utah, USA - Crystal Geyser 4/9/14 3 um filter (SPAdes) (version 2) | ecosystem: Environmental > Aquatic > Deep subsurface >... | reverse complement strand
CCAGGACAGCAACGACCTGCCAGGTGGCATCCCCATCCCAATTGAAGAGGGCTCCATTCCCTTCGCCCCAAAGGGCTCCATGGAGCCCTCCACCACAAATGGGTTCCTGATTCCAATCAGGAGCCTCAACAGGGCCCGACTCGGGCCATTGAAAACCTCCATAAGAGATTCGATCCATGTTCGAGGTCCTGAGGACAAGAGCATGGTCTGGGGGAAGTTGGTAGATCATTTTTTATTCCTTGTCAGGCCCCTACTACTCGAGGTAGGGTTCCGGTATACAGTCTTTTCGCCCTGGCAGTAGATACACGCCAGCTTGCCATGGTCTTCGCAGAGCATGCTGAGGTTGCCTACTGCGAGGAAGACTTCTCCGGCTATGCTTTCGTAGACCTTCCCCTTCCAGTCACAGGAGGAACACTTGGCAGTGTCCCCATCCTTGGGGGTGTCTTCGGTTAGGGCTTGGACTTCCTGTCCACATCCCGGACACTCTTCCTCGGTGAAATTCACCCAATCCATGACAATTGTCCTCCGATTAAACACGGGACTGTTGGTGTTTGAAACACTGCTCACTTGCCCTCCCAAATTCTTGGGTTGTCATTCCACTCTGTTTCCATTGCGGCAAGTGTAATGGCTTCTTCTAGAGTTTTGTCCTCTTGAAATGAGGACAAAACCGTGTCCAAACAGACACCTCGAAACCAAGGCTCGGTGTCCAGTTGGTCACACACGCCTTTGATTACCTCTTTCTTGTATGCTTGAAAGTCCATCAGAAATCCCGCAATTTGATTGGTGGTAATGAAGATCACCGTCTCGTTGTCCTCTACCCATTCGTCAGGGCGTCCCTCTACCTTCAGAAGACGACAGCCGTCTTCATTGGCATAGGACCAAGCGGTGAGCCAGTGGTACCAGGGGGCTTGTGCCCCGTTGTGTTTGCTTCATGGGTGTCTCCAATGCTACTGCGCACAGAGACTCCACCTTGCAACACCTAGTCCTTGCAGAAACACATAACACGCTCTAGACACTTGTGTTCAACCTCAGCTTTGCCCATGTCCCCTAAAGCACCTTGAATGGCTAGGTCGAGGGGGAGTATGCAAAGCATGACCGTAACAAAGAAGAGCAGGAAGTCCACACGAAGAGTCTTTTTTCCTTCGTCTAGTCCCCGAAAATAGGCTTGCTCTTCCCAAAGCTCCAACCACTCACGTTGTTCAGGTGTCAAAGGGATGCTTGGCACTGGTGTTCGAGTCACGTCCCTACCCCTCCGTAGAACATAGGAAGCCAAAGTCCATCTTCGACCACCAGGAGGCTGGGGCTAGGATGCTGTCACCCCAAATGCCCGTGGTGTAATACAAATCCGCTCGTTGGGCGGCTCCCCCCGGCCCTTCAACCATTGCTTCGGCTAGCGAGCACCCAGCATGGAGCGCTTCCTTCAGCATGTGGTAGAGGTCACGAGGCCCATCAAAGGACATTCGGTGGGTGTAGTCCGCATCCATTGGCACAAGCATCCCCCCTGACTCGGCAAGGTACTCCTCCAAGGTGATCCCATAGTGGACACACAGGAGAAGGATCCCTTGTTCAGGGGTCTCCGCCACAACACAATCCTCACCGTTGGTGAAGATCTTCCTCATGGGATGCATGACATGTGACAGACATGCTCCCCAAGGAGGATCGGCATATCATCTTCCGTGCCATCTCCTGGGGAGAATACATAGGAGGACTTCATGGCCGCTTCCAAGTCCTCGAGTCCTGCTACACCAGCGAGGGCAAGGAACCTCATTGATAGCACTCGAACGAAACTTGTCCCACCACCACTGCTGGGCCAATCGGTTGTGGTACATCTCTTGGCTCTTGTCGATCCCAAGAAACCCATGCTCCCGCTTTTGTCAGATTGTAGGGGGACCATGTGCTTATCTCCAAGCAAGTTGCAAGTGCCCTGCAAGTTCCGGTAACTGGTGGGGGTACAGGGATAACGAGGTGATGTCGTAGACGCAACCCTCTGAACCATAGCATCCTCTTGGATGTTTGACATCCAAGAAAAGGATCCCATCCGTCTTGCGGAGGGTGTAGTTGCAGGAGGAATTGGGGAACTTGCCCCAATTGTATGCAGAGGATCCCCCTTGAGGGTTGCTCAGGAGGTACTTGGCGAGGTGGCGCGCTTCATAGGTGTCCCCTCGCTTGGGTCCTGGCATACAGAGAAAGGAACCAGAGTCCCCTGCAACCCATAGACCATTGCTGTGGCCGTATAGCAAGGATAGCTGTCCTGTGCGTACACCGGGAAGGACAACCTGCGTGCTACTTGGTGTTCCTGCGAGGGCGGATAGGATCAAAAGGAAGGTGAGCATCTATGGGATCTCCGACTGTAAGTAGAGAACCCATAGATACTCCACCACACCCAGAAGCGCAACAACGGTGTTAGACGCCCTTCACAGGGTGGGTGATGATGTCAATCGCAAGCCCCACCCCGAACACGATCATCCAAGGCGTTAGGATTGCGGCCTGTAGCCGGGGATGTCCTTCTGCCTTTCCTGCCAGAAACCATGCAGGCTCAAAGGCCATCGTCAAACACTTATCAAGTCTTGCATTCATTGTCCTCTCCCCTAGCCTTCTTGGCTCGCGAAACCTGACCCACCATGGGTCGGACTAGCCCCCGGACCGTACCAACGGTCATGGGGGTTATCCTTCATTGTCCGCACACGTCGAACATTCGGGCGCTCCCGAAAGCGCAAACCCTGTGTCTCCAAGGCCTCTTTGATCTGCCTGCGCTGTTGGCACAGGTTCCACGCCAGCACTGCTAGGTGCTGCCAATCAAAGAACAATTCCCCGTCCTCTCGGCAGGCTTCAAGGAAAGATTCCACAGACTTCATCCTCCGGATCGAGATCTCCGAATCGGGTCATGTCTTCTTGGTTACCGTTGAGGTTGGTGCTCAAGGGGGGGCTACTACGCATAGTAGCCCCCCCTTGAAACCATTACTTGGTTTTTGGTTTGGTTGGCACCAACACCTTTTGGGTACGGTTGGCCTCTAAATAGCACCTCTGTTCACAGACCTTGCGTTCTGGTGATCCAGGGGAGAACATATAGCATCCTCCTAGGTGGCAAAGGATATCTTTTTTTGGCATATTCTAGGCTCCTTTAGGAGGGACCCCCCCTATAGCAGAACCCCCGCCCTTCTTGTCAGGAGGGCGGGGGTTGGCCTCTTAGAGGTTGCCCTTCGCGAACTCGGCCATGACATTCGGGGTTGAGGTGTCAAACCCAACAACGTCAAGATTGTCCTTTCGCTTGGGGTCCGCGATAGTAAACTCGTTGCTGACCATCCCCACCACGATCAGCTTGGCGTCAATGCCCATAGCCTGCTTGTACTTGTCCAGAGCCTGGATGGGATGCTGGACCCCCATGTACGTCTCACTGTCCGTGTAGACAGTGAAGACATCCACAGGTACTTTGTTTGCCAAAGCCCACTCCATGGGGAGTGAACAGTTGGTGGCACCCATAGGGATCCGGGCAATCTGCTCACAGATATGGTCCAAACGCATCCGTGGAGTGATGCCCTTGATTTCCACCATTTGGTGGGAGAAGGCGGTAAGCACATGCTGCTTCTCCACAGCGGCAGTGATCATGGCCATAGCTGCTGCACCAACGGCAGGGGTGATCCCTGCCATGCCTGCAATGGTACTCCAGCCCATAGAGCCAGAGACATCCAATGCAAGGTTCCAGCGAAGGCCCGTAGGCTCCACGTTCCCGAAGGATGCATAGAATGCACGATCAAGGGCGTCCGTGATCTGTGACGTAGGAGCCCAAGTCAAAGATCCAAGAAAACCCTTGCCTGACTGGTAGGTGTTTAGTGCGACCAACATCTGGAGAGGATGGACACGCGACTTGCGAAGCAAGTCCTCATCACCCAGAATCTGGACCACACGGTTTGTCTCCTCTGAGAGTGGGGTGAGCAGACCAATGGCTGTCATCTTCGCAAGGTTGCGAACAAGAGCTGTCATTGGCATACCCTGGCCACCATTGTCAAGCAACGCGGCCCAAACCGCCTTCTCGTTGAGAAAGTTGGTTGAAATCGCCTCACGAGGCAAGCGGTAGGTGCGGATCAAGTCCACCATCTTCCGAGTCGAAGTGACAGAGGGACCTGAAACACCCAATGCCTTAGCCTGCTCAAGAGCCCAGATCAGATCCGTGGCATCGCCAGCAGGGGTGGGGCTTGGAGCCCACTTGCCGGTAGCCCAACCAAGGATGTGATCCACTTCTCCACCACGCTCGTGACTGCTTGGCTTAGCCAAGCGAAGGATGTCCCGGTTGGACCAGCCCGCACGGGACTGATACTTCACGACCTGCAGGGCCAGAGACTCTGGCTTCCGGTTGATGTACCACTTCGACACAGCGCGCTTGAAGCCAGAGGTGAACCCACCAAAGGCATGGAGCGCCTCCGTCCACTGGAACAGGTGGGTGCCGATGCGGGCCACCTTAGGTAGTGCGTTGTAGGCGTATGCCTTGGTTGCGTCATCCCCGGCTAGCTTGCAGGCCATAGCCAATGCAAACAGTGCAGGGGTGTTCTTAGGGGCACGGCCCCCATCCGAGATGGCCACGATGGTGTCAACAACGCGCTTGCCGTCGATTGCAAGGCAGTCCATGACTACCTGTGCGCTCTCACGGGTGAGCTTCTTCTCCGTGGCGTAATAGGAACCACCTTCTGACCCAAGGATCAGGAAGCGGTTGAGGCGGGTCCAGAGGTCAGCCTCAAAAGTGAAACCTCCAGCGGAGTTCTTCACCATGTCCTGTCCTGGGATTGCCTCGGTCTGAGGAGTTGTGCGGGTGTTGAAGTGGGAGGTTAGGTTACGCATGGTCATGGTCTTCCTCTCGTGTTGGCCCCTGCTTGTGCAGGAACTAGGTTGTGGAAACAAAACGAGCACCCTAACTGGTGTTGGGGTGCTCGTTCGTGTGGTTGCGGGAGCTGGATTCGAACCAAGCGATCTCTAGGTTATGAGCCTAGCGGGTTGACCGGACTACCCCATCCCGCGCCAATTGGTAAAGGTTGAACTAAAGAGCATCCTATGGGTGTTCCTGAAAGAGAACCATAGGAAAACGGCCCAACCTAAGCCAAAGTGACACATGCGGGTATCGCGAACAAGTAAATGAGACAGGTTTTTTTAACCCCAAGAAAACCCTGACCCTTCGGTCCACGAAACCAACACATATCTAAAGTGAATCACGAACGAGTAGATTCCTTAGGGTAAGAATTTGAAGAGAACCCTAAAGATTCGGCCCGTGAAAATGTTAAAGATCGTTGGGCTTTTTGTGGATGTGATCCACTAGGTTTTGAACCAAGCCCTTGAGGTGTTGTGCGTGGTACCAATCCTCATCCACTAGCACTAGCACTCGTCCTGTAGAGGATACCATCGCTGGTACAGGTAGGTCTCCTCTACTATGCATCCTTTGCGCCGTCCGGAGATTGACTCCTGACATCCTGGCCCATTCGGATAGCTTGATGGACTTCTTCATTGGCTCTTGTGGACGAGGGGTTGTCCCCGCACCTCCTTACCCACACACCTTACTCTGTCGCGTTTTTCGCGTCAACTGTTTTTTCGTCTCTTTCGCATTAAATAGTCATGCTGGGTTCGCTCCTTCCAATCAAAGGCCGGGGAAACCTCGGCTAACCAGCAATCAAGCATTTGCCAGACAAGAAGGTTTGCAAGATCATCCATGCTTGCCTGCATGACTGTGATGATGCGCTGGCCACGGGTGACAAAGACTTTGTTGCCCGTTAGGCGGTACCGGATCCCCGCGAGGCGAGACTCCTTGGTCCGATCCTCTTCGGGTTCGTACACCCACATGTCACATGCAATCCTGTTGGGGATCTGAAACGAGTCTTGAATCGCTCGTTGAATTCTACTTCGTGCTGCCCAAGTAGAATTCACGTCACCCACACGCTCTACCCATCGTTCACAGGCATGTTGTGTGATCCGCCACCCAGAAGTCTTTACCTTCTGCCCCTCGTTTTTGGAGGTTCGTTGCTTCATCAGAAGCCCTCAAAATCTTTAAAGGGCTCTTGAACCTTTTGGGGGTTAAGGCCTTCCTCCTCTACCAAAATGCGGGCCATCTCTTCGACTAGGTTGCCCTTACACATAGACACCTCCTGCTTCTAGTACGCCATGGAACCAAGGCTTGATCGTTAGTCTCCCGATAGCCAGAGGTAGGGGAGAGCATGGGAGCCCCAAGATGTCTAAAACTACCCTGTACCTTGGCATTGCTTGTGCGGTTTTATTGCTGATCATTCTAGCTATGATGTGGATGGGGCACGCAGCCAATATACCTGCCATTGCCACCGCAGCCGCAGTTGCCACAGCAACCATCGCTGAATCCAAGAGGATGCGAGAATGTGTGCGGAAGGACATTGGGGAAACCCTTGCTGACACCCCCAAGAGCCAAGAGGCTTTGGGAGAAACCAATAAGCGGGCGGAACAGGTGGCGGTTGATGTGTCCCATTTGGATGCGGACCACCTCAAGGAGGAAGGCAACCACCTTTTTGGTGGGTTGACTCCTGATCAAGATATCACTGACCCTGGGGAGAAAGCATGAAGGACGATCTGTTTGCACGTTTTCGTCGAAATCTAGACCTCATGGGCTTGGCTCTCTTGAGCCTTTTTACCGTTGGATCCATCATCTTTGCCAATGTGGTGGGTTCGAAGTCCTCCACCCAAAAGCACTGGACAGTCCAACCAGACCTCTATGTGTGTGACACAGCTCCTGCTTGGGCTCAACCTGGATCTCCAGCACTAGACAAAGCGTTGGTTTTTTGGGCAGAGAATGGTTGGTCTTTTGCACAAGTGCAACATGGTCCCTGTGCCACCCTCTGTTCGGTTCAGGTGGGTGGGGAGACCCTATCCAAAAATTGCATGCCCGGAAAAATTGTCTTGGACTTGGCAGACTCCTCAAGTACCGCCTGGCATTTTGGTAAGTGCTCCCTACCACAGCACAAGGAACTTTTGGCACAGGATTCAGGGTCAATCACAGTTCCCTCTGTTATCCTTAGTCCAGATGATCCCAATGATAGGCGCATCCTGCCTAAAGATGCCGAAGCCCGCACACTGGCACATGAGATTGGCCATTGTCTTGTGGGTGTGGGACACAATGAAGGTCCTGAAATGATCAAGGGTTGGCTACGGGTCAACCCTAAGACAGGCACCCTGATGAACCCCTCCCTCTATGAGGGTGGGTGGGATCTAGAAGGTGTCAATGCCATCCCTGCATGGAAATGAGCATGTTGCATCTCCTTTTGCTCTGTTTCCCTCTTCTGGCACAGGAACCCATCCCGGATGGCGTTCAGAGGCTTGCTGACGGATCCACAGTGGAGGTGGTAGTGGAGGGTGGTGACAAGCCCTACATCCTTCCAGGGACGTACTGGGTGCTTCCAGACACCTATTACCGAGCCGCTGTGGTGAAAGCAAAGCAGTTGGAACTCTACAAGACCTCCTTGGACGAATGTACAACCACAAGCCTAGCTTGGCAGACACGAACCTCGGATGTCATGAGACAATGCTCAGAGCAGTTCGACCATTCGGATCAAACCGAGGCCAACTTGGTTTCCCAGATCAAAGATTGGGAAACCCGCGCTCTTGTTGCTGAAGGAAGGTCGAAGGACCTTCGAAACCAGCGCAACACCGCTTGGGCAATCACAGGTGGTTTGGTTCTAGGTGCTGTCACTGTCACGGCTATTGCGGTAGCCCCCTAAGGAGTTTCCTATGCCAAATGCTGTTCGTAATGGAGACAAAGGTCCGGATGTGGCTCTTGTCCAAGAGCGGTTGAACCTGCATGGGTTCCCTTGCGTTCCCGATGGTCGCTTTGGTTCTAAGACCGAAGCGTTGGTCATGCATTTCCAACAGACCAAGGGCTTGAGCAAAGATGGCGTAGTGGCCACCACAACATGGGAAGCCCTCCTACAGAACCCTGTGGCCTTAGGTAAGGCTCCACCACACCCTCTACCCGAAGTCCTAAAGACCATCTTGTCCTTGGGACACAAGGTCATGTGGGAGGGGGACTACCACCTCAACCTATTTGGTATCCGAAACCTCAACGCATCCGTGAACAGCTTTGATGACACGTTGGGTTGTGCCTACACTGTGAATGGCCTTTGGAGAGTCAATTACTGGCCAGGGACCACCGATCCTGGCACCTATTGGCTGAAGAACCCTGAGAATGTCAAGGGTACCGCGATTCTTGTGCCAGGGCAATACATGAACACATGGAAGATCGGGCTCCATGGGGGCAAGTACGAGGCCCTGACCCAGCAGGCGGGCAAGGTGAAGGTCTACCGAGATTCCAATAAGGATGCTGTCTTGGATAAGGATCCTTCCACCATCATGGAAGGGTACTTAGGCATCAACCTCCACCGTTCGTCTGCTACAGGGGAGTCTACCCAAGTGGACAAGTGGTCAGCAGGTTGTCAGGTCCATGCTCGGATTGACGGGTTTAATGAGATGATGGCACTTGCACACAAGCAAGTTGAGGCGCTTGGTATTGACACCTTCACCTACACGCTCATGGAATCAAAGTATTAGGAATCGGTTACGGTCTTGATCTAAAAGGAAATCACCACTTTCTACGGTCATGTCTCATAGATAATTGCCTCCTGCATCACACGCTTGGTATCCACTCCCCGTTTGCCGCAACCGCCGTATGTCAGAGTAGGGGTGGTGGTCAAGGTATAAAGTTGAGATGCAATCTTGGAGTCTTCAAGGACAATGGGCACGCTATAGTGTGCCCATTGTTGCCTTGCATCCCTAAACTGTAACGTACCTTGTCCAATTTGCCATGGGGCATTTGGGTGCTGTCTGTAGGGTGTGTGCCCAAGATAGAGGGGTTGGCAGAGCTTGAGGGCGAATTCACTAGTATGTTTGGCTTGTTCGAAGGTGCTAGTTTGGTACAGCACATCCTTACCGTCTAGGGCAAGGAGCATTGCTCGCCCTGTGGTGGCACCCCCCTTCGCCTACGGTGAGGGAACTGTTCAGCCCAATCCCACAACGGTTGAAGTCCTAACTGTTGGTAGGCCTTCAACCGTTGTGGGATTGGATGGGTAGTACCATACCCTGTTGGCATGGTTCAATGGCTATCCTTGGACCACAACTTCGTCAATCCGTTATTTGGTGTATACGTTTGGGTGGGTAGTATCCTACCCTGTAGGCAGGTTCAATGACTATCCTTGGATCACAAATTCGTCTCACATACAAGAACCCCTGTCGTTTGTCCACAACAGTGGACCACGGGTTGTCGGGTCTGGCTAGTGTGGATGGGGTACTTCCTTTAGCAGGGGATCGTATTTTTGTGCAAGCACAAGTGGCTCTTGCTCAAAACGGCATTTACATCGCCAGTGCTGGTGCTTGGGTTCGTAGTTCGGATATGGATAGTGTAGTTGAGGACGCCATTCAAGCGGGGTTGGTTGTCTTTGTGCAAGAAGGGTCTACTCTGGGGCAGAAGACCTTTACCCTAACTACGACAGGGGCTATCACGATAGGGGTTACTCAGCTCACCTTTGCTGAGTTGGGTGGAGGAGGCGGTATTACACCCCCTGCAACTAGCACCCTAAACGCGATTGCTCTTTGGGGAGATGCTCTAGGCACATCCCTTTTAGATTCCACTATTGTAGTGGACGCAGGGCACCTGCAGGGTGCAGGTAGCTTGAGGGTGTTACAAAGTGCAACAACACCTACAAACATTCCTGGTAACGGGGTTTTTTGGGCTCGATCGGATGATGCTCCAGTTTTTACTACTGCATCTGGTGTAGATCAAAACCTCTCCTCATGGAGCCCCAACAAGCGACCTGTGGTGGTTGCATCGACAGCCAATGTAGATTTGGCTGTCGGCGGGTTGCTGACTGTTGACGGTGTGGCTCTAACAACAGGGGATAGGGTTCTTGTCTGGAACCAAACAGTTCCTCTTGCAAACGGGATCTATGTGGCCTCAGCTGGCTCATGGTCTCGTGCTTCAGATTTTGATGATGCAGTCCAGGATCACATTGAAGCAGGCATCTCCGTGTATGTCCAACAAGGGGACAGTTATAGTAGAACTGTTTTTACCCTTGTGACTACAGGTGCAATTACAATCAATACTTCTTCTCTGGAGTTCATCCCCATGGGTGGCTTAGCACGCACAGACGCAACTTCGACAGAAGTTATTGCCGCACTAACTCCCTTTACGGCTGGGGCCTTTGTGTGGTCTGCCGCAGTAAATATGCGGGATCATAATGCTCTGGCAGTGTATTTTAACCCCGAAGACCTAGGCACTAACACCATTGTAGACCTGGTACTAGCATGGTCTGATGATGGGACTACGATCCCATTCAGTGCAGAGGATAACATCCTCTGCACCGACTACAACATTACAGGGTTCTCCGATGGTTCGTTCAACCCTAAGCCCTATACCGTCCGGCTTACCACGGCCGGTGGAGAACTTGTGGCTGGCACGATGACACACCTTGTATACCCGAAGGGAGGAGGAGTGTGCCGTGTTGGCGTAAAGGGTGTATTTGCAACCGGAACCTTTGGGCTCCGTACTCAAAGGCTTGTCCGATGAACTGGTATGTTGCTCCTGTTTGCCACCATGACCCCAACAGTGGGTACCACCCTCTCCCAGGGGATGGTTCTGTGTGTTCTGGGTTTATCCCAGGTATTGTGGTCCATGCCTATGATCCTGATCCAGAGACTTTAGGCACGGATGGGAATCCACCCGTGCCCACAACTTGTCTGGTTGGACACCACAAACAAGGTTTGCAGGGGTGGACACCTTTAACACTGCTGCAAGCAGTATCTCAATTTCAAGCTAGAACAGGGCGAGCACCTCTTCCTAGCGAGCTTTTCTAATGGCTGCAACCCCGCTATTATCCTGTGGATGGGAGGTAGGAGACATTGGCTTCTACAAACAGGCAGGTTGGAACTTCACATGGACCCCGTGTGCATTAGCTACGACACATGTCCACAAATCATCTGAACAGATTGGTGGACAGTATAGTTTGTTTTTGTCTGCTAACAGCCTTGTCTTTACCCCAAACGTGGATTCTTCAGCTCGTTGGGTTCACTTTTGGGTGTACCAGGAAGCGAGAGGTGCCTCTTATGGGAGCACCTTTCGCTTTTTTAATGTTATTGGTAGTCAAATCTCCGTCAACTTTGTGAGCACAGGCCATATCGTCCTTAGACGTGGGAGTTATACCGGCGCAGTACTGGCAACCTCATCTTTACCAATTTCATGGGGTGGTCATTGGGTGGCCATAGAGGCGGTTTGTCAGACCTCTGGGGGCGTGTGCAACATCTATGTCGATGGCGTTTTGATGGTTTCCTATTCGGGAAACACCCAGGGCACTGTCCAACCCCAATGGGGGTTTGTCTGTTTTTGGGATAGCCAGGAAGCATTATACATTGATGACCTATTCATTACAGATGCTACAGATGGGATGCAGCCTGAGATGTATGGCTATGCCATGCCTGTGGTGGCTAATGGCACTTCTTCATGGACACCCTACGGGCTTGCTTCTTGGGAGAATGTGTCAACCTTCTCTCTCACTCCTGTGAATTACAACCTGGCTCCTGTGCTGAATTTTCTTGACACATACCAAACAAGCTATGCCAACCCGCGTAGTGTCACTGTAGGATGGGTTGGTGTTAATGCCTCTGTTTCTAGCACAGGCGGGTTGGGTGTCTATACGGCTGCAAGTGCAGGTACTTTGGGGTTGTCTTCTGTAAAATTGGTTGGAGGCCCCGGAACTGTTGCTAGTGTTGTGGGGGTCCATCCCATCAATGCTGGTACAGGTTTAGCATGGACTCAATCCGATCTGGGAAGCCTTCAAATCGGTCTTTGGTCTACAACAATTTAGGAGGTCCCCCATGCCCTTGCTTGTAACAGGTTTTGAGGCAAATGATACTGGCTACTACACAACCCAGGGTTGGTCAGGTGTGATCATAGGTTCCACTATGGTCCATCAATCCCTTAGTGGCAAGGGTGGGTCGTACTCCTGTTCTGCGAGCAGCTTCTATACTCCTGCCCTTGATTCCACTCAAACTCGGTGGGTCAGTTTTTGGATGGGCAGTACGGACACAACCTGGAACCGAAAGCTGATTATCAACTTCAACGATCCGAATAGTATTGCTACTTTTAGTGTGGATTTTGCGGGCAGTGGTGACATTGTCCTCCGCTTAGGGGACTCGTCAACCTATTTGGGTTTTGGCATTTGGAATGCTCAAATTCCGCACTGGATTTCAATTGAGTTGCTTGCCCAAAATGCTGGGGGGATTTGTAATGTGTATGTGGATGGAATTCTTGCAACAACTTACTCAGGTGACACCCAGCGAACGACCATTCCAGGGTGGTCTAGCATGCGTTTCCGTAATCAAGCTACAATGTGGATTGATGACATGGTCTTCACCACAGCTGCAGAGGGTGCGGTTACACCACAGTATTTTGTACCCCTAACCTTGGACTCAGACTTTGCCGTCTCGCTGACCCCCTCCACGGGGGTTCTAAACTACATGACAGTAGATGAATTGCCTGTTAGTACCTTGGATTACAATGAGTGCAATGTTTCAGGTTTATCGGATCTATATGGCCATGCTGGGCTGCCTTGGACCCCTGTGTCAGTTTACTGTGTGGCAGCCAATTCCTATGTGGCTGCGGATGGCACAATCACTGCAATGCAGAATGCGTTGTATGCTTCTGGCTCCACTAGCTATGAACCTGTGGCCCCCCGCCCTCTGGGAGGTGGTTACGTCTATGACGTTGTGCAATCCATTTGGACTTTAGATCCACTGGGATCTGCTTGGACTGGTGCATCTGTTGATGCAGCAAAAATCGGAGTCAAGTTCATCTGATGCTAGGGGGGTGGGATGGCAAACTCTGGCCGTATTGCAGGTAGCTTTACCGAAGTAGGCATCACGCCGCCAGCGGCGGATGCGAAAGGCCGTATTGCAGGTAGCTTTACCGAAGTAGGCATCACGCCGCCAGCGGCGGATGCGAAAGGCCGTATTGCAGGTAGCTTTACCGAAGTAGGCATCACGCCGCCAGCGGCGGATGCGAAAGGCCGTATTGCCGCCAGCCTTGGCGAGGTGGGTATTACGTTGCCTACTGCCGAGTATGGTGTGCAAGCCTTCTTCATCATGGCAGAAGTTTTTGTAGAAGCCCCTGGCTTTGCCCCACATACCGATCAAATCCAGGGGTCTAGGATCTCCACTAAAGACTAGCGCTGAGTCAGATGGAGCTGAGGCAGAGCATTCTCTGCACGAGTCACCCTATTCTTCTCCCAATCTACCACAATAGCCCAAGGATAGGCTGTGACCTTCGACTCCACATAGATGGGTACCGTGGTAGAGATGCCATTGACTTCCACCACACAACGCACCCATGTGGCAATGGAGTTCTTGGATGGATACAGGCCATTAGGTTCAGCCTGCTCAACAGTCGCTCCGCCCCCATCTCGTTTCAGGGGGTTTGTAAGGGATGTGTCATAAGGGATGGGGTACCCGATGGAGGGACAGAAACCCTCAATGGTGCCCATGTCCGAACGCCAAACCGTGTAGGTCGTGATGTTCTTGTTGCGGGCCTCATAGAGCTGGATAACAATGTCCCGCTCTTGAGAGTAGTCGAAAACAGGAATGGCTTGTGCCACCTCATATTGGCTCTGCTGCTTCTCAACCATTTGAGCCTCACTGTCGCAGCTGGAGGTAATGAGGAGGAGGGCGGGAAGGATGCTCTTGATGTTCATGGGTGCTCCACAAGGAAACGGGTGATAGAAGGGTTCAGAGCACCTTGTGGCATGCGCAAGGCGTCCACCCGCACGCTGGCTAGGATGCTGGCTTGCTGGCCTCGTAGGCCCCGTACAAGCTCTTGGTTGCTGTCCCCAAGGCGAAGGATCTCCACCTCAAGGTTATTGTAAGCCACAATCTGCTCCAGCATTTGGCTTTCATGCGCCTCCACATACTGGAAGCTCTGCTTCTCCACCGTGCGTTCCCAGGACATCCAAATGGGTTGGATACCCATACAAAGGAAGATTCCGAGTACAACTAAGAGGACTGGAGGCAAGGTAAGGACAAAGAAGTCCTTAAAGAAGGAGTAAGCATCAAGCTCTGGTTTGGACATAGAATCCTCGATTAGTGTTTTGAGAGCGCCATTTCAACAAGGTTGATGGTGAGTGCATCCAACTTTTGACGGTCCGGTGCGTTAGGGATGGTGTACTGCTTGCTCTGGTACATGAGATCTAGATCCTTGATTTGAGCATAAGCCCATTCAACAAGGGTGTCAAAGTCCATTTCACCGTTGCGGATAGCAAGTAGCTCTTCCCGGTCATTAGTGCCACCCGGACCTCGCCAGACGTTTACCACACCTGTGTCAAGAATCTCCTTGCCCATCTTGAGAAGACGAGCAAGGTGCATCCCATGCTTGGTGTCGAAACCATTCTTGGCCTCCAAAGCAGCCCGTGCAGCATTACGACTCTTGGCCCAATTCTGGTGTTGAGTCCAGTTCCTCGCCGCTGAGTTGTACTCGCGCTCCTTTTGGAGGATAAAGATCAGGTTGTCATCCAGGCCCACTGTACGAGCCGCAGCCAGCCAAGTGCCATCCTCTACAGTGAGGGGAGCCAGGATTTCACCAAGGGTGTTCTGGATCTCACCCTGGATGCGGATCTTCTCTGCTTCATCCAACAAACCAAAGTCCAAATTCCAACTGTCCAGCTGCTTTTGAACAGCGGCATTCACAACGGCAAGGTGGTCCTTGGGGATCGTGGTCTGTTCCGGGAGATCAAAGTCCGCCCTGGTAGGCTTGCCCTTGGGCGGGTGTAGCAACCAAGCCCGGTGCCCACGAATTCGGTTGAGCTGGCTGACTGCGTAGCCACTGAAGGTGTGCTTAGCCTTAGCCGAGATGAACAGGTGCCGGTTGTCCCGGAGGAGCTTGCCTTCAGGGGTGAGTAGGCGGACCTCCTCATCACGACAAAAGAGCACATCCAAGATGTTGGGGTTGGCATCTGCTGCAAGAGTCATGAACTTGACGAGGTTGTAAACAGACCCCTCAAGCTTCTCCCGTTGAGCTGCTTCCGTTTCCTCTTGGTTGAGGAGGTCCGCAAATGGTTGCATGTGGCTAGGGCTGTCCGCCTGTTCAAAGCGGTTCAGGAAGCCAAGGAAGTACTCCTTGGGTGGGATGCATACTCCTTTCATATCCACGTCACTGGCACCAGTGTGGAGGCCATAGGCTCGACTGCCTGAAACCGTGAGTAGGATTGTATGGTTCTTTAGATCAAACATGGAAACCTCTCTAGCCTCCCTATTACGCGGTTGCCTTTCCCTCTGAAACCCTTATTTAGGATGGACAGGTGCCTTCTCCTTGGTTAACCTCTTCCATACACTAAGAGGAACTCACCTAGGGGTGTCCTATGTGCCATGCCTACGAATGCTTGTTTGCATTCTGCGACCACTGCCTCAAAGCAGTAGTGGGCGGATCCGATTTGGGCCAATTGCATTCAAGATGGAGATTCTGAATGACCTTTTCTAACCGTTGGGCTTACATGTCCAACCCCAATTACAACCGGCCTAACGATACCTGTCCCCACTGCACAGCACCCAGCAAGACCTGCACAGCACCCAGCAAGACCTACACTATAGGAGCTAAGACGGTGGAGGGTGTTAGAATCACGTCCTACAAGTGCGAGCACAAGCACGAATGGGTGGTCACCGGATAGTGCAGCGTCCTGGAGAGCCCGAAGATAGATACTCTCCTCGGCTATCATCTCACCTACAAAGGTGAGGGGGAAGAACACGCTCCCCACCCCAGCAAGACCACTCCAAAGGAGGTGACGCCATGGGGCATCAAGTAGCCCCACCCAAATACCCATGCCAAAAAAACCAACCAATCGCCCAATCGAAAGCTCTCAAGCAGGGTGGTACGGGGAAGTAGGAGATTGCAGACAAATCTACTACTCAGGGTGTCCTCAATGCTTTCTACCATCTAGGTTGACGAGGTGTTGTACGCAATCCGGGTGGTTCCACTGACCATGGGTCAGCACCGCCTTGAAATCTCTGTCCGCCATGGAGAAGACAACATGGTTCTCAAGAATTACTGTGGCCTCCTCTTCAGGGAACCGGATGGGGCCTAGTGCCCATGCAATAAGGGTTGCTGTCTCACCCTTTAACCGATCCAGGAGCCAAAGCGCAGAATCTTCTAGCGCCTCTTCCCCAAAGTGTTCGCAGAATGTATCTACCACATCCGCATCAAGTTCGACGCCTTCCACATTGATCCCTACTCGCGATCCATTGTAGGTGGCAATGAAGTGTCCACAATTCCGTGCAAGGGCTTCACAGAAGTAGCCCACGGGTTTGCGGAGGTCTCCTTCGATAGACAGGACATCTTTAAGGATGCTGTCCGCTCTTTTGCGGAGGTGTTGCTTGTACTTCTTCAAGTATCGCATAGACTCCGCACGCGACTTGAAGACAACATCTTCTTCTTGGCTCATGAAGCCTTCCTCTTTTTCTTGAGGGATAGGAGTAGGGAGACACTTCGTTTCACAGAGGCTTCCCACACATCCCATCCACCTGGATATTTATCGTCATAGGCGTCCCCTGTGGCAAGAACCATTCCACAGGTTTCATGGTCTGTAACGATAATTTCAGGCATCGGCTGAAGCATGCGGCACTCCGGTCATTGGGGGGTTAATCTTTTAATGCAAAGAAGGCCCGCACAATTTGTTGTGTGCAGGCCTTTTTGTGTGGCTACCAAGGGTTGACAGTTGCCTCTGCCTTGGCTTTACCATATTGGTACATGTTGAAGGCATCCCAAGCTTCTTGTAGGCTACGGGACCAAGAGACAATCTCCAACAGGCTGTCATGTTGGCTTGCAGTCAACCGGCCCATCAATAACTCTCGGTGAACAGCATGTCGAACGCTTGGGTACCGTTCATGGTCCCGATACCCACCTAGCCGCCCTTGGACCCCTTGGAGCTCAAAGTTCATGGCATGGCCTCTGCAAAGACCATCAGGTAGGCCTTCATGTCTTCCAACGAGGTTGTGTTGAGGAACTTGCCTTGCATGGTGTTTCCCATGTCCCACGTTCCAGACTCAACCAGGGAGAACTCAATGAGGGAGCGTTCCGTGTTGATCAGCATGTGCTTCTGGGACAGCGGATCCTGAACCCAGATGCGGGTTGCCACAGTAGGGGTAAACGTCTCAGGAGTAGCCTTGGTCTGGACAGGGGTAAACGTCTCAGGAGTAGCCTCCCGTGGGTCCGCAAGACCCAACCGACGACGCGAAGAGTAGATTCGGGTCGAAAGGTTCCGAAACTCTACAGATCCTCGGTCGATCTTGAGGGGGGTGCCCATGGTGGTTGCCATCTGAGGCACAGAGATGTTGGGGTTCTCCTGCAACAGGATCTGGACCTGACGGTCCAACTCTGGCCCATAGGTGGAGGAGATCTGAGGGCGTGGGCTTGATTCCCACAGGTTGTGGAGGTGCCCCCCACGAGCGATCTGCTTGGGGACATATCCTTCCTGTCGGAGGATGCGCTGGGCTGTCTTCCGACGGGCCCGCAACTCCTTGTTGGAGAGTTGCTTGTTGCACATAAACTGTACAATTTCCGTAGTGGTACCATTGCCAATGTTGCGGAGCGCGTTCAATACAGTGTCAGCTTGCATCTTATTTTCCTAGTTGCTTGTGTTGCTTGTGGTGTTGGCTACCTGACTCCAAATGAGCCAGGAGGGGTCCGGGGTTGGTAGTCCATTTTCAATGAGGATGGCTTGGGCTACTTCGGCATGGGTAACCCAAGTGTTGGAGTGTTGCCCAATAGATTTGGCCACCTTGGCTGCAAACATTCTTGCTTCGGTTTCCTCACCCGTGAACATCATTCCCGCAAGGAGTTCGTCCACCTGGCAAAGGACATCCCATGATTGGTAATCCTCTTGATCTTCGAGATCCTGAAGAGCTTCCCAAACGAGGTCACTTGCTGGTTGGAGCAAAAACCCTTGGGTCAAGGCCTTGGCCTTCTCTAGGAGGCTGTTCCCTGGGTCTGATCGGTGAATCAAACCTGCCAAGGTCAGGATCTCAAAGGGATCCCCATCCCCCAAGGCCTTCTGGAGCTGGTTGGTCACCAGATCTTCTGAACCAAGGCCTTCAGATTCAAGCCCTTCAGATTCAAGCTCTGTGAACATGGGGAATCTCCCTTCAGACGCGGTTAAAGCGGGTGACGGCCACAATGTGGCCTTTTTCGTTGCGGACAGCCCCATCCTGAGGGCCGGTGCCAGGGACGAGAACGTCAGCCCGACCTGCCACAGCCGCCCCGACCACGCCACTGACGATGAACCACGTCCCCTCAACGGGATCCGGCATGTCCACGACACCACTGAAGGTGGTGGGGGAAGCCACAGGGCAGGGGAAGCCAGGGATGGCTTCCACAACACCAGGGGTCGTGGATACGCGGGGGCACACCCCCGAAGGAGCAAAGGTGGTGTCCGTTCCATCAGCGGAACGGACTACGATGGGGTGGGGGGTGCAATTGACGATCATTTGGTTACTCCTGTTACCCCTCTTCTACGCAAAGGCACCCACATTTGAAACCCCTTCTAGGAATTCTTGAGAAATCCTGCATTGGCACTACGGCGATGTGCTTCCTTGAGCGCATCCGCAGGCAACACCTTGGGGGTGTTGCGATCTGCTGTCAACACACCCATCTGCTCAAGTTCCTTGTCCATGTGGACCAGCATCTTCATGGCCACTGAATTGGGCGTCTCAATCGGGATGGTGCCATTGCGGTTAATGGGCTCCCCTTCCTGCACAATAGTGGACTTGACCACCACCATCTGCCCAATAGAGCAATGGAGGTAAAAGCCCTGGTCCGGCTTGGGCATTGCCACAATGGGAGTGAAGACTGTGGTCACAAGCACAGCGTTGGAAGACAACCCCTTGGTCAAGGCTTCCGTGTCTGCAGCAATGACATCCCGCAGGTTGTGGGCCGCAGCAAGGAATACGATGTGAGGGTCTTCCCCTGGGGGAAGTTGCACGTCCACTTCATAGTCCACCGCGTTGACCGCTCCGTGTGGACACCAAGGCTCAGGCTCCAAGTACTCCAATTTGTACTCAGTGCCAATGAGTCGGCTCACGGGTCGTCCCTTAGCATGGGGGTTGGTCAAAGCCGCTGCCTCAACCTCACCGTTGTCACTCTTGTAGAGGAAGATGGCCTTTGCATCTGGCTCCAACAACAGATTTTTCTTTCGCTCAAAAGCTTCTGAGGCTTCTCGGTTGTTGGTGCGGGCTTGCCGCATTCTGGCGGCGGACATCGCTGGGTTGTCATACACCAAATGCAAGCCCATCTTGGGTAGGTCTTTTCCACCACCTTCCAGGAAGACCTTGGGGTCCAAGATTTCGGTGGAACCCCCAAGGCCTAGGAGTTGTAGGTATTGGGCCGTGGTAAAGTTACTTGGATCCATCATAAGCCTCAGGGATATAGTTGGAGAGTAGGCGAATGTACTCTAGGGCCTTGTGCAAGAATACCTCGGACACCTGCTTAGGTGCCTCTCCTCGGGGGATATCACTCAAACTATGGAGATCGAAGGTCTCCTGTACGGAATCACACCATGACCGCATGGCCTCACGATCCAAAACCAGCAATTCATCCATATCATCCCTCTCTGTGATTGTGTGCAATGTGATAGGTTATCTGTGCCAGAACATCATGAACTTCCCAGCCTCTCTGTGAACCCGTTCCTGCTTGTGGCTGCCACAGCTTTCGTAGTTGCTCCATGTGGGCAAGCACGACCTTGAACTGGTTGACTTCTTGAATGCCCTCAAGAATTTGGGGGTGGTTCCGAGGAGCCCCTCCCAAAACCTTGTGGGCGAAGTGGGATAGATACATCCCAACCCCCCGGTAGTTGGAAGGGCCATACGACCCTGCAGCTTCACCAAGGCGGCGGTACTTCGCCATGGCTTGGATGGACTCCATGATTGCATCACCAACCTTGGTGCCTGCAAGCAACGCCACCTCTTGGTTCAGATCCCCCATGATCAGCCCACTGGGCACGAGCCCATTGATACGGCTGAGGTCGGCATCCACCATAGACTGTAGAGTCTGATGGGTGTCTGTCATGGGTGTTTGAACCAACGCCTGATAGACATCCTCTAGGATCAGGCACATGCTGAGTGGCTGAGGGTCGGTCAGTTGGGCTGTGGTTACAACTTTGTTGTTCCCCAAGAGGGCGAGATCCTGTAGCTCATCAAAGTCTTTTACCTCTTCCCCCACAAGAATCTCTTTGAAGGTGGATAGAATGAAGTCCTTTTGCCACAAAGGGCCTCCTTGAATACCACCAATGCCATTGTATGTCCCTAGTACAGGCACGACCCATGGGGTCCAAAGGTCATAGGCATTGTGACACCCTGCCCCTGGGAAGTCAGGGGCAGGGGACTTCACGAGAAAGAGCACCCTGGCTAGGGTTCCTTCCTCAATTGGTAGATTCGAAATGGCGCAGGTGCCGTGCCAAAATGCCATGCATTCCTCTTGTAGTTGGGGGCTTAACCAAGCCTAGGGCAAAGGGCTAGCGCCAGTAGCTAAAAAACATTGGCCTTAGGCTGTTGAGCATCGAATCAGGATGCTTGAGATCTGGGAAACAATCAAGCCACACCATCAAGGCAAGCACCCCAAAGGGCACGGTTTGTCTCCAGTCCTTCAAGAAGTGTTTCAAGACCTCTGGGTCCGCAATCAAGGGTGGGATGTTTGCGTCCCACCGGCCCACAAGTTGGTTGTACTCCCCAGGATTGAAAAATACAATATCCCCCACGTCTGAGTCACGGTCTTTCGCTCTAGCATAGGCTTGAAAGATATGTGGCTGTGCCTGCATCTTTGCACGGACTGCAGGGGAAGGTGGCCTTACCCTGCGCATAGCACCCACATAGGGGTAGAGTCCCTGCTGAAGGGGAACCACCCTGCCCCCTATTGGCTCTTCCATAGCATCAATGATGTCATCTCTGCGCGACCAATCCCTGCAATTTGGGGGTTGGAACAGCAAGACTTCAGGGTGCGCTGCATACTCACCATCTCGAATCACATGGGATAAGACACAACGCTTATCCAGGTCACCCAAAATCAGCAATTCGATCTCAATGCTCGAACAATTGTGCCCATTTTCCCACTGGTATAGATCGTGGATCTTATCCTTGACTTCTTGGGTTTTCATTGCCCCTAGGAAGTCCTGGGTGGAGGGCTCCTCTTCTTCAATCTGAAGCCACTTTTCATAGTTCCATCGGGAATCCTTGGGTTTGCCATCTGCATCAACCTGAAGATCTTGGATGCCATACCCAATGCTCTTGTGGATTCGAAACCCCATCACTTCTCCTTGGCAAATGAAAGGTAGACATAGCGCACAAGGTATTTGGGGCTTTGGTGCCAAGCACCATACCACATCGTAATACTAAAGTATTGTCGTTCGGGTTCGTCAAAGAAGTCCTGGCAGATCCAAGGGATTGTGGCCCTTAGGGTGCCATCCTCCAAGACTTCTTCCTCATATATGCGATTGCGTAGATCTGAGACATACTGCACCCAATCCATGCTGTTGCTGCTGCACCCTTTGCGTAGAGGGCGGAGGGCGTCCTCTTGTGCTTTGTGTAGGGCCTTAGCCTTGCCTTCAGGGTCCTTGGGCAGGGGCATGGTTAGACCCAAGCTCGATAGGGTGGGCCAATCAGGTCGTTCGATGTTGGGTCGGATCATGGACATTGGGTTTCCCTAGATTAGGTTGCGTTTGGCTAGGATCTGAAGAACTTTAAGGTTTCGCTTGGTTGGGTGGGCTCGAGCTCTTTTGAGGTTGTAGTAGCCTCGAACCACTTCTCCCCCCATAAGGGCTCTGCTGTCCACGAACCAGTTCCAAGGGCTGTTCAGGAGGTCCTGTAGCTGTTCTTCTTTGGTCATTTCCAGAAGGATCCTGTCAAGTGCTCTTCGTAGGACTCCTTGATGATGCACACCCCCCGCTTTTGGGGTACCGGGCAATCATTCCAGTTGACCCCCCATCTCCATCAGCATGTCCTGGGTCTGAGAGATGTTCCGCCCATGCAGGGCCTTACCGGGGAACATGGACTGGGCAAGAGAGTTGGTGCTGTTCCTAGTAGCGTCCTGCTGATGCCAAAGGAAGGCATTTGCCACCTCGTGCTCAGGGATAAACCAAGCACGAGCGTCGAAGGAGGGGAGGGTCTCCCCAAGCTCCACATCGTTCTGCATCAGGCCCTTGATGAATCCACCAGTGCAGATCGAAGAGGCCACGGATACGATCTTCTGCACCTGACCTCCAAACCAAGGGTCTGTTTGTGGCTTGCCACAGTCATAGAGGAGCAAGGGGATCTCATCACTCTGGATATAGACCCCCTGGATTTGTTCACACAAGGCCAGCCCAGCTTGCCACATGCTCTTATTGAAGCGTGCGTCCCAAGGCCGTTCAAATGCCTTTGTGAAGGTGTGGAAGGCTTTCCCATCTAGGTGCACCATCATGGGCACACCTCGGGTCAGATAGGCCTTCTGTGCAGATCCATACCGCTTCATGCGGTCACCAAGGCTGTCCATTATTCCGCCATCTCTTCAAGGGCTTGGGTAAGTTGATAGTGCAAGGGGTGTTGGTAGTTCAATTTGTGGAAGGCACCTGTCCAAGCTTGCGCTCTGTTTACAGCGTCTAGGTAGATATCTGCGCGTCCATAGCAATGCTCCACCTCCTTTTCTTTGTCAGTATGGGGGTGGGAAACCCCTTCGGCTGCAAAAAGGGACAGACGCTGTGGATTGAAGTCGTCAGGGGTGTTCCACACGATCTCCGCAAACCAACCAGATGAAATGTCTTCTACCTTGAGGGTCTGAATCCCTTTTTGGGTGGAGGCTGTGATCTTGTAGTCCAGATCTCCGAAGTACCGTTCCATATTCGGAACCTTGTCTAAGGCCGCATAGATCTTGGTGGCAAGGGTTAGGAAGGAGTCACAGGTGTGTTGTGCCACCTTCTCCAGATCCACCAAAAGGGACTTAGGTAATCCTAGATAATTGCTTTCAGTGATTAGCATTGGCTTCCTCAGGGTGGTTGACTTGCCACACACCACCAAGATTGTTGATTGTCAGGTTGGCTGCGCTTCCCATACGCCATTCATGGTAACTTGCTTCTGCCTTTTGTGCTTGCTGCTTGTTGAGTGGGGTAGCACCCCAACCGAGCCAAGAAGTGTTCCCAGGCTTGAAGGTGTAGTCTCGGTCCTTGCCACGATCTTGGTAGGCGATCCGGATCTCATAGTCTGCCTGAAACCGGAGGCGGTCCAGTCGCTGGATTTCCGGGTTGTGCCAAAAGGTGTCTGTGCCAATGCCCTTGGCCACCAGAGTCTTGGTGGTCTTCCACACCTGAGTTTGGTAGGAGCATCGGTCCTTGTAGATGGGGCGTGAGCAGTACTTGGTCTGGTCAGAACAAGACTCACCATCCGGTACAGATCGTGTGCAGTAGCGTGTGGTGCAAGAGGCAAAGCCATTGCCATTGCTTGAGCAGGACTCCCCACAGGCATAGGACTCGGTTCGGGTGCGAGGAGTGCAGACTCGGGTGGTGCCACAAGCATAGCTCTCATCCTCGTAGTGTTCCTGCTGGCAGGTGTTGGGAATCAAGAACATCCCTGCCCGTTCTCCTTCACCATTACGCGGCTCCACTTCGGCACGACGGGTCGTCTGGTGTTTCCATGAACGGATCTGAGTTTGGGTCCAAGTTTGGACCAAAGTCTGTTGCTCCCACGCCATCCCTGCAACATCACCCTCTGCTCCATGCGTCTGAAAAGCCCAAAGCATAAGCAAGGCGCTAACAACACTGACCAGAGCCATTACAATCCAGACCTTCTTCCAATCGTATTGGAATGGACGAGGACGCGCAACCGGAGGAGCCTTCACCTCTTCAGGGTATTCCTCAGCATCGTCATTGTAGGCACACCCACAGGAGACACAGTGGGTGCTGTCACCCCGATTGCCTGCTTGACAGGCCGGGCAGAACCAATCTTCCCATGCATGTGCCAGATTGAGGAGTTCAGGGGCAGAGACTGTGGCGGCCTTGTTGTTGCCACTAGCGTCATAGTCGTCTGACCCAAGGCCAGACATTTTCATCTCACCCAGTTCTCGGGGAGAACCACACTGAGGACAACGCTTGTGACGCCCAAGGATAGTTTTGGTGTCGCATTCCCCACAATCCCACTTCAGCTCAATAATTCGACTCAAGGGTACACCTCACACCCCTCACACCCCTTAAACGCAAGGGCAGGGCCTTCTGAAACTCAGAAGAGTGAGGAATCGCGGGAGCACACCCAATAGATTGACTTTCCTGTCTTCAGGCACCGAGGAGTGAACCACGCACCAAACTCTCGTCGAATGTGTTTGGGTGTGTGCCACCGGAAGAGGGTCATGTCCACCCCCTCCCACGCAGCCTGGATATGCCACACCCAATGGAACAGATATCCTGAGGCTTCCCAAAACCGCTTGTCACCATGAAGGTAGCTCTTCAGAGCCCACTTAGGGCGTTCAAAGGTGTTGAACACGATCTTACCATCAGAGTGTACAAGTCGGTGGAGAGCCTCCACAAGGTCGAAACCTACGTTGAGGTATCCCATGGATTGTCGGCACACGATCACATCAAACCTACGGTCTGAAATCTTCCAGTGAGCCCGTTCCGCGTGGCCTTGTACTTGGAGCACACCCGTATCGTCAGCCCTGGGGTTGAGGTCAAAGAGCACGATGTCCTCATGAGAAGCCCCACGACGCAGGGCTTCTCGAGTAACGGCCCCTGTGCCCCCACAGAGGTCTAGGAGCGTCATGCCCGGCTTCCACCCTGCCAAGTCTAGGAGCTTGCCTGGGTTGTCCAACCAACGGGCATAAAGGGCATCATACTTATTAGTGGTGCAGTTAAACATAGGCTTTGGTCCTCACTTTGTGGAAGGAGGTAATTCCAAATTTTCATCCAAGAGCAGTGGTGTGCGGGGGCACTTTATTGGTGTTTGAGATGCTGGTCTGCAACCTGATGGGCAATGTGGATCTCCTTGTGGCCTTGACCGGGTTCCCAGACTCTACCGTTGTAGGAGATTCGGGCCACCTGCAACCCAGCATCATCATAGACGTTGCCGCCTGACCAGTTGCCACCACCAAGGTCGTGCATCCTGATATACTTGGTGACCTCTTTACGAGCCTCCTGGAGGTCGCGTACCGTCTTGTGCTCTTTGGGCAAGTCTTGGCCACGTTGCCTTGATCCAAGATCGTAGTCAGGGTTGACTACCGAAGATAGTTCAATCAGCATTTTGCCTTTAGGTGCCTTTGGCATTTAGTCTTCCTCCGTCTTCTTAAAGGACTTGAGATAGCGGCGTGTAGGTGGCTGAAGGGGGGAATGCTAGTCTGCTTTTGGAGCGAGGTGTGTGTTTACGCAAAACAAACCACCCCACCCCAAGACAAAGCCAATGCGGAATTCGAACATGTTGGCTCCTACAGGTTGTGGAGCATGGCGAACCCTGCCCCATTGTGGAATTGAATGTTCATGTGCTTCTCGGTAATGCCACCATTCTCATGGGCATGTCCAAAGAAGTGGTGTGACAAACGTGGGGGCGCTTGGAGGCAAAGCAGGTTCACCAAACTAGGGATCCCATGAGTATCCCCCTGAACGTACCCTGACACGTCCAGAATCCCTTGAGGGGGGGCGTGGGTGGCTAGGACATCCATGTCTGTCAGCATGGTTTGCTGAAGCAACGCATGGAAGTCATGGGTTTCACCTTCCCATTCCCCAACCATGTATGGGACTTCACGGAAACCTGCAAAGCGCAGGCCAAGGACATCAATCCCTTCCGGAGTCACAGCATGTGCGTTGATGTGCGAACGCTTCAGAGCGTTGTGGAGGCTCAAGAAGTCATGGTTGCCACCAATGGTCACTGCAGGACGATCACCAAGCCAATTCTTGAAGCGTCGTCCCAAGTCCTTGCGAAGCCACTCTTGGGATTGGAACTTGCGCTCCACTTCAGGAATGATCTGAAACCCCGTTCGTGGGGCTCGACCAATGTTCCCAAAAAAGTCACCTGTGTCCAGCCACAGGTCAAAGTCCGTGTCCTTGTGCTGTTCGATCAGTGATTTGTACTTGCCGTGCAAGTCACTGCTATGTAGAACTCGCATGTTCTTGCTTCCTCATGGCTACGCAGTGGGTTTAGCCTCTGAAACAGCTACTTCCCTGTACGGTGATAGGAACACCATTGTTCCTTATGGAGATCCCT
>Ga0210044_10002672_pt1 | contig 26230 bp, 19 predicted proteins | sample CryGey13umfilter_2_FD_183959 | JGI IMG/M metagenome (GOLD analysis project Ga0210044, IMG submission 183959) | Groundwater microbial communities from aquifer in Utah, USA - Crystal Geyser 4/9/14 3 um filter (SPAdes) (version 2) | ecosystem: Environmental > Aquatic > Deep subsurface >... | reverse complement strand
ACCCTGTATCTGCAAAGCGATCTCCCGGAAACGGCCGAGCTTTACCTTTTCCTGAATATGAATGCATACATGGGCGAACTCGAACGGGTAACTACCTTTAAGGAAAAAGCACGTAAACAACCCGATAACATCAACGCGGGACTGTTAACGTACCCCACGCTGATGGCGGCCGATATCATTATTCATAAGGCCAATAAAGTGCCTGTAGGGAAAGATCAGGAGCAAAACCTGGAAATGGCCCGTACTTTTGCCCGCCGTTTTAACCACATGTACAAGGTTGAGTTTTTCCCACAACCTTCGGCCTTTAATTTTGGCGAAGAATTGGTTAAAATTCCAGGGCTGGATGGCTCCGGAAAAATGGGTAAATCAGAAGGAGAAGGCAATGCCATTTTCTTAATGGACGATCCAAAGGTACTGCGCAAAAAGGTGATGCGTGCGGTCAGCGACAGCGGCCCGACCGAAATGAACCAGATAAAACCAGAGCCCATCGAAAACCTGTTTTCGTTGCTAAAAGTGGTGTCGCAACCCGATGTGGTCGACTATTTCAACGACCAGTACAACAACTGCAACATCCGTTATGGAGATCTAAAAAAGCAGCTAGCCGAAGATATGATTGCTTTTACCGCTCCTATTAGGGAACGGATTGCAGAACTTAACGCCGATCAGGATTATATTACCCGCGTGATGAACCTGGGTGCTGAAAAAGCCCGTGAAAGCGGACGCCATACCGTAGAAGAAGTTCGTCAGATTATTGGTTTCAGAAAATACTACCCGTTCACTTGATAGAAAAAAACACATTTCAGAAAATCGCCGAAAGGGCCATCCTGGTTGGTTTAATTACCCGTGAAACCGATAAGGAGAAAGCCAATGAATACCTGGATGAATTGTCCTTTTTGGTGGATACGGCGGGTGGAATTCCTGTAAACAGGTTTATTCAGGCGCTCGACACTCCCAATCCAAAGACTTTTGTCGGCACCGGAAAACTGGAAGAAATAAAAGCCTACATCAAAGCCGCAGAAATTGACCTGGTGGTTTTTGATGATGAACTAAGTCCATCGCAACTGCGAAATGTGGAAAGAGAACTGGAATGCAAAGTGCTCGATCGAACTAACCTCATCCTGGATATTTTTGCCAAACGGGCACAAACGGCGCATGCCAAGGTTCAAGTTGAATTGGCTCAATACCAATATCTGCTGCCACGACTTACCGGTATGTGGACCCACCTTGAACGGCAAAAGGGAGGAATCGGCCTGCGCGGTCCGGGAGAAACGGAAATTGAAACCGACCGACGCATTATCAGGGACAAAATCGCCTTACTCAAAAAGCGGTTGATTGATATCGACAAGCAAATGGCCACCCAGCGTAAAAACCGCGGAAGTATGATCAGGGTGGCGTTGGTAGGTTATACCAATGTGGGAAAGTCCACATTGATGAACTTGCTTAGCAAATCGGAGATTTTTGCAGAGAACAAACTTTTCGCCACACTCGATACCACTGTCCGTAAGGTAGTGATCGAAAACCTGCCTTTTCTGCTGTCGGATACCGTTGGGTTTATACGCAAATTGCCCCACAGCCTGGTGGAATCATTTAAATCAACACTTGATGAGGTGCGCGAATCGGACATCCTGTTGCACGTGGTGGATATTTCGCATCCTGAATTTGAAGACCAGATAAAAACGGTAAACCAAACACTTGCTGAAATCGGAGCAGGTGACAAGCCTATTATCATGGTGTTTAACAAGGTAGATGCCTATGCAGTTTTAAAGCAGGAATCAAACAATTTTGATGAGAATCATCCATTGACTCTTGAGGAGTTGAAACAAACCTGGATGGCCAAAGAAAATCACCCGTGCATTTTTATTTCAGCCAAAACAAAAGAACAGTTCGACGAATTGAAAGAGCTGTTATACAACGAAATAAAGGTTGTTCACGCCGTCCGTTATCCTTACAACAATTTTCTGTATTGATTTTAATAGCCCCTTCTTCAAAAAAATTATTTTGAAAGAAAAAATTATAAAACTCATATCGAATAAAAGGGGAATTTTCTTAATACTAACCTTATTTTCTGTTGCAATCAGCATACAGGCACTCGTTACACAACCACAAGCCCGTGAAGAAGGAGGAATTGAATATCAGGCTTATAATAACTATACCATTTTCAAAAATTCGTTTGTCCACTTGGTCAACAACCAGGATTTGTATGTGATGTATCCCAAGGAAAACTGGGATTTATTCAAATATACACCAACCTTTTCAGCGCTTTTTGGTTTTTTTGCAATTTTCCCTGATTGGATAGGGCTAAACCTATGGAATCTATTAAATGTTTGGATACTGGTATTTGCCATTTATTATCTGCCCCGATTGGATGACTTTGCCAAAGTCACCTCGATATTAATTGTCCTGATTGAACTCATTACCTCCATTCAAAACGAACAATCCAATGCTCTGTTAACCGGTTTAATTATTTTTACTTTTGGACTGCTCGAAAACAAAAGATACTTCTTTGCCACATTGATGATGGCAATTTCGGTATATATTAAATTGTTTGGCATCGTGGGTTTTGCCTTATTTCTGTTTTATCCCGACAAATGGAAGCTAATTAAGTACACATCCTTTTGGATGGTGATTCTCTTTCTTATTCCCTTAATTTTTGTGAGTTTTGATCAATACATACAACTTTTTATCAGCTACAGACAAATGTTGATTCACGACCAGTCAATTTCTTATGGATATTCAGTGATGGGAATACTTAACTCATGGTTTGGCTTAAAGATTAACATGTTGTTGATCATCTTGACGGGAATGGCTGTATTTTTGATTCCGCTTTTCAAATTTAAAGCCTACCAAAACTATTTATTCAGGTTGCTGGCATTAAGTTCGATCCTGATTTGGGTGGTGATATTTAACTACAAAGCGGAGTCACCTACCTTCATTATTGCTATGGCAGGCGTTGCCTTGTGGTTTGTGAAAGCTAAAATAAACGCCTTGAATATTGGTTTGTTAGTGTTGGCTATACTGTTAACATCCTTATCGCCCACGGATATTTTTCCCTCCTTTTTACGAAACGAATATGTAATACCTTTTACATTAAAAGCGTTACCCTGTATACTTATTTGGATGAAAATTATTTACGACATGATCAGAATGGAAAACAGCATTAAGCCAGAAGAATTAAATTCCTGATCACAGGCAGAAAACCAACATAATGTTGAATTTCGATTGACTGAAATGCAAATCAATCGTAGTTGCTTTAGGTAATTGAACTACTTATTTTTTACCTGAATCTTTTGATGTACAATAAATATCCACCGCTTTTAGTGCTTCTGGATTTCCCATTTCAGCTGCTTTTTTCCAGTCAGTACAAGCCTGGTCATTTTGTTTGGTATAAAAAAAGGCGAGACCCCTGTTCATATAAGCTTTGTCATTATTTGGTTCATATCGTATCGAGTTGGTCAAATCGGAGATGGAAGCCGCGTAATCTTTTAGCTGTCCGGCAACGGTACCCCGGTTGTAGTAGGCAAGGCCGTATTTTGGGGCTACCTGAATGGCCCGGTTATAATAGTCCATTGCTTTTGCCAAATCACCCCGGTTGAAATAAATCATGCCCACACCAACAAGTGAGCCTGAATCGGAAGGATTGTATTTGATCGCATCCTCATAATAAGATAAGGCCAGATCGGTTTGTCCCTGCATAGCGTATATCTTGCCCAAGTTGAAGTAGGCTTTGTCGTTGTTAGCATCCAGCTCCAGGACTTGTATAAAAGACTTAATAGCCTCGGTCATATTTTCTTCACGGTAGTATTGCAACCCATTGTTAAAAGCGGTTTTTGCCCTGCGTTTTTCAAGGATTTTCTCTTTCTCTTCAGGAGTTAGATCTGTGTCAGTGCCTTTAGTTGCTGGTGTTTCCGCCATATTGACCTCCATTGGTTTTGAACTGCCAGACTTAGGTTGAAAGGTAATGATGGCTTCTTGATCGTCTGTTGATGTTGCTACCACGGCATCGCCTTGTTTTTCAGCAAGCACTGTTTTTTTCGGCTTGTCTTTAGTTTCTGATTGGCAAGCCATTAAGAGCACAAGTCCGATGAGGATGGTGGTAAAAAAATATTTCATTTTCAATAAATTTTGGCAAAGATAACAATGATCAAAGGCCTGATGGTAGTTACTTTCGGCCAAATTGATAAATTTTGTTAAAGTATTTTACTGATCAAAACCAAAGGTGTAAAAAAAATACGATTTTTACCGTTTTAATTTGAATAAACTATTTCATGAACTCAACACTTGTTGTACTCGACACGATAGACAGATGGACACCATATTACGATACCGAAAGCATATTAACCGTTGGTGATTACCTGCAAAACCAGGAACTTAACCAGAAGCAGTTTTTCGTGATCAACCTGTGTAATAAACTCGATTACCATTCTGAAGGATACTATTGCTCGTTACTTGCACAAGCCCGTGGACACAAGGTGATGCCGGATATAGAGGTCATTAATCGCCTCGAAACGGGTGCTGTCATGCGGCTCGACAATCAGATGCAAAAAATTACCTACCGTTGGATGCAATCGATTCAGGTATCCCCTGAAGAGAACATAGCACTTGATATTTTTTTTGGCACTACCAGTGAAGTGGCTATGGAAAAAGTGGCGAGGTATATTTTCGAACAAAATCCATGTCCCATGTTGCGGGTGCATTTTGCTTTCCGCGAAAAGAACCAGATCGAGTCTATCAGGCCCTTGGGTTTGGATGAGTTAAACGATGCCCAACAGGATAGCTTCGCACGTGCATTGGATACTTTTAGCAAAAAAGTCTGGCGTCATCCACGTGCTAAAAAACCCGCACGTTACGATCTCGCCATTCTCATCGACCCGGATGACCTGCTTCCGCCCAGCAATAAAGGTGCCTTGAACCGATTCCTGATCCAGGCACGCAAACTAAATATTAACGCGGAACTGATTACGGCCCATGACATATACAGGCTCATGGAATATGATGCGTTGTTTATCCGGCAGACAACCTCGCTCAATCACATCACGTATCGCATGGCTTATCTGGCACAACAGGCCGATATGGTGGTGATTGATGACCCGCTCTCCATCATTCGCTGTACCAACAAGGTTTACCTAAAAGAATTACTCGACAAAGAGGAGATACCCACCCCTAAATCACAACTTATTTTTAAGTCGGAACCTGTTGGATGGAAAGAAATAAGTGAAATCTTAGGCTCGCCCATCGTGCTTAAAGTACCGGATGGATCCTTTTCTCATGGCATGGGAAAGGCAACCAATGAAGATGATTACCTGAAAATCCTGGCAACTTTATTTGATAAAACGGCCATCGTACTGGCACAGGAATTCTTGCCAACCGATTTCGATTGGCGAATTGGAATACTCAATGGAGAACCGCTCTTTGCCTGCAAGTATTTCATGGCGCGCGGTCATTGGCAGATCTATAACCACGATAGTAGCGGCAAAACCCAAACGGGCTCCTTCGAGACAGTACCTGTTAACAAGGTCCCAAAACATGTGATGCGCAACGCCCTTGATGCTGCCTCGGCCATCGGAAAAGGACTCTACGGTGTTGACATTAAAGCCTTCAACGAAAAATCGGTTATTATTGAGGTCAACGATAACCCTTCCATCGACCATGGTGTGGAAGACGCCATTTTAGGAGATGAACTGTATCGACTTATTTTACGCGAGTTTCTCGATCGACTCGAGAGAAAACATCGATAACATGAAAATGAGAACCCTTACATCCAATTCCAACATAAGAAAAGCTACATTGGCTGATCTGGATGCCGTGATGGCCATTGAAACAGAAAGTTTTGGTATGGATGCCTTTGGGGAAAGGCAGATGCGGTATCTGATGAAAAGCGCAACCTCATTGTTTTATATCGCCGAAACAAAGAATTTGTTGGCGGGTTATGTTATCCTGTTGATACGTAAAAACAGCCATCAAATGCGGATATATTCCATTGCGGTGTCATCGCTTTTGCGCGGAAAAGGGGTTGGCCAGTACTTAATCGATTTCGCATTGAAAACAGCAGAAAACAGGTTAAAATCCAGTTTAAAACTGGAAGTAAGAACAACCAATTCGGGTGCCATTCAACTTTATGAGCGAAATAAATTCACGTCAGTAAAAATCATTCCTGATTACTATCACGATGGTTGTGATGCGCTTGTGATGAAAAGAAAACCTTGAATTTACAAATTAACTATTGAGTTAATACCCGGATGGTTGCCGATTTTCCTGCCGGAAGGTCAAACCAAAACACCAATCCTTCTTCGGTAATTTTTTGAGCCGGTTTTAAACCATTTACCAGGACAAAATCTCCCAAAGTGGTCATCGCCAGCTGATTTATATCCTGATCACCCTGGTTGGTTAAAAGGATATGACCATCCGGGAACACGGTATAATCAACACTTTCGAGGGCAATTCTATAGTCAAGATAAGTTTTAATCGTGCACACATTGAGTTGTCCGGCATCACGCAATTCAGCCATGTTAGCCAATGTTTGGTTGAATCCCGGTTGAGCTACCAGCGAAGAATCTTCACCGTAAGTCCAGAATCCCTTTTTGGGATCAACCCAGGCGGGATAACAATGATTGATCACCGTTCCCCACTGATTGACAAAGTTTTCCAGATTGGCTTTGTTAAAATAATAATCCCACAAACCATCCTGGTCGATAAAGAGTACGCTGGTAGTTGGCCAGTGGATCATCGATGCGGATTTGGAGCGGTGCACCCAGTAATCGGCTTTTGGCCAAAAATCGCCAAATCCGGTGTAAGGCTTCGTAATGTTTCTGCCAAATTGCCAAAAATCAATCCCTTTCATGTCTTCATAATAGCTGTTGTGCAGATAATGAATACCGTATTCAGGCCAGATTTTCAATGCAAAGAATTTCGACTTTCTCAGCGTTGCATCGCAAACCAGGTCTTCCCGGTTATTTTGAGAACCATTGTTATTGCCATGATCGATCCAGGAAGAACTGCCAAAGTGTTGCTGCATATAGGACAACGCTTCCTTAAACATTTGAGGAGTGGTGGTGTATTGCTCGGGGGTATGCAAACAAATTTCGCTTCCTTTTTGGCTGATTTGGGTTAAAAAATCGAAAAATGCCGGATCGGTTTTTATGCTGCTTCCCAAACCAGGAAAACGACCACCGGAAACTCCATCGTTCCGAATACTGTCCGGATTGGCATAAAACACACTCTTGGTAACAGGAATGCCATATTTAACAAAACCACCAATGGCCTCTTTGGCATGGATGATTTTTTCAGAACCAAAGTAGGTGGCCCTGTGGGTTTGGATATTGGTCCAATCGGCATGTTCGGTCCAGATATAAGTGGCTAGAAATCCACCGGGGTTTTTCATTAGCCGCAGAATTTCCCAACCTGTATTCAGCAGGTTGATTTTAAATGAAAATTGCCGGCGGTCGCCCCTGTGGTAAACAGAGGCTGATTCCTCCGTTTTCCATTCTGAGCTGTCGGGGTTCAAAGGAAACCGAAAAAAAGGATGGTCGCGTTTGTAGTCCAGGTTGACCCAAAGTTGATTTTTTACCGTATTGAGTTGTAACGAGCTGACATCCGGCACATGATAAACCGACCAACCTTCATTTTTAGAACCAAATTGAACGCCTTGTTTGTCGAGCCAATATTCGGGTTGAAAATCGGCAGTATCCACTTGTCGGTTGGCCCTGAAAACCTTTGATACCGGTTGACCGCTGCTGAAAACAACCGACTCACGGCCAACTTCCTGTTTCTTCCTGTATTTTTCATTGATTTCTACCCTGATTTCGGGCTGGCTGTTTTGGCAATGGAGAATACATTCAAGTCTTGAATAAGGTGCGTTGATCTGAAAGTAGATTTCCGTTTCCATTGGACGAACCTTTTTCCGGACAAACTCCGGATGCACAAGGCCTTCATAAACTTTGCTTTTCAATGTTCTAAGAGAATAATACCGGATCGATTTGATCAATTGATTGTTCGCCTGATCCAAAATGGACACTTCCTGCTGTTTTTTGTTATAAAGTATCTGATAGAATGCATTGGAAAACAAAACTTCAATCAGTTCATATTCATCATCTGTTGGTTGATCAATCTTAATGTCGGGCAAAAAAGTCGGGTTATTTACAGTTAAAAAACTGATTTGTAGATCATCCATCCATACCGGAATTTCTGGTTGTTGATTCCAGAAATAGGCTTTTATGCCCGCGTTTTTCGTCAGGTTTGCCGGGATCATGACGCTGTCCGATACTCCGTTCCATTCTCCCTGAGTCAGTAGGGATGGTTTCAGATCAATTCCATACCAGAATTTCACTTGTTCTTTCTCGGTCAGGGTGATGACAAACAGAGCCCGGGCATCCATTTGATCTGCAGTTACCTGACAGCTGACTTTCAACCATGTATTTTTACCTGAGACTTCATCCGGGAAATAGCCTTCAAAACCAATCCCGTACGGTTGATCGTTTTTCGTTATGGAAGCATGGTTTCCTGAGAAGGCTTTCCCTGTATCAATGGTTTGTGTTCCAATCCAATGACCTGATGGAAGGCTGTCTTCGAGGTTGGTGAAATAACGCTGACCCAGGATGACCAAAGGGAAAAGAAGGACTGCTGCTAAAAGGCCAAGTGGCTTTATTATCTGTCCCGGAAACGAAAATCGCGTTTTATTTAACAGGTTCATGCCTATTTGTATTCCTTCACGGGAATTTCATCTTTCAACACGTGGAGACCAAAGAGGGCCAATGCTTCAAAATCGTTCACCGATGGATAAAGGGCGATGGGGGCAATGTGTCCGATGCGATTTTTTACATTTTCGAGGAAGGTGTCGCTGTCGAAGATCATTCCTGTAAGGATGATGGCATCCACTTTTCCCGAAAGGGTAGCCACATGGGAGGCAATTTCTTTACTTACCTGATACGACAATGCATAGGAGATAAATTTAGCTTTTTCATCACCATCTGCAATGCGGGCATTTATTTCGGTGATGCTGTCGGTGCCAAGATAAGCCATGTATCCTCCTTTTGAGGTGATCATTTCCATGATCTCTTCTTTGGTGTATTTTCCGCTGAAGCACAGTTCCACCAATTGCCCTATGGGAAGCGTGCCAGTCCTGGTGATCGAAAACGGTCCGCCACCATCAAAGGCCTGGTTTACATCCACTACGCGGCCTTTTTCATGCGCACCTATACTAATTCCCCCGCTGCCGATATGACAAACAATCAGGTTGAGGTCCTCATAAGGTTTATTAACCGACTTGGCGTATTTGGAAGCCACATGTTTGTGGTTGAGGGCGTGAAAGATAGATTTACGCTTAAACAAAGGATGACCTGTCACCCGGGCCACATCGCTTAGTTCGTCCACTACTACCGGGTTGGCCATATACGCTTTCTTGCCAATTGTGCTGGCAATTTCGAAGGCCAGAATTCCACCCAGGTTGGTGGCATGAACGCCCATAACCCCCTGCTCAAGATCGTTCACCATGTTTTCGTTAATCAGGTAAACGCCTTGAGAAACAGGCTTTACCATACCGCTACGGCCCATCACCAACTCAATATTTTCCAGGTTGATGTTGTTTTTTTCCAGTTCACTCATAATGGCTTTAAGGCGAAACCCTTTTTGATCACCCACCTTGTCAAACTGTGCCAGTTCTTCCGGAAGGTGCTTGATGGTCTTCAGGAAAATAGGCTCTGTATTGCGGTAAACAGCCAGCTTGGTTACCTTAACTTCAGGATAGATAACCAGGATATTTTTATAAATCATGATCAAATTTTTGAGAGGATAAAAGTAGGGAAAAATTACGAGGATTGAAGAAAGAAGAATTTCTTCCGTTTATTAACTTAAATGGGATATCCGATCATCTCCCGTAAATAATAAATAGCTTTGTTAGATGAATAAACCACAATAAATTCCATTCCTTGCAGCCTGGCTTTAGCCGGCTGTAATAAAAAACCCCTTATCTTTAAACAACTGTTATATTGTAAAATCTGAAAATATCAGCAAATATCAGCATGGGAGATGATCGGATACCCCATTTTAACTATTTCGGAATGAAATCCGAAAAAGATTGATTATTTGGGTTATTATAATCTTGGAAGATATTGCCTTCTTAATCTACTTTCTGGAAAGTGCCTCCATGAATTAGTATGGTGAATTTTCAAGAGTAAATTTCACGGACAGATTATATGAAACCCTTACCTGTTTACCTTTTTGCTTCCCGGGAGTCCATTTAGGCATTTTACTTAAAACCCGAATGGCTTCTTCATCACATCCCCCTCCAATTCCCCGAAGAACCGTCAAATTTGAGACAGAACCATCCGTATCAATGACAAAATTTACATAAACAGATCCTTGTATCCCTTTTTGTTTTGCCAACAAAGGATATTTTATATTCGCCGCCAGAAAGGTCATCAAATTTTGCATACCACCCGGATATTCAGGCATCAATTCTACCATGATAAAAACGGATATGAAATCAACAGGTACATACATCATCATTCTGATCTTGGTATTGCCTATTTTACCGGGAATCCAGGCCGGCATATTTTTTACAATACTCATGGCTGCTTCATCCAATTCATTTCCAATGCTGTCCTTAACCATAACATTTGAAACACTGCCATCTGTTTCAACCACAAAATAGACATCAACAATTTGTTGATTTTCAGTATCAATGCGTCCCTCATAATTTGCAACCTGCTCCATGAGATACTCATTCAGCGCATTTTGTCCTCCAACAAATTCAGGAAGGGAATCGGCTTCCAGATAAATTTTAGTTTGGCTTGGCAAGACTTCCCCCAGGCTAAAATTAATGGGCAAGGTTCTCATAACCCGAATCGGCACACCCTTTTGAATTCCGGGATTCCACACCGGCATTCCATGAATTACCCGCAAGGCTTCTTCATCACAACCACCACCAATACCTCTCAGTATTTTTTCGTTTGAAATAGTGCCATTGGCTTCAACCACAAACTGAGCATAGATTTTACCGGAAATACCAGCTTCTTTTGCCTCAGTAGGATACCAGAGATTTTTCATTAAATAATCCAATAATGCTTCTGAACCACCTATAAATTCAGGAGGCTGATCCACAAAAAGATAGATTGAATCCGGATTCGAAAGGGAGAGGCTATCCTGAGCCATCATACTACCGGAAAACAGAAAGAAAAGAATAGCTACTGTTGAAATGAAAATCTTCATAGAGACTCTAATGTTTGATTTTACGGCAAACTTATGAAAAACTTCTGTCCCTTATCAGGATATTAATTCACCGTGAAATAAAATATAGCTCCCTGACCTGGTGTCGAATCGAACCAAACGACACCTCCATGTCTTTCAATAATTCGTTTTACTGTACTTAGGCCAACACCTGTGCCCTGAAATTCACTGTCTTTATGTAGGCGAACAAATGGCCGGAATAGCATATCTGCCTTATCCATATCGAATCCGGCTCCATTGTCACGCACAAATAATACCTGCTTATCATTCATTTCAGTAGTGCCAAAGGTGATTTCAGGAGATGCTGATTTTTGGCTGTATTTTAAGGCATTACCTAACAAATTATTCAGTACAACGCGCATCATATTTTGGTCAGCAAACACGGTAATCCCATCCTGAATTGTAATATTGTAATTGCCTTGATAAATAGTACGGGTCATATCGATGATGACCTCGCGGGCCATTTTTGACATGTCAATTTCTTGTGAATCAATCTCACTGCGACCCGAGCGTGAGAATTGTAACAAGTCGTTGATTAATTGTGACATGTTTTGAGATGATTTGATAATCCAATCAATATATTCCATCGCCTCGTCATCAAGCACATCCGTGTATCCCGTTCTAAGGAGATCAGCAAAGCCGATCATTCCATTTAAAGGAGAACGTAAATCATGAGAGACAGTATGTGCGAAGGCTTCCAAATCTTCATTTGCAGCCAACAGATCTTCATTCAGTATTTGAAGTTGGTGTTGTGCTTCGATAAGTTGTGAGTTTCGACTGATAGCCGCTTCATAAACCGATAATAACAGGTCAAGAATCTGTTTCTTGTCCGAATTGATTTTAAATTTTTGATTCTGAAACATGATTTCGATGCTCATATCACCAAACCCTGAATCCTTGAAAGAACGGTTTGCAATCAGGTAACTGATGCGGGCAATAAGATACTTTTCTTCATAAGGCTTTGTAATAAAGTTATCGGCCCCAGCCTGAAGGCCCTTGATGATATCCAAAGGATCGCTCAAGGAGGTGAGCAGAATAACGGGTATATCATTCAGATCAGGATTGTTTTTAATCCTGGAACAAAATTCATAGCCATCCATTACAGGCATGATGATGTCACTTATTATCAGTACTGGTTTTTCGTTCAGAGCAGCTTCATAGGCTTCAGATCCATTTTTGCAAATCAAATAGTTGATTTGATTGGCCTCAAAGAAAAACTTCAGTTTTTTGGCTTGAACCATCGAATCTTCAGCGGCAAGAATATATCCGTTTTCCAGGTTGATTTGAAAAAATGTGTCCATGATTAAAATTTTTATTTTGAAAATATTTTATTAATAAGATCTACAATGGCCTGTGGTGGAAGGATTTTGCAGGCTGCTTCAAGTTTCACGGCTTCACCCGGCATTCCAAACACCAAGCACGACTCTTCATCCTGCACCAGGGTAAGGGCTCCTTTATTTTTAAGCAATTTTAATTCATCAGCTCCATCTTTACCCATTCCCGACAAAATAACGGCAATCACTTTTTCTTGAAATACCTTGGCCGCACTATTAAAAAGATGTCCTACGGAAGGTCTAAGTCCCTTCAGTGGAGGGTCGCCCGATATGGTAGCCAACGTTTCAGATTTTAATATCAGGTGTTGATCTCCTGGTGGAAAATAGGCATGCCCGGCTATTAGCACTTCATCAGCAGCAGCAATATGGATGGGTACATTTGAAGTTGATCGAAGCCAATCGCAGTAACCTTCCGCAAAATGCGAATCGATATGCTGCACAACCAATACCGGAACAGGGATATTTTGATTTAGTCCGTTTAGAATTGTTTTTATCGCTTCAGGGCCACCTGCCGATGCCCCAATAACAATAACTTTATATTCAGTAGCTTGCAAACATGGTTTCGAGATATTCTTCTGGAAATTTTTGTTAATTGCAGGTGTGGAGTTGGCAAGAATAGTTCTTCTTTTCACCACCTTAATTTCCGACATGGTTTGTAGCATGTTGAGGTATTTCCTCGCAGTGTATTCAAACTTTGGATGTCCGGGACCATATGGTTTTTGAAGTATATTTAACGCACCGGCTTCCAGCACTTCCATCGCCATTCCCATTTCACCAGGCTGATATAAGCTGCTCACAATCAGGATGGGTATCGGATATAACTGCATAATCTTACTTGTGGCTTCAATTCCATCCATCAGGGGCATATTGATGTCCATACTTACCACATCAGGATGCAGGTTAACCACCAGATCAATGGCCTCTTGGCCATCGGATGCAATACCGACCAACTCAAAACGATCGTCCCTGCTCAGCAGCCCTTTGTATAGTTTCTGACTGACCATACTATCGTCAACAATAAGCACTTTGATTTTTTTGAGTTTATTTTCAGTCATTTAATTATCAGATTAATCGCTGAATGGTTTCAATTAAATTGCTTTTTTCAAAACTTCCTTTTACGATGTATGCATTTGCACCCGCTTCCAATCCCCTTTGCCGGTCATTCGCTGAATCGAGCGAGGTAACCAAAATTATTGGGGTGTCGGCGAGTTTTTTTATTGAACGGATTTGAGAAGTGAGCTGAAACCCGTTCATGCGTGGCATTTCTATATCCGATACGACCAGATCAAAGGTTTCCGCTTTTAATATTTCGAAAGCCTCCATTCCATCTACGGCTGTTTTTACTGTAAAGCCGGCTGCTTCAATAAAGTTACGCAACATATTACGCACTGTAATTGAATCTTCTACAACGAGAATATTTCTTTCAATGGCTTCTGTCCCTTCGTTATCAACCTCTTTAACTATCTCAATATCATTTATCAGACTTCGTTGAGCAGCCGAAGACATTAACTCGGCGATGTGCAAAATGGGTACAACTTTACCGTTTCCCAACAAAGTAGCCCCGGCAATATTTGTAACATGCCGTAATTGAGGGCTGAGGTTCTTTACAACCCCTTCCTGTTCACCTAAGACTTCATCAATAATAAACGCAATTTTCTTTTGAGACAATTGAAGTATTAAAACGTTAAGAGTGGATTGTTGTTTCTTTTCAGCGGGGCGATGTCGAATATGAAGGACTTCTCTTAAATGCACCAGGGCGATTGTTTCATTTTTGAATGAAAAGGTCTTTTTCGATTCAACGGTTTTAATATCTGATAGTTTGAGTTGCAGGGCTTTAATTACTGTAGATGTAGGTATTATAAAGAGCTGGTCGGATGCCCTTACAAGAATTCCTCGAAATGCAGCCATCGTTTGTGGCAAGGTAATTTTAAATGAAGTACCCTTTCCCTGTTCTGTTTCCAGTTCAATGGTTCCCTCAATGCCAGCTACTTTTTCGGCTACAATCGCCATGCCCAGTCCTCTTCCCGAAACATCGGTAATAAAAGGGCTGGTTGAAACTCCTGAGGAGAATATAAGCATGTTAATTTCGTTTTTTGACATGGCCTCTACCTCTTCCGGTTTGATTATACCGGATTTGATGGACGAGTTGATAAGCTTTTCAGAATTAATACCAGCACCGTCATCGCTAATGAGCATCTCAATGTTTTGGTTATCCAGACGGATGGATATGTTGAGGTTACCCATAGCTGGTTTATTGGCCTTTAAACGGTCGGATCTGGTTTCCAGCCCATGATCAATGCAGTTTCTGATGAGGTGTATTAATGGATCCTTCATCTCTTCGAGAATGCGGCGGTCAATTTCAATTTCACCTCCTTCCATCTGCAAATTAATTTCCTTGTTGTATTCTTTGCCTAAGTCTCTGACAATTTTGGGCACAATATTTAACAACGAAGAGAATGGGTACAATAAAGTTTTTTTTATGTCGAGCAACATTTCGTCAACTGACCTGATTACTAACCGCTGCATCTGTTCGAGACTCCCATTGATCTTGTTAAGTTCCTCTGCATGTTTTTTAAGATACACTTTCTGTTTGGCACCTTCTACACTCTGATGTGATTCGTCTACTTCGATTGACATAGTAGATTGGGTAAAAAACCTGTCATCCTGTGTTTTTCGCCAGCTGTCGAACCTGGTAATAAGTTGTTCGAGTTGTTTGATCTGAAATTTAAGTGAGGTTTTTACGGTTACCATTTCTTCCGCCTGCCGGAGTATATCATATAATTTTGAGGTTGTTACACGTACTGTTTCTTTGTCGGATAACTTCATGTGAGATTCGACAATTGGTTTATTAACTTGAGTATTTAGAGGTTCCGGAACGGCAGATAAAGAGGTTTCTTCTGCCCTATCTGCTGCTGTGGCAGCAATGGGGTTTTCAGGTTTTGATGACGTAAATTTATTTTCAACACGAGGTTGGGAATGTAATACTCCAAAACCGGGAGATGATTTTTTAATAAACCCTTCAAAACTTCGTTTAAATTGTGAAAGGTTGTTTTCGGATACTGTCTTTTGTTTGGAATCTATTTCAGAGATCATGATCTCAAGATAATCAGCCGCTTTAAGAAAAGTGTCGAAAATGGCAGGGATTAATTTCAGGTTTCCCTTTTTTATTTCATGAAACACATTTTCCATGCCCATGCACAACTGCTCAATCTGGGTAAGGTTAACTGCCCTGGCAGCACCTTTCATGCTATGGATTTCACGGAAAATAATTTCTACATCCGACTGACTATTGGCTGAATCCGGTGTTTTTTCCAATTTAATCAGCCCATTGACAATAGCCTGGTGATGCTCGGCGGCTTCAATTTTAAAGTCTTCGAGTAATTCGCGTAAAAATTCTTCCTGCTGGCTATCCATTGCTCTTTAAAGTCTATATCTTTCAATAATTTTTTGCAAATTTTGACTCAATTCATTTAAATCGCGTGTAGCCGATTGTGCCTGCCTGATTCCGGCTACATTTTGCTCGCTGGCTTGTTTTATATTTTCCATAGCCGGAACAATTTGATCCATGCCAGCCATTTGTTGTTGGCTTGAAGAAGAAATTTGAATGGAAGCCTGTACAGCTTCTTCCACGTTTTCGGTCAATGCCTCTACAACTTGCCTGTCTTCCATAACAAAAACACTACCTTCCTCAACAGTTTTTGCACCCTGACTGATCACTTCTACGGCAAGATTAACTGATTTTTGTATTTCGTTCAGTATTTCTTTTACCTGTGCAGTTGATTTTTTCGATTGCTCGGCGAGGCTTCTTATTTCTTGAGCAACAACTGTAAATCCTCTTCCATGCTCACCAGCTTTAGCGGCTTCGATGGCGGCATTAACTGCCAATAGATTCGATTGGTCGGCGATATCCGAAACGGTAGATGTAATTTCACCAATTGATCTGTTTTGCTCAGAAAGTATGGTAATGGTATTTCGGATGACTTTCATCTGGTTGTCAATTTTCTTGATGGCATCAATCATCTGTTGTGAAGATTCCAGGCCCTTTTCAGCTAACTCGAATGATTTTTGTGAGCTGAACAACAAGTTTTTTGCTTTCTGACTGGAGACTGTAGAAGTTTGACGAATTTCTTCCATGGTGGTTGTGGTCTCTGCAATTGCGGTGGCTGTTTCAGCCGCACTGGTCGAAATTTCGGCGACAGTGGTCTGTATTTCTGCCGAAGAGGTGCCTAAAATAGCAACGCCTTCTTTCATCTCATCTGAAACCCTTGCCAACATGCGGCGGATACCAATAATAATAATCAACGAAACAATTACGAGTACAGTTGCCAAGGTAATCAGCGTAATGTAGGTGTTATTCACTACTCTTTTCGATTGTTGGTCAAGCGATTCAGTTCTGTCGTCCAGAATTTTTTCCAGGATCAACAGATGTCGGCCGATTTCTTCAAAAAGGGGAACCTGCTTTTCAGAAAACAAATTATGAGCCTCCTCAATTTTATTCTGACTGACCATTTCTTTTAGGTTGCTTTCAATGTCAGACAAACTGATAAGGAGTCTTTCAATTTCATCAAACTCATCCCGGGTACCGGGTATGTCAATGATAGCCAGTTTGATTTGATTAAAACTTTGCTCTGCAATGCCCCGTGTCTTGATAATTTCATGCATGTATTTTTCACGCTCGGTAGTATTTTGAGAATACATAAATTGACCCATCAAGACACTCAAATGGTTTTCATCCGTTCGCAATTGTGTCAGGCTTCTGGTGACCCTGAAGGATTCTTTCACCTTGTTTTGTACCTGAATGATATTGTTGAAGCTGTATAAAGCCACACTCAGCGCAATAACGATAAGAACGATGATGACTGTGAAACCGGAAACCATTTTTGTTTGGGTGCTGAATTTTAAAGAATTCTTCATAAATAAAGTATTGATAATGGTTAATATCAGTTTATTATTGGTCAATAATCAATTGGGTGCTGTTTAGCATCCGGTTAGCGTCAAGAACGATAAGACCTTCGTCAGTAATGCCCGATACAAAATCAGCACCTATTCCATTAAGCGTTAATGGAGCATCACTTAATGTGTTAGATACAATACGTTTATTACCAACTAACCCATCGGCTACAATTCCAAATTCCATTGTGTCGTTACAGAGAATGATTACTTTGTTTAATTCCGTGAGTCCTTTTTCGGTTAATCCAAAGATCACTTTGAGGTTAACTATAGAGAGGATTGTTCCCCGAAAATTAATCACTCCCATGACAAAGTCAGGTGTACCCGGAATGGTTGTTATCTCATTGAGTGACAACACTTCACGTAAATACTTCCCTTCGATGGCGTAATGTTCGGGATGAAGAATAAATTCAACCACCTCCACGCTGTCATCGCCCACAGGAGTTGCTTTCTTTTTAAATGCAACTACCCGTGCCCTTTCATATAAGGTTTTTTGCTCATTAACTATCATCCCATCGACATTTTTACCATTTGCCTGAGCCTTCCGGCTGTCATACCATCCAGATCGGGCACTATTTCATCATCATCCCACGAGTCAAGGCATCTGATCAGGTTAAGTGATTGTTTCATTGCCTGATGGTTCTTGCCCAATCGCTTATATATGTCACTCAGGCTCAATTGAGCAGCCAGGTGGTTTGGCTCAAGGTAAAGGATACTCAATAATATTTTCCCGGCCAGGTCCCATTCTTTTTGTTCGATTAGGATGGTGGCATAAAGATAACGAATTTCAGCTGTTATACTGTTGCTTAGCAATAAATGTTCCATCCAGGTCCTGGCTTCATCCAACTTACCCATATTGGCATATGATTTCACCAGGATCAACATCAGGTTTGTATCGGAGTTGATCTCTGGTTTTTGAAGACAATATTCTACACATTCAGGATATTTTGAAGCTGCAAAAAGCAAAGCAGCCTGAATCGGGTTTTGTTTTTCAGATTCAGCATCAACTGGATTTGAAGTCTCAGGTTCTTTTACATCATGTTTGAAAGGACTGTTTGTTTTCAACTTGAATCTATCCTGTTGGTTAGATCTTTTCACTTTTGAGCCTGTAATAAACGAAACTTGTCCCTTCTTGCTTTTAGTGAAATCTTCTTTCAACTCCGTTTTTTGTTCTAACTCCGTTTTTTGATAAAAAATGCCGTTGTGGCTGAAAACCCTGCTAAAAAGCGAAAAATAAATGTCGTTAAGTTCTACCTGGCTTGTAATTAACCATCCATTATTTTTAAGGGCCATATGAAAGCGTTGGGATATTTCACAAATCGTTTTTGGAGCGAAATACATCAATACATTGCGGCAAAAAATGACATCCATATCATTTGTTTTGTTCGAGGTTAAAGGGTAGTGATCGCTTACCAGGTTTAACCGTGAAAAGGTCACCATTTGCTTAATTTCAGGTACTATTCGAAGTAATTTTCCTTCCTTAACAAAATATTTGTCTTGAAGTTCAGTAGAAGTTTCCCGAAACGACCAGGGGGTATATATTCCTGTTGTTGCTTTTTGTAGGGCGGCGTCATTCAAATCGGTTGCAAGGATGGTAATATCCCAATTTTCGATGTCAGGAACTATTTCTTTTAATAGCATGGCAATGGAATATGGCTCTTCACCCGAACTGCACCCGGCACTCCAAATCCTGATGTATTTATTGTCGCCACTCCGTTGTGAAATAATTTCAGGGATGATTTTCTTCCGAAACATATCCAATGCTACTTTCTCACGAAAAAAATAGGTTTCACCGATGGTCAGGTGTTTTGTCAGCACTTTTATTTCTTCGTCAGGAATGTCGGGTTGGGCAAGCCATTCACAAATGGCAGGTAAACCCTGGTCATGTTTCAACTCTACAACAGCATTTAGAATACACCGCTCTAAATTATGCCATTGGTCTTCAGGATAATGAAGCCCATACAATTCACCAATTTTATCACTGATAAAACCCAGATGTTTTGCCCTTCCCATTAAATTGATGCTTTGTTTTGGGTTTCAAAAATCTGTTTTAATTGTAATTCTATTTCGCTGTTTAGCAGGTTTTTTACATCATAGATCGCAATAACCCCATCTTCATTTCTCAGAAACTGTAACTTTTTCAGGTCATTGCTCCGATCGGGGGATGACAAAGACACATCTACACGGCTTATATCCTCTTCGGGAGGTTTCCTGATTTCTTCAACCTCATCTACTACCATGGCAAACATTCCAATATCGGATGAAACGATTATAAACCGATCGTTTAATCCGATTGGCTTTGATGACAAACCAAATCGTTTTCGGAGGTTTAGTACCGGCATTATTTCTCCATGAAAATCGAAAACTCCATGAATAAGTTCATTGGCATCAGGAACAGATGACACTGCCACTGCCCTTATCACGCTTTCGACATTTGTCAATGGGATGGCAAAGCGCCTGTCGGCCAGAAAAAAGCAAAGCAGCGTGCAGTTTTGATTACTCATTGCATTTGGTTTTGGTTAAAAAAAATCCATACGACAAAATACATGGCAAATATAACACTAAAGTGTTCCTCAAATATCGCTCACTTTATTGTTATCTTACCGTTCCCCTCTTTAAGAGAACAACGCGTTGTATATCAGAAAGTATTCGCGTATTGGAGGTCCTTAATAAGTAAAAATGCATTTTAGATTCCACATCGTACCAGTGATAGGCTAATCTTCTAATTGTCTTTAAGTACAGCAAGTTAAAATGCTTAGTTTAGGATTAATCATTATGTTTTACTATATTTTCGGAATGAATTCCAAATAAGTTGTATTATTTACAATAGTGGGCCAACTAATGGTATTGGCGAACCAAAGAACAAAAGAAGATCGATTTTGTAGAAGAATCCGATGGTCAAATAACAGCTTTCGAGTTTAAATGGAGCATCAGGGCAAAAGTAAAACCCCCCAAACAGTTTATAGAAAATTATCTGAATGCTAAATTTGAGGCTGTTACCCCTGATAATTATGAAGAATTCTAGTTGTAGATGGTAAAAAATATGATCTTCTGCTCCAAACTTTAGCCATAAATGGTTTCCCTCAGTTTCGCTTATCTTTCTAATTCTTCGAAAAGAAGAGTTGGTTATCCCCTTGCATCAGTCAATTTTCACATCTATTCTAAAGCGTGAACCATAGAATGACTAAAACTATTATAGTAACCAATTGAAAGAAAAATAAGTAGAAAATAATTTGACAATTATTTTGATGCGTAAATAAATTAGCAGTATATTTGGTGTCAAATTGTATTAACAATTAAAACACTGTTAAAATGAATAAAAATTGGATTTCTCCAAATACCATTATCGGACCAGTAGCCACAGGTGTTTATTATTACCCAAGAACAGAAATTATTGACGATATCTGGGTAGAACTATCAAAAGGCAATTACATCCTCATTGCAGCGCCACGCAGAGTGGGAAAAACAAGCATCATGCGTGATTTGGAACAAAATCCGCAAGCAGGCTATATCGTTAAATTTGAGAGTATTCAAGCTGTAAAATCAGAAAAAGAGTTTTACGAAACATTGTATCGTCTGATAATAAGTTGTTTAGATAAAAGTGTTAAGGCAAAGAAAAGGATATTGCGTTTTTTTAAAAAGAATAAAATATCCGAAATAGATATTAGTGGAAAAATAAAAATTGAAGACAACGACTTTAATTATCTTGAAGAAATAAATACCATTTTCAGACAATTAGACGACAACTCAGAAACCATTGTTCTGTTATTGGATGAGTTGCCGGAAATATTACACAACATCAATAAAGCCGGCAAAACAGAAGAAGCAAAAGCCATTTTAAAACAATTAAGAACCTGGAGACAAAGCGAATTTAAAAAATTACAATTCGTTTTGGCCGGCTCAATTGGTATCCATTACGTTGTAAAAACCATTGAAGGCCGAACTGCCGATTTGAATGATTTGCAAAAAATAAATTGTGAACCTTTAGATAAAACTCAGGCACTGCACTACATTGATTGGGCAACCAAAAAAGCAAGCGTCAAATATAGCGAGAATCTGAAGGCTTATTTAATAGAAAAAATCCAGCATTATTACACGCCTTACTTTATTAACTTAATGTTGGATGAAATTGATAAAAAAGCAAGAAAAGAAAACGCCCCGGATATTACAAACCCGGATATTGACGATGCATTTAATAAGGTGGTAAAAAACAACGAACATTTTGCAGATTGGAAAAACCGCCTTTCAGAATATTTACCAAAAATCGATTTTGATTTTGTACACGAAATTTTGATTCACATCGCCCATAAGAATTTTATTACAATCCAAACCATTTATGACAAAGCAAGTAAACACGGAAAAACAAGCGACTATATGGATTTGATAGGCGATCTGGAACAAGACGGCTATATTGTTGAAGAAAAAGAAGGCAACAAAAAGTATGTTTTCATTTCTCCATTCTTAAAAACATTTTATTTGCGAAACAACCCCATTTACAATGGATAATAACAATGCACAAATCGGAAATTGGTTCTTAGACCAACTGGCAGTGTACCAAATGGCCAACAGCGATCATCAGGCTGTTAAAAATAATTTTGTCATTCGTAAAGTTGAATACAGCATTATTATAGATGCCATCATAAATAAGAAAGCTAACGATCCGCTACAACATGAGTTAATTTTAGGAAGAAGAGGCAGTGGAAAATCGACTTTGTTGAAACGCATTGAAATTGAAATTGTTGAAAATCCAAAGCTCAACAAAAGATTTATCGCTATCAATTTAGCCGAGGAACAAGCAGGCATTTATCGCTTGTTCGATTTATGGGAGCAAGTAATTGAAGAGCTAAACAAGCAGCATCATTTTGATATTCATATCCCCGATTACAAGGGTTTTAACAACGATCAGGCTTATACCCGGTATCTGTTAACATCGATTCATCAATACTGCACCAAGCACAAAAAGCGCATTATTTTGCTGTTGGATAATTTTGACAGGATTGTTGAAAACTTCACTGATGACGGAAGTTTGTTACGGGAAACCCTTATCAATTATAATTCCATTCAAATTATTGCAGGAAGCACCAGAATGGACGAACATTTCTGGCGATACGATATGCCATTTTATGATTTTTTCAGGTCCCATAAATTGGAGGCTTTGAGTAGAGAAGAAATGAACGCCCTGCTCACGCATTGGAGCCATTTGCTAAATATTGAAAGCCTGAAAGAATTTGTGGAAAACAATCCCGGTAAAATAGAAAACATACGGATTTTGACTGATGGATTACCAAGAACCTTACAGTTTTTTATTCAAATAGTATTGCAAAAATCGGAATCGACTGCCTATGATTACCTTAAAAAAACAATGGACAATGTAAGTCCTTTGTACCAGGAGCGACTTAGTAGCCTGACTGCACAACTAAGGAAAATTGTGTATGAAATGGCTTGTATCTGGGAGGCTTGCACCACGAAGCAATTGGTTGAGAAAGTTAAAATGGAGAGCAAGCTCATTTCGGCAAACCTAAAAACATTGGTTGAAAAAGGGATTGTGGATAAAATAGAAACCAATAAAAAACAACATCTGTATCGGATTTCGGAACGGTTTTTTAACATCTGGTTAATAATTACACAAGGCAATACCGATCAAAAACGCAAAGCAAAATGGCTAACTGTTTTTCTTGAAAATTGGTACAATGCAAGCGATTTAAAAAAGTTGGCAAACGAACACATTGCTCTTTTAAAAGATGGCAAAACAGACTGGAATAGTGCTTTGCTGCTCTCGAAAGGATTGTGCCAAAGTAAATATGTATCTGAAAAAGAAAGAGATACTATTATTGAACTAACAGAAAATATAAAAGGAATGGGGATAGAGGACTGCCTGATTGAATTACCTGAGAAGCATCAAAGCATCATGGAGGAAAGCATAAAATATTATAAAGAGAATAAAATAAATAAAGCCAAAGCATTAGAATACATTAATAAAGCTTGTGAAACGAATCAGGATTTCAAATTAAAAGAAACCCAATTAATTGTTGAAATATGGAATGGGATTTTTAATAATATTGAAAAAAGAGCCGCAGAAATTATTGAATCAAAAGAGGAGTCTGTCATAAATGATCTAATCTTTGACTTACTAGTTCAGCAACAAAAGCGCATTGTGTTAAATCTTTTTGAAGATCAGGTTTTCGGCAAAGAGTTACAGGAGAAGTATACCATCCTATATTATGTAACGCTGATTTTAAACATAGTGCAAGATGACAATTTATTTCTTAAAATTCCACCTGAGTTGCAGTCTACCATTGATGATGTTTTGTTAAAAATAGAAACCAATCAAAAGTTGTATGGTTATTAATCATGCGAGTCGAGGGTAAAGTAAATGGAGCACCAGGGCAAAAGTAAAGCCACCCAAACAGTTTTTAGAAAACTATTTAAATGCTAAATTCGAGGTTATTACCCCGGATAGTTATGAGGAATTTTTGTTGTAGGCCAATCGCGAATATTGCCATATTAGCATAAATACGGAAAGTATACTTGCCATATTATATATATTTTGGTAAATTTAGATGCTATAAGTTAAATATTGGTGTAATTTTGTTCAAACTTTTTGGATAATGTGGATTAATAGAAATTATGAATCTGACCCTGGCTATTTACAAGCAGGAAAAGTAAATTTACTTTACGGGCCAAGAAGAGTTGGCAAAACCGCATTAATTGATAAATTATTGGAAGATGCGGAAGGAAAGGTTTTTACTGGTAGTGGTGACGATATCCAACTGAGATCAATATTGGGATCAGAGGATAGTGTCCGGATTTTATCTGCAATGCAGGACTATGATGTTATTTTTATTGATGAGGCTCAAAGAATTCCAAAGATTGGTTGGGGGCTAAAAATCCTCATTGATAATTTACCCCGGACGACAATTATTGCCTCCGGTTCTTCATCTTTTCAACTTTCATCACAAGTAGGAGAACCATTAACTGGACGCAGCCGAACCAGAATGTTGTTTCCTGTATCAGTCTCAGAATTAAAAACGCAATTTGGTGGTATGCACATCTTGCAAAACCTGGCAAACTACCTGGTTTTTGGAATGTATCCTGAAGTGTTGTGCATTGGAAACAGTACTAATAAAGTAGCTTATTTACATGAGTTGAGAAATTCATACTTGCTTAAGGATATATTGGAATTGGAAAACATCAGAAATGCAGATAAGCTTTATGATTTATTGAGGCTTCTATGCTATCAGATTGGAAATGAGGTTTCTTTAAGCGAATTGGGAAATTCTCTGGGTTTGGCAAAACAAACCATTGGCCGATATCTAGATTTATTGGAGAAAGCCTTTATCATTAAAAAAATGAGTGGGTACTCCAATAATTTGAGAAGGGAAGTCACAAAAACCCACCGTTATTATTTTTACGACAACGGAATACGCAATGCCATATTAAACAATTTTAATTTGCTTGAGCAACGCAATGACATTGGTATGTTGTGGGAAAATTTTATGGTGATGGAAAGGATCAAAATGCAACAATATCAAATGATATTCAGTAACAACTATTTTTGGCGGACCTACGATCAAAAGGAAGTAGATTTTGTTGAGGAACGGGATGGAAAACTATTTGGATATGAATTTAAATGGAATCCACGGAAAGTTAAAATTCAGAAAGAATGGTTGGCCACCTATCCCAATGCCAGTTTTGAAGTGATAAACAAAGACAACTTTTTAAGTTGGATTGAATAGGTTTTTGCTTCAAACACTAACCATAAATGGTTTTCCCCCGTTCCGCTAATTTTTTTAACTCATCGAAAAGAAGGGAAGGATTAGCACTAAAATAGTTGACTCCCTGAAATGAAGTGGATCGACAAGCTTCTTTTGAAATGTATTTATTGAAAAATCCCGGGATATCGCGATGACCAATATTCAAATGTGGCACCAATGTTTCAATGATCAATTCTTGATTATTCTGATTGATGACCCTGCCTTCCATGGGTTTGCCCGACAAAGTCTGCAAAGGAAAACCCTCCTTCATCATGTCTTCTACCACATGCACAAACGAAAGGCTGACCACTTTTTCGCCCAGCCCTATGATCCTGCTGTTGTATTTCATCATTTTATAAAGTGGACTTTTTGTGCCGTTGGGATACATGTCAAGGTGATGTTCGTCCACAAGTTCATGGGCCTTTGAGCCCAATGCCACAATCGAAGTGGTTGGGTGCAAACTTCGTACGGCATTTTTGTGCCTCCGTGCCAATTCGGGCAACAGCCCCATGGTGGTAGGCGAACGTTTTACATTAAACACAGCCTCCGGTTGTTTCAAATAATCTTCGGCACGATCGCGGTAATGCCAGCAAGGGAATACAAGCGTACCTTCTTCTCCAACAGCCTCCATCAGCAATTTCAGCAACCTATAAGCCGAAAAACCAATGTTGAGCTTGTCGGTAGAGCTGTGAATATAAAGGATCATTCCTGTATCCACCCCTAGTTTACTTTTCAGAAGTGTTAAAAACTGGTTTTCGGTGAGGGGCGGATATAAAAGCCCGTTGAGCTTGTAGTATGCGTTACGTGCTAATTTAAAGTATTTTATAGGAAGATATTTGTAAATAACATCACCTAAGCTCATGTGGTTGAAAGGTTTTTGTTGAGGTTGGTAAAGGTAACAAATTCAAGTTTACGGCCATATTTCTTACTTGCCAGCCTGACAAATTCCGAAAGCAGGAAATAGTGGTATTT
>Ga0210044_10002670_pt1 | contig 26234 bp, 18 predicted proteins | sample CryGey13umfilter_2_FD_183959 | JGI IMG/M metagenome (GOLD analysis project Ga0210044, IMG submission 183959) | Groundwater microbial communities from aquifer in Utah, USA - Crystal Geyser 4/9/14 3 um filter (SPAdes) (version 2) | ecosystem: Environmental > Aquatic > Deep subsurface >... | reverse complement strand
CCACCGCCGATCCGTCACGTGACTTTGGCGTGACCGTGATCGATGCTCCACCGTCACCGGTGGACGAGAGCCTGATCCAAACGCTGGTGGATCCGCCAGATCAGGACCTGGCCCCCATCCCCTTCTCCGAGATCCATGACGAGTACTCGGCCTCCGGCGTCACCGGCGAGCGTCCGCTGGACTTCTCCGATTTCGCCTCGACGCGGCACGGGATCGAAGCCGGCCCGTCGGCCGTCGCCCTGGGGCCGGAGCGGGACCCGGCGCGCAAGACGACCCGGGGACGTCCCTCCCCCTGGGTCAGCGCCCCCGAGGCGGCGGTGGCCAGCGAGCGCCAGAGCCCGGTCGCCCCGCCGGTCAGCCCGGGCATCGGCGGTGTTCGTGCCCTGGCCATCGTGACCGCCATCACCTGGGTCCTGTTGGCCAGCCTGATGGTCACCGCGTTTCTCAACATCCCCCCCGTTCCCACGCTGCTGGCCCGGGTTCCGCTGCCGATGGAGGTCTGGATCGGCCTGCCCGGTGGACTGCTCCTGCTCCTGCTCCTGTTCGCCGCGGGCGCCCGTCATCGTCTGGCCGGCGTCGGGAGGGTGGGCAGCTGGCTCCGCTACCTGCTCTGGGTTCTCCTGGCGGCCCTGCCCGGCATCGGACTGCTGCTGGGGATGATCGGCGTGATCCTGTTCATCGCTCGCAACCGCCCGCTGGCGGGCGTACACCCCGACCCGGGCGCCGTGGATCGGGTCATGGGCTGGCTGCTGCTGTTCTTCACCCTGGCCTGGCAGGACATCGCCGCTGTCATCGTGTTGACGCACCTGCGAGCGCACCTGCCCTTCTGAGGATGGCAGCGCCACGCGGTGTGCGGTAATCTTCGTCTTCCTGCCAACCGTGAGACAGAGGCCGAGGGCAATGGGCACTTCCGAAACCGTCTCGTTCAAGATCGGCATCGACGTGGGAGGCACTTTCACCGACCTGTTCCTGTGGTCCAGCCACGGGGCGGTCGAGAGCTTCAAGGTCCTGTCCACGCCACACGATCCTTCCGTCGGAGTGCTGGACGGGCTGCGAACCATCGCCCACACGCACCACCTGACGCTGGAGCAGATGGCGCACCAGGTGACGACCATCGTGCACGGCACGACGGTGACGACCAACGCGGTGCTCACACGCGGTGGAGCCCGCACCGGCCTGATCACCACCGACGGGGTACGCGACGCGCTGGAGATGCGGCGCGGCGTCCGCGAGGAGCAGTACAACAATCGTCTGCCCAACGTGGTGCCGCTGGTCCCGCGACACCTGCGGCTCGGCGTGCCAGGGCGCCTGAACCATCGGGGCGAGGAACTGAGCCCGCTGGACGACGGCAGCCTGCGAGCCGCCGTCAGCGCGCTGCAGAGCCAGCAGGTGGAATCGGTGGCGGTGTGTCTGATGAACGCCTTCGCCTCCCCGTCCCATGAGCAGAAGGTGGCCAAGCTCGTCCGTGGCGCCATGCCCGGGGCCTTCCTCTCGGTCTCCAGCGACGTGCTGCCGCTGGTGCGGTTCTACAACCGCCTCTCCACCACCGTGCTCAACGCCTACGTCGGCCCGGTCCTCGCGCGGTACATCGCCAGCCTCACGGCGAAGCTGGAACAGACCGGCTTCGGCGGCGTGCTGCTGATCATGCAGTCCAACGGAGGCGTGGCGCTGCCCGAGGTCACGCTGCGCTGGCCCGCCACCACGCTGCTCTCCGGCCCCGCCGGTGGACCGGCCGCCGCGGTGGCCTTCACGGCGCACGAGCCGGGAAGCACCTCCGACTGCATCCTGGTGGACATGGGGGGCACCAGCTTCGACGCCTCACTGGTACGCGGCGGCGCGGCGACGATGCGCACCGAGGGTGACATCGATCGGCTGCGCATCGCGCTGCCGATGCTGGAGATCACCACCATCGGCGCCGGGGGGGGATCCGTGGGATGGATCGACGAGGGCGAACTGCTGCGCATGGGACCTCAGTCCGCCGGCGCGCAGCCCGGACCGGCATGCTACGACCGCGGCGGCGAGCTGCCCACCTGCACCGACGCCGATCTGGTGCTGGGCTACCTCGACCCGCAGTTCTTCGCCGGGGGCAAGCTCGAGCTCCGACCGGAGCTGGCACGACGCGCGGTGGAGCAGCACGTGGCCCGGCCCCTGGGGCTGGATCTGGAGCAGGCCGCGGCCGGGATGTACCGCGTGATCAACGCCAACATGGCGCACGGGGTGCGGGAGATCACGGTCAAGCGGGGCCTCGATCCGCGAGAGTTTCCGATGGTGGTGGCCGGCGGCGCCGGCGCGCTGCACGCCTGCATGATCGCCGACGAGCTCGCGATCCCCACCGTGCTGGTGCCGCGCGCGGCGTCGATCCTGTGCGCGGCAGGCATGCTGCTGTCGGATCTGCAACACGACTTCGTGCGCAGCTACATCACGCCCTTTCGACAGCTGGAGCTTCGGCGCCTGCAGGCGCTGATCTCCGAGATGACCAGCGAGGGCGAGGCGCAGCTGGAGCGCGAGGGGATCCCGCCGGCCCGCGTGACTCATCGACCGAGCCTGGACCTGCGCTACCTCAAGCAGTACCACGAGGTCACGCTGGAAGTGGCGCTGGACCAGGTGCACCAGGGTCGACTGGATCAGATCGCCCGCGCGTTCCACGCCGAGCACAACCGGCTGTACGGCTACGACCTGTCCGCCGAGCAGACGGATCTCGAGCTGATCTGCGTCCGGGTGCGGTCCGTGGGCCTGACCGACAAGCCGGAGCTGCCGCGCCTCGATCCCGGCGGCGTCCGGCCGCCGTCCTCGGCGCTCAAGGGGCGACGGCGGGCCTTCGTACCCGAGCGGGGCGAGTTCCAGCAGCTGGACGTGCTGGACTGGCACCAGCTGCTGGCCGGCAACCAGATCCCGGGACCGGCGTTGATCGAACGCACCGACACCACGATCTTCGTCAGTGCGCGCTACGCGGCCACGGTGGACGACCTGGGCAGCTGCCGCCTGCAGGAGGTGCGTCATGACTGACATCGATCCGATCCTGGTCTCCATCATCGGGCGGGCGCTCAAGGCCATCACCGACGAGATGTCGATCACGATGGAGAAGACCACCCGCTCACCGATCCTGTGCGAGGCCAAGGACTTCGTCACCGGGCTGTACGACGCGCAGGGACGCATGCTGGAGCAGACGGAGAACCTGCCGATCCTCTCGTTCTCGCTCAGCCCGGTATGCCAGCACATTGCCCGACGCTTCGCCGGCGAGGTCTATCCTGAAGACGTGTTCTTTCACAACGACGTCTTCAGCCTGGGCAATCAGAACAACGACGTGGCGGCGTTCAAGCCGATCTTCGCCGGCGAGACGCTGGTGGGCTGGGCCGCGGCCAAGGGGCACCAGGCCGACATCGGCGGCGCCGTGCGCGGCGGCTACAACCCGAACGCCACCGAGGTGTGGCAGGAGGCGCTGCGTATCCCGGCGGTCAAGGTCTACGAGCGCGGCAAGCTGCGCCGGGACGTGTGGGACCTGATCTTCGCCAACATCCGGCTGTCCATGGTGCAGGAGGACATGCGCGCCGAGATCGGCTCCTGCACCGTGGGTCAGCGCCGCCTGTTGACGCTGATCGAGAAGTACGGGCTCGAACGGTTCGAGGCCCACAGGCTGGCGCTGTTCGACTCCACGCGCCGCATGATGGAGGCCGAGATCCGCACCATCCCCGACGGGGTCTACCGCGGCCAGAGCACGGTGTACTTCGACGGCAAGAACCCCGGCTCGCGCTACACGATCCGGGTCAAGATCACGGTTCAGGGCGATCACATCACCTTCGACTACTCGGACACCGATCCCCAGACCAACGGGTTCGTCAACGGGACCTACACCTCCAGCGCCTCGGCCACGATCCTCACCTTCCTGCAGATGGTGAACCCCGACATGCCGCACAACGACGGCATGATCCAGCCGCTGGAGATCATCATCCCCGAGGGGACGATCCTCAACGCCTCCTACCCGGCCGCCACCACCTTCGGCAACCACCTGTGTCCACCCAACGCCGACGCCATCATCCGCGCCCTGGCGGAGGTGATCCCCCATCGCGTCACGGCCGGCTGGAACCAGCTGCTGTGCTCGCTCTCCACCGGCCAGGACACCCGGCCGCATCTGGCGCGGCCAGACACCTACGTTGACATCCTGTTCATGGGGCTCAAGGGCGGATCCGGCGCGATGCAGGGGTGCGACGGCTACGACCACATCGGGATGATCGACGCCTCGGGAGGGGTGCTGGACCAGGACTACGAGATGTTCGAGCAGACCACGCCGCACCTGCTGCAGCATCACGAGTACATCACCGACTCCGGCGGGCCGGGACGTCACCGGGGCGGGTTGGGGGTGGAGACGCGCTACCTCGTGGGGGGCGAAGGGACCCAGATCGTGACCTTCGGCGACGGAGACGTGGAGCCAGCCTTCGGTTTGTTCGGCGGGCACGACGGCACGCTGAACCGGATCGAGCTGCAGCATCCCGACGGCACCGTGTACCGCACCACGAGCAAGGACCTCGTGCGCGACGTCCCATCCGGCACCCGGTACGTGCAGCTCGCCGGGGGCGGTGGCGGCTACGGTCCGCCCGAGCAGCGGTCGGCGCAGAAGGTGCGGCAGGAGGTGGAGGACGGCGTGATCTCGCTGACCGCGGCGCGAGAGATCTATCGCGTGGTCATCGATCCGCAGACGCTGGAGCTGGACCTCGAGGCGACGGCGCGATTGCGCGCGGAGCGGGGGAGCCTCCCTGAAGTGCGGAGCGAGGCGCCCGAGGTGTGACTGCGTGGGTCAGCCGCAGCACCTGGAGCGCGGCGGTGACCTGGGCGGTACAGCTCGTCGAAGGCGTCGGTCTCGCCGCGCCGCACCTGCTGCACCAGCGGGAGATGGTCGGCCGGATCATCGCCACGGGCCAGATGCAGCTCCTCCTTCCCCCCCCGCCGGCGAAGCGAGACGATGCGCAGGCCCGGGGCGAGGAAGCGATCGGCGGCGGCAACCGAGACCTCCAGCAGCCCGCCCGGGCATCCGCGCAGGTCCACGCAGGTCCAGCACCACCGCCCGCGGCTTCAGACGCCGCAGCACACCATCGAGCTGCGCCAGGGTGGTCTCCTTGAACGAGGTGATGCGCAGATAGCCCACCGCCCCGGGCAGCATCACGCCGCTCACCGCGTCCACCGTGACCTGGCCCCGCACCACCTCCGCGGTCCATTCCCGGGCGTCGCGCTGGACGAACAGCTTGACCGTCGAGCCGTCCCGTCCCCGGATGCGCTGCACGATCCCCGGGATCTCCAGCCCGCACCGGCCCGCACCGGCTGGACCATTGACAGGCCCCGAACTTTGGACAAAATGGTGCTTTCGCAGGGCAGTCGGGATGTGGGGTGAAAGGATGAGACGCCGTTACTGGTTACTCGGCGCTGTTACGTTGGTCCTCGTCGTCGTCGTAGATTCAGGGCCCCCCCAAAGCGCTGCACGAAGGTCACGCTGGCGCAGCACTTCGACCCTGGGGCACCGCGATGCCTGGCGCGGCGGGCCATGCGGCGCTGGTAGGCGGAAAGGGCTCGGATGACGAGGTTCAGGATGGCCGTGATGAGTGTGTAGTCTCGTGCCATCAAGCGGCGGATGGGCCAGGGGAAGGTGAAGGTCCACAGACGATAGCGGCTTTGCGGCAGCACCATGTCCACGAGATAGGCCGCCTCCTCGCTCATCCGCGGACTGCCAGCTGCTGCCCATCAGCCTCGCGGCCAGACGAAACCGGTGTGCTAGGTGAACTGCCGCTCCGTGATGATGGCTATCGAGCGGCCCTGGGCGTTGAGCTGCCGCGCGGCATCCAGGATCTCGGGGAAGTAGGTGCAGTCGCCCTCCACGAGGTCATCGACGTCGCGGGTGATACTCGACATGCCGACCACCGATCGCATCGACGTGCTCCAAGAACTGCCCCACCGTCATCGTCTCCAGCCGACCCGCGAGCGCGAAGGTCTTGCCCCGGGTATCGAGCACATTGGGTGGCTTGGCGGCCTCGGGCTCGACGATATCCCTCACCTTGCGACCACGGCTATCGATCATGAATCGGCGGCCCCTGGCCGCAACCTGTGCAAGACCGTTGCGAAACGGCGACACCGAGTCGAAAGGTCGCCCCATCCGCAGGTGCCACTTCCCGACGTCATCGATCACGCCATACTGGTAGGGCGTGCTGCTTTGGCGCTCCACCCAGTGCAGAGCCATGTCATCGGCGGAGTACGGCTCGAGGTCGTAGCCTTGGCCGGCGAGCGCCGGCGAGCGCGTAGTCCATGACGCGATGGGGATCGTCCTCGCCCTTGTTCCCCTCGCGGAGCTGCTCGATCTCCTCACGGGACAGCCTCTCGACGTACGACCGGAGGAAGGTGATCTGGCCCGACAGCCATTCTCCGAAGGTCCCGAGCGCCCGACGAGCCACCGCGCCCTCCACGCGCCAGACGAGGAGGCTCCCCTGCTCATCGGCGCCAAATGCCCACCCTTCGATGTCGGAGAGCTCGTTGCCGGCGAAGAACGCGTATTGGCATTCCAGCGGGTGCCCCGCGCGGCCTTGCGGAAAATAGCCCCGCGGGTCGGCGACCAGCGCGACCTCCATGTGCTCGGCGGGGAGAAACGAAAAACCTCGGCGACAGTAGTACGAAAACCCGACCACCGGATAGATAGCCAACCTGCTCAACGAAGCGCCGATAGTCGGCAGGCAAGAGGTGGGCGATCCGGACCCCTTGGGCCAGGCGTGGGCCGGCGTGCTGTCCCGGTCACAGCGCTAAGCTACCAACAGCCCCGTGGTCTCTTCGCGCCCAACGCCCGCGGACGCGACACGTTACTGGCCGTGCCGGTGACGAACATTCGCCTCGAAGCCCTAGTAGCCTTCGCCGTGTGCGAGGGGGGAACCATCGTCCGCCACGACGGCGTCCAGTGGCACATGATGTGCTCGGGCGTGACCGTGGATCTCAACGGGGTCTCGGGCAGTAGCGCCGGGGAAGTCTTTGCTCTGGGTGATGGCGGGACGATCCTCCGCTACACCCACTGAGGGCTCGCTACCCGCGACGCGGGCCGTGAGCGGCCGCTATGTGGGGCGCGCGCAGGCCCGGGCGAACAGGCCGTAACAGTCGGCGTTGTCTAGACGCTGGTCCGGCGAGAGCCGCTGGATCCCCCCTACACCGAAACCGTAATCGTTCGTCAAGAGCTGCCGGTGACTGATCTCGTGGACCAGGATAGCGCCCAGGGTGCTGAGCGGCTGGGAGTAGAACTCGTCGGTGACGTGGACGATGTTGGGGCCAACACAGTACTTGCAAACCCAGGCGCAGACGTGGTGGTACGGCGAAAGATAGAGATTCGGTGGGGCGACGAACTCGTACTGGTAAGCGACCGTGTTCAACCCGATCAGGATATGCTCGAACCTGAGGATCATCGCGTTGCGCCACGGGCGGTCGGGTGTCGTGCCGACGCCCCAGTACTCCTCGAACAGTGATGATGATCTCGCCGCGAGATGGTAGATGGCCGCCCGCGTGTACTCCTGCCCGCTTCGCAGCGCTTGAACGTTCTTGTGCTGGCGAACGTCCGGGCTGAAACGGCTCTCTGTCTCACTCATGGTGGTTGCTCCCGTTTCACGTCGCGCCCACGCCATTGCATTCTTCAACTATGTTCCAACATGTTCCAATATGTTCCAACATGTTTTCTTGGTACAGGTTCCAACATAGCACAATCCCGAGACCGGGTGCTGGCGTATCATCCGAGCTACGGGGTCAATCTACGATTGGATTCCGTATCCGACTAAAATTACACATGAACCTGGGCAGGTAGGAGTTCATCCGAGTCCCGATTGTCCAGGCGTGCACTGCTGCCTCGGGCAAAACGCTCCGGCCTTGGGGGCTGCGCTCAGCGCAGACGGCGGCTGGCCCATGCATGTCGATGCAACCGGCGAAGACGGCGTGGGCACCTATCTCGTGGTCTATGCCGGCTGGCGGCGCTGGGTGCTGGGCTCCTGGAAGATACAGCCGGCGACTATAGCGCCGGTACAGCTCGTCGAAGGCGCCGGTCTCGCCGCGCCGCACCTGCTGCACCAGTTCCTCGTCGTTGACCATGGTCGCGTCGGTGTCCGTTGGGTCTTATGGGTGCAGGAACGCCCGGGACAGCCGGATCGTTCATCGGCGGGGCGAGAAAAACCAGTCCGGGGGGCGAGAATCAGTTCTTGCGCTGCAGCAGGTTGCGGCAGGCCGCGACGTAGTTGCCCATGGAAGCGGGCGCCGTTCCGCCCATCAAGGTGGCGCGGTTCTGCACCTCGACGAAGGCGCGTGCGTGGGGATCGTAGAACACCTGGTACGCGTCCTTCAGGCCCAGGATGTGGCCGAACTCGTGGGCCGGCGTGGTGCTCCTGAAGCAGCGTGCGAGGTTGATGCGGTCCGAGTTGGCGCAGTTCTTCGTCCCCTCCACCAGCCGCAGGCTCCCGGCCGTGAACGCGTCACCGCTCACCGGACGGAACTGCACCGTGGTGCGCAGGCTGGTCATGGAGCCCTGGACCCGGATCGGGCCGGTCCACACCGTCTCGATCGACTGCTTCACCGCCTGCAGCACGGCCTTGTCCTGAATCGACGTCTCGAACGTGGCGTTCAGCTGCACGCCTCCCGTGGAGGTGCGGCGCAGATCCAGCCCCTGGCCGTTGACCTTCCACAGCGCCCCCTCGCCGGTGACCGCGGGGGGATGAGCCGCCACGCGCTCCACGCGCACCGGCGACTCGGGCCAAACGAACGCGCTCCGCAGCTTGGACTCGGTGAGCCTCGGCACGTTGCCCACCAGCGCTCGCGCCGTCCGCTCCAGCTTGGTCTGCTGCGCATCGAAGGCCGCGCGCTGCTTCTCGACGAAGGCGGGCGAGAAGGCGTGGCTCTGCACCAGGCGCCAGCGCCGGGCCTGCTTCTCGTAGCTCTCCAGCGCGGTGGTCGTGTTGGTCTTGTAGGAGGCCATGCTGTAGGTCACGGCCGTGGTTCCACCCGGCTTCAGATCTTCCTTCTTCACCGGGTCCGGGATCTGCCATTTGACCTGGGTCGTGGAGGTCTTCGGGGCCGTGGCGCCGGCGGGTTTCTTGTTGGGCACCATCCCGGCCAGCGGCAGGACCTTCGCCATCTGGTGCTGCTGCTCCCGCTCGCGAGCGAACTCCTGGAGCAGCACGTCGTCCTTGAGGAAGCGATGATAGGTCCGCCCGAAGGCGACCCGCACCGAGGTCGGCATGCCCGGAACCCGTCGCACCTCGCGCGCAAACTCGCCGAACTGTTTCGACAGGGTCTGTCCGAGCTCGATCCGGTGGCGGGCGGGCTGGTTGCCGCGCATCGTCTCCAGCATGGAGTGGTACATGGTTATGAAGATACGGGTCTGGACTGGCGCCCCCCTGGCCTTCAGATCACCCAGCAGGGCCGTCCGGCCCGCCGGGGAGAGTAGCTGGTGCTGCGTCTGTTTGAACCAGGGCTCGGTCGTGACCGATGGTCCGGCGAGCACCGGTCGATACCACGACAGTACAGCCCAGAGCACGAGCAGCGTGAGACCGGTATGACGACATTCCATGCTCCAGCGATGAGCAAGCGCCGGGCCAGATCGCACGTCAATGATCTCGGGCAGCTACGTCGCGCACGGTCTCCTATCTCGCGACGAGGCTTCCGGCTATCGGTCCGATCCGGCCACTCAGCGAGCCAGTGGTAGTCGGGTCAGGTAGGGGTCCTGCAACACGCATTGCCCCTTGACGCACGCGGGCGTGGTGCCGAGGTAGTTATCCCGCACCGCGCACCCCTGGCAGCGCTCGGTGGCGCACCGCACCCGGGTCTGCATCCCGCGGATCCTGGCCGCCGCCTTGCGGTTGCCTGCCGTCTGCCAGCCGAGCTCACAGGGCGGACAACCCGGGCACACCGAGCGCAGGATCGTGCAGTCCCGGCTCCGCTTGCAGGCGCGATCCGGGTCTGGTGGCGGCGATGGCACAGCGGGAATCACGTCCCCGCCGGCCTTGTGCAGATCCGCCCCCTTCCACCACATCCCCCGGCCCTCCTGCTTCGCCTCCTTCTGCAGCGCCACCAGCGTCGCATCGGAGGTGTCGGTGCAGCGGGCCAGACCGGCTCGCACCAGCACCTGTCCCAGATCGCGCCCCACGGTCTTGGCCATGGGCGTCATGGACCAGTAGAACATCACGCGCGCGATCACATCCGCCCCCGCTCCACGCGCATCCTTCTTTTGCGGACGAACCCACACGGTCCGGTCCAGCAGCCGGCGGGCCGTGAACAACCAGGCCCGACGCCCGAAGGGGCGTGTCAGCTCCGGGCAAGCCACGCCAGACAGCCGCATCGTCACCGGATCCCGACCCCGACGAACCACGAGCAGGTCGCCGCCCTTGAGCGCCACGACCTTGCCCGTCCACTCCACCTCGTCTCCGCCTGCGGCCCGCACCGAACTGGCCACGAGCACGATCATGGCAAACACCGTCACTGTCCATCGCATGTGGCCATGGTAGCTGGCATCGACGCGGCCTGCCAACAGCTGGTTGAAACGGTCGCTGCCGACGGGCCATGGTGCCCCGATGAACATGCTCCGACCAATGCTGCTCTGCGCCCTGTTCCTCACCGCCTGCTCCAGCGACGACATCCCTGGTGCCTGACGAGCAGGGCTTCATCCGCAGCGAGGACGGCGGCAAGACCTGGACCACCAGCAACAGCGGCCTGCCCACCGAGACCTTCGACGGCAAGGACTCCAGCCTGCTGTTGGCCGGCATCGATCCGGCGGGGGCGACGGACTACGTCCACGTCAGCCGGGACTCGGGGAAGAGCTGGGAGGTGCTGCTGACCGAGGGCCCCGACGTGTACGAGGGGCCGGTGGGTCTGGTGCCCGACCCGAACCACGCGGATCAGGTGTTCGTGCTGCTGGGCGGGTTTCAGCTGCTGCAGTGGTCGAGCTCCACCAGCACCTGGCAGCCCGTCGCCCGCGCCGGGGGCAGCGGCATGCCCAGCACCACCGACTCGAAGACGGCCAAGCTGCAGGTCGTGCCCGGAGCGCACCCGACGTTCATCGCCGCCAGCCTGGACGAGGGTGTGCTGCGGTACGTGCTCACCGACTGACTTTGCACCACCAGCCCGGAGGTCGGGCTGCCCGACATACCCCTGGCCCCCGTGACGGCCCCGCTGGAGGACGTGCGACCGGTTGATCCGCCGGAGCATGATAGCAAGACGCTATGGCAGCAAGGCGCTTTGGCCGCCACGCGCCGCCGATCCCGCTTCGTAGTATGATCGCCGACCTTGGCCGAGCCGCCCCACACCGCACATCGCACCCTGCGTCTGGGCCTCACCCTGCGCATCGCCATCGCCCTCGCCGGCTACCTGGCGGCGCTGTTCGCGGGTGTGGTGCTGCACTCGACCTACCTCATCAGCCTGTGCTACCTCACCATGGGGCTTGGCGGCGCCCTGGTGGATCTGGTGCTGCTCGCCGGCGTGCTGCGCTTGCCTTGCCGATGCCTGTTGCTCACGCTGCTCGTGGCGCTGGCCGCCGGGGCGGATCTGTGGCTCGCGGTGCTGGTGCTGCGACTGCTGCCGCTGCCGATCTTCGTCAGCCACCACGCCCTGATTCAGGCCGACGTGCTCCACGGCGTGAGCCACCTGGCCCTGCTGGCGACGCTGTTGCTGCTGGTGCTCGGACTCGGGCGGCTGCACCATGACGCTGGCCTGCCGCCGCGACGGGCCACGCCGGTGGTGGCGCTGGTGGGGCTGATGCTGATGCTCGAGCTCGCCTTCCGCCTGCTGCTGCTGACCGGCGTCCGCCTGGGCGGCGCGCCGATCCTGGTCCTGGCGGTGGCGCTGCTGCTCACCGCGGCCCCGGCGCTGCTGCTCGCGCTGCGCCTGTCGCACCGGCTGCTGTCCGACCTGGGCCGGCAGAGGCATTGAAGCCTCAGCCGATTCGGAGTATGCCAGTTTCGGTCAGACCGGGAGGCCCTCATGTTCCGCGTGGTGCGCGTCGTCGTGAGTTTGTCACTGCTGTCCGCCTGTCCGCCCCCGGGAGAGCCCGGTCCGGGTGCGGCGCACCAGACACCCCTCGTGTCCTCGGTGCCGCTGTCGGAGGCGGCCCACCCCGCGGCCGGCAGCACGCTGGACAGCGCGGCCGAGGCGCTGGGCGGATACCCGCGGTTCCCCGACCACCACGCCGGCGTGGTGGTGTTCTCGGCCGAGGGAGACCTGTGGCAGGTCGCGGCCAGCGGCGGGCTCGCGCGACGGCTCACCACCAGCGAGGGGACCGAGCTCTTCCCCCACTTCTCGCCCGACGGGAAATATCTGGCCTTCGCCGGCGACTACGACGGCAACCAGGACGTGTTCGTCATGCCCGCCGTGGGCGGCGTGCCCCGTCGGCTGACCTACCATCCGGGCCAGGACCAGCCTCTGGGCTGGACCCCCGACGGCAAGTCGGTGCTGTTCCGCTCCAAGCGGGACCACCCCCACGGGGACTGGACGCTGTACAGCATCACGCCCCAGGGCGGCGACCCACTGCGGCTGCCGCTGTTCCGCGCCTCACGCCTGGCCTACGAGCCAGGGGGCAAGCGGGTGGCGATCAACCGCATGGATCGCGACTTCCGTCACTGGAAGCGCTACGCCGGGGGCACGGCGGCCCAGGTCTTCGTCGGCGATCTGGCGGGCGGACCGTTCCGCAAGCTGACCACATTCAAGGGCACCAACGCCATGCCCATGTGGCACGGCGGCCGGATCTACTTCCTCTCCGACCGCACGGGCACGATGAACATCTGGTCCATGTCCCCGGAGGGCACCGATCTGAAGCAGCACACCCGCTTCGACGACTTCGACGCCCGGTTCCCGAGCCTGGGTGACGGCAAGATCGCGCTCCAGCACCGGGCCGAGATCCACCTGCTGGACCTCAAGAGCGGCCAGCTGCAGCAGGTGCCGCTGCGCATCGTGTCCGACGCGCGCACCAGCCGTGTGCGCTTCACCGATCCCGTCAAGTACCTGACCCGCTTCGCGCTGTCACCCGACGGCAAGTACCTCGGGCTGCAGATCCGGAGCAACCTGCACCTGATCCCCACCGTGAAGGAGGGGAGGCGGATCCAGGTCACCACGGGGTCGGCCTCCCGGGTGCAAGGCATCTCGTTCTCCGACGACGGCAAGCAGATCGCCAGCATCTCCGACGCCACGGGAGAGACCGAGGTGGCGATCTACGACGCGGCGGGGGTCGCCCCACCACGGCAGCTCACCGAGGGCGCCACACGCTTCAAGTACCCACCCAGCTGGGCCCCGGGGCGCAAGCTGCTGGCGTACGCCGACAGCGACAACCGGCTGTACCTCGTGCCGGTGAAGCCGGGCCAGCGGCCCGAGAAGTCAATCGAGATCGACCACTGCCCGCAGGGCCGGATCTCGAGCTACCGCTTCAGCCCTGACGGCCGGTACCTGGCCTACACCAAGCTCGACGACAACTACTACCGTTCGATCTTCATCCACGACACGGTGAAGAAGAACATCATCCGCGTCACCGACGCCTACTTCAACGACCACACGCCGCGCTGGAGCGCTGACGGCAAATACCTCGGTTTCCAATCGGACCGGACGATCAACCCCTACCTCGACGAGCTCGAGACCGGGGCCATCGTGGACAAGGCGACCAAACCCTACCTCGTGCTGCTGTCGAGCAAGACCCGCTCGCCGTTCCTGCCGCCGGTGTTCGGCGCCGACGACAAGAAGGACGGCAAGGACAAGAAGGGCGACAAGGGCAAGCCGGACAAGAAAGACAAGCCGCCAGTGAAGGTCGAGCTCGACGCCGAAGGCCTGGCGGATCGCGTGGTGGAGATCCCGGTGCCGGCCGGGCACTACAGCGACCTGTACGTCCTGGAGGACGCGCTGTTCTACCTCAGCTTCCCCGGCATGGGGCTCGGGGACTGGGAGGAGGCGTTCTTCGCCGGCAAGGAGCTCGTGGCCGAGCTGATCCGCTTCGACATCAAGAAGAAGAAGGCGGAGCCCTTCGCCTCCGGCGTGGTGGACTTCGACATCTCCCGCGACGGCAAGACCATGCTGCTGCGCAAGACCAAGGGCAAGCTGTACGCCTTCGAGCTCGGTCCCAAGGCGCCCGAGGCCAAGGAGCTGGAGGAGAAGGCGCTGCCGATGCCCGCCATCCGCGAGTCCATCGACCCGCGGCAGGAGTGGGCCCAGATCTTCCGCGAGACGTGGCGCATGCTGCGCGACTTCTACTGGACCGCCGACATGGCCCAGGTGGACTGGAAGGCGATGGGCGACAAGTACGCGCCGCTCGTCGCCCGCGTCGCCACCCGCAACGAGCTGGAGGATCTGCTGGGTGAGATGGTGGCCGAGCTGTCCCTGGGCCACACCTACGTCTGGGGCGGCGACCAGACGGAAGTCCGCCCCGTGCCGGTGGGGCTGCTGGGTGCAGACCTGGTGCCCGACGTCTCGGGCCACTACCGCTTCGCCCACATCTACCCCGGGGCCAACTGGGATCCCCACCGGCTCTCCCCGCTGACCCTGTCCCACGCCATGGTCAAGGCGGGCGACTTCCTGCTGGCCGTCGACGGCCGCACGATCAAGGCCGGGGACAACCTCCACAGTCGGCTGCAGAAGGCGGCCGGCGAGGTGGTGCAGCTGACCGTGGCCAAGACGCCCGGCGGGCGGGACTCGCGACAGGTGGAGATCACCACCCTGCCCAGCGAGCGCGCCGTGCGCTACTACGCCTGGGTCAAGCACAACCGCGAGCTGGTGGCGCAAAAGACCGGGGGCAAGGTGGGCTACCTCCACCTGCCGGACATGATGACGGCGGGGATGGTGGAGTTCGATCGCTGGTACTACCCGCAGACGCGCAAGCAGGGGCTGATCGTCGACGGACGCTGGAACCGCGGCGGCTTCGTGTCGCAGATCATGATCCGCCGGCTGGCGCGGCGCATCCTGGCCTGGGAGCGCTCCCGCACCGGTTACGTCGGGACCTACCCCGACAACGCGCTCAACGGCCCGCTGGTGGTGCTGACCAACGAGCGCGCCGGCTCCGACGGGGACATCTTCCCCCGGGCGGTGCAGGTGGCCAGGCTGGGCCCCGTCATCGGTACCCGCACCTGGGGCGGCGTGGTGGGGATCAACATGCAGAACCCGCTGGTGGACAAGGGGACCAGCACCCGCCCCAACTTCGCCTGGTGGGATCTGCAGCGCCGCTGGGGTCTGGAGGGCGAGGGTGTACACCCCGACATCGAGGTGGACAACGACCCGGCGGCGATGAACCGCGGGGAGGACGCGCAGCTCGAGCGCGGCATCGCCGTGATCCTCGAGAGGCTGCGCAGCAACCCGCCGCGAACACCGGCCTTCGACAAGCATCCGCCAGACAAGCGCAAGAAGACGTGGGTCGAGCGCTACGGACAAACCGACAAGCCGTAGCTTCACACGGGGAAGCTCCGCGACCTACCCCGCCTCGCGACCCGTGGGGTGATCGGTGCGCACAAGCTGGCGGTAGGCCTCCACCTGCCGCTGGCGCTCGACCGTGTCCCAGCCCAGCTCGTCCCCCATCACCTCCGCGGCGTGCAGCGCCACGTCGAGCCCGCGTCCAGCGTCGCGGTACACGAGCTGGGTCCGCCGCACCAGCACGTCGCACAGGGTCAGCGCCAGCTCGTGCCGCGCGGCGAACACCACCTGGGCCCACACGATGGGCAGCTCGGGGACCAGGCGACGGGCCAACTCCGGCCGCTGGTGCATCAGCAGCACCACCTGCTGCGCCCGCACACCATAGGTCTGGCACAGCTGGTGCGCCAGCGTCTGATCCTCGATCTGCTGCACCGTCCGCTGGCACAGCGCCTCGAACTGCTCCTCCCGCTCGAGCCCCATGGCTCCCGGGAGCGGCCCCTTCTCCCCGGCCACCGGCCCCCGTGACGGCGACCCTCCTGACTCGGCGATGACGCGCGTCACGGCCGCCAGGCACTGGGCCGCCATGCGGCGGTAGGTGGTGAGCTTGCCCCCGGCCACAACCACGATCCCGCCGGGGAGGGTCTCGATGCGGTGCTCCCGGCTCACCGCGCTGGGATCGTCCACCTCGGCGCGCGGAGTGGGGGAGCCACTCTGGAGCGCGGAGTGGAGCACGCCCGTGGGCGCTCGCACCAGGGGACGCACGCCAGCCCACGACGAGATCACATCGTCTGAGCCCAGGTGCGCGCCGGGGAAGTAGTGCGCCGCGGCCTGCAGCAGGTAGCTCACGTCACGTGCATCGGGGACCGCCGAGGTGGGATCGCCGTCGAAGTCGGTGTCGGTGGTCCCCAGCACGGTGCGCTCGTGGAACGGCAGCACGAACATCACGCGACCGTCTCCGGGGTGCTGCATCACCACCGCGTTGTCCACCGCCAGACGCTCCCGTGGCACCACGACGTGCACGCCCTTGGTCGGGCGCAGCCAGCGGCCCGTTCCCAGCACCCCATCGGTCCAGGGTCCCGCGGCGCACATGATGGCGCGGGTGCGGACCTCGAACCGCGCTCCCCCCAGCCTGTCGTGTACCTGGACGCATCTGACCCCCGAGGCGGTGCGGTCGAACCCCTCCACCCGGGCGTGGCTCGCCACCACCGCCCCCAGCTCCACGGCCGACAGGATGTTCTCCAGCACCAGCCGCGAATCGTCGGTCCGGTAGTCGTAGTAGGCGATGGCGCCCGACAACCCCGCCTGGCGGATCCCCTCCACCTGCATCGCGGCCTCCGCGGCGGACAGGCTTTGGTGGCGACGGTAGTTGCGAAACAGCGCCAGCGTGTCGTAGAGCCACAGCCCGAGCCGGGCCTGTCCCATCCCCACCCGGTCTTGCTTGTAGACCGGGAGCACGAAGCGCTGGGGACGCACGATGTGCCGCGCGACCCGGGCCAGCAGCGCCCGCTCGGCGAGACTCTCGAACACCAGGCCCAGCTCGCCGTGCTCGAGGTAGCGCAGCCCGCCGTGGATCAGCCTGCTGGAGCGGCTGGAGGTGCCAGAGCCCAGATCATCCTGCTCCAGCAGCGCCACGGTGTAGCCCCGCAGCGCCGCGGCCCGGGCGATGCTCGCCCCGGTGATACCCCCACCGATGATCACCAGATCGAAGGTCCAGCGGCCGAGGGTCTCCAGCGCGGCCGGCCGCTGCGCGACAGATAGCTCCATGGTCCGGGAGTATAGCGCGAGCGGTCCCATCCTGCGCGCTGCGCTCCGCACCCGAGCGGGGCTCCCCCGCTCCGCGCGCAAGCTACAGCACGCTCAGCCGCTGGGGCGGACTCTCCACCCGGTTCTCCGGCCGGTAGTACTCGTACACCGTCGAGGAGCGGGCCTGCACCCTGAGCGGGTACCGCGCGCGCAGATCCAGCGCGAAGCGCAGCGCGCCCCGGGCCGGCATCCGCGTGAGATACAGCACGGCCTGGTTCCCCAGCCGCTGGACCTTGTCCACCTTGCCCGCCTTGACCAGATCGGTCAGCCCGTCCTCCTGCAGCGTGAAGCCCGGGGGCAGCGACACCGAGACCAGCGGCATCTCCACCCGGCGTCGGCTGCGGTTCTTGACCTCCACGTGGAGCTGGATCTGCTCGCCCTGCCGCACCTGCTGTCGGTTGTAGCGCGTGGTGAGGGCGAAGGTCGACGGAGCCACCGGCCCTGGCGCCGCGCGGGGCATCCAGTAGCGCCCCGCCAGGTGGTACTGCAGGTTGCCCTTGCCGCTGAAGCGCAGCGCCACCCGGTGTCGTCCCCGGCCGAGTCCAGCCGTGAGGTCGAGCTGATGGCTCGTGTCCCGGTCGCCCTCGATCTTCACCCGCCGGTGCAGCTGCCCGTCCACCAGCACCTGCACCTCGCCCGCGGGCCGATCCCGCGTCATCTCCTGCTGCAGCAGCAGCGCCCGCAGGCTGAGGATCGTGGCCTGGGTCGAGTGCCACGAGCCGAAGGAGTCCTTGCTCGCCACCAGCGTGTCCACCAGCCGGGACGTCTCGCCCGGCGCCTCGCGGCTGGCCAGCAGCGCCAGCGCGCCCAGCGCCGTGGTCTCCAGCTGCCCGCTCTGACCGCCGCCGTAGGTCAGCGTGGAACGGGGACCGTCGAGGAACAGCCCCTTGTCCGACGAACGCCGCAGCTTCCACAGGCGCCGGCGAACCTCGCGCGCCACGGCGTTCGTGTCGTCGGCCATCAGGTTGCCCAGCACCGCCAGGGTGTAGGCATCGCTGGCCTGGTCGATGTGCGCCCGTAGATACTTCATCGCCCGGCCCACCTCCCGCCCGCGGTATCCCGTGTGACGCAGGGCGTGCGCGACGTAGGCCGTGATCCGCACCTGATCGTGGAAGTGGCTGGTCGCGCCCTCGTCGATGCTGTGGCCGTCCGGGCCGAAGTTGCCGTCGCGCTTCTGCTGGCGAGCCAGCCAGCGCTGAGTCCGGGCGATGAGGCGCGGGTCAACCGGATGCACCCGCGCCATGTCGAAGAACTCCATCAACCCGTAGGCCGTGAGCACCTTGTTCGCCGGGGCGTTGCCGAACCAGGAGAAGCCGCCCCCACCCACCTCGAACCCCACCAGCCGCTGGTAGCCGTCGTTGATGTACTGCTTCGCGCGCTGCTCCACGGCGGGCGTGGCCAGCTTGTTGCGCTTCAGGTAGTCCAGCACCAGCACGTTGGGGTAGGTCGAGGAGGAGGTCTGCTCGAAGCAGCCCCCCGGCTGGCGCAGCATGCCCTCCAGCCCGTCCAGGGTCTGACCCATGGGGCCGGCGTAGATCGCCAGCTGCACGTGGCCGCTGCCGGTGATGGCCTGATCCGGAATCACCAGCTCGTGATCCGACGCGGCGTCCGGTCGCAGGCTCCCACCGATGGACAGCGCGCGTTGCACGCCGTCCGGCTCGACGAGGGTCGTACGGCGCACCGCGTCCGCCTGGCCACCGGAGGCGGTGGCATGCACCGTGAGATCCTGCCGGCCGAGGCCCTGGGCCACGATGGGGAAGTGCCGCACCCCCACCTGGTTGGGCTCGAGCGTGATCGTCTGCTCCGTCGGACCGGCGGGGGAGAACCAGCGCTCGCGCTTGAGCCGCAGCGTCACGCGCTGCTTCGTCTTGAGGTAGTTGTAGACCGTGACCGGCAGGCTGATACGGTCCTTCTGCGTCAGCGCCGCCGGCAGGTCGATGTCGACGAAGAAGTCCTGGAACACGCGCAGCGTGGTGCCGGCCGTGCCCAGCAACCCCTGCTCGGTGGAGCCGGTGGCCATGATGCGCCAGTCGGTGATGCTGTCGGCCAGCTCGAAGTCCAGCGTGGCCCTGCCGCTTCCGTCGGTCACCAGCTCCGGCTGCCACAGCAGCGTTTCGGGGAACTTCGACCGCACCCGCGCCGGCATGCCGGAGGCTCCGCCGTGACCGATGGTCCCCAGGCGGCCGATCCCGATGCTGCCGAATCCGGCCCCGCCGCCGCCCCGCCCGACTCCCAGCAGTCCGAGGCCCCCGACGCCTCGCGCCTCGCCGATGGCGTCGCCGATGAGCTGGCCCAGCGCATGCGCGGTGGCGGACTCCAGCGCACCATTGCGCACGGAGATCCGTGGCCCCTCGGGTCCGACGTCGTCGCGCGTGCCGGAGATCCCATCCGGGCCGGCGGAGTGGATCAGGCAGCGCGACACCAGGCCGGTGTAGTACGGATTGACATACGTCCGGGGGCTGCAGCCGACGACGTAGGGCTTGCCCCACGGATCGACGATCTCCGCCCGGCGCAACTTGCCGCGCTGCACCAGCTGCGAGAGCAGGGTGCGGGGCAGCACCAGCGGCCATTTCTGGCGTGACAGCTTCTTCATCCGTTCGCGTGGGAGGTTCAGATCCTTCCACGAGCTCGTCAGCACGGAGTAGATCCGCCGCAGCCGCTCCGGCGCCAGGCGTCGAGCGTGGTCGTCGAAGACGAAGCTGGGGTCCACGCGGTGCAGATCCCACGGCCGCACTGGCTGCATCCAGGGGTCCAGGCGCTCGCCGGACTTGATCTCGCCATCAGCCGCCATGCGCGCCACGAGATCCGGGTGAAACCGCCAGCCCCGGGGGGTGCGCTTCCCGACGCTGTGGTCGCGCATGTACTGCACCGCGGCCTGCACCAGCGCGGGACCCTGCCGCTCCCATCGCCGAGCACGCTCGCGCCACGGGTTGGTCTCCCACACCTCGGCCTTCGCCGGTCGCAGCGCCGCCAGCAAGACATCAGCCGCCCGGGCCCTCACCTTGCCCTGCTCCGCGTCCGATGTGTCGATCCAGCGCTCCAGATCCCGGCCCCCGGGGCGCACCGCGGGCGCGGTGCCCATCGCCTGGCTCGCCAGGGTGAAGAACACCTTGGGCGAGTCCTCCAGCGCCAGCCCGCCCATGGCCACCACGGCCTCATCGACACCCACCACACCCAGCGCGGCCGACACGCCGTCACCGGTGCGGCCGTCCACCGTCTCGAACCGCAGCCGGGCGCGCTCACCCGGCCGATAGACCTTGCGCTCCGGTGTGATGGAGATGCGCAGCTCTCCCGGGTGGTCGACGTACACCATGCGCGACAGCCCCACTCGCTCGCCCTGCTTCAACCGGTAGCCCCGCAGCTCCAGCAGACCGAACAGCGCCGCGTCCGGCTGGAACCGGACGTGGGCCCGACCCCGTCGCAGGCGCGCGCTGAAGGTGGCCAGCGTCTGCCCGGCCTTCACCACGTCGAGGTACACCTGGTTGTCCGCCGCCCGGCTGGACCGGCCGGCGAGCAGTTCCAGCTCCACCGGCTCGCCCGGCGCGACGATGGACCGCACCGCTCGCACCACCACCGCACGCGGGGCCGCCATGGTCGCGCACACCTCTGTCCGACCTCGCTGGCCCCGAACGTCCCTCGCCTCGGCCGTCAGCCGCATGCCGGGCCCGGCTGGACATCTACCCTGGACTGGAGTCACGTCGAAGGTTGCGAGGCCCAGACCGTCGGTCTGACGGGCCACATCCCCGCCGGCGCCGCGCAGCGTGACGGTGACTCGTGTGGCCGGGGTTCCGTCGGGGTAGCCCGCCACGACGTGGACCCGGTTGGGCACCGCGCGCACCAGCCCATCGTTCTCGGTCACCAGGCTCAGCCGCAGCGGCGCGGAGGTCAGGGGTACCGACACATCGCCCTTTTCGCGGTGCCCGGCGGTGTCGCGCACCGTGGCCACCACGCGGACCTCGCCCAGCCCCTCGTGCCGGGTGGCGGGCAGCTGGTACTCGAAGCTCAACCGTCCCTCACGGTCGCTGTGCTCCACCGGGAGCAGGCGCGTCGACCCGCTCCGGTTGCTGGCTCCCAACTCCAGGGTGATCGAGCCCCCCGCCACCGGCTTGCCGAAGAAGTAGCGGCTGCGGACGGTGCCGCGCACGGTCTCGCCCGGCTGGTAGTACGGGTGCTCCGTCTGCACCATGACCTTGAATCGAGGCAGCACATAGCGCTTGACCTCCACCGGCCTGGCGCTTCGGGAGTTCTGGTCGGCGCCGTCGGTCCAGGCGCGGACAGTGTAGCTTCCGAGGTTGATCTCGTCGGCCAGCTGGAAGTCGGTGGCGGCCACGCCGAAGCGCGACGTGCGCTGCTGTGTGGAGAACACCACGTTGCCCTTGGGATCCTGGACCTCGATCCGCACCGGCCGACGGGCCACCGGCTTGAGGTCCATGCTCCGCAGCGCCAGGGTCCGGATGTGGATCGTCTGCGCCGGTTGATACAGCTTCTTGTCCGTGGTCAACAGCAGCTGGCCTCCTGGAAAGATCCGGATCTCGTGTTCCCGGTCGACCTGCCCCAGGCGGGCATCGACGCGGATGTGCAACTTGTGGCGCCCGGTCTTGATCCGTGGCACGGCGAACCGCAGATCAACGTCGCCCATGGCGTCCGTGATGCCGCGCGCCAGGGTCTCGGGCGAGGCCCCCGCCAGCCGGACCGTCACCGCGGCACCCGGCAGCGGTCCGCTGCGCTGCGCCGAGGAGGCCCAGTGCACGGCCACGCGATAGCTGGCGCGGGAGCCGGCCACCAGCTGGGTCGGACCCAGGATGTAGGCATCGACGGCGGCCCGTCGTGGGAGCGATCGTCCCGGCTCCTCGCCCGCCGCCAGCAGACAAACCAGTACACACAGCACCACGGCAGTGGCGCCGATCCACTTGCGATACATGGGATCTCCTTGAGGTGTGACCGCTGTCACATTTTCGAGCCTGTGTTGAGACTACGGTGGGCGGAGAAAGTTCCCATGTTGCGGCGCACGCGGTGTTTGGGTATATAGTCGCGACACGAGGGGATCGGCGACGTCGCCTCGTGAAGATCGGGAGGTACATGGATCACCGAGTCAACATCATCACTCACGTCCACACCGACGCCAGCTCGGCCGAGACGAGTGAGCTCAACACCCGTATCAGCGCCACGATCCATCGCTACGCGGGTGCGGATACCCCCATCACATGGGCCGAGTGCTTCACCCCCGTCGAGCATCTGGAGCAGCTGCTGCGCACAGGCCATGGAGACAACGGCCCGGTGCACATGGTGGTGGTGACCGACCACATGCGCAGCCAGTCACATCGCCTGCCCGACGGGCACCTCGCGGCGGCGGCGCGAACGCAGCAGCTGGCGTTGGGGGCCGAGCTGGCCACCCGCACTCGAGACGTCGATGGCTGCTACCGCCACGGTCCAGAGATCCTGGCCTTCGGCGGCCGCCTTCCGGTGCAGGGTCCTCATGGCCCGTACCATGGCCTGGCGCAAGAGCTGATCGACGAGCTGTACGACACCTGTCGCGACGAGGAGGGGCAGGAGCTCTGCACGCGCCGCGCACGCGATCTGCTGCGGCAGCGAGGCATCGCCCACGCGCTGAGTCATCCCCTCGATGGACATGCGCTGTCCCTCGAGGGGACGATGAAGATCATCAGCGAATTCGAGTTCATCGAGACGCTGAACGGTGGCTACTCGGCTCGCAGCGCGCGGATGCTGGAGGCCTATGTCCGCCTGAACAACGCCCTGCTCGATGGTGCCTCCCTGCCCACGTCCGAGCTCAGCCCGCTGGGCCGTCGCATCGTGGACCACATCTGCCGCGAGGGACGACGGATCCACACGCTGAGCGGATCCGACGCCCACAGCCACACCTTCGACCGGGTGGTGACGGCCATGGCAGCCCCCGCCGGGCGGCGACCGGCCGACCTGCTGCCCGACGCGTTCTTCGATCGGCTGCTGACCCTGTCGCAGACCAGCGCTCACGACGGCGCCAGCTTCACCTCGCTGGGATGCGCGGCCACCGTCCGTTCGCTGCTGTCCGATGTCTCCACCATCATCCTGCGCAACGCCCGGCGCAACATCCCCCTGTGCCTGAACCCCATCGTCTGGAGCCAGCTCGGGGTGGCCACCGTGTACATCACCCAGGACGAGCTGAGGTGGCGCTGGCGCACGCAGCGGCGGCGGGTGCGCCAGCTGCGTCGGGAGTTTGATCCCATGCGTCTGCTGCCGCTGCTGCAGCCCGACGCTCGGCAGCAGGCCACCGCAGACTCCCCGGCGCGCGAAGCGGTACATGCGGAACAGGTCTCGCGAAGTGAGGGCGCCTCCCTGGAGAGCGGAGCGGCGCGCGCAGCACGAATCCGCGCGCGGTGCGCGGGAGCGGGAGCGGGAGCGGGGGCCCGGTAACACGCAGTCACGTCTCGCGCGCTACGAGATGCACACCTGATTTCGACCGGACGCCTTGGCCGCGTACAGCGCGCGGTCCGCGGCCTCCAGCAGCTGGTCCGCGGTCTGGATCCGTGGGTCCGGCACGGAGGCGACCCCCGCGCTCACCGTGATCCGCAGCTCCGGCCGCGTGGGCGCCAGGGCTGACCGCGCCACCAGCTGGCACAGCCGATCGGCGATCCCCGCGCCGACCAGGCTGTTCAGGTTGCGGCACAGCAGCACGAACTCCTCGCCGCCCAGCCGCGCCGCCATGTCATCGGTCCGCGTCGCCGAGGAGAGGAGCTGCGCGAACCCCTGCAGCACCGCGTCACCCACGGTGTGGCCGTGGGTGTCGTTCACCTGCTTGAAGTGGTCGAGGTCCAGCATCACGAGCGTCAGCGGAGTCCCGTAGCGCTGGGAGTGCTGCAGCTCCAGGTCCAGCTGCTCCATCAACCGCCGCCGGTTGTACAGCCCGGTGAGCCCGTCGATCACCGCGGCCTGCAGCATCTGATGCTGGAACTGCTCGTCCAGCTCGTCGGTGATGGCGAACTTGAGCACCACGTTGGTGCCGATCCGGATCCGGTCGCCGTCCTGGAGCACGACCTGCGTCACGCGCTGGTCGTTGACGAAGGTGCCGTTGCTGCTCCCGGCGTCGTGCAGCTCGACGCCGCCGTCAGCGGACTGCACCAGGCGGAAGTGCTCACGAGAGACACTCTCATCGACCACACGGAAGCCGGCGTCGCGACCGCGACCGACGGTGAGATCCTGCTCGACCCGCACCAGCTCCCCCACCTGGGGCCCCGACAGCACCACCAGACAGGGTCGACTGCGGCCAGACTCCGGCAAGGCCGACGGCACGATGGCGGTCTCGATGTTGCCCCACCCCTCGTCGGGTAGATCCTGGTCGTCGTCCATCAATCTACTATACACGCTCTTGCGGATGGCTTCGTGGACGCTTTCGTCGGTGGCGTACGAAGCTCACCCCTGTGGCGATGCCCAGCACGGCGCCCACCGGCATCACGACCTCCATCGGCACCCGTCGCAGATCCCACGACTCGATCCCCACCACCAGTCCCAGCACCAGCGGACCCACGAGGCTGCCAATACAGATCGCCGCCCAGTAGCTGCCGATGGCCTGACCCCGCTCGACGGCACGCTGGATGTACTGTTCGTACGCCTGCCGTGACTGCTGCTCCTCGTGCGCCAGGCGCTCCACCACCTCGGTCCCCAGCTTCTCGGCCTGCAGCTGAACGGTCGGCTGGGGGAGCAGCTCGGACTCGCAGAACGGGCAGCGCAGGGCGTGGCCCATGACCACCGGGAGGTCAGCGCCGCACTGCGGGCACCCGGCCCGCCCCAGCGGCTGTTCGAACGACACATCGCGGGACCGGCGATAGCTGAGGAACACGGGCCAGCCGATCAAGACCGCCAGAAGCCCCACCAGCCCCACGGGCACCATCAGCAGGTTGGCCAACACCGCGCCCCAGGCCCGCGTCAGGGCGGTCCGTCCCCAGAACCACAGCCAGCCGCCGCCGACCATCAGCACGTTAAGCAGCAGCACCCCCAGCAGCGACCGACCCGGGCGACGGATCCGCCGGTAGTAGTCCACCTCGCTGGCGTGGCGGCCAGCCTGGTCGCGCAGCTGCGCCAGGCGCTGCAGGTGCTCGCGCGCCCGACGCTCCTCCTCGCGCTGGATCGTGTGCCACGCGCCGCAGTGGCCGCACTGCTGCTGGTGCTGACCAAGATCCAGCGCCAGGGCCCCGCCGCAGCGCTCGCACCGGACCGCGATGGCTTCGGCGTGCAGCGTCACGGCTTCCCCGCCGTCCCGTCGTCGAGCCGAAACACGCGCCGGGTGCTCTGTCCTTCCACGATCGTGATCTGGTAGGTCCGCGTCAGACCACGGGCCGTGCTCACCAGCCGCAGCGTGTGCACACCGGCGCGCACCGGCACATCCTGCACTGGCGTCTCACCCAGCGACCGACCGTCGAGGTACACCACCGAGAACGGGACGGAGTTGACGTGCAGTGTGCCCAGACCCACCGGCCGACGCTGCTTCACCTGGGCCGGCCGACGTCGGGCGGCGTCCGGGGGCGGGGCCGGTGCGTCCATCGACGGCGTGAGGTCCGGCGGTGCGCCCACGTCCAGCGCCGGGCGCTGAGGTTGGTCCTGCGTGCCCGAGTCGCTCCGGATCGGCTTCGCCTGATCGTGATAGGCGATGCTCCAGAACAGCGCCCCGGCCACGGCGAGCACCGCCAGGCCGGCCGCCAGCGGCAGGACCCACGAGGTCGGCCGCCTCCCAACGGGTGACACCGCAAGCAACAGCTCCGTGGCGCTGCTGCGGATCGGATTGGCCACGTGCTCGGCCAGCGGATCCGTCACGTGTTCGGCCAGCGGATCGGTCACGTGCTTGGCTGCCGGATCGGTGACCGGGGTCAGACCCGCCAGCTCCGGGTCGGTCTCGACCTCGACTGGCATGGCGGGGAACACCACCTCCGGCGCGCCGACGTGGGCCGGGATCGGGGGCGGTACGTCCAGCGCGTCCTGCTGCAGCAGGAACTCGCGCAGCCTGAGGTGCGGGTCGGCCGCCAGAGTGCTCCGCAGCTGCAGTCGAGTGGCCTCCGCGGCCAGCGCCC
>Ga0210044_10002664_pt1 | contig 26252 bp, 32 predicted proteins | sample CryGey13umfilter_2_FD_183959 | JGI IMG/M metagenome (GOLD analysis project Ga0210044, IMG submission 183959) | Groundwater microbial communities from aquifer in Utah, USA - Crystal Geyser 4/9/14 3 um filter (SPAdes) (version 2) | ecosystem: Environmental > Aquatic > Deep subsurface >... | reverse complement strand
TTGCGGTGTGCGTTCGAAAAAATCTTTACCCCGTTATCCCACTGCAAGCGGGATTTTTCGGGGCGAACTGATTTTATTAACTTAATCGTTTTTTGGGTTAAATTTTCCTATAGATTTATTTCTCCAGACCTCTTTTATGCTTTGAAATTGAATTTGCGATAAACCATATGAAAAAAATAGGAAGAAGCATTATAATCCCCAGCAGGAATCCATTATTAATCAATCCATCAGTTTATGTTTCTATAAATTTTCCACCTTCGTATCCTAAAATATGATCAACTAATATCATAATTGTTGCTCCCCACAACATCAAACTCAGAAATCCTAATTTATATTTCTTTTTTAAAAGAAACCATAATAAAGTCGCTGTAAGCGCAGTAATAAATGTTGTTATTAACCACATAAATTTATGTTGTTACAAGTTGAATTTTCTTTTTGTGTATCTTTGCCGCTTTGTTTGCGATTAAAACCATTACAGTCCATACCAAAACAATCGCAATAGTCATTGTTACACCAATTGTTGTTATTTCTTTTAACATTACCGGGATATCAGCGGGGTTTTGCATTGCTGTCAAAAATGGTGGGTATAGTACAACCTCCCTGTGAGCGATATGTTCAACTGCTAGCATAATAACTCCGCCCCAAAGCATTGTGTTTAACCACTCTAGGTGATATTTTGGTGCAATTTTTTTTCTTACACTTGTTGTTATTATTGCTGTGGCTGCCGGTGCTAAAAAACAAGCCATATTTTTTATCTCCTTTACCTAACGCCTTGGCGATTTTCGCCATAGTTTGAACGTGGCGTAAAAATTTCTTTGAAATTTTGTACGTTGCGGTGTGCGTTCGAAAAAATTCGAACAGAAAGGAAGATTTCCCGCCTTCGCTTTCAGCTTCGGACGGGCAGGCAAGTTTTTCCCTGCCCCGTAGCGAAACGAAGTTTCTGCTACTGGGGTTTGGCGGCAAATTCTTTTAGCCCAACAGACTAAACCTCGATAGACAGAATTTATTCTTTTGGTTTAACAGCGATAAACTTAGTGCTGACTATTTTTCCTTGAAGTCGAGCTAGTTTTTTCTCTGAGAAAGTGGGAGAAAATTTTTTACCCGGGCAACTTGCCATTTCATCTAATTCTTTTGGGCCAAGAATATGGCGAGCTATAACTTTAAGTTGGCTAAAGCCTACCTCTTGAACTATCTTAAAATACTCATCTTCTGGCATTGCTCCTCCTGTACATCCTGCCCAAATTGACTGAAAGTACTCCCGAACTTTAGGGTCAACATCTCCTATGGCAACGATGTCAGATATAGCCAGCCGGCCGCCAGGTTTTAGAATATCCAAGACCTGTTTGTAGACACAGGGCTTGCAAGGGCAGAGGTTAATCACGCAGTTAGATATCACCACATCAGCAATATTATCTGGAACCTGAGGGTTTTCTATATCCAGCAGAATAAACTCGGCTCTATTAGATAAACCAGCTTCCTCCATTGTCTGTTTTGCTCTTTCAATCATATGGGGAGCGAAATCAATTCCAATCACCTTTCCGGTTGGTCCCACCTTGTGAGCTGCCAAAACAAGATCAATACCACCGCCTGAACCAAAATCAACAACTGTTTCACCTGGCTGAAAATTAGCAAAATTAGTCGGATTTCCACAACCTCGGGAGAGGTTAATAGCCAACTTGGGAATTAAGGCAAGATCTTCTTGGCTATAGAGTCCGTGTTCTAAAGCAAAACTTTCAGTGCTTCTCCCTACTAAGGGACAACAGCCCTCAGCTGAACCACCTTCTTTGGCAAATTTGTCGTAACGTTCCTTAACTTCTTGTTTTATTTTCACCTCACTGAGTTCTTTAACGGGAATGGTAGCTTTTTTGGGGGATGTTTCTTCCGGTTTTCCCCCACAACATGGTTTTCTCATATTTCTACCTTTAACTTTAATGTTAATTATTTTTGATATTTTCGACCTTATATTTTAATAAATCTTCAATTGAAACACTAAGAGCTTTGGCAATTTTTGCCATAGTTTGAACGCTTGGCTTATTAACCGCACCGCTCTCGACCTTCATAAGCGTTGTATATTTAATATCCGCTTTCTTGGCTAAATCGTCTTGTGTTAAGCCAAGTTTGGCGCGTAATTTCTTGATATTTTCGCTGATTGTTTTTTCACTTGTCATATAAATAAAGTTTTGGTAGTATTGTAGTATATGAGAATTTTATCTCTATCGTAATACTACCAAATAAAATGAATTTAATCAATGAAATTTAGAAAAGCCCGCTTCTGGCCAAAATAAAGTTCGAACCGACATTTTTTCAGGTTCTTTGGCGGTTTGCGCCTCGCAAAGCGAGGCGACGATTTCAAGTTTTTCTTTGGCGGCAAATTCTTTCAATTCGGAAAGCTGGGACTCAATACTTAAAATCTGCCGTTCCTCACTATCCGTTGATTTTCTTGTGTAGATAAAGTATTTCATAATTCAAAAAGATTAAAATTTAGAAAAGCCCGCTTCTGGCGTTCCGCTTCGCGGAACAAAGACAAAAAATTCAATTTTGCGCTTAAAATCGGCTGGCGAGCCCTCGCAGAGGGCGAGCCAAACGCTTCTTTTTCCAACTGGCGGAGAGGGCGGGATTCGAACCCGCGTGTCCCGTTTTGCGGGACGGAGGTTTAGCAAACCTCTGCACTGGGCCTCTATGCGACCTCTCCTTTTAAAAACGAGTGGACGAGGAGGGAGTTGAACCCTCACCTCTTGCGAGATACGCTCCTGAAGCGTACGCGTATGCCAATTCCGCCACTCGTCCTACGCTTCAAATATTATACTATTAATTTAATTAGAATAACTAAAAATAATTGGATTTATTTGTTATACCTTAAAAGGTAAGGATTTTATTTAGAAAAACTTGTTTTTTTAATATCTTATAGTATAATGGTAATATGCCTAATATAAAAGAAACTTTAAGAACTCGAATAATTCGAGTGGGGACGGCGATGATAATGATTGCCATAGTTGGCTTAGCTTGTAAAGGTATACCGTATCTTTATGAGATTATTAACAAGGGAGATACTATTTGGGTTAAACCAGGTGGAGCTCGAGGTGCAAATTCAGCTGGAAAATGCAGTGTTCCTGAAGGATATTGGATTGTTCAAGAAACTGACAATGACGATCCAGTTCCAGAAATTTTAGTAGATGATTGTTGGCTCGAAGCAGACAGCTGGGACTTCTCAACCCATCCACCTAAACCAACTTTAACAAGAACACCAACAAAAAGTCCTTTTTGGCCATTAAATCCGCAGGGTACTCCCCTGTCACCAACCCCAGATAGTAATTCCTAATAGCATACCTAGCCTCACCCCCGGTGTGCAATTACTATTAGTATTGTGATTATGGTATAATTTTTTTGTGAAAAATCTCTCTGGGGCTGTGATATTTATATTGATGTTTCAAAAGATGTTCCCGGTGCCCAGATGACGACTCTTTCCGGAACTTTTTTAACCAAAGTCTTTGAGGGACCATACCAAAACGTAGGAAAATGGGCAAAGGAAATGGAAGAATATGTCAAAAGTAAAGATCAAAAGTTGGAAAAACTTTATTTTTCCTACACCACCTGCCCGAAATACGCCAAAGCCTACGGAAAAAACTATGTGGTGCTTTTTGGACAGATTGATTAATCCATGGATAAAATTGAACAAATCTTAAGATCGACGCTTAAGCCCAAGGAAAAACAGACAAAGTTAGTTGAAGCTGTAATTAAAAAGAAAATTGCAGTCAAGGAGTTTATTAACTTTTTCGAATGCGCCTCTGATGTAGATAAGGGCACCTGTGCTGATGTGATGAAACATGTTTCGGCAGAAAGCCCGGAAATTCTTGCGCCATATATTGACACTCTCGTTAAATATGTCAACTACAAAGCTCCGAGAGTTAAATGGGGTGTGCCGGAAGCGATTGGCAATCTGGCTAAAAAATATCCAGAAAAAGTTGAGATAGCCATTTCCAAGCTTCTTCCTAATACAAAAGAAGAAAGCACGGTTGTCAAATGGTGTGCTGCTTATGGTTTAACCGAGATTGCCAAGTATAATTCCCTAACCAGAAAAAAACTGCTGCCGATTTTTTTGAAAATAATCAAGAATGAAAAAAATAATGGCGTTAAAAATGTTTATTTAAGGGCGTTGAAAGTTATTGAATCTGATTATTGACATTGGAGCTATTGGAGGATTAATTATTGGACTAATCATTAAATAACTTCCTAGAAATACTCTTTTCCAAACTGCTTTTTAACATGGTAATAACTCTTCTTTGCGGTCTGGGTAAAAATTGGGAAAGATCCCGAACAAGCTGTTTTTGAGGATAGGTCTTTATTTTTTTCAAGAACTTCTCCCTTTTAAATTTTTTCCCTCTTTCTCTTAGTTTTTCTTTTAATAACTTGGTGTCAATCTTTATGCTTTTTTCCAGTAAAAACCAAGAATCATAGAAATCCCTTCCTTTTCCTCGAGTTAATAAAGCACAGAGTTTTTCGGCTAAGATCTCCGTATCTGTAAGATGAATTATCAGTGGAAAAATCACGATCGGAAACTTTGTTACTAAAGGGGTCAGCCTCTTTTTCCCTATCTTCTTAACTTCGTTAAAATCAAGCCTAATAACTAATGGGTATTTATAATCATCCGCTTGGTATTTTAATCGAAATCGCAAGCCTTTTTTGCCTGTATATAGGGGAAAAATATTAACACCGGGAAGCTCTTTCTGGATTGATTTTTCGACTATTTTTATCGTTTTCTTAATCTCTGTTTTTGAAAGCGGTGTGGAAAAATCCAAGTCTTCGGAAAAACGAGAGGAGCCAAAAAGAAGCCTTATGGCTGTCCCGCCTTTAAAATAAATTTTATCAGCCTGTTTTTCTTTGTAAAGATAGCTCAAAAATAAAATTTGCAGATATTCTCTGATAATGGTGAGTTCGTCAATCTGGTAATATTTTGCCAAATCCTCCGCCTGTTTTTTTGTAATCATAAAATTTCTTCATTAATAATTTTTAATAGTTTATTATTTTCAAATCTTTTTCCATAAACAATCAATTTTTTTTTGTTTATTTCTGAAAAATCCATTTCTTCCTTGTCAAGCGTTCTTAATCCTTTGGTATGAAAATATAAAAAATCAAGAAGGGCTTTTTCTTTTTCGGCAATTAAAAAATCCTCTTTTTTCTCATACCCCCAGAAAAAATCCGGATTGATGTGACTGTAAAAGAAATCTTTATTATCAAAAATAAACGATCGTGGTTTATTAGTTGTAAGGGAAGTTATTTTATAAGTAAAACCAGTGATAATTCCGTAAAAAGATAGAGCTGACTCAAGAGAAATATATGATGGTTGAAACAAAAAATTGGCAGTTTTGAAATCATTAAAGCGACTAAGACTAAACCAATACTTTCCTTTGATAAGTTTTCTGACAATGGCCTTTTTCTCCAAGCGTTGAATTTTTTTATAAATAGTGTTTTGGTTTTTGATGTCAAGTAATCGGCCGAAATCGTCAAGAGTAAAAAGATCGATCTCTCGTTCTTTGAATAACTTAATGGTATCGGTCATAGAATATGTTCTCATAATTAAGACAATTAAATACTAATTCTATAACCGTGTCAATCGTGAAAATGAATTACAATGGCAATAGCAACAATGTTTATTATTCATCATAAATAATCATCTCCTTTCTTATTTAAGAATACTCTTCTTTTCCTGAAAAGAGACTGAAATGGTAAAATAATACATAATGAAGCTATTTTTGTCTTTATAATCACTCTAGCTCCTCGAATCAATCATTTCACTGCTTCTTTTTATTGCCTTGAAGAAACTTTCACGTCCGATTTACAGATAATTTACTCGCTTTCTTAAACAAAGCTAACATTAAATCGCCTCCTATTTTATTTATAGGGCTTTTGAGCCATCTACTTTTAGGCCAAAAAGCTTTGACTGTCCCCTCTCTACACATACCATCATTACCTTGAAGATTTACGGCAAATTCTTCTTCAATCCTCCGATCTATTCCTAATTTTTTTGCTAGCGCGTCAAACCTTGTTTTTTTCACTGCGGCAAATGGGCAGGCAACGAAGTTTTCTCCCGCCTGACCGTTTAAACAAACAGTCAAAGACAAATCATCCTTTACCTCATCAATCAACCACCTGAACTGAGAAAGAAATTCTGAGTCGGCGTATAGTTCTTTTAGGCCAGGAATATCTTTATAGTGGTAAATTTCCTTTAACTTTTCAAGATATGTCTGGGCTACGGTTGTCAAACCGTCAAAGATCGGATCAACTAAAATGAGCATTTTCGGTAATCTGAATTCGGCAGGAAGGTTATCTAATTGGGAGTTAAAACCGTTTTGACGTGCTTTTTGTATCTTCGAAGCAACGGCCAGTAAAGTAGATATTGTTCCTACACTATTGGCAATAACAATGTTTAAATTGTCTCTTTCTGCTAGTTTTGTCATTTCTTCACTAACCATCTTTCCGTAATCTTCTATCTGGAAAGATTGGCTGCGGAAATCTTTAACAATATCTAATCCGGCTAAAGGAAAACCGGCTTTTTTCAAACGTTTGTGAAAACGCCCTACTTCTAAAGGAAAAACTGTCTTACTGGTAACAAAATCCCGCTGCATCAAACCCAGTGATAGGCTTTTTTTTCTCCTTTGGTTAAAACGTCGACATAGAATCCTACCATCGACTCAAGTGCCGATGCGCTGGGGAAAAAAACGACGTTAGAAAAGTTAGCCGCCAAAGCTTTTTCTAAAAACGGATCTGTCAAAGAGCTCTCAGCAATACTAGTAACTTCACTCATTAAAAAATATTATATATAATGTTGTCTAGTTTATGAGTCAAGAGATAGTCAGATTGGAAAATGACCTAATAGATGACCGCATGTTAGGACAGGTATATTTACCTTGGTTACCCGAACAAAAAAATATTAATCCACTTCCTCTAAATTTCGATCTAAGAGAACAAGGGGAGTTACAATATTTTCTTGATCAGTTGGTACTTTTTAGAGAAACGGGTAACCCTGTATTTATTCCTCCCCCCTATTACGATGATCAAATAGTTTTTTTGGCCGATGTTCTTCACGCTAAAGCGTCAATATTCTATCGGGCTTATTATTATATTTTCAGTAACAAACTTCGAACGAGCGCTCCAACTAATTGTTTTATACTTCCTGATGAAACAACCGTCGAACATTTATCGAGAATGCTGATTGTGTTTGGCCCAAGATTAAAAATCGTTCCCTGCGCTGTTGTTGAGAAGTTGTGAGGGGGCCGACCTGATGAGTTTGGCGACCAGTTAATTCCACAGGGACGGTTTAGAAACTATAAGGAAGTTTATGAACGAGGATTATCAATAAAAACGTATCTTTCATTATTAGATCAATTACTTGCCAATGGAGCGCCTTCGTATGAAGAGGCTTTTAGGCAGATCGCCATCGCTAATCCATCGCTTTTGCCTGTATCTAATCAAGGAAGGCTGTTTTAATTTGAACAAATTCAACCTCCAGAAACCAATCCTCCACTAAACGGATTCTTCATAGCTGCTGACTCTGCTTGATAAGCGATTATTATACTGCTTCTTTTAACTCTTCTAGTTTCTCATTAACAACTAGCATGCTTCGCTTTGACCATATACGCGACACATAATATCCTATGATCACCCGCGCTGGAAACTCCGTCGTTGCTCCTTGGAATAAGGAGACACCATGAACTTCAATCTTTCCTCCAAGATCACGTCCACTATGGTCTATTAATCTTGGTTCTTTCACCCAAAAATTAAATGCTTGCCTGGCACATCGTAATAATACTATCGTATAACCGTTTTTTTCTGCTAAAGTTAGAAAGTCCTCGGCGGTACTAATTCTTTCATCTATCTTTAACTGAAAATAAAAAGCTAATTTATTCCACAACCTCCAATTACTTTTTACAACGGGATCAATTTCATCAGCTCTTAAAGATATCTCTTTTAACTCAACATTATCTAAATTAACTCTTTGTTCCGGTGTAAGAGACAGAACTCCGTCTCCAGTTTTAAGATGAGCTGGTAATAAATATGCTGTACTTTCTAATCCGGCTGGGTCATCGATATAATGAATATGTTTTGCGCCACTGCTTATTTCATCTTCAGTAATCCTACTTTCACTTAGAGCTGTAGATAGGGTGGGATATTCGGCTAAAATATCTGTTAGAGTGACCGTTGTTCCAGGACGACGTCTACCGTTATAATCAGCCACTGCTCTTATATTTTTACCCAATACCTGTCCACCAACCTCTTTAATAGCTTTGATTATCTCTAACTGGAAAAGAAGGGTGCCTGAATCCTGAAGTCTTTGCATAAAACTGCTCTCTGCCACCTCCCAAATATTACGCATTCTACTTGGTGGAATAGGTTCAGTTTCTGCCATAGGACCAATTTTATCATCTTACCCTATAGTAATCAATACTCACTATAAAATAGACAACTTCTTTTCAAAATCTTCGGGATGGAACCAGAGCTGGGTGTCGGTAATGATTTCAGTAGTTTGGTGCCTTCTAATTAGGGAAAGTTGAAGGTTTTTGACTGAAGATTCTATTTTATTGGAAATCCAAATGACAAAATTTAAATGACAAATCAAGCTCAAAATCAAAAATCTAAATTTTTGAACCTTGAGCTTTGGATTTGATTTGATATTTGAGCGTTGGATTTTGGATTTAGAATTCGGAAACAATCTATATATCCACCCATTAGCTTCTAAAAATCTTACATAAGCTTTATCTTTACTGATTAATGGTTTCATCTGCAGCACCTCATGACCAACGTACTCTGACTGCTTAAATTTAGGTACAGCGAGATTGGATTCGTCGAAAAAAAGGTTAAGACAAACTTTATTTCTATTTAGATTGTTACATTGTTCTATTGTTACATTGTCGTCGGTCAATCGTTTATCAAGGTGGCGGCGGCGACGTAATCCTAAAGTCTCGGCCAAAACTAAGGTAATCAACCTCCCGGTAAACAGACGATTGTTCGTTGTAATAATAAATAAATCGACATCATCATTTTCGGTTGCATTCATCATCGAAATCGACCCGGAAAGACCAACTAGTTTAATTTGAGGGAAAAAAGACAAGAGTTTTATATATAATTTAAATCGCCAATTATTTAGTTTCTTTTTTGAACGAAAGTATTTCTCTCTGTATTCTTCAATTTGAAATTTACTCGCCGGAGGGCGAGTAGTATACTCCCCTACAGTATATCTCGAACAATTTTCAATTTTCAATTTACAATTTATAATTCTTTTTATCTTTTTCTGTTGCTCCAATTTTAAAATTGCTGTTTTAAGGGCCTTTTTTGAGGTTTTTTTGGAAAAAAAGGTGTAAATCTCGTCAAAAGTGGGAGGATATTGGAAGAAGGAGAAATATTTAATAATTTTAATTGCTTGCCCGCCGTAGCCTTGGCAAAGGCGGGTTTTATTATTCAATTGTTTCATTATTAATCTATCCTCTCATTTTTAGATTGATTTGATATTATTCGATAATTCCAAGCTTCTGCTTAACTACCAGCCATAAAAACTTAATCAATCTTAATTGCCTTCTCCATCTCCATGGTTGCTTGAGTAAACGGAATAACCACTCAAGACCAATTTTTCTTAAAAATCCAGGTGCACGAATAATGCTACCACTTAAATAGTCAAAGGCTCCACCCACCCCCATACAAAGACAATTTTTAAACTGGTCGCGGTGACGATATAACCACAACTCCTGATCAGGTGAGCCAAAAGCCACCAAGACAATATGGGGCTTAAAGTCGGCGACTATTGAGAAAATCTCTTGCTCTTCTTTTTTCTGGGGATTTTTAATATCCTTTATCCCATAGATTCCTTTGAAATAAGCCTGAGGGGATTGGTTCTGATAGCAGTTCGCAAGTGAGTTTGCTAAATTTGGTTTCCCTCCAATGAGCAGCAATCTTAGGCGTTCTTGTGATGCTATCTTTATCAACTCTAACATCAAATCAACACCGGCTATTCGCTCTAGTTCAATCTTTAGTATTCGTCCCGCTATAACAACCCCTATTCCATCAATTATTTTGATTTGGGCTGCTTCGATAACCTTTTTAAAGTTTTTATCCTCCTGAGCCATAATGATGTTCTCCGGGTTAAGAGAAACAATATGCAAAAAACCATTAGGGTTAATAAAGTACTTTTTAATTTTCTCTAGGATATCTTTTTTAGATTGTTTAGTAATTAATATTCCTAGAATTTTATTTTTATTAACAAAGGTCATATTTATTATAGGAAAAGTTAAAAGTTAAAAGTTAAAAGTTAAAAGTCATTTTTGTTCAAATTTTTTATTTAATATTTTTATTTCTATGAAAATCTAAATGTTAATTTTATATTAAATCTATTAAATTTACTTTAAATAATACTATATTTTGTCGTATATAAATACTTTTTACTTTTGAATTATAATTTTGATTTTTGACTTTTGAATTTTGACTTATTACAGGTCTTATCGAATCGCTTCCTTAAAACTATCTAAACTTTCAATCGTCATCCCGACGCCGCGGATAACGGCAAATAAGGGATCTTCAACTACAAAAGAAGCGACACCAGTGTAATAAGTAATATAACGTTCAATATTGGTAAGGAGAGCCGATCCGCCGGTTAGGACAATACCCTTATCAACGATGTCGGCAGCTAGCTCTGGAGGCGTTTGGGATAAAACACTTTTAATCCCTTCTAAAATTTGTTTTAATGGCTTTTGTAGCGCTTCATTAATGCTTTTTTCCCCTACAATTAAAATTTTGGGTAAGCCGGACTGAAAATCACGGCCTTTGATCTCCATAGTTTTCTCCTCGACTGCCGTAGCTTCGGCGGAAGCGGCTGAATAATCTCCAAGTAAAGCATTACCAATTTTTATTTTTATGTTCTCCGCCGTCGGTTCTCCGATTATCAGATTGTGTTTTTTCCGCATATGGTTAAGAATAGCTTCATCAAACTTGGTTCCAGCTACTCGAATAGTTTTGTTAACCACTAACTGACCTAAGGAAATGATTGCCACCTCGGTCGTCCCTCCACCAATATTAACGATCATATGGCCAGAGGCCTGAGAAATTGGTATCTTCGCCCCGATCGCCGCCGCCAGAGGTTCTTCAATTAGATAAACGTCTGATGCACCTGCCTGTTTACAGGCCGATACTACAGCACGCTTCTCTACCTGAGAGGCTCCACCTGGAATCGAGATTACTACTTGAGGCCAAAAAACTCTCCCTTTTAGCGCTTTTTTAAAAAAGTAAGTAATCATTGCCGAGGTGGTTCGATAATCAGCGATCACTCCTTCTTTCATCGGTCGTGAGGCAACGATCGTTCCCGGAGTCCGACCAAGCATTTCCTTAGCTTCTTCACCGATGGCCACGATCCGCTGATCCTCCAAAGAATAGGCAACCACCGTCGGTTCATGAAGAACAATTCCCTCACCAGCAACATAAACTAAAGTGTTAGCCGTTCCTAAATCAAGACCGATTTTTCTTTTAAAGAACATAACAAATTATATTATTAATATTACAAATTATATCATCCGTCGACAGACTAGTAATAGTATTGTATAATATTTTCAGGTAAAATCTCAAAGCTCAAATTATAGATCTCAAATTCATACCATTATGAAATTAATATTTAAACCGCTAATTTTCCTTGGCTTTGTTGCTTTACTTAGCTTAGTAATAGCTTATGGTCGTGGCTATCGTTGGAATTATAAACAAAAAACGCTAACGGCTACCGGTATTCTTTCTATTAACTCAAATCCCAATGCAGGAAAAATTTATATTAACGGGCAACTTAAAGGAGTCACCGACACTAATCTTACTCTCCCACCAGCCAGCTATCAGATTGACATAAAAAAAGACGGTTACACCACCTGGACAAAAAGCATTAAACTTCAAGGCGAACTAGTATACACGGTTGACGCTCAACTCTTTCCCCTCAACCCCTCATTATCACCGTTAACAAACCTGGGTGTGGTGAAAATAATCGCCGTCGACCAAACAGAAAGAATTATTATTTTTTCTGATAATAATGATTTAACTAAGGATGGAATTTATCTTTTTGAAGCGGCTAAAAGACCTCTTTCTTTACTACCGCCTTTAAAACTACTAATCTTGAAAAAAGATCTACCGATTAATGACCTGGATTTCACCAATACCGAGGTTTTTTTCTCTCCCGATTATAAAGAAGCGATCTTTGACTTTAACAGTGGTCAATATAATAACAAAGCCTATCTTCTTTCGTTGGATAATGAGAATAAAAACTTATTTGACGTGACTCTATCAAAAGAAACTCTCCTAGCAGCTTGGGAAGAGGAAAGAAACAAAGAGATCGGTAAGGTACTGGAAACGTTTCCTAAAGAGATGGCCAAAATCGCCAGCGACTCTTCCCATATTATTAGTTTTTCTCCTGATAAAACCAAATTGCTCTATCAGGCAAAAACCAATCTCGAAATACCAATCATCATTAAACCTCCGCTTATTGCCGCGAATCAAACCAAGGAAAATAGAACTTTGAGAAATAATTCTCTCTTCATATATGATAAAAAAGAAGATAAAAATTATTTGATTTCCAGTGTTGATTTTTCAATCGAGGAAAGTGAAAATCTTATTCAATGGTACCAAGATTCTAAACATTTAGTCTTTTTTGATGACAAAAAACTTTCTGTCGTAGATTATGACGATGTAAATAAACAGACTATATATTCTGGGCCATTCGAGAAACCCTTTTTTATTATTACCACAGACGGGAATATTATTGTTTCAGCTAATCTTAATCCGGAGACAAACAAACTACCAGATCTTTACCTCGTTGGTATTAAATAAAAAGACAATCAATATTGAGGGCTTTAGTACAAGAAATTAAATTTAATTAAATTAATCGGCGACGCGGACGGCAAAGATTAATAGACGCTTGAGAGTCGTACCGGGTGGCCAGCAGGTCTGCAGGGTTAAAAACTCCCGGTTGGTTTTACCGGTCAGATATTCTACCTGTGAAGGATCAACAATTCTCTTTCCTATCACTCGGTAAAGATAATGCTGACCTTGATAGTAAATATTTATCTGGTCGTTATCCTCTAGTTTATTCAATAAATAAAAAATGGCGTTATATGCGCCTACATTCCAAAAATAGTCGGTTGAGTGGGCAAAAAGAAAGATGTGGCCACCTTCTCCAGGAAAGGCCGTCCCCAAGGCGTGGGCCACGCCTTTATTTAAGGCAGTAAGATAAATATGTTCATCTGCGGTATCAATATTGGGAAGTATTCTAGCATTGGCGCCAATCTTCGGAATGACAATGCTAAATTGAGGATCTTGGGGTATCAAAAGCTCAACATTGTTTAACTTTAGGGCTTTGGCTAGCAAACCTTTTGGCTGTTCTATGGTTATTTTTCCGGCATTTCTAACGTCAGTAATGATATACTTCTTTTGGATTTTTGTATCAATAAAATACCTTATTTCTTCACGTACGGGCAAATAAAATGTTTTGGCAATCATTAATAGTGAAGAGATTATTAAAAAGTTTCCGATCGTGCGCAGAATTAAAACGCGTAAATATTCACTCGAAGTAACTTTTTGAATATGATGACGAATAAGATGGGATTTTTTTAGTTTTGTGTAGGACATTAATTAATTGTAGCAAAATCATTAAGGTGTTAAGGAGAATTCGGGTAATCCTACCCAGTTGTGTCAGTTGGAATGGTAAATTGTGCATAGAAATAGTTTAATTTTGTGCACAATTATCTTTAGCTTAATATTATTAATTTTAAAGCTAAAGATCTTATGCTTACCATGTACGTACTTGACAAAATTAATAATCTGTGAGTTTAAGTGTCAATATGTGTGTTTAAAAACGAAAAATCTTAGGTTTTAATCTATCCCATAGCTGTCTTAAATCTTTCCTGTTTTTAATTCTTCTAAAAGTCAGTAGCCAGAAAATAAAAGCTGCCTGTTGAGGAGATTTCATTCCACGGTGGTTGGATAGTTTAGTTTTGATTTGTGAGTTAGTGCCTTCGATAGAATTATTGGTTTTTGGAAGATATGGATAATTAAGATAGGCAAACAAATGTTTCTCGTCAAATGTTAAAAGTTTAACCGCTCGTCTTAAGTTCCCATGGGTATACCACCATTTCTTTTTAGTATCAACTCCTTTAGTTTTTTCTTTAAGAAGAAAATCATATTTTAAAATCCATTTGTTAATTGCTTTTACCCATAAATCTTTCTCTTCGTAGGAGTTGATTTTGGTGACCATTTTAGCAACTAACCTTAATTCTCTTGTTGCCGCAATAGGACTTCTTAAAGATAAAAATGTCATCAGTTGTCTTTGAACATGAGATAGACATCGCTGATGTGGGATAGGTGGCAAAAAAACATTAACAGCTGATACTATGGCTCCTTTCCAATCAGAGATTACACCTTCAGGCGGATTGTTTTTAAGGATGGTATTTAAATGGTTAAAATCTTTTTCAATTGCCCAGTATGACTCTGATAAATGATACGACCAGTAAAGATTAATTTTGTGAGTTACACCACGGTAAATCATAATTGCTCCTTGACGGTGTAACCATTTACCGTCAATTCCAAGAACCCAGTGAGTATTTGATTTTGGATTGACATTTTTGTCAATTAAGAACAGAGAGTCAAAAGAGGCGGGAGAATAGTTAAAAAAGATTTAAATTTTCGCCAGATGGATTTACGGGAAAGGAATATAACTTCAGAAAGAGCAATTTTATTGATTTTGTTGACAATAAAATCGTAGAAGAAAACAAAATCAGAGAAGTTTAAAGGAATATGTTTCTGACGTATAAATGAATAATGACAACTGGTACAGAAAAATCTTTTCTTACCGGCAGTTGTCTTCCCGTTTCGCCTAGTCCTATCTCCACACAACGGACATCTTAGAGTTTTTTAAAAGAGGATATATTAAACATAAGAAATAATTTAATGTATAACTTTAGAGGATTATAGCAGTTTGAATTACCTTATAGTAACACACTTTTTGACACTTAAGCCTAATCTGTGATATAATTTACTATAAGATATGCCTAGACAAACAATCACCGAAGCAAGTCAATCTGTCCCAGTTCCTCAGTGGATGGTTAGTATGGAACAAAATAGGAAAGCGGAAAGAATCACTCTTGCATCTATTATAGGGATCGGTTTGCTTGGATTAGCAACTAGGACAGTAATCGCCTTTAACACTCTTGATCCTCATACGCCAGTGATTAATAGATTGGTTGAAGCTGCTTCTAATAATCTATTAGGATTAGCTCAACAGCTTGTGCCTTTTGCCCATACTCCAGAACTTCAAATAATAGAAATGATTGCCGGTTTGACGGCGCTCGCTGGAATAACAGTTGGCGGAGGAAAATTAATAGATAAAGCCAGCACTAGAAAAAAACTAAGACAATTAATCGAAAAAACTAGAGAAACTATTATTGAAACTGGTAATATCACCGAAACCCTACCAATAGCCGATCATAATATAGTAATAGCGCCACATGGATTACCTTTTATGAATGCCGTCGCACAAATCGTTGATGGTTCGATACTTATCACAGAAACCTGGAATCCATATGAACCTAATAATAAGGTTAAGGGAGAGCCTAGTTTTCCATTGTATATAAAAACTGATCGTCCCCACGATGAAGACATATATGATGTTGCTAATGCTGCCAGTGCAAGAAGTTTAATAATTATGTCTCAAACAAAAGATAAATTTGTTTTTTGTGATTCAAAGGAAGCTGACGAACAGGCTCTATTAAGCTTAAATTCGGCTCAGCAGTCTTTATCTGAGGAAAAAGTTTTGCCTTCATTATTGTTCCTTCAATCTAAAGATGAAACCCTTTTCACAGAACAACTTACTCCACAAGAATATGTGAAAACAATGGGGATAAAAAATACCACTATTCATTATCTTAATAATTTAGTCATTAATGACTTAGTTTTAAAAACAACTGATAGAAATATTTGTCTGGCTACTGATTTAGCCCGTGACGATAAAATGAAACTCAAATCGAGTCTTGAAAAAAGAGGTTTTAGGGTAACAGATCATGCCAGTTCAGTACTTGTCTACTATAAAAATGATAGAAAAAATTTGATTGAAACAGAGATATTAACTTATAAATTTCCTGAAAAGAAGATTTTTTCGTTGCTTGATACCGAGGTTGAGGTCGAAGAAGTAATTAAAAATAAAGCCATACCTATTTGTATCGAAACTATTATGAAATCCGTTATTAGTAAATTTATAAAAAGTCACCCACATCAAATAATTGATACGCCAATTGAAACTTCCTTAAGAGAAAGACTTTCCGTTCAATTTTCTCGTAAGATCGCGATCGATGTACTTAGAAAAAATCCTGGAGAAACAAGAAAAATTATTAATATGCTCGATTTTGCAGAAATACCATCAAGAAAATTATATCCATACTCTAAGCCTCGACATTTCAATCATTGGCATCCCACTGGTGGAGATCGACTATTTCCCGGAGATGGACTAAACGGTATTTTGACAATTGGTTCAAGAATAAGGTCTGGAAATCTTATTCCTCTTTCAGCTGAAGAGATTGCGGTTCAGTATTTTAACATCCCGAATCCGAATCAAGAACAAACAACTGCTATTAAAATAATTCTAGAATCGGCAGAACAACTTGGAATTATAATACCATCAGGAGTGCGTGAATTTCCTGATGGAAAATCAAGAATGACCTATGTAGGAATAAGAAAAGATATTGTTGATCAGGCATATACAATGCTTCATTTGTGCTCCTAGGCGGAATTGGACCACCATTTTGCCCTTAGGACGGGCTTGTTCTATCCGTTGAACTATAGGAGCTATAAATTTTATAAATATTATAACAATTATAATTTTTATAACCATAATAACTTTTATCTTTTCCCTTGGCGATACTCCAATCTCTTTTTAAAAAGATTCTCTCGAAAGCCGCCTTCTTTGACAAATCTTTCCTCTAACCAGCGAAGTTTTTGATCTAAAAGCTGATTGGTTTGATTGATAAGACAAACCATTACGTTTGCTGCTGACTCGGCAGGACTAATATAAATTTTATAATTATTATAATTGTTATAATGGTTATAAACCATACTTCTGACTTTTTTAGCTTGGGGCGAATCCTTAACCCAGAGCTTGAGATTATGCTGTCTCAAAAAATCCTGATAATCGTTTAGTAATTCTTCAAGGGATCCGCGAGCTACACCAACTAATTTAATTCTTCCTTCGATACTTTTTTGTAAGTATCCTTCGGCAATATTTTGCTTGCCAGAACGGGCTGATTGTTCCATTTGATCTTTTGTACGAGACCGGAATTCAACATAAAGACGACAGAATTCTACGGTAAAATCGTAGATAATCTCAGCTTGTTTGAAAAAAGCTAAACTTTTATAACCTTGGTTTGAAGTTTGAGTTATAATCATTATAATTATTATAATCGTTATAAAAGTTATAATCATTAAATGTTTCTAGTTATCGAAGGTATTGACGGGGCAGGATGCGAAACACAGGCGAAGAATCTCAAAGAAAAATTAGATGACCAAAAAAAACTACGCTCTGTTTTTTTGGTCAAATATCCCGATTACGAAAGAAATGTCGGCAAACTAATTAAAGACTTTCTTTACCAAAACAAAAATCTTTCCGCAGAGCAACAGTTTCTTCTCTATTCTCTCCAGTTTCTGATGGATAAAGAACTGATTGCAGAAAAAAGAAAAGCTGGGATTGTCATCGCCGACCGATATTTTACGACTGCTCTTTGTTATCAAATCCTTGAAGGCGTCGACTTAAAAAAAGCTTTAGGGTTTGCTAACGATTTTAAGATCGAAAAACCCGATTTAGTTTTTTACCTTGACGTTGATCCGGAAATCGCCATTAAACGTAAATTCGGCGAGGCAAAGGAAAAAAATCGTCGCGAAAAAGATTTTCAATTTATCAGAAAAACCTATCAACAATATGATTGTTTGGTAAAAAATCAGGTCTGGACGAAGTGGGTTAGGATTGATGGAAATAAAGGAATTGAAGAAATAACACAAAACATCTATAATGAAATCCAAAATCTAAATGTCCAATGACAAATAAAATCCAAAGTCCAAAGTTCAAAAATTTGGATTTAGGATTTTGAGCTTGATTTGAAATTTGGATTTTGTCATTTGGATTTAAATTATGGAAAGAACTTTGATTATTATAAAGCCTGACGCCCTCAAACGCGGCTTAGTCGGTAAAATCATCGAGACCTTTGAAAACGTTGGTCTGAAATTAATGGCGGCCAAGATGTTAAGACCGGATAAACGGGTGATTAAAAATCACTATCCTGGAGCCAAAGAATGGATCAGAGAGATGGGAGAAAAAACCTTGTCTTCTTTTAAACAATCAGGTGTTAATGTCAAAGAAAAAATGGAAACAGACGACCCAGATAAGCTGGGCCAATTTGTTTACGACCGTTTAATTAAATATTGGATGGAGGGGCCGATCATCGTCATGGTTTGGCAGGGGCCAGACGCGATTCAAATAGCGAGAAAATTACGCGGTCACACCATCCCTTTATTGGCTCAAACTGGAACACTGCACTCGGATTATTCGTTTGACTCCTCTACTCTTTCCTCATCACTTGATCGAGTGGTAAAAACCTTTGTCCACGCATCAGGAAATAAAGAAGAAGCGGAAAGAGAAATTAAGTATTGGTTTGGAAAAACGGATTTTAAAAGTTATGAAAGGGAAATAGACGAATTGTATTTGAAATAAGCGAAGATACCAAATTTTTTGCGACTTGAGAGGTGCGCATCCTGAGCTTGTCGAAGGAGAGCACGCTCACGGAGACAAAAAATTTGTGTATCGAGCATATCAAATTGCGCTATGAATAAACAACGCGCCTTAATAATAATTAAGCCCGACGGTGTTCAACGTGGTCTCATCGGTAAAATCGTTTCCCGTTTTGAACAAGTTGGTCTTAAAACTATCGGCCTAAAATTCGATTGGGCCAGTAAAGAACGGATCGTTGCTCTTTATCCGGAAACCGAGGCTTGGTTTAAAAAAGTCGGCGAACGGACGTTGACTAATTATGCGAAAAAGGGACTGGACGCGAAAAAAGTTTTCGGAACCGATGATGCGATTCAAATCGGACGGACAATAAAAAAATGGCTAACTGATTATCTTCAGGAGTCTCCCCTATTTATTATGGCTTTAGAAGGCTATGAATGTATTGAAATCTGTCGTAAACTTTCCGGCAACACGATTCCTGTCTTAGCCAATCCCGGAACAATTCGCGGTGATTTTTCCCATGATACGATTGATTTGGCCAACGAGCAAAACCGGCCTTTAAGAAATGTTTTTCACGCTTCAGACACTGTCGAGGACGGTGAAAAAGAAATCAAAGTCTGGTTCAAACCAGAAGAATTGTTTAACTACGAACTAGCTGGGGAAAAGTTTATGTTTAATGTCTAACACCATTTAGTTTGAAGACTCGCCTCATCAACTCTTTTACTTTTCTATGAAAATCTTTTGGGTCTTTATTATTGGTCAATACATAGTCACAGTAAGCCAGGCATTTTCCCACTTGTTGACCGGATTTTTTTTGGCCAACCCCCAAATCTCGCCGATCAACCCTCACAAAATCGTTCCAGTTTAGTGGATCCCATGGTTTAGCTCGCTGTAATAATCTTTTGAAACGAAGTTCTCGTTTGGCTTTAACGCCGATTAAAATAAAACTGGGATTTTTTTTGAGAAATTCTATTTCGCCCGGATTTCTGATTCCTTCAATTGCCACATGGTGCTGTTTTTGTTTTTTTAAGATCTTTATAGCTCGCCGGGCTAAAATATCATCACCATATCTTTTTCTAAGCCGATCTCCCATATCCTGAAGGGTTTTTCGGGTAAACTCCTGTATCTCTTTTTTTTCAAGCTCATCATGAAGAATTGATGATAAAGAAAAAGAAACAAAACCAAGTTTTTTGATAAGGTAATCAACCAGTACTCCTTTTCCACAAGCAATCTGACCAACCACACCGACGTAGACGATGTACTTTTTTTTCATAAGTTAAAATTAAAAAGGCAAAAGTCAAAAATGCAAGTCAAAATTAATCCCGATTAAATCGGGATGACTTTTCACTTGAACTTTTGAATTCTAACTTTTGAGTTTTGACTTTAAAATCCGTATATCTTCTTTATTATCTCCATGATTTTCTCTCCCCAAAATAACATAACTATTGTACCAATGACAATAAACGGTCCGAAGGCAATTTTACTTTGTAGTTTTTTCTTTTTCAAGACTATTAACACCAACCCAAAAATCGCCCCGGTAATAACGGCAATATATAGGGCTAAGTATCCCCTCTTCCAACCGAGAAGAAAACCAATGATCGTCGACAGATAGACATCGCCCAAACCCATGGCGCGCTCTTTTGAGAAATAATAAATCAGAAAGATTGGTAAAGCGACGATTAAACCGGAAAGAAAAAAATTGCTAAATTGTTGAATTGTTACATTGTTAAAAAGTTTATAGAAAAAAGAAAAAATAAACAAAGTTATTAAAACGTAATCCGATATTAAATGATATTTGAGGTCGGAGAAAAAAATAACGATGAAAGAAGAAAGTAAACCAATAACTAATAACCAATAACCAAACAATGACCAATTTCCCAATGACCGAATGTTTGAAAATTGTCTGGTGATTGGAATTTGGTAATTGGTGATTAAAACAAATGATATTCCCGTAATTATTTCAACTATTGGATACTGCCAGCTTAATTTTTTGTGACAATACCGACACTTTCTATCTAAGATAAAAAATGACAAAATCGGAATCAGATCGTACCAACGAAGTTTTTTTCGACAATGGTCGCAATGTGAACGACCGGTGATTTTTTCTCCTTTAGGTAACCGACCAATTAGAACATTTAAAAAGGAACCTATTGCCGCTCCAAGTATAAAAATACTCAAAAAGATTAAGAAAATCATATTCCTTTAAAACTATCTTGTTGAAACGGACCTATCACCGCTAGATTGAGTTCGCTTTTAACGAATAATTTTTTTGCTAAATTAACCATTTGGTTTTTGGTCACTTGGTCTATTTTTTTAATAATTTCCTCCGGGGGTTCTAGTTTATTCTCCAATAATAACCGCTTACCAACAAAGGTAGCTAGGTTATTAGAATCTTCCAAAGACAAAAGCAATCTTCCTTTTAGCATCTCTTTGGCTTTGTTAGTTTCTTCATCTGTCAATCTTCCTTGACTAATTTTTTGATGTTCGTTGAAGATAATTTTCATCGCTTCCTTGACCTTATTTAGGTCAAGGTTTAAACCGGCCCGCGTGTAAACATATCCGGTTTCAGCAAAACTCTCTCCTCCAGATTGAATATAATAACAAAGCCCGCGCCGTTCCCTTACTTCGTAAAACAACCTTGATGACATTCCTCCACCTAATACTGTCATTAATACTGTTTGAACATATCTGTTTTTATCGCCCCTAGCCAAACCATGGAAACCCAAAACTAAGTGTGCTTGTTCGGTTTTTTTATGATGAATTGAAACTGCGGGTTTAGTTTGTTTTTCATAAAATTTATTAAACATATTAAGTTTCCTTTTTCCCCAGTTTTTAAATTTTTTTTCAATAATCTCTAAATAATTTTCTAATTTTAATTTGTCGTTTTGATTTTGTAATAACCCGCCAGCCACTACTAAAATTGCATTATTTGGTTGATAATAACGATTCACGTAATCTAAAAACGTCTGACGTGAAAATCTACCTACAGTTTCTTTTTTTCCGATGATATCATAACCTAGGGGGTTGTTGGGATAAAGCAAACCCTCAAATAGATCCCAAACCTTATACTGTGGCGTGTCTTCATACATATTAATTTCCTCAATAATTACCCCTTTTTCTCGTTTGATTTCCTTCTCCAACAAAAGAGGGTTTAAAACCATTTCCGATAAAATGTCGACCAGAATAGGAAAATGTTTGCTGGGAGATTTGATCCAATAACCGGTGTAGTCCTTAGTAGTAAAGGCATTATTTTCACTCCCTAACCCGTCAAGGATGGTCGAGATCTTCAAAGCGCTGGGATATTTTTTACTGCCTTTAAAAACCATGTGCTCAAAAAAGTGAGCAATGCCGTTATTTTTTTTATTCTCATAACGTGAACCCGTCCCCACTAAAAGAAGCGCTGTCAACGTCGGAAAAGCCCCGGTATCAATAAGAACAATACGAAGACCGTTTGTTAAAGTAAAGAATTTAAACTGCATTCGTTAATTTTAACAAAAATTATTTATTTAAACTCAAATTAAAATCAGTCAAAAACTTAGATCAAAACTCCCAGGATTTTAGCTTTTTAAACGAAAATAGAAGCATGACCAATAACAAAAAATTAAGAAGAATGGGAGAAAAACGCAGGGCCATATTTTGATTAAAAAATAAAGTCAATAGAAGACAGATCGTTAACGAAAGGATACGGCCGATATTTAAAAACGTTTCCGCATCAACAATATAAACATACTTTCCTCCTTTTTCTTGAATAGTCTGTCTATCGATAACATTCATCGTTATAGGCCCAACAGTAAGCCATAAAAAACTCAATACGACTCCGTCTAATAAAACATAGACGGTTACTCCTAACTTATTAAAAAACAAGGCTAAAAATAATGATAAGATTACTCCAACGATAACGGTATAAAGATATGTCGGTAGCTGGTGATGGACTCTTACCTTTCGACCATAGATATAAATTCCCGCCGCCGAGATTAACGACATTAAAGCACTTAAGGTACCTAACGCTCCTTCATTTCCCAGTTTAGATAAAATCAGTAAAGCGATAAAAAAGAATGTGATGCCTTCAACTAAACCGTTACCAAATTGGATAAATCTGACACCCCACCATTCTGGCGAAATAATATTGATAATAAATTTTTTGATTTTGGGCGTCTCATAGGGAACGCCTATCATTAGGCTGCCGCATATTAAAAGAAAAAGAAAACCAATAATCATTAGCGCTTGGTATCTAAATCCAAGAACAATCAACCACCCGGCCAAAAAAGAAATGATGACCGAAGTAATGGTGTCCGAGGAAAAATTCAGGCTCAAAAAATAACCGCGATTATGGCTTTGGGTTTCTTTTTGATTGAAATAGCTACGATTAGCCCAGTGAAAACCGGTACCAAGGCCGGCGATGAAACCTAAAATAAAATAATGAAAAAAGTTTATATGAGGATAGAAAACTACAATCAGAGGGCTGATACCCATCAATATCGTACCAAGAAAATAAAGTATAACAATCTTGATTCTTTTTGCTAAAAGTAATCCATTAATATAAAACATCAAAGGAATCCCCACAAAAAAACCAAAGTAGTAGATAATGAAGTTGAGGATATTGACGCGCTGTCTAAAAATATAGGCGTTAATAAAAGTAAAGACCAGAGGATTAGCTAAACCATAAAAAAAATAAGAGATCAAAAGCCTCTGAGCTTTTTTTGACAGAGCAAAAAAATGAGACATCTCCCGCTGGATTATATTTTTAACCATAAGATCTATTGTAATATAAAAGGAACCAAATTTAATTTAATTCAATTAAAATGTTGTAAAATAGAAGGATTGATTTTGTTAACCTATGGCAGAAATGTCAGCTGATCAGTTGTATCCAACGGAACTACGTTCAAAACTCAGATCCGAACAGTTTCAGACTCTGACGGCGGCGACAAAAGGTATTGCCGATGCCGCAAAACAAAGGTTAAGGACTCGTGAAGTAGTGGCTAGAGAAGATACCTTGCGAACAAGTATTATAATGGACAGGTCGGCTATACATCAATACTATACCGAATTGGCCGCCGTCGCTGCAATTGAAGAGATTTTAAGTAGTAAACAAGGACAATCGCTTTCTTCAGATTGTCAAGATTATGTCCGAGAATACATGCCTGTATGGCTTGAGGCCTCACTTAACCTGCAGGAGGAAATTCAACCTGGCCTCGCCTATCCCCAAATAGGGCAAAAAAAGTCATTATCTTTATTCGATCTTTTGAAGGAAATCGTTAGTAATAAAGAACGGCACGGGTCTCCCATGTCATTAGATGATAATGAATTTAGTCTTCTTCTTAACTTTTTATATGAACTCCAGAAAAAATTTTTTGATGACAATCAATCGTTTATCCCATTCTATATCTTCACCCAACCCCAAGCCGAGATAAAAAAAACGTTCAGTAACCTCCAACCAGCAACTTTCGAAAAAGGTCTTAGCTTTCCCCAAAAAAATAAGGAGAAAACCCACGCGAGCCATTTTTTTTACCTTTTGTCCGATTTTGGCGATCGTCTCCTACGAGTCACCGCTAATTCCGATCATCCGGCTCAAGAACAAGCCGTCGCCTATATAAAACTACTGGAACAAAAATTTGGTTCGGAGCTGGTCTTAGGACTACTTTCTTATCGTATAATCGGTGAAGATATAACGAATTATACCGACGTCATCCCTTGGTTAAGAGATCTTTTTAACACGGCCGAGGATGAAGATGATCCGTGGTACGAAAATCTGGCCCAAACCTGTATTGGTATTATTAGAAAAAAAGTTCCTTATATTCTCTTAACTTCAAAGGAGTTAGAAGACAATCTTAAATCGATTCCTCTCCCAGCGACGGAAGATTTACCACAAACATTACTTCCTCAAATAAGAGACAGTCATCGCCAACTCGAGGGGCCATTACCGCTGGATGATGATGCCTCATTTTTTATTATCAGAGACCAAAATGAATTAAGACGGCTGGGGTTTCCTGAAAATATTACTCGGATTGTCCTGACGTCTCCCAAAGAAAAAAATTTGTTTGGTTACCATAGTTATCATCTTTTATTTAGATTTAGCCGAGCACAACTAAGTCCTTATGTGATAATTGTTGTTCACGATACCGGCCAACGCATTTTAGCCTCTCCAAACACAATTGACCCTTACACAACATCAAAACTTACAGATGATCGCTTGATTATGACTATTTATGAGATTATGAAAGATGAACGGGATCGGCTACAAACACCTCGCTTAGCAACAGAACCGAGACAACAAGAACCTTCTTCCCCATCTGTCCCTGTGGTAATAAAACCAAGGGGGGTAGCACAACCTGAACGTGGACCGGATAAACGCCCGCGTCTGAGTCCGGTCGCAGAGCCGATTAGTACGGTGACGATAAAGGCCGCCACCACCGATATCAGACCTAATCAATATCCGCTAGCTATTGCTAAAAACGCTTTTCAATCACAAGATGGTAGAACGCGAAAAGAGCTGGAAAACGCTATCCAGAGATACCAGACCGGTCTAAGACATGGTAAATTTATCCTTGGTCATCTTAGCCCAAATGGGCTACCGGTGATGGAAATTAAAACCCGTCATTGGCGGATTTTATTTGAAATTAAAAACGGCACCGCTCACTATCTGGAAACGGTGGCGAAAAAAGATTTCGAGACTTGGATGAAAAACGTCGCTCGCTAGCGAATGGACTTTTAGAAAGACCAGTTAATAGCTCTTGACAAAAGATTAAATATAGACTAATATTTTCATATATGAATACTATTTCTATTTCCCAACTAAAAATTAACCCTTCAAAAGTCATTAATCTAGCCGGAGATTATCCGGTGGCGGTCGAGAAAAGGAATAAAGTCAAAGCTTACTTGGTCGGTAAGGATTTATTTGAAAAAATAGTTGATTATATTGAAGACTATACTGATCGAAAAGCAGTTGAGCAAACTGATTTTAAAAAAGGTCATGATTTTGAAAAAGTGGCTTTGCAGCTTGGGATTTGATAAATTTTTATGAAAATCATTATTTCTTCTCAAGCAGAAAAAAGATTAAAAAAACTTCCTAAAATTGACCAAATCGCTGTTGTTCAAAAGATAAGATCGTTTAAAAGAGAAAGGGAGAAGTTAATACCGGAGAAACTTCATGGATATAATAATATTTTCCGAGTCAGAGTCGGCGATTATCGAATCGTCTATCAGAAAACTTCTGACCAAATCTACATTATCCTTATTGGTCACCGAAAAGATATTTACGAAGTTCTCCAGCGTTTACTAAGAAACTAAGTCTTGTGAGCCCGTCGAGACTCCCCAAATAAATTTGTTTCACAAATTTTTCGGGGTAAACGAACTCGAAACCAACCCCGATGGTATTCTGCCATCGGGACTGCTCTGCCAGTTGAGCTACGGGCCCACCAACCCAATTATTTTTTCAAGAGCGACTCTACTTTTTAATCTTTTAAGACACCTTTCT
>Ga0210044_10002662_pt1 | contig 26276 bp, 13 predicted proteins | sample CryGey13umfilter_2_FD_183959 | JGI IMG/M metagenome (GOLD analysis project Ga0210044, IMG submission 183959) | Groundwater microbial communities from aquifer in Utah, USA - Crystal Geyser 4/9/14 3 um filter (SPAdes) (version 2) | ecosystem: Environmental > Aquatic > Deep subsurface >... | reverse complement strand
GCATGACCTTGGGTTTGCCGCCGAAGAGCTTGCTGATGATTCCCATGCCCAAAGATGACTCGAATCGGGCGAATTTCAACCTGGCACGGTGAGCACTAGCACCGAAGGCGGACCGTTGGCGTCGTTAGTGTCCGGCGGGAAATAAACTGATCGCCTTCCTGCGTCGAGGCGCCCCGCTCGCAAGGCGCGAGGAGCGAGCATACCGGGGGTATGTGAGCGACGAGCAACGCAGCGAGCGGGGATGGATCGGCGCAGGAAGGCCAGTTTATTTCCCGGCGGACGCTTACATCTGGCGCACCTGGGCGCCGGTCCGTCCGCTCGTGCTTGCGATCCCGCACGTCTCCCGCTATCAGAACCTGACACTGACGTCAGTGTTGGGGGCAGCGGCCGGGCGTCGGGCGCGAGGAGCGGTAGATGAGGGATATCGTGATCGGAATGGATGTGGGCTCGACCACCGTGAAAGCGGTCGTGGTCGATCCCGAGAGCCGCGAGATCCTCTGGCACGACTACGCGCGGCACCACACCAAGCAGCCCGAGACGACCCTCGGCTTCCTCGAGCGCATCCTCGAAGCCTTCGGCGACGTCGCCCACGCGCGCATCCGCATGTTCGTCACCGGCTCTGGCGCCGGTCCCCTGGCGGCGCCCCTGAACGCGAAGTTCGTGCAGGAGGTCAACGCCGTCACCATGGCCGTCGAGACCATGCACCCCGACGTCGGCTCCGTGGTCGAGCTGGGCGGTCAGGACGCCAAGATCATCATCTTCAAGGAGGCTGAGAACGGCGACAAGACCGCCATCGCCTCCATGAACGACAAGTGCGCCTCGGGCACCGGCGCCACCATCGACAAGTGCATGATCAAGGCGGGCATCGCGCCCGAGCTGGCCGGCACCCTCGACTTCGACGACTCGCGCCTGCACCACGTCGCCGCCAAGTGCGGCGTCTTCGCCGAGACCGACATCGTCAACCTGGTGAAGACGGGCATCCCCGCCAACGAGATCATGTGCTCGCTGGCCGACGCCATCGTGATGCAGAACCTCGCCGTGCTCACGCGCGGCAACACGCTACGCGCCAAGGTGCTCCTGCTCGGCGGTCCCAACACCTACCTGCCCTTCCTGCAGCAATGCTGGCGCAAGCGCATCCCCGAGACCTGGGACGAGCGCGGCTACGACTACCCCAAGGACGTGCCCATCGAGGAGCTCGTCATCCTGCCCCAGAACGCCGAACTCTACGCGGCCTTCGGCGCGGTGGTCTACGGCCTGTACGAGGCCAGCGACGTCGGTCGCTTCAAGGGACTCGCGGGGCTGAACCGTTTCATCCACGAGGGCCGCAAGGAGCGCCTGGGCGAGACGGCGGGTCCGCCTCTGGCCGCCAACGCCGCCGAGCTCTCGAGCTTCCGCGCGCGCTACACCATCCCCAAGTTCCAGGAGGCGAAGCTCGAAGAGGGTCAGCTCGTGCGCGCCGTGATCGGCCTCGACGGCGGCAGCACCTCGAGCAAGGCCGTGCTCATCGGCGACGACGGCGAGCTGCTCTTCAAGGCCTACGGCCTGAGCAAGGGCAACCCCATCCGCGACATGAAGGAGCTCCTGGCCGAGCTGAAGGAGAAGGTCGAGTGCCAGGGCGCGCACCTCGACATCATCGGCTTCGGCGCCACGGGCTACGCGGCCGACGTGCTCGAAGAGTGCCTGCGCGCCGACGTGAACATCGTCGAGACCGTCGCCCACATGATGAGCGCGCGTCACTACTTCGGTGACGTCGACGTGATCTGCGACATCGGCGGCCAGGACATCAAGGTCCTGTTCATGGAGAACGGCGACATCAAGTCGTTCAAGCTCAGCAACCAATGCTCCGCCGGCAACGGCATGCTGCTGCAGGCCATGGCCGATCAGTTCGGTCTGCCCGTGACGGAGTACGCCGAGACCGCCTTCGCGGCCGAGCTCGCGCCCAAGTTCAGCTACGGCTGCGCCGTCTTCCTCGACACGGATCGCGTGAACTTCCAGAAAGAGGGCTACGCCAAGGAGGAGCTTCTCGCGGGCCTGGCCCAGGTCCTGCCCAAGAACGTCTGGCAGTACGTCGTCGGCATCCCGCGCCTCGCCTCGTTGGGCACGAAGTTCGTGCTGCAGGGCGGCACCCAATACAACCAGGCCGCCGTGAAGGCGCAGGTCGACTACATCCTCGAGCGCGTGCCGGGTGGTGAGGTCTTCGTGCATCCGCACGCTGGCGAAGCGGGCGCCATCGGCGCGGCCATGGAGACTCTGCGCGTGGTGACGCGTCGCGGACGCTCCACCTTCATCGGCCTCGACGCCGCGATCCAGCTCGAATACGAGACGCGCAACGACGAGACCACGACCTGCCACTTCTGCGAGAACCACTGCTCGCGCAGCTTCATCGACGCCTACCGCCCCGACGGCAGCACCTCGCGCTACATCTCTGGCTTCTCGTGCGAGAAGGGCATGGTCGAGTCCGAAGAGGCCATGCGTGCGCTGGTGAAGGAGCGCCGCGCGCTCTTGAAGAGCTACCCGAGCATGGTCACATGGGAAGCGCGCAAGGCCTTCCTGCGCCAGGGCGGCATGCAGCCTCTGCCCGAAGCCGGCGCGCCCAAGGTCGAGCTCCTGCCCAAGAGGAACTTCTGGGGCCAGCTCAAGTACGAGCGCGTCGAGCGCGGCTTCGAACGCTCGAGCGCCGAAGCTGCCAAGCGCCGCAAGGACTACCGCGTCGGTCTGCCGCGCGTGCTCAACGCCTACTCGACGGCGCCCTTCTTCCGCACCTTCTTCGACGTCGCGGGCCTCACGCCGACCAACATCGTGTGGAGCTCGCCCACGACGGAAGAGATGTGGAAGGAAGGCGGCAAGTACGGCTCGGTCGATCCCTGCTACCCGGCCAAGGTCGTGCAGGCGCACATCCACGAGCTGCTCTTCCACAAGCACGAGAAGCTCGCGCTCGACTCGATCTTCTTCCCCGTGCTCACGCACGTGCCCTCCTTCGTCGAGGAGTCGCAGGACAAGACGAGCTGTCCCATCGTCGCGGGCACGCCCGACGTGGTCAAAGCGTCCTTCACCAAGGAGGTCGACTTCTTCGCCGCGCGCGGCATCGAGTACCTCGCGCCGGCGCTCTCCTTCGATGAGCCCGTGCGCATGAAGGACGTGCTCTTCAACACCTTCGGTGAGCGCCTCGGTCTGACGCGCGACGAGAGCGACTTCGCCGCAGACGAGGGCTTCGCCGCCCTCGATCGCTTCGACCGCGAGTGCCAGGACATGGGTCGCGAGATCCTCGACGCCGCGGAGGAAGCCGCGAGCGTCGCGGTCTTGATGATCGGTCGCCCCTATCACCTCGATCCCGGCCTGCATCACGGCATCCCGGAGGAGCTGCAGGCGCTGGGGTATCCCGTGCTCTCCATGCGCTCCATCCCCAAGGATCCGGCCTACCTCGCGCGCTTCTTCGCCAAGGATCTGGCGGCAGGTCACGTCGGATCGCCGCTGTCGGTCACCGACGTCTGGCCCGAGAACTACTCCGCCAACTCGGCGCAGAAGGTGTGGGCCGCGAAGTTCGCGGCGCGTCACCCCAACGTCGTCCTGCTCGATCTCTCGAGCTTCAAGTGCGGTCACGACGCGCCGACCTTCGGCATCATCGACGGCATCGTGAAGGAGAGCGCCGTGCCCCACTCGGCGCTGCACGACATCGACGCGAACAAGCCCGGCGGTTCGATCAAGATCCGCGTGAAGACCTTCGGTCACTCGCTGAAGCTCTACCAGGAGCGGCTCGAGGATCTGGCCGTGAAGCAGGGCGAGCTCTCGCGGCGCATGGACGAGAAGCGACTCGAGCTCTTCCGCATGAAGCAGGCCGAGTTCGCAGCGCGCAGCGCACACGACGAGCAGCTCGAGGCACGCATCCGCGAGCTGTCGGACAAGCTCGAAGCGTACAAGCCGGCGTTGCGCGAGGTCTCCGCAGAGCGCAGCGAGTCCGGGCTGGTGCAGATCGGGCGCAAGAAGGACATGCGCGACGACGCGCGCGCCTCGGCCTAGAGGGCACTCCTAGATCCGTAGATTCCATCGACCTCTTGGGCGAGGTCGAGTGAAGAGAAGCAGGGCAGGACAAGCATGAACACGACGAAGAGCACGGACATCGACGACGAACTCGCACGCTTCGAGGCGGAGGAGCGAGCGCGACTCGGCCTGGGCGCAGCGCCCGTGGAGCATTGGCGCGACGAGATGACGTCGCCCGTCTTCACGGCCAAGCAGCGCAAGGCGACGACGCTGCTCGTCGGTGGGCTCACGTTGGCGCACAACACCTTCATCGTCGGTGCCCTCGAAGGCATCGGCTACAAGGTGCGCGCGCTCGACTGTCCGGACACGGGCGCCCTGCGCCACGGCAAGGAGTTCGGCAACCGCGGCCAGTGCAACCCCACCTACTTCACGGTCGGGAGCCTGGTGCAGGAGCTGTGTCGTCTGCGCGATGAAGAAGGTCTCAGCAGCGACGAGGTGATCGAGCGCTTCTGCTTCGTCACCGCGGGCGCCTGCGGACCCTGTCGCTTCGGCATGTACGTCACGGAGTACCGCAAGGCGCTGCGCGACGCGGGCTTCGACGGCTTCCGCGTGCTGCTCTTCGAACAGACGGGCGGCCTCAAGCAGGCCACGGGCGAAGAGCTCGGCCTGGTGCTGAACCCCACCTTCTTCATGGCCCTGGCGCGCGCGCTCTTCATCGGCGACGTGATCAACCTGATGGCCTATCGCCTGCGCCCCTACGAGGTGAACGAGGGCGACGTGAACCGCGCCATGGACGCGGTGAAGGGCGAGGTCTATCAGGCGCTCGCGACCTACAAGAGCGTGCTGCCGGCGCTCTGGCGCGGTCGCCGCATCCTGAGCAGGCTCGAGCTCGACCGCACCAAGGTGCACGCCAAGGTCGCCATCATCGGCGAGTTCTGGGCCATGACCACCGAGGGCGACGGCAACTACCACCTGCAGGAGTTCCTAGAGTCCGAGGGCGCCGAGGTGCAGATCCAGGTGCTCGCCAACACCCTGCTCTACAACCTGTGGGAGTTCCGCCACGACACGCTCGCACGCGTGAACCTGCGCGGCGCGGACAAGAGCAAGTTCGGCCTCGCCGACTCGGATCTCGGCCTGACCATGGCCGGCCTCTGGCTGGGCGAGATGGCGCTGCGCGGCACCTGGCAGACCTTCGCCACGATCCTCGGCCTCACGGATCACGTGCTGCCCAACATGGACGAGATCGCGGCCGCGGGCGACAACCACTACAACGTCGAGCTGCGCGGCGGCGAGGGTCACCTCGAGGTCGCCAAGCTGATCCTCAACGTGCTGCATCAGAAGGCGCACATGACGCTGAGCGTGAAGCCCTTCGGCTGCATGCCCAGCTCCGGCGTCAGCGACGGCGTGCAGTCGATGATCACGGAGATGTACCCCGACGCGATCTTCTGCCCCGTGGAGACCAGCGGCGACGGCGCCGTGAACTTCTACTCGCGCGTGCAGATGTTCCTGTTCAAGGCGAAGCTCCGCGCCCAGGCCGAGTTCGAGGCCGTGTGCGAAGAGGAGGGCGTCACGCCCGAGCAGGTGCGCAACTTCGCGCGAGGCACGCGCTACTCACGCTTCCGCTTCTTGCCGCCCCATCGCCAAGCCGGCTCCGCCGCCGACTTCGTCCACTACGTCGGCCCGCTCGCCAAGGCCGGTCTGATCCAGCGCAGCAAGATCCACACCCAGCGCGCCCTCGCCGCCGTGAAGCACGAGCTCCTCGTCGCGACCCCCGAGCGCGTCCGCGGCTTCGCCGACATCGCACCCTACCTGCCCGCCCTCGTGCGCTTCGGCGCCGTGCAGGCCAAGGACGCCGTCCCCTCCTGGAACAGCTTGCTCGAGCGCTTCGTCGGCCAGACCGAAGCAGATCGCCAGGACGTCCTGCGCGCCGAGGCCGCCCTCGAGAGCGCGCCTGCGCCCAGCGTCGAGCCCCAGCGCACCCTGCACGTCGTCGCGTAGGCATTTGGACGATCTTCGTCATCCCTCCCCGTGCCGGATCTCATGGGGTGACGGTCGGCAGCGCGTCGAGCTGTACACGGCTGAGGGTGCGGGCTCCATGTGAGCCGAGGTCGAAGCTCCCAGCGGACACCAGCATCTCGCGGTCCGAGATTGCGCTCGGGGCCTCCTGCACGCTCCAACCGACGAACGGCGCTCCGCCGGGCGGGTCGAAGACGCGATGGCGCCCATCCGCAAGGTCCCAGAGCTCGATGCGGCGGTTGCTTCCATCGGTGTTGGACATCAGCTGCGCGTAGACGTGCTCGCTGCCGACGCCAAGCGTAGACCCGATCGGGAGGTCGGTGACCTTGTGACCTGCGACGGGGTTCCCATCGGCGGGCCAGGCAGCCGTCCACAGCTCGTAGCGTGACCAGCCAGCCGAGCCGGGCAATCGGTCGTAGGCTTGCACCCAGCTCAGACGCGTTGGCGAGAATGACGAGCTGATCGTCTCCGCCTCGGGCAGACGTGACAAGAATACGCTCTCGTGGCCCAGGCTGTCGCCGTGGGCCAGGCGCACACCGGCCGACCAGTCCTCCCAGTACAGGTCCTCATCGCCCAAGAGCGCGAAACCTGGCCCCGCGCGCACGGGTGCGTCGGAGCCTCCGACCTTGCGGCGCGTGTCGGCGTCGAGGAAGAGGTAGTAGTTGCCGGGCGTCATGACCGCCACGACCCAGCGGGGTGACACCAAGAGCGCAGCCGTGCTGTTGCTGGAGCCAGGCACGATGTCCTGCTCGTCCAGCACGTGGAGCGGCGTGGTGGCTTGGCCGATCTCGGCCAAGGGTGCGCGGTAGATGTATTCTCGGCGGGGTGGAGCACCACCGAAGGTGTGAATCACGAAGGCCGCGTCGCCACTACCATAGCCCGCGACCATGACACGGCAGGAGAGATCCGAAGCGCGCGGCTCGCGCCAGGCGGCGATGGCGGGACCATCGGTCGGGCTGAGGATGAATGTCTCGCGGCCGCCTGCCATGCCCTGGATGCTTTGAAAGTACCCCCGGCCATCGGCGTACCACGCGACCCGGGAGTCGTGCGCGCGCATGAGGCCCGGCGGCGGCGGCGCCAGGTATTCGCATCCCGGGCCGCAGCTCGGTTCCGTCCGCCACTCGGGGGTGAACACGCGCTCCGGGTGCTCAGCACGCTCGATCACGCAGCCCTCGGGCAGCCCCGGCATCGGCACCCAGCCCGGGTCCAACGGCCCGGTGTCGGGCGAACCTGTGTCCATTGCGCCCGTGTCGCGTCCGCCGGTATCGGGCGGGGAGGTGTCGTTCACCGAGGTGTCGCGCGCGGATGAATCGACCATGCCGGTGTCCTGCACGTCAGCGTCCGCGCTCGGGTGCGAGGAACTGCACGCGAAGAGTCCGCAGAGCGCGAGCGCCACGGCGCCACTGTGACCGCGACCGCCCATCAGAAGCACGCCTCGAACACGCCGCCGCCGAAGAAGGGCCCCCAGAGGTCTTCCGTGGCGTACCCCAGGAGCTGCTCTCGTCGGCCGCGACGCGCCACCAGGGAGAGGCCGCGCTCGCTGGCGCGGACTTGCGTCGAGAGCAACACGCCAGGGCCGACGGCGAAGCCATCGAGGCGCACGGCGCTGCGGCCCACCTCGAGCCGCAGCACGAGATGCGGCCCACCCCGCTCGTGCGAGGCGACTACGAAGAGGCGGCCGTTGGGATCCGCGCTCATCGCGAAGCGCGTGTTGCCGCTGATGCGCGGCCAGCGGCCTAGCTCGACCACTTCACCCCCGAAAGGCCCGGTGGCCACCAGCCGCACCATCGGCCGCGTGCGCACTCGCGCCGGGCGGCGGTGACGCCCGTGACGACGGGGGACGATGGGCAAGGGCACGTCGATTTCGTCGAGCCAGAAGAGCCGCCGGCTGGCGGCGTCGTAGGTGCTGGCTAGCACCCGGCCCGGAGGCTGACCGAAGACGGGGAGCTGCCGCGCCTGGGAGGTCTCGGTGTCGAACGCCCAGAGCTGACGCGTGGGCTGGCCCGAGGAGTCCTCACCGCCCACCCGGTATAGCGTGTGCTCCCGGCTCGAGAGCGTGAGCGCTGCGCCAGCGCCAGGCGGAGCCAGCGGCATGGCCGCAGCCAAGAAGGCCTGCGGGCAGCCGTTGGGGTTGTCGCAAGGCATGGGTGGCTGCTGGCGTGACTCGGCGAAGCCCGTGGGCGTCTCGACCAGCACTTTCAGCAAGCTCGCACCGTCGCTCGAGAGCGCGGCGTAGCGCGGACCCTGGCGCGGCAGCCACGGGGCGCTCTCGGCGGCGCCCACCCAGGTGCCCGCTACGTCGAGTAGCGGCCCCGGATCTGGCCCGAAACTCGGGTTGCTGGGCAGCTCGTCGAAGGGCAGGACGATCACCGGCGGCAGAGGCTCGAGGCTGCACAGGCCTCGGCGCAAGTTGCCGGGAAGACCGATGAATGGCAGCGGGAAGCTCGTGCCGCAGAGCGGACAGAAGGCCGGGCGTCCGACGTAGGGCCCCAGGAATTGGTGGCACTCGAAGGGTGCGCGCGCCTCGCGAGGCGGCGCCACGGGCCCGCTCAGGTAGTGACTGGCGAGCAGACGCTCGACAGGCAGGAAGTCGACGCTGGTGCCGTCGCTGGCAGGCTCCGGGCCCGGTGCGTGGCTCCAGAGCACGCCAGGCAGATCGGCACGTTGCTCCCCGCCAGGCTTGCGCGGCCAAAGCCAGCCCAAGAAGAGTCCTTCCCAACGCGCGTCGTCGGCGAGCTGGTCCCACGTCGAGCGCAGGTCGGTCTCGAAGTGGTCGGCCGGTGGCGCGTAGTCGAGCGTGACCTCCTGCCGCAGGCCTGCGCCGCTGAGGTTGCTGGCGAGCGCGTCGTGGGCGAGGGTCATCAGTCGCCAGCTCTGTTGCTCACTGGGATCGCCATAGAGGGCGTCGCCACCAAGGCCCTGCGCACAGCCACCGGTGCCGTCGAGCTGCGGGATCTCGCATGATGTGCGCACGTCTGGATCGTCGGCGACAGCGAGCGAGCAGGGGCAGAAGCGGAAGCCTGTGCGCGCGCGCTGAGGCTCGGTGCAGAGCGCGTCGACGCGCACCACGTCCTGTGCGGTGGTCTCGGTTGCGAGACCACCGGTGCTGCTGCTGCGCGTCTCTGTCTCGAACGGACGCGTGTTCGGACAGGGCACCGGGTCGCAGGCGTCGCCCAGCCCACTGAGGCCGTTGGGCAGATCGATCAAACCCTGCAGGTACTCTGCGTCGTAGTTGCAGTTGGCCTGGTCGGCGTTGATCGCGTCGGGGCAGTTGTCACAGGCGTCTCCCACCCCGTCGAACTCGATCATGAACCCGTCGCCCGTGATGTCGTGGTCCGCCTGATCGAAATTGGGCGTGAATGGGCAGTTGTCGCAGGCGTCGGGGTGACCGTCCACGTCCGTGTCCAGTGTCTGTGCGGCTCCGGCGTTTGGGATGGTCACGCACGAGTCGCAGGCGTCGCCCACGCCGTCCCCGTCGTCGTCGCGCTGGCAGGCGTCGTAGGTGTCAGGGCAGTCATCCTCTGCATCGAAGACACCATCGCCGTCCCGATCATTCGCGGGATCGGCCGTGAATTCGCTGCCACGGCCCGGCAAGCCTCCGCAGAAGGCGTCAAAACGGTCATCGCCGTCGACGTCGAGCTGGGAGGTCACCCAGGCGATGTTGTCGGCGTCCACCATCGACGCGTAGCTGTGACCCGAGAACCCAACGGGACCGAAGGTGGCGACAGCGATCACAGGGGCCAGGCGATTGGGCACGGCAGCGCCCAAAGACCAGATCGCGGGACTGCCCGAGTCGCCGCCGCTCGTACCGGTCACGCCCGCTGCAGTCGTGAAAAGCGGTAGGTCGCCTCGGAACGAACGTGTCCGTGAGATCGTGGTGGCCGCCCAGCGGCGGAAGCCGAGAGAGCTCGGGGAAGAGCTGCCGAGAAAGGTGTTCTCTCCGTAGCCGACGATCGTCACCGGGTCATCGGCGACCGGCAGCTCAGTCTGCCGCAGCAAGCGATGGTAGTCGGTCGCGAAGTCCGTCGCGGCCCAGCCCAGCGGGATGGGCTCGCTGAGCTGCAACACTGCCAGGTCCCACGGCGCGATGAGTTTGATCGTGTCGCCGTCCACTTCGCCCAGGCCACCACAGTCCCCCGACTCGGCGCCGAGGATGGCCGCGGCTGTCGGGTGCATGTGACAATCGCTCACGTTGCGCTCGGCCAGGGTCAGGGCCGTACCGCCACCCAGCGCGCCAAACTCCTCGGGGTGCGCGCCGAAGAGCACGCGCATCGGCTGTCGCTGGTTCCACACCGTCACGCAGTGGGTCGCGGTGAGCACATGGCTCGGGCTGATCAAGGTCCCTGAGCAGGCGCCGAACAAGGTCGGGTCGTCGTTCGGTACTCTCAGCATCACCACCGCTGGGTAGTGGGGATCCGCATCTGTGTCCGTGCCGTCCGCGTTGACGATGGCGGAGCGTGTGGCTCCGACCGGAGCGGTATCTGGCACCGTCTCACACGCGCAGAGAAGACACAGACAGACAGACAGACAGACAGACAGACAGACAGACAGACAGACAGACAGACAGACGCGCGAATCATGCCAACCCCTTTCGCGTTCGTGACGTGTTCTTCATCGTCGATCATCTCGGAGTCCTGAGCAAGGGGGGCCACGAGCAGCGAGGACCAGGGCGCGTACGGAAAGCCCGCACGAGAATACGCGCGAGGCACGCGCTTCTCACGCTTCCTCTTCCTGCCGCCGCATCGCAAGGCCGGCTCCGCCGCCGACTTCGTCCACCACGTCGGCCCGCTGGCCAAGGCCGGCGTCTTCGGCCGCACCAAGATCCGCACCCAGCGCGCCCTCGCCGCGCTGAAGCACGAGTTCTTCGTCGCCACCCCCGCGCGCGCCAAGACCTTCGCCGACGTCGCCCCCTACCTGCCCGCCCTCGTCCGCTTCGGCGCCGAGCAGGCCAAGGACGCCGTCCCCTCCTGGAACAGCTTCCTCGAGCGCTTCGTCGGCCAGACCGAAGAAGAGCGCCAGGACGTCCTGCGCGCCGAGGCCGCCCTCGAGAGCGCGCCTGCGCCCAGCGTCGAGCCCCAGCCCACCCTGCACGTCGTCGCGTAAGCAGGCAGCGGGCGTCGTAGACATGCGAACGTGGGCGCGGGACTTGTCCCGCGCGGAACGCATCGTATTGCGCGTCGTTCGAACTGGGCGCAGCTCGCGCGAGCGCTTCGCCCACGTTCGCATCCAATCGGACGTGCACCTTGGTTGCAACGGGGGCCGCACCTGTGCCCGTGTCCGTCGTGGACGTGCGTACGTGGGCGCGGGACTTGTCCCGCGCGGAACGCATCGTATTGCGCGTCGTTCGAACTGGGCGCAGCTCGCGCGAGCGCTTCGCCTACGTTCGCATCCAATCGGCCGCCCTCCGCTGTCTGTTCCCCTGCACCCGCAGCGACATCCAGAACACGGCTCCCGGCTTCGACGTTGGTCATGTCGAGCATCCTCTCGGTGGCAGGGCCCAGCCAGCGCGACAAGAGGGGCGACCATCGATTCCAGGCCTCCGCGGCGTCATTCCATTGTTGGCGCGTGGTCTCCTTGAAGGCGTTGGGATCAAATACTCTTTCAGTCGTGCTCATGGCTCACTCCATCGTGGTTGCGGTTGATGAACTGAACATGTGGGGCGAGCGCGCTCGCGACAATTAGCGATGAGTCGAAGTCTGCTATGCAAAAATGCACAACGAGGGAGGAGCCCTGATGCAATGGGATGATCTGCGAATCTTCCTCGCCGTGGCGCGGGAGGGCTCGATCAGCGGTGCTGCGAAGAGGCTCTCGGTTCAGCACTCGACCGTGTCCAGGCGGCTGCGTTCGCTCGAGGAGAAGCTCGAGACTCGGCTCATCGAGCGCAAGAAGTCGGGCTTCGAGCTGACCGAGGCCGGCGAAGAGATGATGACTGCGGCCTCCAAGATCGAGATCGAGATCCTCGGACTCGAGGGCGCCTTGGGTGGTCAGGATGTGAGCGTCTCGGGTGAGCTGCGCGTGTCGGCCATCAACAACATGGCGTCGACCATCCTGATGCCCATGTTCGTCAGTTTCAGCGAGCTACATCCGAAGATCGATTTGGATGTGCAGGTGACGAACAAGTTCGTGAAGCTCGCCCAGCGCGACGCCGACATCGCGATTCGGCTGACCAACGCGCCGACGGACACGCTCATAGGCACCCGGCTCGCGACCGTCGCGTCCGCCGTCTATGGCAGCCGTGACTACTGTGCCCGAGTGAACGCAGGCACGGCCACCGAGAAATGGTTGGGCATCGAATGCTGCGGGTTCCACGTTGCGTGGACGAAGGACGCCCGCCCCGAAGCCGACCACCATCTCTTCAGCGATGACACCCTGCTCACGCTCGCGGCCGTGAAGGCAGGCGCCGGGCTCGCCTACTTGCCCTGCTTCATGGGAGACAGCGAGCCATCGCTCACGCGCTTTCGTCCGCCCGAAGCGCAGCACGAACTGGGCCTGTGGCTCCTGTACCACCGCGATCTCAAGCGCGTGAAACGGGTCCGGCTCTTCCGCGAGCACTTCGTCCGTGAGGTGGCGAAGGTGATGCCGCTGCTCGATGGCTCGTGTCCGACCTCGACTCGCTCGATCGCGTAGCGTAGGAGCAGATGCATTGCGCCTTCGACGTGAAATTGTGACGAGCTTCGAGTCGCTGGGGCTCTCGGGTCCCTTGCTTCGTGCTGTGACCGAGCTTGGCTTCACCGCGCCGACGCCGATTCAGGAGCGCGCCATCCCCGAGGTCGCGGCCCGTCACGACGTGGTCGCCGAGGCCCAGACGGGATCTGGCAAGACGGCTGCTTTCGCGCTGCCGGTCTTGCAGCGACTCGCCCTCGAATCGTCACAGACTCATGCGCCTCGCGCGCTCGTGCTCGCACCGACGCGCGAGCTTGCGCTGCAGGTCGCCTCCGCGTTTCAGAGCTTCGCCAAGTTCCAGCCGCTGCCGCCGAGCGTCCTCGCGGTGATCGGTGGCGAGCCCATCGAGCGCCAGATCGAGGCGTTGTCCGCTGGCGTCGACATCCTGGTGGCCACGCCGGGCCGACTGCTGGATCTGGTCCAGGACGCGCACGTCGAGCTCTCGGACGTGCGCACGTTGGTGCTGGACGAGGCCGACAAGCTGCTCGACCTCGGCTTCGCGGACGAGCTCGACGCCGTACTCCTGAGCCTCGCCAGCGAGCGACAGACGCTGCTCTTCTCGGCGACCTTGCCCGAGAAGGTCCTGGCCCTGCGCGAGAAGATCACGCGGGACGCTGTCACCGTGCGCGTGGACGAAGAGCAGGTCGGCGTCGAGGGCATCCATCAGCGCGTGATCGAGGTCGATCGCGGCAAGCGACGGATGCTGCTTCAGCACCTCATGCAGGCCGAGTCGTGGGGCCAGACCCTCGTCTTCGTCGCCACCCGGCGCGCGGCCGAGAACGTGGCCACGAAGCTACGTCGCGACGGCGTGAGGGTAGCAGCCTTGCAGGGCGCGCTCGAGCAGAGCGAGCGTGTCGACATCCTGCGGCGCTTCAAGAGCGGCGCCCTCTCCATGCTCATCGCCACCGATCTCGCCTCGCGCGGCATCGACATTCCCAAGCTCTACGCCGTGGTGAACTACGACCTCCCGCGCTCTCCGCGAGACTACGTGCATCGCATCGGGCGCACGGGACGAGCCGGGGAGAAGGGCATGGCCATCTCCTTCGTCGACTACGAGAACGCCGCCCACTTCCGGCTGATCGAGAAGCATGGCGGCGCCAAGGCGCCGTGGGAGCAGGTGCCCGGCTTCGAACTCACCGGCGAGCCGCCAGCGCCAGCCAAGGGCCCCGCGCCCGTGAAGGGCAAGCGCAAGAGCAAGAAGGACAAGCTCCGCGAAGCCGCCGCGCGCGAGGCCGCTGCGTCCGAGCCTGCCGAGACGGACGAGTCCAGCGACTAGCGGAGGCTCGGAGATCTCCATGGTCTCCCCGCACGTCGGCGGCGCTCTGGACATCGACGCCCGGTGACCTCCCGTACGTAGGCGAAGCGCTCGCGCGAGCCACACCCAGCTGTGCACCATCTGCGGACTTCTACTTCCCGTACGTAGGCGAAGCGCTCGCGCGAGCCACACCCAGCTGTGCACCATCTGCGGACTTCTACTTCCCGTACGTAGGCGAAGCGCTCGCGCGAGCAGCGGGCTCCTGCGGCGGCGACGCTCCATCTGCGTACCGGGCGCGGACAAGTCCCCGCCCCCACGTACGTTCCGTCGCCGCGTTCGGCCGTGGACCTCCCATCGCCGTCGACGACTTCCCGTACGTAGGCGAAGCGCTCGCGCGAGCAGCCGGCTCCTGCGACGGTGACGCTCCATCTGCGTACCGGGCGCGGACAAGTCCCCGCCCCCACGTACGTTCCGTCGCCGCGTTCGGCTGCGGACGTACGTTCCGTCGCCGCGTTCGGCCGTGGACCTCCCATCGCCGTCGGCGACTTGCCGTACGTAGGCGAAGCGCTCGCGCGAGCAGCCGGCTCCTGCGACGGTGACGCTCCATCTGCGTACCGGGCGCGGACAAGTCCCCGCCCCCACGTACGTTCCGTCAACGGCGCCGCCTCAGCGCAGCACGTGGATTCGCCTGCCCGCTTCGACGCAGATCTTGAAGCCGGTGAAGCGCGGGAGCCACGAGCGTGGCGGCGGCTCCGTGCGATTGCCGCGCACGACGCGCAGCAGCACCTGACGTTTGTCGAGGTCGTAGTCGACTGCGTAGGTGGCGCCACCGACTTCGAGCTTTCGTGGATACTCCTTGTCGAGCAGCGCCCGCAGATGCTCGGGCAATGCATCCGCGACCAGGTCGTCGGCGCTCAACATGCTCAGGTCGTTTCCGTGTTCCACGCCGAGCTGCTCCAGACGCGTGAGCACCCAGTCCTCGATCGGCGGTGGCGCCTCGCGGACCTCGGAGAGATCCCAGCCCTGCGCCGCCACGGTCTTGCTCAACCCGACCGCCAGCGCGCGTGTCTCGAGGTTCTCCTTGCAGCGGCGCAGACCTTCCTTGAACAGGCTGCCGCGCAGATAGAGATCGCGGATGGCTTCACGGGCGAGGGCGCCCTCGGGCACGCGCTCCTCGGTCCAGAGCACGCGCTTGGCGTACACGCGCTCGACCACGGCGACCACGCGGCGGCGCTTGGCCAGCTCCACCTTGGCGACGCGTTCGCGACCGAGGCCAGCCTCCACGAGCCACCTCAGCGGCACGGGCATGGCGGCGGTGGCGAGCACCTGCGTGTCTCGCTTGCCCACACCGAAGGCGCGGCTCTCGAGCACGAGCAAGGCCTCGGTGTCGTCGAGCTTCTTGTTCGCGGCTGACTCGCGCGCCAGCGTCAGCTCCGTGCCGCCGTTCGCCCAGGCCACCCTCCCCTTGCGGCGCCGCGCCACATGCGCCGCGCGCGGGTCGGCGGCGAGCACGGTGCGCGCGAGGGCCTCGCGGTCGATGGGGCGTTCGTCGTCTCCGGGCGACTCCTGCTTCAGCGCCCGTCTCAGACGTTCTCCGTAACGTCGGGCTTCGGCCAGGGCGAAGTGGCTGAGTCCGTGCGTACTCGGCCTTCCGATGCGCATGGCGCGTACGAGGGCGACGGCGTCGCAGCCGGCGGCGCGCAGATCGTCTTCGTCATACTCTGGACGCGCGACGAAGAGTGGCCGGCCGATGGCGAGGGCGGCGACCAGATCGATCATGTCATCGAGCGTCCCTCGACGGCGCGCCTCCACGAGCAGTCGCCCGAGGTGGGCGTCGAGGGGCAGACCGAAGAGCTCGCGCCCCGCGTCCGTCAGAGCGCCCTCGGCGTCCACGGCCTCGAGCGCCATCAGCTCCTGGTGGGCGTCCGCGGCGGCCTGAGGCTTGGGCGCGTCGAGGAATGGCAGGTCCTCGAGCTTCCATCCACACGCGGACGCGGCGAGCACCAGCGGCACAAGCGACATGCGGTGCATCTCCGGCGCCGTGCGGTCGGCGAGCACGGCGGCCAGGCTCCACAATCGATAGCAGACGCCGGGTCCGGTGCGTCCCGCGCGACCGGCGCGCTGCTCGGCGCTGTCCATGGCGATGGGCGCCAGCGTCAAGAAGCCACGCCCGCTCTGGTAGCGCGTCTGCCGCACCAGCCCACCGTCGATCACGACACCGATGCCGGGAACGGTGATGGAGGTCTCTGCCACGTTCGTCGCCAGCAGCACTTTGCGCTTCCGGGTGGGCGCGAAGGCACGGGACTGTTCGTCGAGCGAGAGACCGCCGTGAAGGGCCAGTACGGTCAGGTCCGGGCGCCCCCGAAGGCTCTCGGCGGCGGCGGCGATTTCGGCCTTCCCGGGCAGGAAGACGAGCACGTCCCCCGGATCGTCCGCGGCCTGGTCGAGCGCCATGAGCAGCCGGTGCTCGATGCCGTCCCGTTCGGGCAGCAGCGCGCCGCCGGGCACATGGCGAACGTCGACCGGGAAGAGTCGACCCTCGCCAGCCAGGTGTACGCCTCCGAGGTAGGAGGCCACGCGTTCGCCATCGAGGGTGGCGCTCATGGCGACGAGCCGGCCCTGGTAGTCGCGGCTGAGCATGGCGAGCAGCAGGTCGGTGTCGAGGCGCCGCTCGTGCAGCTCGTCCAGGATCACGGCGTCGTAGCGCGTGATGTCTTCGAAGGCGTGCAGCACGATGCCGGGCGTCGCGAACACGATGCGCGTGTCCTCGCCCCAGCGCTTGTCATCGCGGACGTGGTAGCCGATGGCCCCGCCCACGCGCGCGCGCTCGAGCTCGGCGACGCGACTCGCCAGCGCCCGACAGGCCAGACGCCGCGGCTCCACCACCAGCACCTTGCCCTCGCACCAGGTCGGCACGCGCGTGGACTTGCCCGAACCCGTGGGTGCGGACACGACGACCCGGCGCCCCGCCTCTTCGAAGGCGTCTCGCAAGGCGTCGATGGGCAATGAGGTGTTCACGAGGGCTCGCGAGTGACTACCGCAACCAAGGCCCGGCCGCATGGCCATCGCACTCGCCTGCTTGCTCACTCCACGCGCAGCATCAATGGTCCGCCCATCGTGACTGATCCTGAAATCACCGAGCCGGGCGCCGCTGACCTGGTGCCCGACGTCGCTCCACGCGAGAAGGGCCCTGCGCCGACGGTCCAGGCGCCCATGGGCGAGCCCATCGACCCGGCTGCGCTGCTGGCGGCGACGGAGCTGCTCGAGCGCGTCGTGGACGACAGGCGACTGCTCGTGCCCATCGAGGAGTCCGTGCGTCAGCGGATGCTGATGGCGGCGGGGCGCGTCTCGCGACCGACGAAGGACGAGCAACGGCACTTCCATCGCGCGTATCGCCGTGAGCGAAAGAGCGCGCGACGGCTGAAGCAGGAGGTGCTGCTCGAGAGGACCGGTATCCGGGAGAAGCGTCGCGAGGAGGTGTTCATCACGCCGACCCTCACGGCGGGCAACGCTGCGGCGGAGACGACACCTCCCGTCGAGCAATGGGTGAAGCTCGACGATCCGCGCAACTGCTACGTGTGCAAGCAGGACTTCGATCGCCTGCACTTCTTCTACGATCAGATGTGTCCGACGTGCGCGCGCTTCAACTTCGAGAAGCGCTCACAGGTCGCGGATCTGCGCGGACGGGTTGCGCTACTCACCGGCGGCCGCGTGAAGATAGGCTACCAGACGGGGATCCTGCTGCTGCGCGCAGGCGCAGAGCTCGTCGTCGCCACGCGCTTCCCGCGGGATGCGGCCAAGCGCTACGCGGCGGAGGACGACTTCGAAGAGTGGGGCTCTCGCCTGCACGTCTACGGCATGGACCTGCGCCACACACCCAGCGTGCAGATCTTCGCCGACGAGCTCGTGGCCAATCACTCGCAGCTCGATTTCGTCATACACAACGCCTGTCAGACCGTGCGCCGCCCCTCGGGGTGGTACGGGCACTTGCTCGCGGGCGAGGACGAGCACGCCGCCTTGCCCGCTCACGCCTCGTCGATGGTCGAGCGCAACGACGCCTTCCGCGTACGCCTACGTGAGCGTGGTGTCCGGGGCGAGGCGGTCGGCCTCGAGGAGGCGCCGCTGCTCACTCAGTTGGCGCTGCTCGCGGAGGACCTCGACCACAGCGAGCAGCTCTTCCCCCAGGGCGCGCTCGACCAGGATCTGCAACAGGTCGACCTGCGCGCGATCAACAGCTGGCGCCTGCCCCTGGCCGAGGTGCCCACCGTCGAGCTGCTCGAGGTCTTCCTGGTCAACGCCGTGGCGCCCTTCGTGCTCAACGGGCGCTTGAAACCGCTGATGAAGAAGACGGCCTCGCGCGACAAGCACATCGTGAACGTCTCGGCCATCGAGGGGCAGTTCAACCGCTCCTACAAGACCGACAAGCACCCCCACACGAACATGGCCAAGGCCGCGCTCAACATGATGACGCGCACCTCGGCGGCGGACTACGTGCTGGATGGCATCCACATGAACAGCGTGGACACGGGCTGGGTCACGGACGAGGACCCGGTGGAAATCGCCGCACGCAAACGCGCGGAGCATCGTTTCCACCCACCCCTCGACATCGTGGACGGAGCGGCGCGCATCCTCGACCCCATCTTCGACGGCTTGAACACCGGCGAGCACATCTGGGGACAGTTCCTGAAGGACTACAAACCCGCGAAGTGGTGAGCGCGCGGCCGGGCGTGATTGCTCCCTCGCCCAGGCATGACGCGTGTGTCAGCAAGCACCGAGTTGGGTAGAGCGTGTTCCATGGCTCTTCGCCCGCGTCACGCCCTGTGTGGGCGCGGCCACGCCCGGAACATCACGTCCATCGACGTGCGCATGGCCGATCCCTTGACAGAACGATCAGGCGCCCGATAGGCGGGCGCGTCCAACCCGTGCACATAGAACGCCCGTGCGCCGTGCGCCGACCATACTGTTGTCGGTCTCGTCGCCGTCCGGGCATCGACCCGCCCCGGCTAGCCAACGCCCCGTCGAGGCCTTACATCTGGCGGCATGACGGAAGCCACGCACCAGGGCCACATCGATCTGACCCCCGCCGCGATCGAGGAGGCAAAGAAGAAGCTCGCCGACGCGCCTGCGGGCACGATCGGGCTGCGTGTGGGCCTGAAGGGCGGCGGCTGCGCGGGCTTCAGCTACGCCTACGACTTCGCCAACAGGGTCCGGGAGGGCAAGGATCATCTGCTCGACTTCGACGGCGCCAAGGTCGTGATCGACAAGAAGAGCCTGGCCCTGCTCGACGGCGCCACGCTCGACTTCACGCGCGACCTGATGAGTTACGGTTTCCGTTGGAAGAATCCGCACGCCGTCGACGCCTGCGGCTGCGGCGAGTCCTTCGACATCAAGCGTTGAGCCTCAGCGGCGGCGACGTCGCCAGATCACGGCCAGCCCGAAGACGCCGAGCCAGGCGAGGGGCGCGTGCTCAGAGCCTCCGGGCAAGGAGCAGCCACAGGTGCTCGTGCCTCGGCGACTCGTCGCCCCGTCCGTGCCGGAGGTGCCGGAGTCCGTCCCACCGTCAGTCGGAGGCACGCCGCCGTCCGTGCCTGGCGTCAGCGCGACGCAGCGCCCAGCCTCGCAGCGCTCGTCGCGCGGGCAGACGGCACCCGTGCACGAGTCCACGCAGCTCCCGTCGGAGCAATAGGTGCCGGCGGGGCAGGCGCTCGCGCAGGAGCTGTCGCGACACTCGCCCGAGGCCATGTCGCAGGTCTCGCTGGCGTCGCACACGATGCCGTTGCATTGATTGCAGCCCGGCACGCACAGGCCGCCTCGGCAGACCAGGCCCGCGCCGCAGCTCACGGCGGCGCACGCGTCCACGCAGTGGTCGAGCAAGCAGGTCGTGCCATGCGAACAGGTCACGCCGTCGCACTCGCTCACGCAGTCACCCGCGCGACACACCTGGCCCGCGTCGCAGCTCACGCCCACGCACGCAGGCTCCACGCACAGGCCCGTGTCGCCTTCGCACTCCTCGTAGACGAGGGGGCACGCGAACTCCACGCCCAGCGTGCATCGCGGAACGCACTCGCCGTTGTGGCAGACCTCTTCGCCGGGGCAGGTCACGGCGTCGTCGACCAGCCCGTTGCAGTCGTCGTCCAGTCCGTTGCAGGTCTCGGAGCGTCCCGTGAACGTCGCCACGCAGCTCAGGCTGCCCGCGGCGCAGCGGGTCACGCCCGTGGCGCATGCGCCCACCATGTCTGTGTCGCAGTGGGCACCCGCGCCCGCGCACTCCACGCCCTCGACGCTCGTGACGAGGTCCGTGAAGTCGTTGTTGGGCGCGCTGTAGGTGTCCTCCCAGGCGAAGTAGAACTTCCGCTCCGCGATGCGGCTGTCGTAGGTCAGCAGGTGGATGAACGACGACGTGCCCGAGGCGTCCGGATTGTAGGCCGCCTCCGAGTAGTAGGCGTAGCCCTCGCCCGCGCGCAGCCGATCGATGGTCGGGCAGCAGTGTCCACCCGCGCACTCGCCACCGGCGGAGTGGTTCTCCGGCGTCAGCAGGAAGAAGCCGATCTCGCCACCCGCGTAGGCCGGATCCGAGCGCACGTCGAGCACGACCGAGTCGCCGGGCGCTGCGTCGCAGGCGAGCATCAGGTGCAGATCGTCTGGCGTCGGCGCGCTGCCCGTGACGTTGTACCAACCGAACGCGTTCTGGAAGCGGGCCGTGCCGCGCGTCAGCACCGTGAACGTGAGCGCGCAGGTCGGGCTGAAGGTCTCCGGCGTGGTCGCCGCATCCGCGCGGATGTCGAGCCCGTCGCTCATGCTGGGGATGCAGGTGTTGTCATTGAAGACATGCCACATGCGGCTCTCGCAGGTCCCGCGCAGGCCGTCGTCGCAGCTCGTGTCGCTCGGGCAGACCGCGCCGATGTTGCAGACGCCGGGCGTGTCGCAGGCGCAGGCGAAGGTCGGCAGGAGACCCGTCGGGTTTCCGCTGCCGCAGCCGGGCGGCGAAGGAATCACTTCGCCGGTTGGCTGGTGCACCTCCGCGTGAGCCGCCGGAGCGATGAGCAAGAGCACGAAGCTGGTGAGTGCGGCCAGCGAATTCACTCGGCGGAAATGCGTCACGCGCCGAGTATCGACACGTGCGCAGGAACCGCAAGGCCGCGCACTTCGGTCGCTTCGCCGCCGTGGGCATGGCCAGTCGGGGTCGGCACAATCCAGCGCGATGTTCGCACGACAACTGGCGCGCTCATCGCGAGGCGGCCGCTGCGCAGTAGATCTCGAACCAAGCGACGCAGGAGTCGTGGTAGACGGCTGCCTGTTCGTCGCCGACGTGGGAGGACGCACAGCCCAGCAGCGTGCACACCCTGAGCAGCCTACAGGCCCGGGCACGCATCGAGCTCATCGGCCGCTTCCCGCAGCGCCTGACAGGAAGAGACGAATGACGCTGCCACCCTTGCCGTCCGTATACTTAGCGTCCGGCGGGAAATAAACTGATCGCCTTCCTGCGTCGAGGCGCCCCGCTCGCAAGGCGCGAGGAGCGAGCATACCGGGCGTATGTGAGCGACGAGCAACGCAGCGAGCGGGGATGGATCGGCGCAGGAAGGCCAGTTTATTTCCCGCCGGACACTTAGCTATCACGCTTCCGCCCAAGCTGCCGGTGCGACGGTTGCGATTTCTCCAATGGCCTACCCTCCATCCGGATGCGGGCACATGTCATGACAGGCCGGTACGCTCGTAACGTCCAGCGGCGTTCCGTCGAACACGCTACGCGCGACGTCGAGGCAGTGATTCACCTCCGCAACGGTCGGCGCGCACGACAACCGCGCGTCACGACAGGAGAACCGATTCTGCGCCGGCGTGTCCCTCGGCGCGATCAACCGCACAATCCGAATGCAGTACTCGAAGACCGAAGCAATGTCATCCGGATTGCCCGGCACGTGATCGCCCGCGTCGTCCGCCCCTGCGTCAAGACCCGCGTCGCGAGACGGACCTGGGTGTCCGCCATCGGCTGCGTGGCTCTGAGCGCACGAGGTCGCACACAGCAAAAGCATGAGCGCTACGAACCTCCCTGCACTCATGGTGTCCTCCCAAATCCGCTAGTCAGTTCGATTACAACGCTATCGTCCATGTATGCGATCGTGCGATTTGCAACGAAGTCGACCCGTCCGTCTCCGTCCACATCGACGACTCCACCCGAAATCGCCGGGAGATCGACAGGCTCGTCGTTCATCCAAACCACATCACCGTCGAGCGAGACAGCCAGCAGACGCCCACGACGTGGCCCCTCCCTTCCTGCATCATGGTCGACCAATACCAACTCTTCCTCACCATCTCCATTCACGTCTGCCCGACCCATGAACGCAATATCATGCCGTATTGCAGCCGAACCTGGTACACGCCACTCCGCAAATGACCACATAGGTCGCGGCGAAAGCACATCGCTCAAAATGCCGATCTCCACCGATCCATCGTCCCGGCTTGCCCGAGCTAGAATATTCGGTTGTCCATCTCCAGTAAGATCGACCAAAAATCCGGCTCCGTAATCGATCCTGAAGCCATCCCCATACGGAACCCCTCCAACAGTACCCAATGGAAAGTACTGGGCAATCGGCGTATCCGAATGGACTGAGTAGACCTCGACATTCTGCCCGCCGCTCGTCCCGAAATACTCAGAGTACACATATATTTCAAGATCTCCATCATCGTCCAGATCTTCCGCCATGCCCACCCCTTTTTGGCCCCATAGGCCTCTCAGCCAATCGCGATTCCATTCGCGAATAAGAATCCCATCTCTCCCGGATCGAAGCTGCATACTAGCGTCCGTTCCACTTAGGAACACGCCGCTGGGCCGATCCGGCGCGACATTGTAAGTCTGGACGCAGCCCGGATCCATCAGTAGAACGTCGGGTGCGCCGTCGCCATCAAAGTCGGGTGTAAAGAGCGCCCACATCCCCAGCGCGTGGCATCCACCCGGGCCCACTTGGGTCCAGATCTCCTCGCCAGTCGCCGGCGAGCGCATGTGGACGATGTTGGGCTCGCCGTGCGCGACAGACGCGCCTCCAAGCGAATCTTCTGCGCCTGCAATCACACCCCAGCTTTCAACAAAGAGCAGATCCGCCGACCCATCACCATCTACATCGCCTCCAAGCTGCTGCGGCTTACCTATGGGGTGATCCAGACTACCCAAGACTTCGTATAGGATTTCGCCTGTGGCCAGACTGATCACCTGGATCCTTCCCTCCGAGAATCCTTGAATCGCAGATACCGAGCGAAGTAGTTCTGGATGCCCGTCACCATCCACGTCGTCTCCTACTTGCTGCACATGTGGGGCGAAATTGTCTGGCAATACATACTGAATCGTCTGACCGCAGCCTTCCGACCAGCGCGGCATCATGCGTGCTTCTGTGGCGTCACATACGTGACAAGCGTCCCCGGCAACGAACTCGCCCGCCGCGAGCGAGCGACCGTTCGACGTGGTGCAGACGGTCGGTCCAGATGCAGTAGTGCACGCCCCTAGCCCGCGGAGCAAGAGCGCTGCCCACAAAAATCTCCTTGCGCCCATCTCACACAGATTGTTCACACGACTTGTCACTGGAACACTTGACATCCATCTGATTCACATGCGCCGGTCAGCAAATTACACCTTGGATTGGTTGGAAGCTGTTCGCCAGGACATCCGAAATCACACAAACCAACGTTGGGAAGATTCTGACAATGCCCGTCAGGACGACAGGTTGGAACTAGGCATTCATTGCCCAATGGTGCGCTACAGTTGCTGTTGTTTGGAAACAACACGCACGAGCCATCGGACTGACACGAAGCCGCAGTCCGCTCACGACAATCTCCTGCCGGAGCAACCGGGCACATGGCATACAGCTGTCGCTCTTCGCAGCCAAGGACGTGATTGGAGTCCTGAACCCCCACATCGTTGGTGCAGGCGTCGTAAATACATCCATGACTGGCAGAACAAGCTCTGAAATCGAGCGCAACACCGCAGTCGCCATTTGCAGAACATGTCGCCATATGACAACTTGTCTGCGCAACACCGAACGCTAGAGTGTACGCGTAGTGTACGTTATCTAGCGTTTCGGATGTTCTGGAACACTGGACTGTTGCTGCAACCGACTGGCAATCCGAGGGCACGGTGTCTAGGGGTAGACCAGCAGTTTGATCCACACACACACCAGTTGCGGTGCACTCAAAATTAGGACCACATGGGATTGGGCTAGTTGGTCCGAGAGGACTTCCGGACAGTGGCCGGGGGTCGCAGGCTGTGTGCGGTGGTTCTAGCGAATGAGGGCACTGGCCTGTCGTAAAGGCACAAGTGTCGTTCGTGCATGGGTCGTCATCGAAACAGGAGACCTCGCCGTATGTTTGAACGTGACGTCGACCAAGCGTGATAATCCCGGGTATCACGCACTCGACCTCATGGCCCAGGTCCATGGGGGACCAGGGTTCCATGCTCGTGGCATCCAGACGATGAAGCACCCTAATGGCAAGCGAAGAGTAGGTTGGCAGACCGCCTTGGGCTCCGACAGCGGCTGCGCACGCATCAAATTGCTCTGGTACAGGAATGCAGCCATCGATGGTGCACAGATTGTTGTCTGCGTTGCATGGCGGCGCTGCCGGCGCGCAGCCGTCGAAAAACAGTCCTGCGTGGGGAGGAGCGTGCGCCGGGTCGCACATCTCCGGTCCGTCGCAGTCGCAGCCATCCTGACAGGAGATATTGTCGAAGCTGACGTGGCAGTTGGGTGAACTTGGATCCGTTTCGGTAGTGACATAGGGGAAGGGGCGGAGTGGAGGCGCTGCGAACACACGGCTGCACGTGTGGGTGGTGCAGCTCGCTGTGTCTTTGCAGGGCGCGGTGTTGCGATGGATGCAGCTCCCGCCGAGCACGCAGAGATCATTGGTGCAGTTGAGATCATCGTCGCAGCTCTGCTGAGCGGCTAGCCCTTCGTCGACCAGGCCGTCGTGATCGTCGTCGATCCCATTGCAGATCTCGGCGGGCGCAAGGCACGGGCCCCAATGCGTCAGGCCACACAGTTCGACCGACCTGGAACCGTCGGGCAGTCGGCAGAAGCGTGCTTGCCCAAAGCTGCACTGGCGCTGCGGGTCGCTGGAGCCGACGCAACGTAGACCCGGAATCGACGTGCACAGGTCCAATCGGGTCCACAGGTCGTGGAGGATCGGTGTCGCACCTGGTGGAAGCCCAGCGTCCGCGTTGCTCGGCGGTGGGATGGGGTCACCAAGGGGCGGTGGTGGGAGGATGATGTCACCCACGTTCGCGTCGATGCCGAGCTGAAGACCACCATCAGATCCCACCACGTCGCCGGGAGGCTGGGCCACGGGATCGGTAGGCAGAGGATCGAGCGGCCACGCCATCAAGAGATCCGGCCCAGTGATCTTGGCGAAGCCCTCCTCCACCGTGCACTGCACGTCGCCGACGTTGCCCGGGCACATGACCTGCACGCCCCGGCCGGTACAGTCGCTCCAGACCACGCGGGCGTCACTCGGATCTCCGCTTACTGTGCAAATTGGCCTGCTCTGCGTGAACGGCACGAAGAGGCTGTGAAGTCCTGGCCGCGCCAAGATCCCGACTGCATCACCGGAAGTCGGAGGCGCAACACGAACCTGATCCAGCGAGAGGTCAGGCGGAACCGGCAGCTCGGCTACGGGTCTATCCTCGACGAAGACTCGAACGCCCCCACCCTCGATGTAGTCGAAGCGCGCGGTGCGGCGCGTGGTCAGATCGATCCAGTGTTCACTACCAGTGACGCCGAGGACAGGCTCTGCGCTGTCTGGGGGGCTGGCGAAACCGTGGGGCACACAGGTGCCCGCAAGGCATTGACCGCCGCCGCCGCACGGGATTCCATCCGGACGAGGTTCGTGACTACAGCAGGCGTTGGCCGTCAGCTCGCCTCGAACGCACTCGTCGTCGAGCGCGTGGCATGCGTAGCCCTCGGGTCCGCGTATCGCATCGGCTCCGGGCGGCCCCGCACACAATGGACGCTCGACCGTTCTTCGGAGTACCCCAAGATCCACACAACCGGCGAAGGCTCGGTTTGCGTCTACCGCGAATTCGTGGAGCTTGACCAGCTCCGCTGGAGTCGCTGAGGGCTGTGTCGCCAACCACTCCGCCACGGTGCGTTGGCTCCTCATGGGATGGACGAATCGTCGATCCCCGAGGTCGGTCGGCGGTGTACCAGTAGACGAAGCGAGCACGTTCAGTCGCAGAGCCAGAATCTCCGCGTCTCCCTGCCCAGTCGCTAGCTGAGCACAGATCTGGGGATCGGCTTCAGGCAATTGCTTCCGACACCCGTCCCGCCACGCGGCGACGTCCCATGTACACGGTGACTCACTGGTCGAAGCGTCCCCCCCCCCCCCC
>Ga0210044_10002655_pt1 | contig 26300 bp, 21 predicted proteins | sample CryGey13umfilter_2_FD_183959 | JGI IMG/M metagenome (GOLD analysis project Ga0210044, IMG submission 183959) | Groundwater microbial communities from aquifer in Utah, USA - Crystal Geyser 4/9/14 3 um filter (SPAdes) (version 2) | ecosystem: Environmental > Aquatic > Deep subsurface >... | reverse complement strand
GAAGCGCAAGCGGCTGAACATCTTCAGCGAGATGGGCGGCGACTGGATCCTGCCCGTGATGCAGGGCCCCAAGCCCGCCGCCCGCCGCGCCGTGTTCTCCTTCCTGCACGGAAGCAGCGAGCTGTACCGCTTCGCCGATAAGAACCCGGCCATCTCCCTCGACTCCTGCTCGGTGGTCAACGATCCGCAGATCGTGGCGCAGAAGAAGCGCATGGTGGCGATCAACACCGTGCTCGAAGTGGACCTGATGGGCAACGGAAACGCCGAGCAGATCGGCGACCGCGTGATCAGCGCCCCGGGCGGACAGCCGGACTTCATGAAGGGGGCCTCCCTGGCGCCCACGGGCAAGGCGATCCTCGCCCTGCGCTCGATCAACAAGAACGGGGGCTCCACGGTGGTGCCGAAGCTCAGCGGTCCGCTGGTCACCACACCGTCGCAGCACGTGGACCACGTCGTCACCGAGTGGGGCGCCACGCGCCGGCTGCGCAACATGGTGCCCGGCAAGCGCGTGTACGAGATGATCCACGTCGCGCACCCGCTGCACCGCAAGGATCTGGCGACCCAGGCTCTGGGCCAGGGGCTGATCAACGAGGCCCAGGCCGCGAAGCTGACGCGCAGCGTGTTCCACGCCATCCGCCTGTCACATCCCCAGCTACGGGGTGACCTCGCGAATCAGGCGCAGCAGCGTGGCCTGATCTCCCAGCAGCAGCTGGACGGGATCATGCGCGACATGCCGGCCCTGGACCCGGCAATGGGCGCACCGCCGCCACCGCCGCCGCCGCCACCACCGCCACCCCCCGCAGCACAGTAGGGAGCAGACCATGCGCATCCACCAGCCACACGCACTGTTCCTCGCAATCGCGCTGTCCCTGACCGCGGCGCCGGCCGGAGCCAAGGGCCTGGGGCAGCGGCTGAGGAACGTGTTCCGTCCCGTGCCCGCGCAGCAGGATCCGCTGGCGGCCAGCCGGTGGCAGGTCGGCGCCGGCAACCCGCGCGGGACGGTGATCTTTTTGCACGGTCTGGGCTGCAACCCCAACGATCCGGTCATCACCTCCCTGGTCCGCGAGCTCAAGCGGCAGCCCGGTTCGTACCGCGTGGTCTCGCCGTGGCTGCGGCCCGTGCGCCTGGGGCAGATGGGGGTCGAGAGCGACGGGCTGCACACCATGAGCGACCAGCTTCAGCGGGCGCGCCAGGCCATCGAGCAGGAGCCGGGCAAGGTGGTGCTGATGGGCCACAGCTTCGGCGGCAAGGCCGCGCTGCAGCTGGCCCGCGAGTACCCGAACAAGGTGGCCTGTGTCGTGGGGCTCGCGCCCTCGGTCAACATGCTGCGCTCGTACTGGAAGCAGCTCACCGGCGAGCGCGGTCTGCCCCCGGACGCCCAGCGTATGCACCAGACCATCGATGGTCATCGCGGGCGCCTGGTGCAGCAGCTGCAGGTGGCCCGGGCCCAGGGCGACCGGGAGGCCTCGAAGCAGCTGTCCGAGGCCGTGGGCTACGCGGCGGTGATGAAGGACCTCGTCGCCTACAACGAGCCCCAGGTCGAGGTCGGGCTTCGAACCCCGACGCTGGTGCTCCACGGAACCGAGGACAATGCGGTGTCGATCCACTACGCCCGCCGCTTCGTCGAGCAGAACCCGGGAGCGCACCTGGTGGAGCTGCCCGACGTGGGGCACGGGTTCAAGGCCCCGCTGGGATCCGGCCGCAACGTGAGCGCCGAGCTGGCGCAGCCGATCCACCAGTTCATCAACACCCACCTGGGAGGCAACTGACATGACGCGTCCGCGGACCACGTCAACAGCGCTGGCGCTGCTGCTGCTGGGCCTCGGCAGCATCGCCGACGCCCAGCAGGCAGACAACCTCACCGGACGGCTCACGGCCGCGGCGCGACAGGCTGGGGTTCCGCACTACGTCCGCGCCTGCCCCAACGGCGTTCAGCGGCTGTACCTCAACCCCAGCGGCTCGTCTCAGCTGCGCGCGGTGGAGAACGTGCTGGGCAACCGGGCCAACACGCTCGAGCTGTGCCACATCGGCACGGCCAACGCCAACCACACGATGGGGATCTTCAACCGCCAGTTTGTCCACACGCAGTTCCTCAACGACACCGGCAACTGGCGCCTGCGCTACTGGGGCGGCGGATCCCTGCGCCCCAGCGACACCAAGCTCCACAGCGGGGTGATCCAGCTCACCGCGTCGGAGGCGAACCGGATGCAGCAGTTGCTGCAGCAGGGGTTCAACGCCCAGGGACCCGAGCACACCGCCGGCGCGCGATGGGAGAACGGCAACCTGAACAATACCTACGGCCGCTCCTTCAACTGCGTCTCGTTCTTCACCGAGATGCCAGTGGGGGACCACGGCGAGCCGCTGTGGCGCCTGCTGGGCCTGCCCCACTCGTTCAGCGGAAACCCACGCGGGCTACAGCAGGCGCTGGAGACCCACGGCAACGAGCGGGTGCAGGGGATCTGCGTCTACGGACCCCAGCAGCCCGGCTTCGGCAACAACCCCAACCAGAACCAGTTCGGCCTGTGAGCATCATGCATTCATATTCTGCGCGCTTCGCTCCGCACTCGAGCGAGGCTCCTCCGCTCCGCGCGCTGTGGATCCTGATCCTGCTGCTCGGCGCATGCAGTGAAACGTCCTCGGAGGTGGATGGCACCACCGGCCAGACCGACCTCGGGCAGCCCGACCTGGCGCTGCCGGACATCGGCCCCGCGGGCACCGGGGGCAGCGGCGGGCTCCCGGGTCACACGATGCAGGACCTGACCTACAACGGGACCAAGCGCGCGTTCGCCGTGCACGTGCCGCCGAAATACGACGGCAAGACCCCCGTGCCGCTGCTGCTGCACTTCCACGGCTGGCGCCCGGCCCCGGTCGGGGTCAGCGACGAGCTGAAGTACCTGTGGGGGTCCACGGCCGACGCCGAGATCTTCATCGCCGTGGCCCCCGAGGGCCAGCCCTGCGCCGAGCTCAACCCCTCGGACCCCTACTACTGCTTCCGCCAGACCGACGACGGCCTCTACGTCGCCGAGCTGATCAAGCACCTGGGTCAGCTGTACAATCTGCGACCCGACCGGATCTTCATCGCCGGTCACAGCGGCGGCGCGTTCTTTGTCCAGGGCCACGGCCTGTCCAGCAGCTCGACCTATGTCGCGGCGGTCACCTTCTCCGGCGGCTGCATCATCTCCTCGGACCAGTACGGCAACTCCTGCTCGGTGTACACGAAGCTGTCCGCGGCGGCCCCGCGCAAGATCCCGTACTTCGTGGCGCACACCGACACGGACCAGGTGGTCCCCACCAGCTACTCTGCGGAGCTGCTCAAGCTGCTCAAGGCCGGCGGACACCCCACCAGCAGCGAGTCCAAGTACGACGGGGGGACCTACGGCCACTCCGTCGACCCCGTCATCATCCCCAAGGTCTGGGCCTGGCTCGCGGGGTTTCAGCTGACGAAGTAGGACCGTCGCCGACTCGGAGGTCACGGCCGGCCGAAGGAGCAGGAGCAGGCCGGCGCGCTGTACATCGCCACCGCCGTGGGGACATCCGCCGTCCCCAGCTACGCGGATGATCGGCTCCACCTCCTCGCCCGGCAGGTTGCCACGACGTTGCTTCCGCTGTCCAGCGCGCCACCGGGCGTGTTAAAGTCCGGTTCGACTGGACCCGATCGATGTCCGAAGCCGTCAGATCCAGCATCACCCAGCGTGTCTGCCCCCAGTGCCGCTCCATCTTTGGCAGCGATGCGAGCTTCTGCCCGCACGACGGCGTCCCGCTCATCGATCACAGCCAGACCTTCTCCTCGCTGGAAGAAAACAAGCCCAGGTCCAACGAACCACCGCCCAAGGGCCAGGAGGTGGATGTCACCCCTGGCATGCTGATCGGCGACTACCAGGTGGAGCACCTCATCGGCGAGGGCGGCATGGGTAAGATCTACGCCGCGATCCACCCCTTGATCCGCAAGCGGGTGGCGATCAAGATCCTCAATCGTCGCTACGCTCAGGATGCCAAGGCCATCGCACGCTTCGTGCTGGAGGCCCGCTCGGTCAACGAGATCGGCCACCACAACATCGTCGACATCTTCTCCATCGGCGAGCTGGACGATGGCCGCAACTACTTCATCATGGAGCACCTGGACGGGCTGGGGCTGAACGAGATCCTGGACCGCGTGGGACGGCTTCAGCCCGGTCAGGTGCTGCCGGTGTTCGAGCAGCTGTGCGACGCGCTGCAGGCAGCCCATACCAAGGGCTTCATCCACCGTGATCTCAAGCCGGCCAACATCATCGTCACCCGACGGCCGCCCTTTCCGTTCATCAAGATCCTCGACTTCGGCCTGGCCAAGCTGCGGGGCAGCGGCACCGGGGTCGAGACCAAGGTCGGCACGGTGCTCGGCACTCCGGAGTACATGGCCCCGGAGCAGTGTCGTGGCGACGCCGTGGACGAGCGCACCGACATCTACGCCCTGGGGGTCATGCTGTACGAGCTGACCACGGGACAGAAGCCGTTCTTCGACCCCTCGCCGTTCAAGATCATCGTCCTGCAGCAGCGCGAGCCCCCGCGTCCTCCCTCGGAGCTCGTACCCATGTCACCCGCGCTGGAGCAGGTCATCCTCAAGACGCTGCACAAGGATGCCGGTCGACGGCCGCCCTCGGCGCACGCCCTGCTCGACGATCTGCGCCGCGCGATTCCGGCGTCCCAGCCGTGGGTCGTCAACTTCACGCCGCCTCCGCGCCCGGTGCCCGCGGCGTTCCAGAGGGGGTTCCAGGACTCCATGGCGGACCGGACCCAGCCCTGGGTCGCGCCCTTTCCCTCGGCCCCCTCCGACGGCATGGGTCTGGCGACGATCCCGATGGGGATCGTGGAACCCGACGACGAGACCGGACCGCCACGCTACCCGCGGGACTCGGACGAGGTAGAGGGCCTGGCGACGATCCCGATGGAGGCGCTGGACCCGGCGATGTTCCCCCCCGAGCTGTCCCGGCGAGCGACCGCCAGCGACTCCAACCCGTCGGCGGAGGATCTGCAGCGTTTTCTGCGGACCCAGCCAACGGAGGTGAACTTCGACGAGCTCCGACCCACCGGACCGCACGCTGCAGCCAGACCGCTCGTGCCCATCACCGGACCGCTCTCCGACGCCGTGGCTCGGGTCGTCACCGACGACGCCGCCACGCCGCACGATGGAACACCGACCCCGACCCCGCCTCCGTCGGCCGAGGTGGTGTTCTCGCTGGACCGCCCCAAGACCGACCACGGCCTGCCGACCTTCGAACACGACATCTCGACCTTCATGGTTCGACGCCGGAACTTCGACTCCACCGCGGGGCTGGTCGTCCCGCCCAGCTCCAGCGGCCGGCGCCTGCTGTTCTGGGTCCTTCTGACCCTGGTCGCCGTCTCGGTGGGCATGGGCATCGCGCTGCTGCTCACCTCCCTCCGATGAGCAGGCTGGGACAGGGCGTCCTGGCCCTGCTCCTGGCCATGGCCGGCGTGCGCCTGATACCCGCCTGCTGGTCCAGCGCGTCGCCACGAGCGGAGCCCCCGCCGACGCCCCGCGGGGATCGGGCACCGCCCTGTGCGCCTACTTCATCTCCTTCGCCTCCCCCGCGCTTTCGCGCCGGCTGTTCGACGGGATACGGCGAGATCTGGCCGGCGAACTGCTGGGCTTCGGCATGGTCCGTGAGTACCCGCACGGACACTCTGGCTCTGGCGACATCGACTCCGGTCCCGTGATTCTGGGCTACGGGGTGTCGGCCACGGGGTTCGCCCTGGGACCGGCCCGGATCCACGGCGACCAGGCGCTGTTCGGCCGGCTGCTACGCACCGCGGTGCTGTTCGGTGCGCCGCTCCAACGGAAGGACACGCTGGAGTTCGTCTCCGGCGGACCGCTGGGGAACGCAATCCTGTTCGCCATGCTCACCGCGGGGGACTTCCCCTGGCGGGGGCCCCGATGAGACCCCGACCGCTGCGTATCGTGGTCGCCACGCTGATCGAGGCGGCGCTGGTGCTGGGCCTGCACCTGCTCCTGCTACGGCTGCTGGCGCAACGCGGCACCGTCGCCACGCTGTTCGCGGCCAGGCCTCACGGTCGGGTGCTGGACCTGTTGCTGGCCGTGGGGTTCGTGGTGAGTCGGCTGTCGGCGCTGCTGCTGCTCCCGGGCTTCGTGGTGTATCGGGCGGTTCGTCTCGTCTTCGCGCTGCAGCGCTCAGCCGTGCCGGCCGAGCATCCGTCGCAGCAACCGCCAGACCCGTCGCGCTCGTGACATCAGCGGAAAGTCGAAGGCCACGGAGGCAAACACCGCCGCCAGGACCAGCGGCAACAGCGCCCCCAGCAGATTGCCGCTGACGATGCGCAGCACCACGATGGCCACCATCACCAGGCACAGCAGCAGATGAAAACGACGCCAGGTCACGGGCCACCTCCACCCGGAATCATAGCATGGTGAGGGTATTCTCCCACACGCGGGGGTCAGACGACCCCGGCTGTGCCACTGGTTCATTGCGCCAACTCACCGAATCGACGCCATCCAACCCTGGTTTGGTTCTTGCTCTACTCCCTGTCAGCCACCCGCGAAGGATCGACCATGACCCGAACCATCCTGCCCGTTGCCATCATGCTGCTGTTGTCCCCACCGGCGCAGGCCACGTCGCTGCTGATCGTCCAGAGCGGCGGGCCCAGGGCGGCCCGGGTACACGCCGCCGTTTTCGGACAGCTCCAGGCCGCGCGGCAGCTCGACGTCACCATGGCCCGGGGTCGGCGCGCATCCCTGATCCAGCGCTGCCTCAAGCGCCAGGGCTGCTTGCAGCGAATGGGGCCGCGCCTGGCGGTGGACCTGATGCTGGTGAGCCACGTACGCTCCCGCGGTGGCCGGTTCACCGCCAGCTTCACGCTGTTCTCGGCCCGCACCGGCGCGCGCCTGGCCCACGACCGGGTGGCCGCCCGGGGCCGCCGGGCGGGACAGCAGCTCACCCGGAGCGTGGAGCGCCTGCTGCGAGATCAGCTCCCGTCGACCCCCGCGCCGGCGCTGGCCCGAACGCAGGGGTCTGTCTCGCGCGCTTCGGGTGATGCGGTGGTCCAGGTGGTGGACACCGAGTGACCGTTTACGCCGCCGGGGGAAGCTGATATCGTCCGCGTCATGGCAAATCCAACAGCGACCCTCGAAACCTCTCTCGGAACCATCACCGTCGAGCTCTTCGTGGACAAGATGCCGATCACCGCCGGCAACTTCATCAAGCTGGCCAGGGGCGGCTTCTACGACGGACTCCACTTCCACCGCGTGATCAACAACTTCATGATCCAGTTCGGCTGCCCCCACAGCCGGGATCCCAAGAGCGCGCGGGCGGGCACGGGCAACGGCCCGGACGGGACCATCGCCGACGAGCACCCGGAGGACGCCAAGATCTCCAACGAGCCCGGGACGCTCTCCATGGCCAACACCGGGCGGCCCAACTCCGGCAGCTGCCAGTTCTTCATCAACACGCGCCACAACCGCTTCCTGGACTGGTTCACCCCGGGCGACTCCAAGCACCCCGTGTTCGCCAAGGTCACCGCCGGGATGGACGTGGTGCAGAAGATCGAGACCACGCCCACCGGCCCCGAGGATCGACCAAAGAAGCCGGTGCAGATGATCAAGGTCACGGTCATCGACTGAGCGTCCTCGGAAGGGCGTCCGCGCCTCCACAGGGGTGATAGGCCCGGGGAACCATCGTACCGTCTGTTGATGAAGACCCTGATCGCACTCGTCACGCTGGCCCTGACCGGGGTCACGTTCGCGGGGTGCGACTCCACCGGGACACCGGTTGACGTCGGTGGCCGCGACGGCGCGATGGATGTGGCACCGGGCGACGCCGTGATCGACATCAGCGGCGACCAGCGTCCGCCAGCCGAGCTGGGCCCCGACGGCCCCGCAGATGGCCTCGCGCTCGATGGCCCCCTCCTCGACGGCGCTCTCACCGTTTCACCCTACGCCACGGCCCGTGGCCTGATTCACATGCACTCGATCTACTCGCACGACGGCTGCGACAGCCAGGGCTTCATCAACGGCGTGCCCAACGTGCAGTGCCTCAAGGAGCTGCGGGACGCGGTGTGCGCCAACACCTTCAACTTCATGTTCCTGACCGACCACCCGGACAACATGTCCAAGTACACCCTGCAGCAGGACATGCTGTACGACGCGAGCCAGGGCGACCAGCTCGTGCTGCAGGGCGGCCAGCCCATCGCCAACCGCGTGACCTGCGCCGGAGGGCGTCAAGTGCTGATCTCCGTCGGGTTCGAGGCCACGCACATGATGCCTCTGGGCCTGCACGCGCTGCCAGCGACGCAGGACCTCTACGCCTCGATCTCCGACAGCAGCGACATGACCCAGGTCAAGGCGCAGGTGGCGGGGCTCAAGGCGCTGGGCGCCGTCGTCGGCATGATCCACTCCGAGGAGCCGGACATCTCCGCCGGCACCATCGATGCTGCCGGCTTCGAGGCCATGGAGTGGTACAACATCCACGCCAGCTGCAGGACGCCCTGCGGCAGGGCCGAGCCTATGGGGTGTTCACGGTGTTCGGCGACCCGGCTGGCTTCTCCTTCACCGCCACCGGTGCGGGTCTGACCCAGCCGCTGCAGCTGGGGGAGGCAGCCAAGGGCCCGCTGACGCTGCAGGTCAAGGCCCCCGCGCTCCCGGTGCAGATGCGGGGCGCACCCTTCACCGCGGTCCAGGCCCAGAGCGCCACGCTGGTGGTCAAGCTGCTGCGCACCGACGGGAGCAGCACCTCCACCGTGGCCACCGCCAGCACCCTCGGCGCGACGATCACCCAGCAGGTGAGCCTGCCGGGGGCGTACCACATGGAGCTGTGGATCACGCCCAAGCACCTGACCACGGCGCTGGGCTCCTCCGCCCAAGCACCTGACCACGGCGCTGGGCTCCTCCGCCGCGCTGGCCAACACGTCCTACCTGTGGGTCATCACCAACCCGATCCGCGTCACGCCTTGACCCGGCCGGCCAAGATCGATCGAACGAGATCGAGCAGCGCGCCTACCCGGAATGGCTTCTGCAGGAAGCCGGCCAGGCCCTTGCCCACGAAGCGGTTGGTGACGTCGACCTCGTTGTAGCCGCTCATCAAGACCACCCAGACCTCGGGGCGGATCCGCCGCAGCTCACCGAACGTCTGCTCCCCGCTCTGGCGGGGCATGGTCAGATCCAGCAACACGAGCACGATCTCGCCGGTGTGCTGTCTGAACGCCTCGACACCGGCCACGCCGTCGGCGGCAGCTATCACACGGAACCCGGCGCGCTCCAGCGCCGCCGTGATCACATTACGCACCACCGGATCGTCGTCCACCACGAGCACCAGACCGGACCCGGTCCACGCGGCCCCATCCTCTCGACGTTCCTCGCCCGGCGCCGACTCCGCCCCCCGTGCGGCGGGGAGCAGAACCTTGAACGTGGTGCCGCGGCCCACCTCGCTGTAGACTCTCAGGGCGCCGCCGTGGCCCCGCACGATCCCCAACACCCCAGCGAGCCCCAGGCCCCGGCCGGTGAACTTGGTGGTGAAGAAGGGGTCGAAGATGCGCTGCTGCGTGGCCTCGTCCATGCCGCAGCCGTTGTCCGAGACCTCGAGGAACACATACCGACCGGGACCGAGATCCTCGGCCCCGATTACGTCGACCAGGTAGCGCCGGTCTGCATCGATCGCGCCCGTGGTGACGGAGATCAGCCCGCTCCGCTCGCCGATGGCCTCGGAGGCGTTGGTGATGAGGTTCATCACGACCTGACGGATCTGAGTGGCGTCGGCCTCGATCCAGGGCAGGCCCGGGGTCAGATCGTAGCGCAGCGCGCTGTCCGTGCTGGCGGCAACGCGGAGCAGCTGGGACATCTCCCTGATCAACGCATTGAGGTCGAGCCGCTCCACGACGAACCGCCCCTTGCCCGAATAGGCCAGCATCTGCCCCGTGAGCTCGGAGGCGCGGATCCCCGCCGTGCGGATGTCCTCGACCCGCTGGCGCATGGGCGAATCGTGCGGCAGGTCGAGCAACACCAGATCGGCGTTGCCCAGGATGCCCACCAGCAGGTTGTTGAAGTCGTGGGCGATGCCGCCCGCCAGGACGCCCAGACTCTCCAGCCGCTGGGCATGCTGCAGGCGCGCCTCCATCTGCAGGCGCTCCTTTTCGGCCAGCTTGCGATCGGTGATGTCCATATCGACGCCGACCAGCGCCACTGGCTCCTCCGTTGCGTCCCGCACGACATCCCCCTGCGCGTGGACCCAGCGCACCGGCCCATCGGGCCGGATGATGCGAAAGTCGATGTTGTACTCGCGTTCACCAGCCATGGCCTGCGCGATCATGCGACCCACGCTCTCGCGATCCTCGGGGTGCACCAGGGCCGTGAAGTCGTCGAGGGTCCGGGGCTGAGCGTCCTCCGGCAGGCCGGTCAGCGGACCGCCGAACTGCTTGGTCACGACGGTGTGGTTCTTCAGATCGGCGCGCCACAGGCCGAGACGCGCTGCTGCCACCGCCACGCGGAGATCGCACTGGGCCTCGATCTCGGGGTGACCTGCCTCGGGGTGACCGGCCTCGGGGGCTGACCCTGCCTCGGGGGTTGACCCCGCCTCGGGGGGCTCCTTCACCGTCCCATCTCCTTCCCGTCCGGCCCGGCCCATCTGTACGCCCGTTTGGTCCCTGCCTAACCCAGCATCGTCACCATCAGACTAACACCCCAGCCCGCGGCCAGCGGGATGGTGAGGTTGTCGTCGAGGCCGAAGCTGAACAGCTCGGCCACACCGCCCATGACCCCGGCCACGGCGCCCGCGATGAGGGCGCTGGCCAGCGGAACCTGGGGGTAGAACGCGCCCAGCACGGCCACCGCGGCGATGGTCCCTGTCACAACGAAGGTCAGGCTGCCCTCGAGGGTCCGTCCCGCCCGGAGCGGCGTCCGTCCGAAGCGACGTCCCACCAGCGCCGCCATGGGATCGGCGACGCCCAGCACCAACACAGCCACCGAGGTCGCCATGGGTGAGACGGTGCAGGCCAGGCCGGCCAGGGCGGTGGCGTACCACGTCGCCGAGTTGACCCGGTGCATCTCATGCGGATGGGCGATGGCGCCGAAGACCTTGAGGTAGATGTCGGTGACCACCGGATAGCGGGTCCGCAGCAGCTCGCTGGTCCAGCACCAGAGGGCTCCGCCCACCGCCGCGATCGTCACCCCCGTGGGGCTCAACACGCACTGTATCAGCACCAGCGAGATCACCGCGGTGGCCAGGTGATAGAAGGTACGTTTGGCGTTGGTCGCCCGCAGTACCGGGACCTCGGCCGAGAGCGCCTCGAGGCTGGCCGCAATGGCCCCGTACGACGGTTGAAGCCGCCGCTGAAGCTCCATCCACTCGCGCCGGGCGCGCGCCGCCGACAGCTGCAGCTGTGGCCTCAGCGGCTCCAGCTGACCCGCCAGTCGTTGCATCCGCTCGTACAGCCGCGCCAGCCGGTGGTCGGTGTTGGCCGGATCCAGCCCGTTGGACTCCAGGATCTGCCGCAGCGTGGCCTTGAGCCGACCGAACTGGCGGCACGCCGTGGCGTGGAGGTCGGCGCGAAAGCGAGCAGGATCGATCTGCTGCAAGAAGCGCCACAGCTCGTGCGCGAAATCGGTGCTCTGGGCGCAGAGAGACTCGGACATCAGGAATCCGACTCCAGCTTCGTGTGTTCATGGTTGTTGTCACGATCCGGGCGTTTGGGCAAGAACAACGTCCAACGCGGCGATATCCGTGGCTATCACTGGGAGCCGCGCGGGATCCTGCTCCAGAGCAAGTCGCTGAGCAGCACGAGCCTCGCGGCCAAGCAGTACGCGCTCGGAGCCTACAAGAAGTGGGACCCCGTCAGCGCACGCTACGCCGTGGGCTACCACAGCGTGAAGTCGGTGATCGACACCGTCTTCACCTCGGGCGTGGAGTACGTCTACTACCTCACTCCATAGGCCTACCGAGGTCCGACGTCCCCGAACGTGGAAAAGTTGGGTCCGTCCCCGTTTACGTTTGTCGTACGCGCTCGGAGCCTACAAGAAGTGGGACCCCGTCAGCGCACGCTACGCCGTGGGCTACCACAGCGTGAAGTCGGTGATCGACACCGTCTTCACCTCGGGCGTGGAGTACGTCTACTACCTCACTCCATAGGCCTACCGAGGTCCGACGCCCCCGAACGTGGAAAAGTTGGGTCCGTCCCCGTTTACGGTCCCCGTTTACGGTTTACGCCGTTTACGTTTACGGCGGCGACAACCTGGTTGACGACTGGTCTGTGCAACGTTGCGGGATCGTGCTTGGGCGGCGCTGGCCCGGATCTTGATTCCAGGCGTGGTGATGCGATGGCCCCTGGTGCTGGCGCTGCTCGCCGGCCTGAGCTGTGACGGCGCCGGTCCGGTGGACTACGGGCTGTGCCTCGAGGCGACCCAGCAGCGGTACTTCTTCCCTCAGTCACAGGACCTGAAGCTGGACCTGCTGCTGGTGGTGGACACCTCGCCCGCGATGCAGGGCAACGCAGATGTCCTGGCCCACAGCCTGAACCGCATGGTCGAGGCGCTGCGCACGCCGTGGAAGCATGAGCTGCCCGACCTCCGCATCGGCGTGGTCAGCGCCGACCTCGGAGCGCCGCGGGTGCCGGGCTGCACCGCGAACGGCGACGGCGGCCGGCTGCTCCACGCGCCGCGGGTCAGCGGGTGCACACCGCCCACCGACCCCTGGATCGCCCACGGCTGCCAGGGCGCCAACGTCTTCGGCGCCAGCGACTCCGTGGAACGCACGAAGCAGGCGCTGCGCTGCATCGGCACCCTGGGCAGTTCTGGGTGCCGGTTCGCCCGGCCGCTGGAGGCGGCCCGCCGCGCGCTGGATCCATCCCTCGGGCTGAACCCGGGGTTCTTGCGGAAGGACGCGGTCCTGGTGCTGATGTTCGTCACCGCCGGCGACGACTGCTCGACTGCGCGGCCCGATCTGTTCGACCCGGCGTCAAAATTGCTCGGAGCCCTGTCCCCCTTCCGCTGTTTCGAGCACGGCGTCGTGTGCGACGGCGGCAACCCCGACACACCGGGGTTGCACACGCGTTGCGCGCCGGCCCGCAACGGATGGCTGCACCCGGTTCAGGACTACGTCGCGTTCTTCAAGGAGCTCAAGCCGGCCGGGCGGGTGGTGGTGCTGGCGGTGAGCGGCCCCACCGACACCGTCCGCGTCCAGCTCGAGGGCGGGGCGCCGGCCCTCGCGCCCAGCTGCAGCGGCGTCGGGCAGGGCACGCCCGCCATCCGGCTCGAAGCGCTGACGCGCGCCTTCGGCCCCCAGGGGCACTTCAACCGGGGCCCGACGACGATCTGCAGCGAAGACTACAGCCCGCCGCTCGAGGTCCTGTCCGAGCGCCTGCTCATGGCGTTGGGCGGCCAGTGCCTGCGGGAGTTCCCCCTGACCCGCGACTGCCGGCTGGCCTGCGGTGGGGGCGCGCTGGGCGAGGATGTGGTGTCCGACGGCGAGTGCCTCGAGGAGGCCGACTGTGTGGTGTACGAGACGACCCACACCGGAGATGAAGATGAGGCCGCCAGCGTGCCCCGCTGCCCGGTGGACCTGTTTCGGGATGCGAGCCGCACGGATTGCGGCGCCGCCTGTCCCTGCTGGCGTCTGGTACCAAGCCCGATGTGCGCGCCGAAGCTCGACGGCTCACCCTACGCGTTGCAGATCCTGCGCGCGCCCTGCGTCCGGCCCGCGACGGGCACGGTGGCCGTGCTGGCCTGCACCACGTCGCTGCATCCGTTCGGCAGCCCGGAGCTGCTGGCCCTGCCGCGCTGCGACGCGGCCCGATGAAGCCGGGCGAGCACCTAGCCACCCGCGCCGAACAGCTCGCCGAAGAACTGCCGCATCGCGGCCCAGGAGCGGCGGTTGGCCCGGGCGTCGTAGGCCGCGCCGCGGGCCGGATCGCGGCCCGCCCCCGGGTTGGTGAAGGCGTGAACCGCGCCGACGTAGATCTGGCTGGCAACGAGCAGTGCGCTAGCATGCAGTCATGCGATGCGGGCTGGTGGTGCTCTTGCTCGGTCTGGCCGCGTGCCGATTTGACCGACACGGGCTCCCGGCCGTGGACGCTCCTGCGCCAGACGCCGGGCTGGACCTCACGGGGCTCGACCGCAACACAGGGGACCTGCCTGACGCATGGTTCGACGCCCCGCTCGGTGATTCCTGGAGTCACGATGCCCCTGACCCCCCGACGCACCACAACCGGACGCCCCCGCCGCGCTGTGCCCCCGGGCAAGGTCCTGTGCCACGGAAGCTGTATCGTGGGGACCAACTGCTCGGCCTGCAGCGGAGACGATCTGTACTGCAAGCCCACGGGGGCCTGCCTATGGACAATCGCATGAGACCTCCGTTGTTGTGCTGGGGCGCAGCCCATCCGCCGCCCCCTTGTGGTCCCTGGCGCTGACCACCTCGCCGCAACGGAGCATCTTGGCGCCGTAGTTGGTGCGAGCAGCAGCAGGACAGACCCGCGGACAGCGCCGCGATGTGTCTCGTCATGGGAATACCTCCTGGGTTGGATTGAACTCATGTCGGTGGTCGTGATCCTCATCGATGTGCTGCCGACGGCGAGCCCCACGGATAACTCCCCCATTGAACAGTATTCTGCAACCGTAGAGAATAGTCTTCGGCTGCCTGGGCGGGTCCTGCACCCAAATGGTTTGGGTGCAGCTCGTCTCAGATCACATCGCATGATTTCCAACGGTTACATCCAGCCGCAAGCTGCCATTCGCTGACGTCGTCCATGGAATTTCAAGTGGTTATAGAACGCGCTTGTGTGCTTTTTTCTCCTCGGAAGATGACTTTAACATCTTGATATTACAACGTATCTCAGTCGATCTGCACCCAAATGGTTTCCGCGAACTTTCGCGGCGATCCGTCCCCCCTTGTCACCAGGATAGATACTCAACAAGAGGAGGAACGAATGGTTAGGCCGTTTGCGGCTCGCTCTCCACAGCGAGCGTTCCCTGGTGGGCCTTGTTGACCCACCTTTCCAGGGTTTGTCCCTGGGACAGCACCTGCCGGGCCAGACTTGCGGGTGCGAAGAACCGTGACAGTCTTCGACGGTGCACCATAGTGATGAAGACTATTCGGTGAAGACTATTCGCCAAGAGCAGTGTTGAGCCGTCCACCCCCGAGCGACATCGGGCCGCATTTCTCGATGGATCTGTGGCTGAACGGGGTCACGCCGCCGCTGGCAGGTTTCCTGCATCAATGCTGCCCGTCGGCTCGATCAACCCTGCAGCTTGCCGATGTTTCCTCCCGAGGAGGAGGGCTGGCACATGACCATCGAACCCAAACAACGTTCTCGTGCCGTACGCCTCGTTCCGACGGCGATCATCACGGCTTTATTGCTGCTCGCCATGCAGAGTGCTGCCGAGAGCCCTGCCGCTCCCGACCTCTCCGCGGCGCTGGCCGAGCAGGCGGTGCGGGCGAACCCCGGCGTGGCGGCCATCAGGTCGCGGATCCGTGCGCTGCAGCAGCAGGTGCGGCAGGCAGGCGCCTGGCTCAACCCCATGGCCTCGGTGGAGTACAGCGCCATGCCGATCGACGCCTGGATCCCTGGCAAGACCCCGATGAGCGGGATCGATCTGATGCTGAAGCAGACCTTCTACTGGCCCGGCAAGATCGGGGCGCGGGAGGAGGAGGCCCGAAGCCGCGTCGCCGAGGAGCGTTTGACCCTCGCCGAGCGACAGCTGCAGCTCAAAGCGATGGTCGAGCGCGCCTACTACCGGCTGGCCGTCGTCCGGCAGCTCCGGCAGGTGACGGTGCGACACATCGCGCTGCTCGGCCAGTTCCTCAAGGTCGTGATGATTCGTTATCAGGTGGGCAAGGTGCCTCAGCACGATCTGCTCCGCCTGCAGGTACTCCAGGGGAAGCTCGAAGACGACCTCGAGGGCTTCGATCGTGACGATCGCTCGCTCACCGCGGCCATCAACGCCGCCCTGCACCGCGGCGGCGACCTGGCCGTGCGGACTCCTCTGGCTCTGCCGGCTCGCGGGCCGACGGGTACCGTCCAAGCGCTGGCGCGGCAGGCCGGGAGCTCGCGGCCGCTGCTCCAGCGCTTCGCTGCCTCGGCTCGAACCTGCCGCGCCGCGGCGCGCCGGGCCGCGCGCGAGGGTTACCCCGACATCACGGCCTGGGGAGGCTATCGGGTGCGGCTCGCGGCCGGCGACGATCCGGGCACCGACTTCGTCACGCTCGGGCTGTCGATCCCTATCCCATTCTCCTACAACCGCCGGTGGGGAAGTCAGAAGCACGCGAACGAGGAGCAGGCCCGGGCCCTCGAGCAGGAACAGGCGGCCGAGGCCGACCGCATCCGAGGCGAGCTCGGACGGGTGGTGGCGAGCTGGGAGCGAGCAGCCCGGCAGGCGCGGAGCTACCGCGAGAAGCTCGTGCCCGCGGCGCAGCAGACGCTGGATGCGACCTTCGCGGCGTACCAGGTCGACCGTGCCGGTTTCGCTTCGCTCTACCAGGCGGAGCTTCAACTGCTGAACTTCGAGCGGACGATCCGCATCGCCGACGTGACCACGGCCCTGTCACGGGTCGAGGTGCAGGCGCTGGTCGGCGAGCAAGCTCCGAGGTGAACCATGACGAGCAAATCGACAGACCAAGATCAGAAGACCGAAACGGCGCCGCAGGAAGTTGGGGCAGCGGCCTCGAGTAGCGGCCGTGACCAGGAAACTGAGCCACCACCGAGTGAGCCGGTCCCGAAGGCCATGAGGGCCAGGCGCCTGGCCTCGGTGCTGGCGGTCGTCTTCGCCATCTTGCTTGTGGGCGCGCTCCTCGGCCCTCCTATCGGAGCGGAGCTGCACAAGGCCTGGTCAGCCATGGCGGGGAGCAAGGAAGGTGAAGATGGCAAGGGCGGCGCCACCCAGTATTACACCTGCGGCATGCACCCCTGGGTGATCCTGCCGCATCCGGGTGACTGCCCCATCTGCGGCATGAAGCTCGTTCCGCTCGATCCGGCCAAGTTCTCCGGACAGGTCACCATTGATCCCGTCATCGCCCAGAACATCGGCGTTCGCATCGAGAAGGTCGGCGGAGGATCACTCGGCGGCGAGATCCGCACCGTCGGGACGGTGGACTACGACGAGACCCGGCTCGGCGACGTCAACCTCAAGGTCTCCGGCTGGATCGTGAAGCTCCACGTCAACTACCTCGGCGCGAAGGTACGCGCGGGTCAGCCGCTCTTCACACTCTACTCACCCGACCTCTACCAGGCCGAGGAGGAGTACCTGCTCGCCTACAAGGCGCAACGGGCGACGAAGGGCGCGGAGAGCACGACCCGGCAGCTCCTCGAGGCCTCGCGAACCAAGCTCTCCTACTTCGACATCGGATCGAGGCAGATCGCGGCGCTCGAGAGGCGCGGGACTCCGGCCAAGACCATGACCATCCGCAGCCCGTACTCGGGCGTGGTCATCGAGAAGCACGCGGTCGAGGGGATGAAGGTCACGCCCGGGATGACGGCCTACCGGATCGCCGACCTGTCCCGCGTCTGGGTCATGGCCACCCTCTACGAGTACCAGAGCCAGCAGATCAAGGTCGGCCAGCGCGCGAAGATGAGCCTCTCCTATCTGCCCGGTGAAGAGCTCGAGGGCAAGGTCGTCTACATCTACCCCACCCTCGACCAGCGCACGCGCCAGATCAACGCGCGCCTGGAGTTCGCGAACCCCAAGCGGGCGCTGAAACCGGGCATGTACGCCACCGTCGTCTTCGAAGGGATGGCCCGCGAGAGGCACGTGCTGGTGCCGCGGGCCGCGGTCATCGACACCGGCGAGCGGCAGGTCGCCTTCGTCAGCCTCGGGCAGGGACACTTCGAGCCGCGGGCGGTGCGCATGGGCGGCGAGACCGCCGACGGGAAGGTGGAGATCCTCGAGGGACTCAAGCCCGGCGAGATGGTGGTCACGAGCGGCCAGTTCCTCATCGACAGCGAGGCCAGGATGCGCGAAGCGCTGGCCAGGATGATGAAGGGCACGCCGGCCGGCGCGCAGCAGACGACACCGGCACCAGCGACGCCGGGCAAGCCCGATCTGCCCGCGCTGCCGGCGACCGCGGCCGGGGCGCTCGGGACCGCGATCGACGGCTACCTCGCCATCGGCGCCGCGCTCTCCAGCGACAGCGCGCGCGACATCGGGGTCTCGGCGCGAAAGATGGCCGAGGCGATGGACGCGGTGATGGCGGTGGAGATCCCCGCAACCCCCCACTTCTGGCACCAGCACACCGAGGCGCGCGGCGTCCGCGACAAGGCGCAGGCGCTGGCGGCCACCAAAAACCTCGCTGAGACCCGCCGCTCCTTCGCCGCGCTGAGCGCCGAGTTCGGCAAGCTGCTCCGCGCCACCGGCGTGCCGCCGAGCTACGGCAAGAAGATCGAGGAGCTTCACTGCCCGATGTATCCGGACGAGAAGAGCGAAGGATCGGTCTGGCTCCAGGTCGCGGGCCCGGTACGCAACCCCTACTTCGGCAAGGCCATGCTCACCTGCTCGGATCGTCGCCAGCGTCTCGCGGTGACCGGAGGTGGCACGCCGAAGGCCGCTAACCCTGTGCAGCCATGATCGCGAAGCTGATTCGATGGTGCGCCGGGCACCGGGCGATGGTCATCCTGCTCACGGCGTTTCTCGTCGTGGCGGGTATCTGGAGCGTCTTCCACATCACCGTGGACGCGATCCCCGACCTCTCCGACGTTCAGGTGGTGATCCGTACCGAGTACCCGGGGCAGGCCCCGCAGATCGTCGAGGACCAGGTGACCTATCCGCTGACCACCGCCATGCTCGCGGTGCCCCACGCCAAGGTGGTCCGCGGCTACAGCATGTTCGGCTCGAGCTTCGTCTACATCATCTTCGAGGACGGAACCGATCTCTACTGGGCGCGGAGCCGCGTGCTCGAGCAGCTGAGCTCCGTCGGCAGCAAGCTGCCGCAGGCTGTCAGCCCCCAGCTCGGCCCCGACGCCACGGGCGTGGGCTGGATCTTCGAGTATGCCCTGGTTACCGGAAAGTACTGCCCGTCTCATCCCGACGGGGCCTGGCACGACCCGACGTCAGACCGCTGGTACGCTTCGGCCGACGACGCCCCGGCAGAGAGCCGTGGCCGCCTGGTTCATCATCGGGTCTTCACCGACGCTCGCGTGATCTACGCCGACCTGAAGGAGAACCGCCGCTACGCCAATCAAGACGAGGCCCCGAAGGAGGCGCGCAGGCGGCTGAAGCGCCTGCAGCTCGGGCCCAGCTACGACAAGTGCCCCCTCGACGGCAAGCCCCTCGCCCCGAGCACGCTCGACCTCTCGAACCTCCGCAGCTTGCAGGACTGGTACCTCCGCTACGCGCTGACCGCCGTCGATGGCGTGAGCGAGGTGGCTGCGGTGGGCGGCTTCGTCAAGCAGTACCAGGTGGTGGTCGACCCGGTTCGGCTGCTGGCGCTCAAGATCTCGTTGCAGAAGGTCAAGATGGCCGTCCAGCGCTCCAACGTCGACGTGGGCGGGCGGCTGATCGAGATCAGCGAGACCGAGTACATGGTCCGGGGCGTGGGCTACCTTGGCAGCTTGAGCGACCACGAGATCGCCGACGCACGGGCCGCGGGCAAGAGCATCGAGCAGGTGCGCACGGAAAAGGCCCTCTCCGAGCTGCGCCTCATCGCCCTGGGTGCGAGCGCGGAGGGCAAGCCGATCTACCTCGCTGACGTTGCCCAGGTCAGGATCGGCCCGGACATTCGCCGCGGGGTCGCCGAGTGGAACGGCGGCGGCGAGACCGTCGGCGGCGTGATCATCATGCGCTACGGCGAGAACGCGCGCCGGACGATCCAGAACGTGCGGGCCAAGCTCGCCGACCTGGAACGGGGACTCCCGCCGGGCGCGGCGATCGAGGTCGCCTACGATCGGTCCGACCTGATCGAGCGTGCCGTCCAGACCCTCACCGGCACGCTGATCGAAGAGATGACCGTGGTCTCGCTGGTCATCTTGCTGTTCCTGCTCCACGCCCGCAGCTCGCTGGTGGCCGTGCTGGTCCTCCCGGCCGGCGTGCTCGGCAGCTTCGTCGTGATGTACCTCTTGCGGCTCAACGCCAACATCATGAGCCTCGGAGGGATCGCGCTCGCGATCGGGGTGATGGTGGACAGCGCGATCATCATGGTCGAGAACGCGCACAAGCATCTCGACCACGAGGCGGAGCGCATCTCGGGCGGCGCGAAGCCTCGGGCTCGTGCGTCGATCATCGCCGAGGCCGCGGCGGAGACCGGGCCCACGCTCTTCTTCAGCCTGCTGATCATCACCGTCTCGTTCTTGCCCATCTTCGTCCTCGGCGAGCAGTCCGGCCGCCTCTTCAAGCCGCTCGCCTACACCAAGACCTTCGCGGTGGGCTTCGGTGCGCTCCTCGCCGTGACCATCATCCCGGTGCTGATGGTCTACCTGATCTCGGAGCGGACTATCCCCGAGAGCGTGCGGCCCCGGCGGCGGCTGGCGCTCTACCTCGGTGGGATCCTCGGCCCCGCCCTGCTGCTCGCCCTGGTGCCGCTGCAGCAGCTCGGTGCCCACCGGGTGACGATGGTCATCGGCTGGCTCGTCCTCTCGGCGATTATTCTCTTGCCCCAGCGCATCCGCGCCGAGGAGAAGCACCCGCTCAGCCGATGGCTGCAGCGCGCCTACAGCCCGGCCTTCAGCTTCGTGATGGGGCATCCGCTGCTCACGATCGGCACGATGCTGCTGCTGCTCGCCTCGACCGTCTGGCCCCTGAGCCGGCTGGGGAGCGAGTTCATGCCGCCCCTCGAGGAGGGGGACCTGCTCTACATGCCGACCACCAACCCGGGTATCAGCGTCGACAAGGTGCGCGAGCTCCTGCAACAGACCGACGCCATGATCAAGGAGTTCCCCGAGGTGCAGAGCGTCCTCGGCAAGGCGGGTCGAGCCGAGACGGCCACCGACCCCGCGCCGCCGTCGATGCTCGAGACCACGATCGTGCTGCGCCGCGACAAGCGCCTCTGGCGACAGGTCCCCGTGCCGCGATTCTACGGTTCCCTTCCGGAAGGGATGAAGGGCCCGTTTCGCTGGCTCTGGCCCGATGCCCGCCCGATCACCGTCGACGAGCTTCTTTACGGCTACGATCTTCCCGGCGGCCCTCACGTGCGGGGCATCAACGAGGTGATGCAGATCCCCGGGGTCACCAACGCCTGGACCATGCCGATCAAGACGCGTATCGACATGCTCTCGACGGGGATCAAGACGCCGGTCGGGATCAAGGTGATGGGACCGGATCTGGCGACGCTGTCCGAGATCGCCGCGAGCATCTCGCGCGTGGTGCGCACAGCGGAAGGGACCGGACCCTACACGGTCAGCGCCTTTCCAGAGAAGACGGTGGGCGGGAACTACCTCGACATCCGGATCAACCGCGAGGCGATCGCGCGCTACGGGCTGCTGGTCGCCGATGTGCAGGACGTGATCATGAGCGCCACCGGAGGGATGAACATCGGCAGCACCGTGGAGGGTCTGCAGCGCTACCCGATCAGCGTGCGCTACCCACACGAGCTCCGCGACAACGTGACCGCCCTCGGCCGCACGCTGGTGGCGACGCCGGCGGGCGCGCAGGTGCCGCTCGCGCAGCTCGCCCGGATCGAGATCCACAAGGGCCCGCCGATGATCAAGAGCGAGAACGCGGTGCTGACGAGCTGGGTCTACGTGGACATCACGGGCCTCGACGTGGGCACCTACGTCAAGAACGCCCAGCGAGCGGTGGCCGCGGGGGTCAAGCTCCCTCCCGGCTACACCGTGGTCTGGTCCGGGCAGTACGAGTACATGGAGGCTGCGCGAAAACGGCTCGAGGTGGCGGTGCCGCTCGCGGCGGTGGCCATCATCCTCCTGCTCTACCTCGCCACCTCGAGCTGGCTCCGGGTCGGGATCGTCGTGCTCGCGGTGCCCTTCAGCCTGATCGGCGCCACCTGGCTGCTCTACCTCCTCGGCTACAACCTCTCGCTGGCGGTCTGGGTCGGGGTGATCGCGCTGGCAGGGCTCGACGCCGAGACCGGGCTGGTGATGCTGCTCTACCTCGACCACAGCTACGAGCGGTTTCATGCGGAGGGCCGGATGCGCAACGACCGCGACCTCTGGCACGCCGTTCACGACGGGGCGGTGCAGCGGATCCGGCCGAAGATGATGACGGTGATGGTGGTCTTCATGGGCCTGGTGCCGCTGCTCTGGGGCGTCGGGGCCGGTGCTGACACCATGCGGCGGCTCGCTGCGCCGATGATCGGCGGTCTCGCGACCAGCTTCGTGATGGAGCTCCTGATCTATCCGGTGCTGTTCTACGAGGCGAAGCGGCTGGCGCTGCGACGCGAGCTTCGCAGGCAACGTGCCTGACAACATACATCGCAACCAAGCCCCCGCGCGGGGCCAAACTTCTCGAGGAGGAACAAGATGAAGACATCAACGTTGACAGCTCTCGTGGCCACCGTGGTGGCCTCGGCCGGCTCCGCCGCCACGGCAGATGCATCCAAGCTCGACCTGGCCATGCAGCCAGTGATGGCCGAGTACCTCAAGATCCACAAGGCCCTCGCCGCAGACACCGACAAGGGCGTGGTGCCAGCGGCCAAACAGATTGCCAAGCTGGCCGCCAAGCTCGACCCCGGGATGGCCAGCGGGCCCCACGCGGCGCACTACAAGGATTTGCCCAAGGACCTCGAGGCTGCCGCGGACAAGCTGGCCCGCAGCAAGGGTATCGACAAGATGCGCGACGCCTTCAAGGGGCTCTCTCGACCGATGGCGGTGTGGGCGACGATGTCCAAGCCGAAGGGAGTGAAGGTGCTCTCCTGCTCGATGGCCAAGGCCAGCTGGCTTCAGCGTGAGAAGGAGGTCCGCAACCCCTACTACGGGTCGAAGATGCTCGGTTGCGGCGATGTGGTCGGAGGCATGGAGAAAGGCAAGGCGGGCCCAACGGCAGGGCACGCGCAGTGAACCGCGGACGCTCGCAGCGGTGTGCGGCTGACCTCAGAGCTGCCGGCAGCTCGTAGGCTCGGTCATGACGTCAGTAGAGACTATTGTCACTGCCCCTGCTCCTCCTTGGCCGGCTTTCCGCCGACATGCCGCAGCACCCGCAGCTTGTCGTCCGGCAGGAAGTCGAAGAACTGCCGCGCCGAGGCCAGCAGTCCCACGCCCTTGGCCGCGGCGAACTCGCCGAACCCGGCCGCCAGCGAGGAGAGCAGCTTCTCGTCCGCCAGCCGCTCCAGCGCCGTGACCAGATGCGGGCTGATCGCCGTCGCCTGCTGCACGACGCTCTGGGTCTGGGACGCGATCATCTCCTGTTGCAGCTGCTGATCGTCCCGCTGCCGTTGCAGATTGGCGCCGTGCACCGCCATCTCGGTCTCGGTCTCGCGCACCGACACCTGCCCCTTCTGATCCGCGGCCTTGAGCTGCCGCGTATGCTCGGACTGGTCCAGCTCTCCGCCGCGCGCCACCTGCTTCATCTGGATCTGATGCTGGCGCGCACCGAGCATGTCGGTGAGCTCCATCAGCAGCATGCGCGTCTCCTGCTTGCTGCTCGCCGTCTCGCGCGCGATCTCCTCCATCCGCCGCGTCAGCTCCAGCTCGCGCTGAGCGCCCGAGACCTCGATGTTGCTCTTCACCACCTGGTGCTGGGCCTGATCCAGCAGACCCCGGATGCGCTCGTCGAAGATCCGGACCTGCAGCACCTCCACGTCGGCCACCCGCATGCTGTTCTCGCGGAAGGTCATCCCGGAGCGGTCGGCGTGGGTCTCCTCCCCGACTTCCCGCGTGGACGGGCCCAGGATCACGTCGCGGATGATGTCCACGCTGCGGGCGTAGAACTCCTCGATCTTGACCTTCTTGATCGCCCCCTTGAGCACCGATCGCACGTGGTCGCACAGGAACTGGACGTAGTTCTCCACGTCGAACCACCTGCCGGATTCGCCCTCGAAGTTGACCTTGTGCGACAGCGTGACCTCCACCCGTACGTGGTCGCTGGTCTCGACCTCGATCACGTCGGAGACCTTGTTCGCCACCGTGCGCAGGAACACGGTCTGCAGCGTCTCGTCGGCGCTCTTGGGCCGGCCGGTGGACAGGTCCAGCACCTCCAGGCTCTCGTCGTAGTGCAGCAGCACCGTCGTCGGCCCCTGCACCACTCGCCGCGTGCCGGTCTTGGACACGATCATCATCGCGTAGCCGGTCCAGATGTCGATGGACGGCACGCCCTGGAACTTGGTGTCCAGGGTCACGGTCCGCGGCTGGGTGTAGGTCGAGGCCCGGGTGAACTCGTCGGCCACCAGGTCCTGATCACCGGTGATCGCCTTGTCCATCTCCGCCGTGGACTGCACCGGGACCATCCGCCGCAGCTCGCGCTTGGCCTTGCGCGTGCCGCGCTCATAGTCGCCCTCGGAGATCGCCCCCTGCCGCGTGGTGGGCACGCTGGTGAGCAGCGCCCGCAGATGCTGGTTGTACTCCAGCGCCTCGCCGTTGCCCGGGTACCACAGCAGCACCTGCTTATCTGACAGCACGCGCCGCACGATGACCTTGTTGCGCGGATCGGGCAGCAGCATCGCCGGGCCCTGGGCCATGTCGATCTCACCGGTGACACGGTCCATGACGTAGCGCGCCTCGCCGGGAGGGATCGCCGTTGCGAAGTGCTTGGCCTTGCCGTCATAGGAGATGGATGAGTGCTCCTCCCGCGGGAAGTAGATCGCGGTCTCCTTGCCGGTGATGAACAGCTCGTCGCCCTCACGGTACTCCTGGTGCGTCTTCTCGTCGACGTAGGGCGCGATGACCTTGATGTGCAGGCCCTGGATCTCGTTCAGCTCGATGGCGCGGAACTTGCGCTGCCCGGTGCGCTCGATGAACGTCTCGGTGGGCGCCGGGAACACCACCTTGGGTCCACGCTCGTAGCGTTTGCGCCCGTCCTCGTCCACCAGGATGCAGTACTCCAGCCGCTCCAATGTCAGCGCATCGCGCACGTAGCGCACCTTGCCCTCGCTGTCGCGACCCTCGGGCACGACTCCAATCCCGGTGGGCGGGATGTAGAACGAGACCTCGGTGCCCTTGATGATCAGCAGCTTGCCCACGGTGAGCTCGGGCGGCGCGGGCGCCGTGGCCAGCGGGGCTCCCTCGCCGCCCTCCAGTCCCTCGGCCGGCTTGACCACCGCCTTGCCCCAGTTGGTGCGCGCCTCCTCCTCGTTGTACACCCGCACCAGCAGGTACTGGTTCGAGCGCAGGTGATGCCCCCGCACCCCCTGTGCGTCCTGCCCCGGCCACAGCGCGAACATGCACGGGCCCGGGATGTTGACCTTGCGCCCCACCTGCAGCTCGGGAGCGATCTTGCCCGAGCTGCCCCGGGCGGGGTGCTCCTCGCCCTCGCGGTTGGCGGGGTTCTTGAGCATCAAGTAGAACCCCTCCACCGCGATGGGCGAACGACGCACCGCCTCCTCCAGCGCGTTGCAGCGGTGGAATGTGCCGTCCCGCGGCGCGTAGACCACGGGCACCTCCTGCGCCGTCTGGTTGATGACGCACGGTCCGACGAAGGTCTTCACTGCACCCGTGGTCACGTCCTGCATGTAGGCGTAGGTCCCGGGGGCCAGGACCAGGTCCCGCTTCTCTCGTGTGTCGGCCATCTCGTCTTCCTCTTGCTGTCTGCGTTTCTTTGCCATGACTCTGGCCGTTCTGGCCGACAGGTGGGGGGACGATCCCCCGACCCATCCGGGCGGCTCGCTTTCCAGTCCCGTGTTTCTGACATCTTGGTCGTCGAACCGGCTGGCACCGGGGTTGCACTTCCAGATCGCCAGCCGACCGAAAGGACACGATAGCATGTCGTGGTTGCGGATCTCCACCCTCCTGCTGTTGCGCACCGCCGCCTGTGGCGATCCCGACGAGATCGGGGTGCGTGAGGCGCTGCTCTCCCGGCCGCTCCTGCAGGGCGGCTGCGCCCTGTGGCCCACGCCTGCCTCGGTGTCCAGGCCCTCGCCGGTGCTGCTGCTGCTGCTGCTGGCCTGTCGACGAATCTGCGGACACTGAGATCCAGATCGCCCTGGCCACTACCGTCAGCGGAACATCTGTCTCGCCATCCACCATGTTTGATAATTACCATCTGCGGACAAGCGGGCCAACACCGTGTTATGGTCCGCTTCAGGATCAGACCATGCCGTGTCCCATCTGTGGCCAGACCGTCCCTCCGGATTCGACCTTCTGCCCGAACTGCGGCAACCCGATGCCGTCGGCCGACCTCGCGGCCACCCGCCCGTTCCAACCCAGCCTGGACCTCGATCTGCCCGCGGGGACGGACACCGAACGGGTCCCATCGCTGGACATGGAGATCCAGGACTCCG
>Ga0210044_10002654_pt1 | contig 26306 bp, 22 predicted proteins | sample CryGey13umfilter_2_FD_183959 | JGI IMG/M metagenome (GOLD analysis project Ga0210044, IMG submission 183959) | Groundwater microbial communities from aquifer in Utah, USA - Crystal Geyser 4/9/14 3 um filter (SPAdes) (version 2) | ecosystem: Environmental > Aquatic > Deep subsurface >... | reverse complement strand
TCGCCAGAGAAAAATATCTTAAATCGGGTATGGGAAAAAGATATTTAAAAAATCGCCTAAAGCGTTTCCTTTCTCTAACGGGGCTGGCCGCGGATTTTCAATTTCCCGCCGAAAATTCAGGAAGCGTAAAAATTTTGGTATAATTACATCATGGGAGATACTTATTTTATTAAAAAAATTAATTGTGCTCATTGTGGCGCGGAGAATGACTTTGAAAAAGAAGCTGCAGAATCCGGCTTTTTAGGCTTAGCGTATACTTTTGAATTTGGCGCCGATTTTATTTGCAAGAAATGCAATAAAAAGAATCAAGTAAAGATGGATTTTGTCGTCGTAAAACCTCGGTTACGTAAGAAATTAAAACGGAAATTAAAATGAACGGAAAAGAGCTTAAACGTTTACTGCTTAAAGGAAAGACAACAGTTTTATTGATTGGGCGAATGTTCACGGCTGGGCAAACTCGCTAAAGCGTGAAGTTAACGCCGAAAAACTTTTTCATTATCTGAGGAGTTATCCTGAAATCTTAGATATTCGTTTGTATTTTGGCGAAGATAACCACCCGAAATCAAAAGCGTTTCTGAAGCAAGTAGAAAAAATTGGCTACACCGTTATCTTCAAACCCGTGAAATATATTCCGGTTGCGGAGATTGAAAGCCAGAAAATATACCGTCGTAAGTGTGATTTTGATATGGAGGTTTGTATTGACGCACATGCGATTCTCGCCAAAAACTCGGACATCCAAGCTTTTATTTTTTTCACCGGAGATGGTGATTATGAACCGTTGTATAAATTATTGATTACGCTACGGAAACAAGTGATTGTGATATACACAAAGGGACATTTAGGCAGGGAAATTTGGGATATGAAAAAGGGTATATTTAAGGTGGAGCTGAAAAATATTATGGATGTATAAAATAAATGTCCCCCCGATTGCTCGAGGGGCGTGATTATTTTGAGTATAGCAAATCAGTAATCTATGTCAACCCCGTTAGAGGCAGGACGCGGACACAGGTGAAGCACAAGCGGTATTAGGTAACAGAACATGAAAAAGCCATATTCACAAAGCAAAAAATACCACACGCGTCCGCGGCCTCTAACGGGGTCAAGACCCAAGTTGTGGATAACCAAAATATCAAATTTCTATGAGTTTCTATAAATTTCTAAAAGTTTCTATTGTATTTCTGATTATTTTCGCGTGGATTTTTTCCGGCTGGCCCCGTTAGAGAAAGAATTATGTTTTATACATACATATTACAAAGCAAAAAAGATAGACATTGGTATACTGGATTTACTGACGATTTGCGGAAACGCTTTAGGCAACACAACGAGGATAAAGTCTTATCTACAAAAGGACGCGGTCCATTCATTCTAATTTATTACGAGGTCTGTTTAAATAAAAACGATGCAATCGCCAGAGAAAAATATCTTAAATCGGGTATGGGAAAAAGATATTTAAAAAATCGCCTAAAGCGTTTCCTTTCTCTAACGGGGCTGGCCGCGGATTTTCAATTTCCCGCCGAAAATTCAGGAAGCGTGGGCAAATACCACTAATCTCGTGGTAACATCTTGCGATGTAAATGATATTGCTGATACCGGTTGTTATAATGCCATTTCCGCTGACGGAGGAACTAGTTATGCCCTGGGGAAAGGTAACCATATTGGACGCTCCTTTCCAGACCCTAAGCGCCGAAAGTGTAACTTCTGCCACCCTTTATTATGATTCTTGGGGAACCTTGTCAGGCACTTGGAGCATTTATGTTAAGGATGCTCGGGATGGCACTACCATTTGTTCTGTTGTCCCCGCGCCAGAGAATGCTTCTGAAACAAACAATTCCACCGATTGTTCTTCAATAACCACTGCCCAGTTGAGTAATGGTGTATGGCTATATGTAATCAATAATGACGATAAGGGACCTGAAAGTGTCAATTTAGACTATGTGCGTCTTTACGTAGATTATAATCCGTCGGCGGCCACAGTTTCCTGTTCCACTGATATTTCTTCAACCGATTTTGGCACATGGACCGATACTTCCATAAAAACTTCTTCGCCAAACGCTTCAACCACGATGTCCTGTAGCGGCACTTCTTCTGGCTGCACGCTTTATGTCAAAGACGCGGGTAGCGGTTCTAATCCGGGATTATGGAAAAGCGCATCGCCGACTTATTTGATTTCTTCTACTGACGCGACTTTGTCTAGTGGCGCTGACGGTTACGGCATTCAGGCAACAAGCACCGCGGCCGGTTCTGGCGGAACTTTAAGCTTCAATTCCAAATACAACAAAACAGGCAATGATATTGGCGGTTTAACTCTGACTAATACTGTTATGGCTTCGTCAACTGCCGATGTTTCCGGCCGCGAAGCAGTGGTAACGCATAAAGCGGCAATCAGCGAGACCACGCTTTCCGGTGATTATTCGGATACGATTACGTATGAATGTGTGGTAAATCTATAGAAATTCAATGTAGTTATCCCCAGTTGCAATTTGCTTTAGGTAATTTATATTTTATAATAATGGTATGGCAAAAAAGAAGTTGACAAAAAAAACAGTTGATAGGCCGCTCTCCGAGCGCCATTTCGGCGTTATTTTAGAGGATATTGATTCCAAGTTGGATTTGGTAGTGGAAGGTCAGGGGGCTTTGGATGTAAAGATTGATAAAGTTGATGAGAAATTAGAAGATTTTAAAAAAGAAGTAAATTATAAATTTGATATTGTGTTTGAGAAATTTGACGAAGTTGACCAGAAATTTGACGAAGTTGACCAGAAATTTGACAAAGTTGACCAGAAATTTGACGAAGTTGACCAGAGATTTGACGAAGTTGACCAGAGATTTGACGAAGTTGACCAGAGATTTGACGAGGTTACCGACGAGCTCCATGTCATCCGCAATGAATTAAAGGAAAAAGTTGGTCGCGATGAATTTGTTCTTTTGGAGAAAAGAGTTGCGGCTTTAGAAAAAACAAGGTAAACTAATAGAAACTAATTGAAAATATGGCAAAAAAAGATGAAAAATCAAAAATGACTTTGGAAAAATTGGGTCGGCTTACCAAGCAGGGATTTTTAGAGGTTGATAAAAGATTTGGAGAGGTTGATAAAAAAATATCAGCATTAGATACTAAAATAGAAGTAAAATCAGAAAAATTAGATAACCGATTGGCAAAAGTTGAATTTGAATTAAGAGAAGTAAAAGTAGATGTCAAATGGATGAAAGAAAATTTCAGTGAATTATTTACCAAACTTGATAAATTTGTTGCCCTTTATAAAAAGCAAGAACAAGAGATGCTAGTAAGGCAAAACTTATCCCGAAGCAATAGCGGAAATCTTTTTCAAATCCGATGACGGAAAAATTCTTTCTCGAGAAACTAAAGCCGATGAGCAAGGGAATTTCGCTCTTATTTGGCAGGACCAATTAAAATCCGGGGTCTATACTTTTTGGGCTGAAGTCACTGATACCCGAGGCGCTAAAAGCGAAAAATCCGGCATCTATTCGGTTGTCATCAAACAAGAAGCATTTATCAAAATTGGCTCTCTGATAATCACCTATCTTACTGCTATTGTTTCCTTATTGGTAATTCTTTTCGCTCTCTTCTTTTTGGGCTATTATCTTTGGTATCGCTTGACGCTTTTTAGAAGAAAAATTAAAAAAGAGGTTCAGGAGGCGGAACAGACACTCCATAAAGCTTTTGCTTTGTTTAAAAAAGATATTAGAGAGCAAATTAAATTATTAGAGAAAACAAGAACAAAGCGCCAACTTACCGAAGAGGAGGAAAAAATCATAAAACAATTTAGGAAAGATTTAGACGATGCGGAAAAATTTGTCAGAAAAGAAATCGAGGATATTGAGAAGGAAGTGAAATAAAATTCTTAAAGATGATGGGTTCTTTATGCTCGATGTGATTTCGACCATGCCACACAAGAAAATTCTCGCAAGGTGGAATAGGCTTGTTTTTGTCTTTGTTTTTGATATAATAATAATACCCCAAGGGGTATTTTAATTTAGCAAATGCCTAAAAAAATCACTAAAAAAACCGCTGAAAAAGCGGAAGAAAATAGCAAGAAGGCCGTTGAATCAAACGGCGATGAATTAAAGGCGAGCGTTTCTTATAGCGCCAAAGACATTTATGTTTTGGAGGGTTTGGAGCCGGTGCGGAAAAGGCCGGGAATGTATATCGGTTCAACCGGCGTAGACGGTTTGCATCATTTGATTTGGGAAGTTGTTGATAATAGTTTGGACGAAGCCATGGCGGGTTTTGCCAAAAATATTAGGGTTGAGCTTTTGCCGGAAAACAAAGTTGTCGTGACCGATGACGGCAGGGGAATTCCGGTAGATATCCATCCGCAGACGAAAAAATCAGCTCTTGAGACCGCGCTTTGCACTTTGCATGCCGGCGGAAAATTTGGCGGAGAATCTTATAAAGTTTCCGGCGGTTTGCATGGAGTCGGCGTTTCGGTTGTGAACGCGCTTTCAACTTGGATGAAAGCCGAAGTGAATAAAGACGGCGGAGAATATATTCAGGAATATAAAACGGGAATTCCTCAGTATAAAGTTAAAAAAATCGGCGTTTCAAAAACCACCGGAACAAAAATAATTTTTCAACCCGACAAATCTGTTTTTGGTGATGTTGAATTTAACAAAAAAACAATAGTTGACCATCTTCGCCAACAGGCGTTTTTGACCAAGGGTGTCAAAATAGAAATTATTGATTGGCGCGAAGAAGTTCCTTACTATTATTCTTTCTGTTTTGAAGGCGGGCTTTTGGCTTTTATAAATTATTTGAATCGTTTTAACCAGCGGGTTCAAGATGAGCCTTTTTATGTTCATAAAACTTCCGAACATATAGATGTTGAAGCGACTTTCCTTTATAGTCAGGATATTGAAACTCAGGAATTAAGTTTTGCGAATAATATTTACACTCCAGACGGTGGAATGCATTTAACGGGTTTTCGCTCGGCGCTAACCAGGAGTTTAAACGATTATGCCAGGAGCGGAAATTATTTAAAAAGTTCGGATGATAATTTGATAGGAGACGATATTCGCGAGGGTTTATCGGCTATTGTTTCAGTTAAACTTCGTGAACCGCAATTTGAGGGTCAGACAAAAGCGCGTTTGGGCAATCCGCCGGCAAGAACGGCGGTTGAAACGATTGTCGCGGAAGCTCTGAGAGAATTTTTGGAAAAAAATTCTTCCGAAGCGCGGGCAGTTATTGAAAGGTGCTTATTAACGGCTAAAGCCAGAAAAGCGGCGAAAGCGGCGAAAGAAACGGTTTTACGAAAAGGTATTTTAGATGGGATGACTTTGCCCGGTAAGCTTGCCGATTGTTCGAGCAAAGATGCCGAAGAATCTGAATTATTCATCGTGGAAGGAGATTCCGCGGGCGGTTCGGCGAAATCGGCGCGCGACAGAAGGTTCCAAGCTATTCTCCCATTGCGCGGAAAGATTTTAAATGTTGAAAAATCAAGGATAGACAAGATGCTTTTAAATAAAGAAATTCGTTCTTTGGTCATGGCGATAGGCACGGCCATCGGCGATGAATTTGACTTAAGCAAACTAAGGTATTATAAAATAATAATCGCTACGGATGCCGACGTGGACGGAGCGCACATTCGCACTCTGCTTCTGACGCTTTTCTACCGCTATTTTAATGAAATGGTTGCAAACGGGCATTTGTACATAGCGCAACCGCCATTATATCGGTTGCAATCTGGTAAAGAAATAAAATACGCTTATAATGACGCGGAAAAAGAAAGAATTTTAAAAGAGATGACGGACGCTAAATTTGCCAGGAAGAAGTTGAAAGAAAAAGATAAAGAAGAAACGGAAGAAGTGAAGGAAGTGGAAACGGCAATAGAAGGAGACGCGGTTTCAGAAAAACGCTCTGGAATCGTAATTCAACGCTATAAAGGTTTGGGAGAAATGAATCCGGAACAGCTTTGGGAAACTACGATGGATACTGAAAGAAGGGTTTTAAAACAAGTTATGGTTGAAGACGCTCAGGAAGCGGAAAGATTATTTGATATTTTAATGGGCGAGGTGGTTGAGCCGAGAAAACATTTTATTCAAAGCCATGCGACAATGGTTAAGAACTTAGATATTTAATAAATAATAAATAATAAATAATAAATAATAAATACTAAATACTAAATACTAAATACTAAATACTAAATACTAAATACTAAATACTAAATACAATATACAATGAATACATTCAGTAAAATAAAAGATTATATGGCCGAATCGTATAGGGAACTTTTAAGAGTTAATTGGCCGACAAGGCAAGAGACGATTCGTTTGACTTTAATTGTTGTCGGTTTTTCCATTGGTGCGGCGTTGTTTTTGGGCGCTTTGGATTTGATTTTTACGCTGATATTGGATAGAGTGGTTTAACCTCCACACCTAATCAATTTAATTTAAAAAGAAGACTTTTAGAACATAACGATGGCAAAAGTCATTCGACAAAAAATAGAATACCATTTGAACTTATCTATTTTGAGGCGTATAAAGAAGAGGACGAAGCTAGACATAGAGAACAGAATTTGAAATTAAGGTCGAATGTCTTTAATCAATTAAAACGGAGAATTTCTAAAAGTCTCAAAATTGATTAGGTGTGGGGGTAAATTATGGAAAACGATAAACAAACAGAAAATAATTCGGGAAACGTCAACAAACTTAAATCTCGCGTTTCGCCGGGCGATTTTAAGAAAAAAGGCGAAAGGCATTGGTATGCCGTTCATACTTATTCCGGATATGAAGACGCGGTAGCGCGTTATTTGAAACAGAGAGTTGAATCGCTGGCGATGAATGACAAAATTTTTAATGTTTTGGTTCCGAAAGAAAAAAAGATAAAAATAAAAAACGGCAAACGTAAAACGATTGAAGAAAAAATTTATCCCGGCTATGTTTTGGTGGATATGTTGATGAGCGAGGATTCCTGGTATGTGGTGCGCAATACGCCTCGGGTAACCGGGTTTGTAGGCGCGGATTCAACCGAACCGACCCCGCTTTCAAAAGACGAGATAGAATCATTGATGGGAAGAATGAAGGGCGAGGATGAAACTAAATTTAAGCTTGAATTTAGCGTTGGGGATATTGTAAAAATAATAGACGGCCCGTTCAAAGATTATGAAGGAAAAATATCGGCGGTTGACGAAGAAAAGGGAAGATTAAAGGTTTTGCTGGCGATTTTTGGCAGAGAAACGGCGGTAGAACTCGATTCATTACAAGCGCAAAAGATGTAATGTTAAATAAAAAATTAAAAATAATAAATAAAAAATTTAGCATTTTCGTCACAGTAAAATTTTAACATTTTTAATATTTATTATTTATTATATTTTATTTTCAATATAAATAATTATGGCTAAACCAATAAAAAAAATATTAATAATTCAAATTCCGGCCGGCGCCGCGACTCCGGCTCCACCCATTGGAACGGCTTTGGGCCCTCAAGGCATAAACATTGGCCAGTTTTGCCAACAATTTAATGAGGCTACGAAAGAAATGACGGGTGCCATTATCCCGGCAGAAATTACGATTTACGAAGATAGAAGTTTTGATTTTAAGCTTAAAACTCCGCCGGCTTCGGATTTGCTCCGTAAAGCCGCTGGTGTTGAAAAAGGCGCGGCAGACTCGCTTAAGAAAAAAGTCGGTTCGGTAACAAAAGCTCAAATCCATGAAATCGCCGAAAAGAAAATGGCTGATTTGAACGCTAATGACATTGAAGCCGCGATGAAAATTATTGAAGGAACTGCTATGAGTATGGGCATCGAAGTGAAGGAATAAAAGTAAGGATTTTATCCTTGCTTTTTTGTTCAGGACGTGATAAAAGGAAAACAGCAATTTGTCAATTGAAAAGGTAAGAAAAAAACTTAAAACCTTATTTTTTACATAACAAGGAGGAAAGAATATGAAGACGATAAATATTATAGCAAGAGACATTCCAGACGCTTGGTTCCAGTGTATATTCAATATACTGGATAACGGATTTAAGTACATCATTGACCAGGGCAGTTATGCGAGCGATCAGCGGTTGGAATTTGACGATGTTCGGGTGAAAATCACATATCCCGAAGTGAAGCCGTTTGAACCGGATATTCCGCCGGCGTATGGAATGCCCAATCCTGTTGCCCCGGGTTACATCGAAACCTATTTTCAGGAGAAAATCCTCGTTGGTATTAAAGACGCGAATGAGGATTATGTTTATGGAGAAAGATTATCGGGGGTATTGATAAATCGGCACGATGGGATAATGGATGACCCGGTGATTGTCGGTCCGGACCAGATTGGTGCGGTAGTTGAGAAGTATAAAAAGTATGGCTTTAATACAAACCAGACAACAATGGAGGTGGGACGGCCGGAAGATTGTTTACTCAATGACCCGCCTTGCCTGAGATTAATTGACTGCCGCGTCCGTTACGGCAACTTCATTTCTTTGTCTACTTTCGTTCATGGGATTTGTGGGGAGGATTTCCCGCGAATCTTGGGGCATTGCAGATGCTAAAAGAGCATATGGCGAAAGAAATCGGGGTGGAGCCGGGCGAAACCATCGCGTACAGCAAGGGACTGCATCTTTACAAATATGTGTGGGAACTTGCCCAGCTTCGGTGCGGTAAAATGGATTCGGGTAAAACATGATTTACCATAAGGGATGGCGCAAGCTGCCCCTTTTTGCTAATATAAAACTGTTATGTTTATTGTTTTTGAGGGTCTTGACGGTTCGGGGCAAAGCACCCAAGCGCAATTATTGAAAGATTATTTGGAAAAAGAAAAAAATATTCCGGTAGTTTTAACAAAAGAGCCGACCAAAGAATCGCCAATAGGAAGCTTGATACGCCAAGTATTAAAGAAAGAAATTTTAATTAGTTCTGCCGCCTTCCAATTACTTTTTTGCGCCGACAGGAGTGAGCATCTGGAAAAGATAATTAAGCCGGCGATTGAAAACGGGCAATGGGTAATTTCAGACAGATATTTTTATTCAACAATGGCTTTTGGCTCGTTGGATTCAGATGTTGACTGGCTTATCAAAATTAACGAAAATTTTTTGAAACCCGATATAACTTTTCTTTTAAAAGTTTCTCCGGAGATTTGCATTGAAAGAATTGATGAAAATCGGGGCAAGCGAGAGTTTTTTGAAGAAAGCGAGAAATTAAGAAAGGTTTGGCAAACATACGAAATTTTAAGCAAGCGGTTTCCGGATATCAAAATTATTAATGGAGAGAAAAATGTTATGGAGGTTGCTGATGATATTAAAGAAAATTTGTTAGAATTAAATTAATCACTATGTACGAACCTACAATCGGCTTGGAAATTCATACGGAACTTAAGACCAAAACAAAAATGTTTTGCGGGTGTTTAAACGACCCTGAAGAAAAACACCCGAATGTTAATATTTGCCCTGTTTGCGCGGGGCATCCGGGCACGCTTCCTACTATAAATAAAAAGGCGGTTGAGACAGTTTTGAAATTGGGTATGGCCTTAAATGGCAAGCTTCCCGAAACGTCTAAGTTTGACCGTAAGAATTACTTTTACCCTGATTTGCCAAAAGGCTACCAGATATCGCAGTTTGATAAACCGCTTGTTATGGGCGGAGAATTAAACGGCGTACGCATTACCAGAATTCACTTGGAAGAAGATACTGCGCGATTACTTCATGAAACAGGAAACATGAAGCATGAAACACAAAAAAATGTTTCAAGTTTCAAGTTTCAAGTTTCAAGTTTAGTGGATTTTAACCGCGCAGGCGTGCCATTAATGGAGCTTGTTACCGAGCCTGACATTAAAAGCGGAGAAGAAGCGGTTAAATTCGCTAAAGAACTTCAACTTATTTTGCGGCACTTGGAAATTTCAAATGCGGATATGGAAAAGGGGCAAATGAGAGTTGAAGTTAATATTTCTGTCGGCAAGAACGGCGAAAGGGGAACAAAAGTTGAAATCAAAAACCTTAATTCTTTTAAGGTGGTGGGCGACGCGGTTAAATATGAAATTGAAAGGCAGTCGGAACTTTTGGAAAAAGGCGAAAAGATATTTCAGGAAACGCGGGGCTGGGACGACGTTAAAAAACGCACGGTTTCTCAACGCTTGAAAGAAGAATCGCATGATTACAGGTATTTCCCGGAGCCGGATTTGCCGCCGATGGATTTGAAGGAATTTGATTTGGAATCTTTAAAAATTGAAATTCCTGAATTGCCGGCTGAGAAAAGAAAAAGATTTATAAAAGAATACGGGCTTTCGGAAGGTCAAGTGGAAGCTTTAATTGAGGACCGCGGAATGGCAAAGTTTTTTGAAGAATCGGTTTCGGAATCCGAGGCCGAAGAAGGAGAAAAAAATATTAAATTATTTTTTAATTATTTGACGAGTGATTTAAGAGGTTTGATGGTTGAACAAAAAATAGCGTTTGACGAATTAAAAATCACGCCTGAAAATTTCGCTGATTTGATTGTTTTAATTGCGAAAGGCGATTTATCAAGCCGCATGGCAAAAGATATTCTAAAAGAAATGTCTTTAACGGGTTTGGACCCGAATAAAATCATTGAAAAAGGGGGATTAAAACAGATTTCGGGCGATGATGAATTAAGACCAACGCTTGAAAAAATTGTCAAAGAAAATCCCGAAGCGATTTTGAATTACAAAAATGGCAAAGAAACGGCCTTGCAATTCTTAATCGGCCAGGCGATGGCTAAACTTAAAGGAAGGGGGAATCCGGACGCGCTTAAAAAGATTTTAGAAAAATTAATAAGTTAGCGAAAAAGTGTCCAATCAAACGATCGTCTAATCGGACATTTTTGTTTGCTGTTTGCTGCGGATGTTTTTTACCTGTTAAAATATTATTCATTAATAAATTCATCGATTAACTTTTTTGCTTGCCTGTAGTTTTCAACCCAATTGATATCTTTGTTTTTCCTAAACCATGTCATTTGGCGCTTGGCGTAATGTTCTATGTCTTTTTGGAGAAGCGAAACCATTTCATTGTATATTTCTCGAATTACTCTCGAATTTTTATTATTTCTCGAATTACTAGCGATGGTTATTAGGTATCTGGCTAGCCAGCGGTATTCCAAACCGAAACTTTCCAATTTTTTCCATGAAACGCCGGAATTATGGAGATTTTTTACTTCTTTAAGCATGCCTTGTTTGAGGCGTTTTTTAAGCCGTTTGGCGATCAGTTTTTTTAATTCTTCCTGCGGTTTTTTAATGCCGATAAACAAAACATCATAATTTTGTCTACTTTCCTCAAGGAAAGTAGACAAAGTCGGGACGGGTTTTTTTGTGATTAAAATAATTTCGAGCGCTCTTATTAAACGGCGCTTGTTGAATTTGTCTATATTTTTTGCCCTAACCGGGTCGAGTTTTTTAAGTTGTTTAAAAAGTGTATCGGCCGATTTTTTTCCAAGTTCTTTTCTCAATTTTGGCTGGGGTGGGACTTCGGGTAGTTTGTAGCCGTAGACAAGGGCGTCTATGTAAAAACCGGTACCTCCGCAAATTATTGGAATTTTACCCCGTTTTAAAATTTTTTTAATCGCTTTTCCGGCAAGTTTTTGATATTGGGAAACAGAAAAAGTTTTTTTCGGGCTGGCGACATCTAAAAGATAATGCGGAACGCCTTTATAAAAATAGAATTTAGAATTTAGAATATAGGATTTAGGGGTTTTTTTATCACGAGGAACTTTCCCGCTACCTATATCTAGTCCTCTATAAATCTGCCGCGAGTCAGCGGATATTACCTCTCCGTTGAATTTTTTGGCCAGCCGGACGGCTAATTCAGATTTTCCCGAAGCTGTCGGGCCGAGAATAATGATTATTTCGGGCTTTGACAAATTGTTAATCATTTCCTCCCTAAATCGTTTTCTCGGAGATTTCTTTTTTAAGCTTTTCAATAATTTCGCTCAATTTTAGCGCGCCTAAATCACCCTTGATTCTTTGGCGGACGGAAACGGAATTTGCGGCGATTTCCTTGTCGCCGACAACCAAAATATAAGGGATTTTTTTGAGCTCGGCTTCGCGGATTCTTTTGCCTAAAGTTTCATTTGAATCCGGAATCTCAATTCTGATGTTTTCGTGTTTCATTTCGCCGAGAATTTTTTCGGCGTAAGAATTTTGTTTTTCGCTAATTGGCAAAATTACGGCTTGAACAAGGGAAAGCCACAATGGCAGATTGCCGCAGGTTTTTTCAATAAGAAATGCCGTAAATCTGTCAAAAGAGCCCATTATGGCGCGGTGGACGACTATCACGGGTTTTTCTTTATTATTTTTGTCTGTGTAGTAAAGATTGAATCTTGAAGCGGAATAATAATCAACCTGAACGGTTGAAAGCGTATCTTCTTTTCCGTAAATATTTTTGGTTTGGATGTCTATTTTTGGACCGTAAAAAGTGGCTTCGCCGATGGCCTCGGCAAATTTATGGCCGGAATTTTTAAGAGCTTTTCTGAGAATGGCAGAGCCTTGCTCCCACATTTCTTTATTTTTAATGTCGCCGTATTTTTCTTTGTTTTTAAAATCAGGCAAAGATAAGCGGAACCAATAATCTTTTATTCCGAAAACATCGTAAACTTCCCGAGTTAATTTAATTACATTGACGATTTCTTTTTCAAGATTGGCTTCATCGGTGTAGATGTGCGAATCGTTTTGAGTGAAGCCGCGGACGCGAATAAGCCCGGAAAGCGCGCCCGAACGTTCAAATCGGTGTACGTGGCCGAATTCGGCGAGCCGTAAGGGGAGTTCGCGATAACTGCGCTTGCTCCTTTTGTAAATTGAATGATGATGCGGACAATTCATCGGCTTCAGATAATATCTTTCGTTTTCAATTTCAATCGGGGCATACATATCGTCTTTATAGTGCGTCAAATGGCCGGATTTTTTGTATAAATCCTCTTTTGCTAAAATGGGAGTGAGCACGTGTTTATAGCCGTTTTTTTCTTCAAGTTCAGCCATAAAATTTTCAAGTTTTCTGCGGACAAAATATCCATTTGGAAGCCAGAGCGGAAGTCCTTTGCCGATTTCTTCATCAACCATAAACAAATCAAGTTTTTCACCTAAAACGCGGTGGTCGCATTTTTCGGCAATTTCAAGCATTTTAAGATAATCTTCAAGCTCTTTTTTCGTTTCAAAAGCCACACCGTAAACGCGGGTGAGCATTGGATTTTTTTCGTTACCTCGCCAATAGGCGCCGGCGAGCTTTGTGAGTTTAAAAGCATCGGGATTGATTTCGGATGAGGAAATCACGTGCGGTCCCGCGCACAAATCGGTAAAATCGCCGCTTTGATAAACGGATATTTTTTCTTTGTTTTTGTTCAGTTCTTTGATAAGTTCCAGTTTGTACTGTTGGCCTGAGAATATTTTTTTTGTTTCGACGAAAGAAACAAACTTCTTTTCGAATTTTAGATTTTGCTTGATTAATTCGCGGATTTTTTTTTCCAATTCCGGCAAATCGGTTTCGCTGATTTTTATGCCGCCGAAATCGTAATAAAATCCGTTTTCAATGGTAGGTCCAATGCCTAATTCGGTTTTGAGAAATTTTTCTAAAACCGCCATTGCTAATAAATGAGACAATGAATGCCTAATATTTTCTACGTTATTTACTTGGTCCTTTTTCATAAAATTTATAGCTCTATCGCTTGCTGACAGATAAATTTCGGTTCGCCGTTGCGCCATGAAACTTTACCATTCGCGATGATGATATTATTGTCGCGCCAGATAGCGGGATTTTTCGCCAAGGTGTCCGAAAAAACTATCATTTCAACCGAACCGCTCAAATCTTCAACTGTAACGAATAATATTTGTTGGCCGAGTTTACTGACAATTCGATGGATGTTTAGAATTACTCCGGCGATTTGGGTGGTGCCACCGTTTGACCCTTCTTTTTCCGCCAATATTTTTTTAATCGGCGTCGGGTTGAATTTTTTAAGTTTTTCAAAATAGGCGTTTAGCGGGTGGCCCGAAACGTAAAGCCCGAGCAATTCTCTTTCCCAAGCGAGTTTGTCTTTCGGCAACGCGGTTTGCCCTTGTTTATTTTTTTCAAAAAGCGCCGAACTATGATAGTTATTTCCAAAAAGTCCGGTTTGCGAAGAATTTTGGGACTTTTTAATATTTTGGCAGAAAGCAAGAATATTATCAAGATTCGCCAACAAAACGCCTCTGTCCATTCCGAAAGAATCAAATACTCCTACCTTTATCATACTCTCCAGCGATTTTTTGTTTAAATCTTTGTGCCTGACGCGAGTTAGAAAATCGGTCATATTTTGGTATGGGCCGCCGCGCTGGCGTTCTTCAATGATGGCTTCCACAATGGCGGCGCCCACATTTTTAATCGCCAAAAGCCCGAAGCGGATACTTTTTTCTTCGGGAGCGAAATTGGCGAAACTGCTGTTGGCGTCGGGCGGAAGAATTTTTATTTCTTTTTTCTGCGCCTCGGACATTAAGAAAGAAATTCTGTCGGTGTCGCCCGAGTCGGAGTTTAAAAGAGCGGTCATAAATTCAATCGGCCAATAAGCTTTAAGGTAGGCGGTGCGATAGGCAATTAAAGCGTAACAGGCGGCGTGCGATTTGTTGAAGCCGTAGCGCGCGAAGGGCGGGAAAAGATTCCAGATTTCTTCGGCGATTTTTTTGTCTATACCATTGTTAATTCCGCCTTCTATGAATTTTTCTTTTTGGGAGTCCAATAAAGATTTTATTTTTTTGCCGATGGCTTTGCGCAAAGTGTCGGCTTCGGCGAGCGTGAATCCGCCGAGCTCCTGCGCTATTTTCATCATTTGCTCTTGGTAGATTCCGATGCCGTAGGTGCTTTCTAATATCGGTTCAAGTTTTGGGTGGAGATATGTTACTTTTTCTTTACCGTGTTTGCGGTTAACAAAAGAGGGAATAAGCTCTATCGGACCCGGGCGGTAAAGCGCCACCATGGCGATAATGTCTTCAAATTCGTTGGGTTTGAGGTCTTTAAGGTGGCGCCGCATACCGCTACTGTTATGAACTACAAAGCCGTTAGCGACGAAATTATTGCCGGGAGTTTTCATTACTATATCGTAAGTTTCCTCTTTACCGCTATATTTTATCTCTTTCACTTTTATAAATTGGAAACTGTTTTCTACGGGGATTCTTGGACATTCCCATTTGACCAAATTTCTGTATTTCATGGCGAGTTCGGCGAATTTTGTGGTATTTATCAAAACAAAGTTGTATTGGGGATATTGTTTCTCAAACAAATCCACTTTTTCTTTGTCTATGTCGTGAAACCACCCTTTGATTTCATAAAAAGCGTTGTATTTTTTTACGTAAAAGTCGGGAGTGTAATTTAGGGCTTCGCCGTTGGGTTTAGTCAGCGCAAAAGTTTTCGGCTCGTATTCATATTCTAAATTATAGAGATTTAAAATGCGGGCAAAATCCGCTTCCCAGTTGGAACGAACATAATGCCCCAAATCTTCCCGAAACCCGCCCTTTCGATGGGGCGACCGTTTTCCAAACATCGGATTGCCCGTTCCTTTGAATTTGTCCGAGAGCGCTTTTTTAAATTCATCCGCTTTTTCTTTGCCTAAACGGTATTCCAAAGATTTTCCCGTAAGCGCTTTTGATATTTTTAGGCCGGTATTTCTTAGTGTTTCATTATTTTCCGCCGCAAGGCCATAGTTCCACGGCTTACCTCCGTTTTGGTAAAATTTTATTCTTGCCTCTCTAATTTTTTCTTTTGATTCTTTTTTGGCTGGATTTTTATAGAAAGTGGCCGAACATTTATAACAGAAGTTGCTTTTGCCCTCTTTCTGTCCGCTTATTTGTTTTCCGCAAACATTACAGACGTTATAAACTAAATGTTTTGCTTTAGTTTTTAGCAAGACTTTTTCTTCTGGCTTTATATCCTTTAATTTTTTCCATCCATTTTCCGTTAAAAAATAATGATTCTTAGTGGCTTTGATATACCAGCCATTTTCGCCGACGAGAACATAAACGTTTTTCTTACTGCGTTTCAGAACGTCAACGATTTTATTTTTATGCGTCTTCCCTTCATCTAAATAAATAGAAGTTAAAACTTTTTTATTTTTCGCCTCGTACAATTTTTTAATGGTGGTATTGGAAATAATTGTTTCGCCCGATAAACACTCAAGTTGAAAAACTCCGGTGGTGTCGCCTTCCTGGAGAAGCTTAAAAACTTTTTTGTCGTCGAGCGGCAAATTGGAGATATTCACGTCGTCTCCGCTGATTTCTTTTATGAGCCTGATACCTTCTTCTATAATGGTGAGATTTTTTAATCCGAGCAAGTCCATTTTCAATAATCCTAAATCTTCAATGCTATGCATTTCAAATTGAGTGATGATGATGTTTGAGTCTTGAGGCGCTCTTTGAAGTGGAACAAAATTAGTCAGCGCGTCTTTACTGATGACTATTCCGCAAGCGTGGACGGAAGCGTGGCGGGCAACGCCTTCAAGATGCCTTGCCGCGTCTATGATTTTTTTGGCATCGGGATTCGTTTCGTAAATTTTTTTGAATTCCGCGACTTTTTGGAGCGATTTATCGAGCCAGCCGGATTTCATCCCTTGAGTGGGATTAAATGGAATCATTTTTGATAATTGGTCGCAAAGAGAATAGGGCATTCCAAGCGCGCGGCCGGCGTCGCGAATGGCGGCGCGGGCAGCCATTGTTCCGAAAGTGATTATTTGGGCGACTTTATCTTCGCCGTATTTTTCACGGATGTAACCGAAAACTTCGTCGCGCCGGGCATCGGTAAAATCCAGGTCAATATCCGGCATTGAAATTCTGTCTGGGTTCAAAAACCTTTCAAAAAGCAAGTCGTATTTTAGCGGGTCCAAGTCGGTGATTCCTAAAACATACGAAACCAAGCTGCCGGCGGCCGAGCCTCTGCCCGGGCCGACGACTATGCCTCTTTCTTTCGCCCAATTAACGAAATCTTGCACAATGAGAAAGTAATCGGCGAATCCGGTTTTTTCAATGACGCCAAGCTCGTAATCCAATCGTTCGGTAATTTTTGCGTCGGCGACTTCAAAGCGGCTTGGGAGTCTTTCATTCGCCAATTTTTTAAGGTATTCAATGGATGAAATTTCGCCTTCGGGCAACTGAAAAGTTGGAAGAAGAATTTTATTTAATGTGATGTTGACATCGCATCTTTCGGCGATTTTGACGGTGTTTTCAATCGCTTCGGGAGTGTCTTTAAAAATTTCCATCATATCTTCCTGCGAGCGCATTGAAAAATCATCGGCTTTCAATGTGAGCCTGTCATCATCGGAAGTTTTGTTGCCGGTCTGCACCGCCAAAAGAATGTCATGATATTCGGCGTCTTCAGGCTTTATATAGTGGATGTCTTGGGTCGCCACAAGCGGAGCGCCGGTAATTTCTGAAAGTTTTTTTAATCCGATGTTTGCTTTTTCGGCATCGGCAAAATTCGGATGGTAGCCGATTTCAAGAAAAAAATTTTCCTTGCCGAAAATTTCTTGGTATTCGCGTACCGCTTTTTCGGCTTCTTCAAGATTTCGGTTTAAAATGAGTTGCGGAATTTCTCCGGCAACGCATGCCGAAAGCGCGATAAGTCCTTCACTATGCTGTTTTAAGATTTCTTTATCCACGCGGGGTTTATAATAAAATCCTTCAAGATAGGATTTGGTGACAAGCTGGATTAAATTTTTCCAGCCGGTATTATTTTCACAAAGTAAAATCAAATGGGAGTATTGGTCGTCTATTTTATTTTCTTTTTCAAATCGTGAGCGGGGAGCGACATATGTTTCAACTCCCAAAATCGGTTTCACTTCGGCTTTGACGGCTTTTTTGTAAAATTCAATCGCGCCATAAAGATTACCATGGTCGGTGAGGGCAATGGCTTTCATCCCCAATTCTTTGGCGCGGTCTATAATGTCGTCTATTTTTGCCAAACCGTCTAATAGGGAATAGTGAGAATGTGTATGTAGGTGTATAAATTTCATAGTTTTTTAGATGGGTGCTTGCCCCGTACTAAAACGAAGTTTTTAGTGCGGGGTGTAAGTGGACAAATTTCATATTCACCATTATAGTTTATGAATTTTGTTCGCGCAAATTTTAGTTGACAGAACGCAAAATCTGCGGCATTCATAATTGATTTCTCGGGCGCCCTGTTTTTATAAGACATCCGAAAAGTACATCCGAAAGCATCCGAAATTATCCGAAAACTACAACAACTTTCGGATTTATTCGGATAAAGTTTTGGATTATATTTTTCGGATTTATAATTTGACACTTTTTATTCTTTTATCTATCATATAGACATCCGAAGTATCCGAAAAGTACATCCGAAAGCATCCGAAATTATCCGAAAACTACAACAACTTTCGGATTTATTCGGATAAAGTTTTGGATTATATTTTTCGGATTTTATAATTTATGTTAGACCTTAAAGCTTTGAATAGGGCGATTGAGACGATTGCCCAAGAAAAGGGAATAGACGCCGGAGCGATTTTCGGCGCCATTGAAGCGGCTCTTGCCGCGGCTTATAGAAAAGAATACCGCAAAAAAGGCGAGCTTATTAAATGTAAATTAAATCCTAAAACCGGCGACATGAAATTTTCGCAGGTTAAACTTGTAGCTGATGAAAATTCTGTCCGCGTAAAAGAAGAACTTGAACAAGGCGAAGTTGAAAAAGAAAGAGTTGAATCGGAGGAAGAACTTTTGCCGGTTTATAACCCCGACCGCCACATTTGGCTGAAAGAAGCGAAAGAAATAAAAAAGGGCGTTGAAGTCGGTGAAGAACTTGAATTTCCGCTTGAAGACCAATCGGATTTCGGCAGAATCGCTTCGCAGGCCGCAAAGCAAGTTATTTTGCAAAAAATCAGGGAAATTGAAAGAGACTCGGTGAAAAAAGAATACATCGGAAAAGAAGGTGAAATAGTCAGCGGAACAGTCCAAAGGGTTGAACGCGGAAATATTTACGTTGATTTGGGCAGAGCGAGCGGAATTATGTTCTACACGGAATCCATTCCAGGCGAGCACTACAGAATTGGCGAAAGGTTAAAATTTTATCTTTTGGCGGTTCAAGATGAAACAAGAGTGCCTGGTTTGATTCTTTCACGCAGCCATCCGAAATTTGTTTCAAAGCTTTTTGAAATGGAAGTTCCGGAAATTCATAATGAGCTGGTTGAAATCAAGGCGGTGGCCCGCGAGGCGGGCAGCCGCACGAAAATCGCCGCCGATTCAAAAGTCGAAGGAGTTGACCCTATCGGTTCTTTGGTTGGTCAGCGCGGCACGCGCGTTATGGCGGTTACAAATGAATTGGGAAACGAAAAAATAGACATAATCGGATGGTCGGAAGCGCCCGATAAATTTATCGCAGCCGCTTTGTCTCCGGCGAAAGTGGTTTCGGTTGAAGTTTTGCCCAGACGTGAAGCGCGGGTAATGGTTCCTGAAGACCAATTGAGTCTGGCAATAGGCAAAGGCGGCCAGAACGTTCGGCTGGCGGCCAAGCTTACCGGCTGGAAAATAGATGTCCGTTCCGATTCACGGCCGGATGTAGTTCAGTTTGATCCGGGGAAAATCAATATTGAAAACGCGGCTGTCGAAGAAACTAAAAAAGAAAAAGACGAACACGAAAGGGTCGATTAATTAAATTAAAAGTTTAATTTAAAAATTATAATGATAGATAAAATATCGTCAGGAAAAAATCCTCCCAAAGAAATAAACGTTTTCGTTGAAATCCCGCAGAATTCTTCAGTTAAATACGAATTAGACAAAGACTCGGGCGCGATTTTCGTTGACAGATTTTTATACACGGCGATGAGTTATCCTTTTAATTACGGTTTTATCCCCCAGACCCATGCCGAAGACAATGACCCGGTTGACGTTTTAGTAATTTCGTCGTTGCCGGTTTTTTCCGGAGCGGTTATCGCGGCCCGGCCAATCGGCATTCTTGAAATGGAAGACGAGGCTGGTTTGGACAATAAAATCATCGCGGTTCCCACCGAAAAAATCGACCCGCAATTTTCTGAAATCAAGGACGTAAAGGATTTGAACGAAGACACCAAGAAAAAAATCAAACATTTTTTCGAAACTTATAAACAATTGGAGCCGAACAAATGGGTGAAAGTCAGGAATTTTTTAGACAGAGAAGCGGCGGAAAAAGAAATTACCAAATCGCTTCATTAAGTTGGCTTTTTTACAGCGTTGTTAAATTCCTGAAATTAATTTATAATTAAAGCGACCCAAAAATTCGTAATTTGGGGTCGCATCTTTCTATGGAACACGACCAATATTTAATTCCGACAGTCATAGAAAAAACAAGTTCCGGCGAGCGCGCCTACGATATTTATTCGCGGCTTCTTAAAGAGCGGATAGTTTTGATAGGCGGAGCAATCAGCGATGGTATGGCGAATGCCATTATCGCCCAACTTCTTTTTTTGGAACATGAAGACTCAAAAAAAGATATCAAAGTTTATATCAATAGTCCGGGCGGTTCGGTGACTGCCGGTCTCGCAGTTTACGACACGATGCAATCAATCAAGCCCGACGTTTCAACCATTTGCATAGGCATTGCCGCTTCAATGGGCGCGGTGCTTCTGGCCGCCGGCAAAAAAGGAAAAAGATTCACGTTGCCTAATTCCGAAATGCTCATCCATCAAGTGATGGGCGGAGGCGAAGGAATGGCGCCGGCAATTGAAATTGAAATTACGGCCAGACATATCATTAAAATAAAAGACAGGCTCAACGTAATTCTCGCTAAACATACCGGTCAGCCTCTCTCCAAGATAGAAAAAGACACCGACCGCGATTTTTGGCTCACGGCGGCGGAAGCCAAAGAATACGGCTTAGTAGACGAAATAATAAAGGCGAAAAAATAATCGCTTATGAAAATCGCTTTTTTTGAAATAGAACAATGGGAAGCGGAGTATATTAAAAATTTGCTGCCCGATTTTGATTTATTTTTTTCCCAAGAGAAACTGAACAAAGATAATTTGCCCGAAAAAAGAGATTTTGAAATTATCTCTGTTTTTGTGGGTTCAAGCGTAAACGGGGAAGTGATAAACGCTTTTCCCAATCTTAAATTAATTACAACGCGCTCAACGGGCTTTGACCATATTGATTTGAAATTCGCGAAAGAAAAAAACATTTCGACGGCTTACGTGCCGGGATACGGCGACAATACCGTTGCCGAATTCGCTTTCGGCTTGATTTTAACTTTGAGCCGGAAAATTTATGAAGCCGCCGACCGCCTGAAAGAAACTTGCGATTTTTCACTTGTTGGTTTGCGCGGTTTTGATTTGGCGGGCAAGACAATCGGCATCGTGGGAACGGGCAGAATCGGGCGGCATATGGTTAAAATCGCCAAAGGATTTAAAATGAATATCGTGGCTTCCGATGTTAAGCCCGATGAAAATTTTGCAAAAGAAGCAAGATTCAAATACGTTTCTTTTGATGAATTATTGGCGGTTTCGGATATTATTTCTCTGCATGTGCCAAATATTGAATCAACGAATCATTTGATAAATTCCCAAAATATAAATAAAATAAAAAAAGGCGCGATTTTGATAAACACTTCGCGCGGAGCCGTAGTTGAAACGTCAGCGCTGATTAAAGGTTTAAATGAAGGGATTTTAGGCGGAGCCGGACTTGATGTTTTAGAAGAAGAAGGCGCGATTTCCGACGAAAAAGAGCTTATTTTATACGGTCGTCCCGAAGAGCATAATTTGAAAACAATCATTCAAGACCATGTTTTGATAGATATGCCGAACGTTATCGTTACCCCGCATAATGCTTTTAATACGGGCGAAGCTTTGCGGAGAATTTTAGACATCGACGTAGAAAACATAAAATCTTTTTCAAAAGCCGGAACACCGGCGCATAAGATTAATTAATAGAGGAGCGTCATCTACTATCATACATGATAGTAGACGGGTTTCTAAAAATTATATAACAATAAATTTAAGATTAAATTAAAGTGAATAAAACAAAGAATCTCGAAAATTATTTTTGGCTGAAGTTTTGTGAAAATGTTGAAAAATCTAGCTCTGAAAGAACGGCAAGGATTTTGAATTCTTTATTAAGCGTGGATGAAAAGGGGATGATAGCGAAAAGATTGGCTGCCGTAAAATTGATAAGATTAGGCAAAAGCTATAAGGAAATAGGGAAAATTCTGTGGATGTCGCCAAGCACTGTGAGCGCTATTAAAAAGAGCATGAGCAATACAACAAGTTACCAAAGCGGCGATTTTTATGCGAATCAAACAAAAGCCGAAAAACAAAGAAAAATAAAGCCGTTGCCGGAGAAAACAATATTTGATTATTGGGCGAATTTCCCGTTTCCTAAAAGCCGCAGCAAGGGGAGATGGAAGTATTTAAATTACCAAAATTGATGGTTTCCGTCTACTATCATATATGATAGTAGACGGGTATTTGCGCAGTATTAATTTTTAACTTAAAGCGTTTATGAATAATAAAAAAATTATTATTTTTGTCGTCTCCGCCGCTTTGATTGGCGGTATTTTCGGCTCGCTTATTTCAAGCCAGCCGGCTCGGGCAAATTTTTTTGGCGATTTATATAACCAATACGTGAAGCCATTTATTCCTTCAAATTTCGCCACTTCAACTCAACAATCAAGTTCAACTCGGCAATCAAGCGGTCAAGTTCAAATTTACTCGCCGACGGTTGATTACGAACAAGCCGTGGTTAAGGCGATTGAGCAAGCTTCGCCGGCGGTTATTTCAATAACCATTTCAAAAAATTTGCCGGTGATAGAACAATGCCCTTATAGTCCTTTCGCCGATTTGCCGCCTGAATTTCAGCAGTTTTTTGGCGGTCAGGATATGCAATTTTATCAGCAATGCCAAAAAGGAACAAAGCTTCAAGAAATTGGAGGCGGTTCGGGTTTTATTGTTTCTTCGGACGGTTTGATTGTAACGAATAAGCACGTTGTTTATGACGAAGCCGCTTCTTATACGGTTTTAAACAATGACGGCAAAAAATATGACGCTAAGGTTTTGGCGCGAGACCCGAATCGCGACATCGCCATCATAAAAATTTCGGCGGATAATCTGCCAGTTGTAAATTTGGGAAATTCCGATGGATTAAAACTTGGACAAACCGCCATTGCTATAGGCAACGCTTTGGGCGAATTCAGAAATACGGTTTCAACGGGCGTTATTTCAGGTTTATCGCGCAACGTCATCGCTTCGGGTTCGGGCATAGGAACGGAAAAACTTGAAGATTTAATTCAAACAGATGCGGCGATTAATCAAGGCAATTCCGGCGGTCCGCTTTTGAATCTTAAAGGCGAAGTAATTGGCGTAAATGTCGCTATGGTTTCGGGCGCGCAGAGCATAGGATTTTCCATCCCGATAAATCAAGTCAAGAAAGCCATAGAATCGGTTAAAAGCGCGGGTAGAATAATTTCTCCTTATTTGGGGGTGCGTTATTTGGTTATAGATTCCGATTTGGCGAAAAAGGAAAAATTGCCGGTTGATGTTGGAGTTTTGGTGCGCGGAAGTTCCGACAATTCGGCAGTGCTCAAAGATTCGCCAGCTGAAAAAGCCGGAATAAAAGCGGAAGATATAATTATTGAAGTGAACGGAGAAAAAATAACCCAAAATAAATCTTTAAATTCATTGTTGCAAAAATACAGCGTCGGCGATACCATTACATTGAAAGTGGTAAGGGGTGGAAAGGAAATGGAAATAAAGGCGGTATTAGAAGAGAGACCGAGCGGGTTATGATATAAAGTATGAACCCCGTTAGAAGTCTTTAGCATAAAAATTTTCAAAGAAAATTTTTATGCCAGGCATTAATGGGGAATGTAATAATTAATAAGTCTATCTGAAATTAGTATTTTACTATATTAGGTACAGACTTCTAACGGGGTGAATTATCAAAAATTTACAATTAAAGCGCAGGAAGCTTTGCAGAACGCCCAAGAAATTGCCGCTAAAGAAAGCCATGGCGAGTTTAAAGCCGTCCACCTTTTGGCCTCTTTAATTATGGACGATGGTTCGCTTGTAGGGCCGATTTTAATGAGAGCGGGAATTAATTTGGAAGCTTTGTCGCGTCGGGTAGAAGAAGCGTTTATCGCCGAACCGAAAATTATGGCGGGCGGGGGAGTGGCGCAGCTTTATCTTTCGCAAGAATTAATGCAGATTTTAGATAAATCGGCGAAAATCGCCACGGCTCAAAAAGATGAATTTATTTCGTGCGAGCATTTGCTTTTGGCGGTTTTGGAAAGTCCGTCTCCGGCGGGAAAAATTTTGGGAGAATTCGGATTGCGCAGAGAAATCGTTTTGAGAATTCTGGCGGCGCTCCGCGGTTCAACAAGAATAACGGACGAAACTCCGGAATCAAAATTTCAGGTTTTGGAAAAATACGCCGTCAATTTAAACGACCAAGCGAAACAGAACAAACTTGACCCGGTTATCGGCAGGGAAGAAGAGCTTCGCAGGGTAATTCAAGTTTTAAGCCGCCGAAGGAAAAATAACCCGGTATTGATAGGCGAGCCCGGCGTGGGGAAAACGGCCGTGGTTGAAGGCCTGGCGCAAAGGATTATTTCCGGCGAAGTGCCTGAAACCCTGAAGAGTAAAGAAATAATAATGCTTGATTTGGGTTCTTTGATAGCGGGCACGAAATTCCGCGGCGAATTTGAAGACCGATTGAAAACCTTTATAAAAGAGATTCAAAACTCCGCGGGCAGATACATTCTTTTTATAGACGAAATTCATATGATAGTCGGCGCCGGCGCCGCCGAAGGCACGGTTGACGCTTCAAATTTGTTGAAGCCGGCTTTGGCGCGCGGAGAGCTTCGGGCAATCGGCGCGACGACGATAAAAGAATACCAGCGCCACATTGAGAAAGACGCGGCCTTGGAACGCAGATTCCAGCCGATTATGGTTGAAGAGCCTTCCACGGAAGACAGTATTTCAATTTTGCGCGGCCTTAAAGAAAAATATGAAATTCACCACGGCGTCAGAATTTCCGATGAAGCGATTATCTCGGCGGTTAATCTTTCAAGCCGTTATATTACCGACAGGTTTTTGCCCGACAAAGCGGTTGATTTAATAGATGAAGCCGCTTCGGCGCGGCGCTTGGAAAGTGAAAGCATACCGGCGGAAATAGGAAAAATGCGCCGGGAAATCACCAGGCTTGAAATAGAAAAACAGGCGCTGGCTTCCGAAGAAGGAGAAAAAAATAAAAAGCGGCTTAAGGAAATAGAAAAAGAACTGGCCAAGCTTAAGGAAAAAAACGACGAACTTTCCGCCAAGTGGCATGCCGAAAAAATTTCTTCAGAGCAGACTCATAATTTGCGTAAAAAAGTTGAAGATTTAAAAAGGGAAGCTGAACTTGCCGAACGCGATGGAAATCTGGAAAAAGTGGCGAAAATACTTTATGGCGAACTTCCGCAAGCGGAAAAAGAATTCAAAGCGTTTGAGAAAAAATATTTGATGAATGAAAAACGGTCCGATTCTTCAAGCGGTAAGTTTATCCGTGAAGTGGTTGATGAAGAAGATATCGCGTCGGTTGTTTCACGCTGGACAGGCGTGCCGGTTTCCAAAATGCTTGAATCGGAAATGGAAAAACTTTCACGCATTGAAGATGTTTTAGGAGAAAGAGTGGTTGGCCAAAAACAAGCGGTTGAGGCGATTGCCAGCGCTTTGCGTCGCGCCCGCGCCGGATTGTCCGACGAAGACAAACCACTTGGCTCGTTTATGTTTTTAGGCCCAACCGGAGTGGGAAAAACCGAGCTTGCCAAGAGTTTGGCGGAGTTTATGTTTAACGATGAAAAAGTGCTTATCCGTATTGATATGTCGGAATATATGGAAAAGCATTCAACCAGCCGTTTAATCGGTTCGCCGCCCGGATACGTGGGCCACGAAGAAGGAGGCCAATTAACGGAAACAGTCCGCCACAGGCCGTATAGCTTGATTCTTTTTGACGAAATAGAAAAAGCTCATCCCGAGGTATTTAACGTTTTGCTCCAGGTTTTGGATAACGGTAGGCTCACCGACGGCAAGGGCAAAGTGGTAAATTTCAAAAACTCTATAATTATTATGACTTCAAACGTGGGCAGCGAATATTTTAAAGAAATTTCGCGGCTTGGTTTCGATATGTCGGAATCTTCCGAAAAAGCCAAAAGTGAAAGCGTTGAAAAGGCGGAGCTTTTTAAAGAAAAAGTGATAGAAGATTTAAGGGAAACTTTCCGCCCGGAATTTTTAAACCGCTTGGACGAAATTATAATTTTTAATTCATTAACGCCGAAAGAAATAGAAAGAATTGTGGACATTCAGCTTGAAATTGTGAAGCAAAGGCTTTTGAAGAAAAACATAAATATCTCTTTCGACGCTTCGCTGAAAAAACATATTGCCGAAGAAGGATTTGACCCG
>Ga0210044_10002653_pt1 | contig 26328 bp, 23 predicted proteins | sample CryGey13umfilter_2_FD_183959 | JGI IMG/M metagenome (GOLD analysis project Ga0210044, IMG submission 183959) | Groundwater microbial communities from aquifer in Utah, USA - Crystal Geyser 4/9/14 3 um filter (SPAdes) (version 2) | ecosystem: Environmental > Aquatic > Deep subsurface >... | reverse complement strand
CGTGTTTGGTGTGCGGCCGGTGGCGATCAGCAACTGGTCGGCGGCAACGATGCCGTGTCCCGTGGTCAGCACGAATTCGCCGTCCACATGGGCAACCTGGCTGGCTTGCGTATGTTCCAGCACCTTGATGCCTTCGGCACGGAAGGCGGCCGTAATGGCTTCGCCGATGGCCGGGTCTTCGCGGAAGAACAGCGTGCGGCGCGCCAGGATCGTGACTTGGCTGCCCAGCCGGGCAAAGGCTTGCGCCAGTTCCAGCGCGACCACCGACGACCCGATCACGGCCAGGCGTTCGGGAATGGTGTCGCTCACCAGGGCCTCGGTGGATGTCCAATACGGCGTGTCTTTCAAGCCGGGAATCGGCGGCACGGCCGGACTGGCACCCGTGGCGACCAGGCAGCGGTCGAACACCACCACGCGCTCGCCGCCGTCGTTCAAACGGACGGCAAGGCTCTGGCTATCCTTGAAACGCGCGTCACCGTGCAGTACGGTGATGGCCGGATTGTTTTCCAGGATGCCTTCGTACTTGGCGTGGCGCAGCTCATCGACGCGGGCCTGCTGTTGAGCCAGAAGCTTGCTGCGGTCAATCGCCGGCGCTGTTGCCACGATACCGCTGTCGAATGGACTTTCACGGCGCAGATGAGCGATATGGGCGGCGCGGATCATGATCTTGGACGGCACGCAGCCGACATTGACGCAAGTGCCGCCGATGGTGCCGCGCTCGATCAGCGTGACGCGCGCGCCCTGTTCGACAGCCTTCAGCGCAGCCGCCATCGCGGCCCCGCCGCTGCCGATCACGGTGACCTGCAACGGGCGTTCGCCGTCGCTGTGCTTGTCGGCGGCCCCCATCCAGCCGCGCACCTTGTCGAGCAGACCGCTACGGTTCTCGGTCGGCGGAGCATCGGCGAGCGTTGCCTTGTAGCCAAGTCCCGCCACGGCGGCGGTCAGCGCGTCCGGTGTGGTGCCGGGGTCAAGCGCGAGCTGTGCCGCACCCTTGGCGTAGGACACGACGGCAGACTGCACGCCGGGCACTTTCTCCAAGGTTTCCTTGACGTGCGTAGCGCACGAGTCGCAGGTCATGCCGGTAATTTGCATTTCGATCATTCTTTATCCCCAGATTGCGTTGGTACACAGCAGACTTCAGTATTTTTCCTGCGCCGAACGGCATAGATGGTCAAACCGACAAACACCAAGAGTGTCGGCAGTAGCACGACATCCAGATAACCGGTGAACACCGCCAACCCAACCGCGCCTAGCAGGATGACCCGAATCGGCGTGAAGCAGCACAGTGCCACCAACACCGTGCCGACGATGCCGATTCGCAGCAGTGTTTTTGTTTCCGGCTCTTTCATGCTTATTATTTCTTTACGGAAGAGGGGTAACCCGCGTCTTCGGTCGCCTTGGTCAGCTTCTGCACACTGGCCTTGGCATCGTCGAAGGTGACGACGGCCTCGCGCTTGTCGAAGTTCACGTCGGCCTTGCTTACGCCCTCGACTTTGGAGAGCGCCTTCTTGACCGTGATCGGGCAGGCGGCGCAGGTCATGCCCGGCACCGCCAGCGTGACGGTTTGAGTGGCGGCCCACACGGGGGCAACGACGGCGACGAGAGCGAGGGAAGCAAGCAGCTTGTTCATGGTGATCTCCGGTTAGTAAAACAAAGGAAGGACGTAGGGGAATCCGAGCGCAACCAGTACCAGCGCGGCCACGATCCAGAAAATCAGCTTGTAGGTGCTGCGTACCTGCGGAATCGCGCACACCTCGCCTGGCTTGCAGGCTTGTGCTGGTCGGAAAATGCGCCGCCAGGCGAAGAACAACGCCACCAGTGCCGCGCCGATGAAGAGCGGTCGATACGGTTCCAGCACTGTCAGATTGCCTATCCACGCGCCGCTGAACCCCAGGGCGATCAGAACCAGCGGCCCCAGGCAGCAGGTCGAAGCGAGAATGGCAGCCAGCCCGCCGGCGAAGAGGGCACCGCGCCCGTTTTGTGGTTCAGACATGTGTTTGTCCTATCGAAAATAGAAGGAATAGCGTAACCTTACTTCCGTAGTCATGTACGGAGTCAAGAGGTATGCAAACTATTTTCGAGAATCTGACCATTGGCGTCTTCGCCAAGGCGGCCGGGGTCAACGTGGAGACCATCCGGTTCTATCAGCGCAAGGGCCTGCTATCGGAGCCAAACAAGCCTTACGGCAGCATTCGCCGGTATGGCGAAGCGGATGTGACGCGGGTGCGGTTTGTGAAATCGGCCCAGCGGCTGGGATTTAGCCTGGACGAAATTGCTGAATTGCTCAGGTTGGACGATGGTACTCACTGCGATGAAGCCAGCAGCCTGGCCGAGCACAAGCTTCAGGACGTGCGCGAAAAGATGGCCGACTTGGCGCGCATGGAAGCCGTGCTATCCGAGCTTGTGTGCGCCTGTCATGCACGGAAGGGGAACGTTTCCTGCCCGTTGATTGCGTCGCTGCAAGAGAACCGCACAGTGCGGGCGTGAAGTAACCAAACTGGACAAATTCCGCCGGTTTGGGCTTACAACCCCGGCAAGGGAAAACCTTACGGGTCGCCAGGAGCCTTCGGCGAGCGACGGGCGGGTGCCGCGCGATCGAGCGCTCGCGCCCGGCGTCGCACCCCGGCGCTCAGGCGTCCGACGGCCCCGCCGCACGGATCTCGGCGGGCATGTCCTGCTCGTAGTTCCTGAAATTCTCCCTGAAGCTCGCGGCGAGCCGGCGCGCCGCGGCGTCGTAGGCGTCCTCGTCCTTCCAAGTGTCGCGCGGATCGAGCACTTCGGCCGGCACACCGGGGCAGGACTGCGGCATCGCCAAGCCGAAGACCGGGTCCCGGCGCGTGGGGACGTCATCGAGGTTGCCGGCGAGTACCGCATTGACGATGGCGCGCGTGTAGGCGATGGGCATGCGCTCTCCGGTGCCGTACGGGCCGCCGCTCCAGCCGGTGTTGATCAGCCAGACCTTCGTCCCATGCCTGCGGATCCGGTCACCCAGCATCTGCGCGTAACGGCGCGGATGCAGCGCCAGGAAGGGGCCGCCATAACACGGGCTGAAGACCGGCGTGGGTTCCGTCACGCCCTTTTCGGTGCCGGCCACCCGCGCGGTATAGCCGCTGATGAAGTGGTACATCGCCTGTTCGGGCGTGAGCTTCGCCACCGGCGGCAGCACACCGAAGGCGTCGGCGGTGAGGAACAGGATGTCCTTCGGATGCCCGCCGCGGCCGCTGAGCGTGGCGTTGGGGATCGCGGAGATGTGGTAGGAGGCGCGCGTGTTCTCGGTGAGCGAGTCGTCGTCGAGGTCCACCTGGCGGGATTCGGGATCGAGCGTGACGTTCTCCAGCACGGTGCCGAATCGCTGGGTGGTGCCGAAGATCTCGGGTTCCGCGGCGGGCGACAGGCGGATCGTCTTGGCATAGCAGCCGCCCTCGAAGTTGAACACGCCGTTGTCGCTCCAACCGTGCTCGTCGTCGCCGATCAGGGTGCGCGAGGAATCGGCCGAGAGCGTGGTCTTGCCGGTGCCCGACAGGCCGAAGAACACCGCGGTGGAGCCGTCCGGCCCGATGTTCGCCGAGCTGTGCATCGGCAGCACGCCCTTCAGGGGCAGCAGGTAGTTCATCAGGGTGAAGACGGATTTCTTGATCTCGCCCGCGTAGCTGGTGCCGCCGATCAGCACCAGGCGTTTGGCGAAATTGACGATCACGAAGGTTTCGGAGTTGGTGCAGTCGGTCTCTGGGATGGCGTGGAAGCGCGGCACGTCGATGACGGTGAATTGCGGTTCGTGATTCGCAAGCTCGCCGGGCCGGGCCTGGATGAACATGTTGCGTGCGACCAGGCTGTGCCAGGCGTACTCGGTGATGATGCGTACCGGTACCCGGTAATCCGGATCGGCGCCGGCGAAGCAGTCCTGCACGTAGACATCCTTCATCTGCAGGTACGAGGCCATGCGCAGGTGGAGGCGCTCGAAGCAGCCGGGATCGTACGGGCGGTTGACCGGACTCCACCACACCTCCTTTTCCGAGCTGGGCTCGCGCACCACGAACTTGTCGTTGGCGGAGCGACCGGTGTGGTGGCCGGTGCGCACCACGAGCGAACCCATGTGCGCGATGTGCCCTTCGCGCCGTTCGATCGCCTGCTCGTAGAGCGCCGAAGTGGGCAGCGTCCAGTAGATGGCGTTCAGGTTGAACAGCCCGTGCGCCTCCAGCCCGAGTCTGGGTCTCGCCGAAATGTGGTGCTCGCTCATGGCATGTCACGGTGCATGTTGGTTCGCTGAATCATTTTCGCCCAGAGCGGCGGGGACGGCAAGCCGTCCGGCGCGCCGCGAGGGTGAAACGGTTTCGGGTGACGGGTTTCGAGTTGCGGGTCGCTGCTGGCTCAGCCGCCGCGCATGCGGCGCAGTGCCTGCGTGAGGCCGGCCGTGGAGGAATCCAGTTGCGGCGCGGGCGTCTCTGCGAGGCCGATCGAGCTGGCCATGTGCTTGCCCAGTTCGACTCCGTACTGGTCGAAGCTGTTGATGCCCCAGATGCAGCCCTGCACGAAGACCTTGTGCTCGTAGAGCGCGATGAGCTGGCCGAGCGTCGAGGGCGTGAGCTCGGGAAAGAGCAGGGTCGTGCTCGGCTGGTTGCCCGGGCAGACGAGGTGGGGGGTGAGCCGTTCGACTTCCTCGGAGGGGATCTTGCGGGCGCAGAGTTCCGCGCGCGCTTCCTCCGCGGTGCGGCCGAGCATCAGCGCGGCGCTCTGGGCGAACGCGGCTGTGACCAGCGCGTCCTGCGCTTCGCCGCCGCGCCCGGCCGGGACGACGAAGTCGATCGGCGTGAGCCGCGTGCCCTGGTAGAAGAGCTGATGAAAGGCGTGCTGGCCCACGGTTCCGGCGCCGCCCCAGACGATGGGGGCGGTGTCGACTCCGATCGGATGACCGTCCGCGCCGACGCGCTTGCCGTTGCTCTCCATGTCGAGCTGCTGGAGGTAGTCGGGCAGCTCGCCCAAGGCGTGCGAGTAGGGCAGCACCGCGAGCGATGCGGCGCCGAGGAAGTCGATGTTCCAGATCCCGATGAGCGCCATCAGCACCGGAACGTTTCGCTCGGCGGGGGTGGCCAGGAAGTGGTCGTCGATCGCTCTCGCTCCGGCGAGCAGGGCGCGGAAATTCGCGGCTCCGATCGAGCAGGCGAGCGGCAGGCCGATCGCCGACCACATCGAGTAGCGTCCCCCCACCCACTCCGGCAGCTCGAAGCAGCCGGTGGCCGGGATGCCGAAGCGGGCGGCCGCGGCGAGATTGTTGGTGACCGCGACGAAATGGGCGGCGATCGCCCGCTCGGACCCGAGCCTCGCGGCGAGCCAGGCGCGCGCGGTGCGGGCGTTGGTGAGCGTCTCCACCGTGGTGAAACTCTTCGAGGACAGGATGAAGAGGGTCTCCGCGGGCTCGGCGCGCGCGAGCACCGAGCCGAGCTCGGCCGGATCGACGTTGGCGACGTAATCGACCGCGATCCGGGGATCGGCGAAGCGCGCCAGCGCACGGGTCGCCATCCGCGGCCCGAGGTCGGAGCCTCCGATGCCGAGGTTGACGACCTGGCGGATCGTCCTTCCGCTTGCACCGGTCGTAGTCCCGGCGCGAATCTGCTCGGCGAGCCGCAGGAAGCGATCCAGGTTCGCGTGCACCCCGCTCGTCACCTCGGCCCCGTCGACGCAGTAGCGGGTTTCCGCGCGCAGTGCGATATGCAGCGCGGCACGCCCTTCGGTGACGTTGATGCGGCTGCCCGCGGCCATGCGCTGGATGCAATCGCCGAGAGAGCGCGCTGCGGCCAGGTCGAGGAGCAGCGCGACGGTGTGCGCGTCGATGCGCTGCTTGGAGAAATCGGCCAGCAGATCGCCGGCGCTCAGGCTGAAGCGATCGAAGCGGCGCGGATCCTCGGCGAAGAGCTCACGCAGGTGGCGCGGCGCGACCCGGTCACGGTGGGCGGCGAGAGCCTGCCACTGGGGCAAGCGCTGCAAGGCATCGTTCATGGTCGCTCCCAAACGAAGAGTCGGAACAGCTCGCGGCGGTCGCCCGGCCGCCGGCCTTCCCACAGCTTGCGCCATCCGGTGCCCGGCGAGGGGTCGGCATTACGGCCGGCCGCCTGCATCAGCAGCAGTGCGCAGCCGGGCTGCGCGGGCGAGGCAACCGCCCGCGTGCGGATGCCGGCGAAATAGTCGAGCGAGGCGCGCTGTGCCGCTCCCAGATTGTAGCCGCACAGACGCCCGCCGGCGGGCGGAAGCGCGCGGGCGAGCGAGGCGGCGAGCGGGCGGTAGCTCTTGCCGTATTCGATCCACGGCAGCCACAGGGTCATGAACAGCACCCAGATCGTCGTCATGCCGAGCGCCCAGCGCAGCGTGGCGCGCGCCGGATGGCGCGGACCGGCCGCGATCTGCCACAGCCAGGTTGCGCTCATGAGGCCCGCGGCGATTACCCAGAACGGCGCGTTCGTCATGACGAAGCCGGGTTCGAGCTTCACGGCCCGGAGCGCGAGGCGCGCGGGCACGCCGAAGCTCATCGCGACCCAGCCCAGCCAGGCGAGGCCGGCGAACAGCGTGAAGGTCATGACCGCGAACCAGTCGAGCGCGTTGGCGGCTCCGCGCCGCAGCGTGGTCGCCCCCGGCACCGCGAGCAGCACCAGGGGAATGAGCAGGGGGAGGGCGCTTTCCGTGCGCGGAACGTCGATCGAGGCGGCCACGAGGAGCAACCATGCGGCGGCGGCGAGCGGAGCCGCGATCGCCGCATCGCCGGCAGACCTGCGCCGCCGCCACAGCGTCCACAGCGCCAGCGGAGCCGCGGGCCACCCGAACCACCCAAGCAGCGACAGGATCGCGCCCAGGCGCCGGGGCGAGAATTCGAGGTGCGCGAACTCGTCCGTGAAAGCCGTCCGCCAAGCGGCGAACAGCGCCGGATCGGCGGCGGCGAGCGCGATGGACCAGGCGGCGGCGAGCCCGGCGCCGGCGATCGGGACCAGTGCTGCGGCCACGAGCGCGGCGGGGCGGCGCCCCTCGGCGCTCGTGAACGCGGGCACGGCCGCCAGCGGAGCGAGCTGGACGATGGCCTGCGCTCCCTGGGCGAGGGTGCCGAGCGCGATCGAGACCGCGGCGATCAGCGCGCCGGCGAGCGGTTGCGCAGGCAGCCGGATCAGGCCGTAGAGCGTGAAGGCGCAGGCTGCAAGGAGGGCGATCGCCGGCTGGAGGTCGTGGATGGGCGCGACGAGCCCGATGCAGCCGATCGCGACGAGCACGCCGAGTGCGCCCGAGCCGGCGCCGTCGAGCGCACGGGCGCAGGCCCCGATCCCCGAGAGGAGGAGCGCGCCGAATGCGACCGCCGCGATGCGCGCGGCGTCGTGCACCGGCAGCACCCAGCCGAACAGACGTGCGCTCGCGGCGGCGACCCAGTAGTAGAGCGGCGGTGTCCCCGGGAGCGTCTCGCCCATGAATTGCGGCATCCACGGGCGCCCGGATTCCAGCATCGAGTAGACGATGCCGAAGTGCAGTGCGTCGTCGGGCTTCCACGGGTCGTGGCCGATCGCCCCGGCGAGCAGATAGACGGCACACAGCGCGATGAGCGCGGCGACGCCCGCGACCGGAGTGCGCTCGGGCTCAACCGGCACGGCACGCTCTCCGCCCGGCCCGCAGCGGGCCGCAGCCGCGGGCGCGGGTCAGGCCGCGCCGACCGGAATCTTGCCGATCCTCGCCTGCCATTCGCGCGGTCCGGTCTGATGTACGGAGACGCCCTTCGAATCCACCGCGACCATGACCGGCATGTCCTTCACTTCGAACTCGTAGATCGCCTCCATGCCGAGATCCGGGAAGGCAACGACGCGCGCCGCGCGGATGGCTTTCGACACGAGGTAGGCGGCGCCGCCCACGGCCATGAGGTAGACCGAGCGGTGGTCGCGAATGGCCTCGATCGCGGCGGGGCCGCGTTCGGCCTTGCCGATCATGCCCAGCAGCCCGGTCTGGGTGAGCATCTGCCGGGTGAACTTGTCCATGCGCGTGGAGGTCGTCGGTCCCGCCGGCCCCATCACCTCGTCGCGCACCGGGTCCACCGGGCCGACGTAGTAGATGAAGCGGCCGGCGAGATCCACCGGCAGGCGCTCGCCCCGGTCGAGAGCCTCGACCATGCGCTTGTGGGCTGCGTCGCGCCCCGTGTAGATCCTGCCGTTGAGCAGGAGCGCCTCACCCGGCTTCCACGCGGCGACCTCCTCTCGCGTTACGCGGTCGAGATCGACACGCCTGCCGCGGCTGGCATCGTAGGTCAACTTCGGCCAGTCCTCGATGCTGGGCGGATCGAGACTCACCGGGCCGCGCCCGTCGAGCACGAAATGGGCGTGGCGGGTGGCCGCGCAGTTGGGGATCATCGCCACCGGCAGGTTCGCCGCGTGGGTCGGATAGTCGAGCACCTTCACGTCGAGCACGGTAGTGAGTCCGCCCAGTCCCTGGGCGCCGATGCCGAGCGCATTGACCTGGTCGTAGAGCTCGAGGCGCAGCTCCTCGGCGCGGGTGTTCGGGCCGCGGGCGGCGAGCGCCTGGATGTCGATCGGTTCCATCAGCGCGCGCTTGGCCAGCAGCATGGCCTTCTCGGCGGTGCCGCCGATCCCGAGGCCGAGGATGCCGGGCGGACACCAGCCCGCCCCCATCATTGGCACGGTCTTCAGCACCCAGTCGACGATGGAATCGGACGGGTTGAGCATGATGAACTTCGACTTCGCCTCCGAGCCTCCGCCCTTGGCCGCGACATGGACGTCCACGGTGTCGCCGGGGACGAGTTCGCAATGCACCACCGCCGGCGTGTTGTCGCCCGTGTTGCGGCGCGCGCCCGCCGGGTCGGCGAGGATGGACAGGCGCAGCTTGTTGTCGGGGTCGAGGTAGGCGCGGCGCACGCCCTCGTCGACCATCTCCTGAACGCCGAGGGAGGCGTCCCAGCGCACGTCCATGCCGATCCGGAGAAACACGGTGACGATGCCGGTGTCCTGGCAGATCGGCCGGTGGCCCTCTGCGCACATGCGCGAATTGACGAGGATCTGCGCCATCGCGTCGCGCGCTGCCGGCGAGCGTTCGGCCTCCCAGGCGCGCGCGAGCGCCCGGATGTAGTCGGCCGGGTGATAGTAGGAGATGAACTGGAGCGCATCACGGATGCTGCGGATGAAGTCTTCCTGGCGTATCGGGGTCATCGTCTTTCCCTGCGAGTGGAGGATTTCCTGGCGGAGCGGCGCAGGAGGGGCTGATCGGTCGGTGGGGGGCTCGGGTTCGGCATGACGGGCATGTCGGCGGAACGGCGTTCGTTCACGGCGGGCGATTCTACACTGCTGCTGCGCAGCAGCATCGGCCCTGTAAGCCCTTTGTAAGGAAACTGCCGTTAAATTCGCCCATCCCGTAGAATCGTCGGGAACCCGGCCGGCGCTGTGCGGCGGGCCGCGTCGGCGACAACCTTGCGATCCGGGGTCTCTCGTGGAGCGGCTGGCCCGACTGTCATCGCTTCAAGGACTTCGACCGGCCTCATGCAGAACACGGAGCGCGGATCGATTCCGACCCGATGTTACACTTCATACGCAGCGACGACGTTCAGAAAAGGAGGATGCAAGATGGCAAAAACAGACCCTGTCGAAACGACCGAGGCGCAGCTGGCCGTTCACTGGAAGGAAGAGGACTACTACTACCCCCCGGTCAGTTTCATCGCGCAGGCCAATGTGACCGACGCGAGCATTCTGGAGAGGTTTTCGGAAAAGAACTTTCCCGAGTGCTACAAAGAGTACGCGGATCTTCTGACCTGGTACAAGTACTGGGGGAAGACCCTGGACACTTCCAATCCCCCGTTCTGGAAGTGGTTTGTGGGCGGAGAATTGAACGCTTGCTACAACTGCGTCGATCGGCATTTGCCGAAGAACAGGAACAAGACGGCCCTCCACTTCGTCCCCGAACCCGAAAACGAGCCGATCCAGCACATCACCTATCAGGAACTCTGGGTGCGGGTGAACGAGCTCGCTGCGGTGCTTCGTGACTTCTGCGGATTGAAGCGTGGGGATCGGGTGACGCTGCATCTGCCCATGACTGCCGAACTGCCGATTACGATGCTCGCCTGCGCGCGTCTGGGCATCATTCATTCCCAGGTCTTCAGCGGGTTCTCGGGCCAGGCGTGCGGCGAGCGCATCGCGGATTCCCAGAGCCGCGTGCTCATCACCATGGACGCCTACTACCGCGCGGGCAAATTGCTCGACCATAAACAACTCGCGGACATCGCGGCGGACAAGGCGCAGTCGGAAAACGCCGCCCCGGAGAAGGTGCTGGTGTGGCAGAGGCATCCGGGCAAATACTCCTCCCAGACCGCGCTGGTAACAGGTCGCGATTTTATTGTGAACGACCTCCTGCCGCAGTACCGCGGCCGCCGCGTCGAGCCCGAGCACATGCTGGCCACGGACCCTCTGTTTCTCATGTACACGAGCGGCAGCACCGGGCGCCCGAAGGCCTGTCAGCACAGCACCGGCGGCTATCTTGCCTATGTCGCCGGCACGTCCAAGTACATCCAGGACATCCACCCGGAGGACGTGTACTGGTGCATGGCGGACATCGGCTGGATCACCGGCCACTCCTACATCGTCTACGGTCCGCTGGCGCTCGGCGCTTCCTCCGTCGTCTATGAAGGTGTCCCCACGCATCCGGACGCGGGACGTTCCTGGCGCATTGCCGAGGAACTGGGCGTCAACATTTTTCACACTTCGCCAACTGCCATCCGCGCGCTGCGCCGCGCGGGGGAAGACATCCCGGCCCGGTACAACTATCACTTCAAGCACATGACCACGGTCGGCGAGCCGATCGAGCCGGAAGTCTGGCGCTGGTATTACGAGGTCGTCGGGAAGAAGGAAGCCGTCATCGTCGATACCTGGTGGCAGACGGAGAACGGCGGCTTCCTCTGCAGCACCGTGCCCGCGATCGCGCCGATGAAACCCGGAAGTGCGGGGCCCGGCGTACCGGGCATCTATCCCGTCATTTACGACGACGAGGGGAAGGAGATTCCGGCGGGCGCCGGACAGGCTGGGAATATCTGCATCCGCAATCCGTGGCCCGGTCTGATGCAAACGATCTGGGGAGACCCCGAGCGGATGACACGGCAGTACTTCGAGCGCTACTGCAAGGACAAGAAAAGCACGGACTGGCATGACTGGCCGTACCTCGCGGGAGACGGGGCGGTCCATGCTGCCGACGGCTATTTCCGCATTCTTGGGCGCATCGACGACGTCATCAATGTGGCGGGCCACCGGCTCGGGACCAAGGAGATCGAGAGCGCCGCGCTCACCGTGCCCGAAGTGGCGGAGGCGGCTGTCGTGCCCGTCCCGGACGAACTGAAGGGGCGCGTCCCCGAGCTTTATGTTTCGTTGAAGCCAGGCTTCGAGGCGAGTCCGGAGCTGAGCGCGAAGATCGCAGCGGTCATTGCCGAGCAAATCGGCCCCATCGCCAAGCCGAAGCATGTCTGGATCGTTCCGGACATGCCGAAGACCCGTTCGGGCAAGATCATGCGCCGGATCCTCACTGCCGTCTCCACCAAGGGCAACACCGGGGACATCACCACTCTCGCCAATCCGGATGTGGTCGAAATCATTCGCTCTACTGTCCAGAAGGGGACATGAGCCGCGCAGCGGCTGACTTCGCCGGCAGCGCCGCGTTCGAAAGCGGGCGGGGGCCGAAAGCTCCCTTCGGTCCGAAGGACGAGGAAGGCACGCCCGACCGGCGAGGCCGCGACGCAGATGGTCAGGCAGTTGCAGGGCTGGGCGGCCGAGGCGATCGGTCCGATCGCCAAGCCCAGGGACATCCGCTTCGGCGACAACCTGCCCGAGACCCGCTCGGGCAAGATCCTGCGCCGGCTGCTGCGGGCGATCGCGAAGGGCGAGGAGATCGACGTCTCGACCCTGGAGAACCCGGCCATCCTGGAGCAACTCGAGCAGAGCGCCTGAACGTGGCGGTGCCCGCCGGGATCCCGAGGGCGCCCGGGGCCGGCCGGGTTCATCGGCGCATCCACTCGTACGTGGGAGCCGGAACATGATCGCGCGCGGATCGCTGACGGCGCAGCGCCTGGCGGGCGTGTTCCTGCTCGGCTGGGCGCTGTTCAATTACCCGTTCCTCTACCTGTTCAACCGCGCGGAGACCGTCGCCGGCATCCCGATGCTGTACGCCTACGTGTTCGCCGTCTGGGCTGCGCTGATCGGGATGATGGCCTGGGTGATCGAGAGACGCCGCGACAAGCCCTGACCGGGGAGAGTGCCAGTGCTGCAGGGATGGGTGATCGTCGTCTGTTCGATCGCTTACCTGGGCGTGCTGTTCGCGATCGCCTGGGTCGGCGACAAGCGTGCCGACCAGGGACGCTCGATCATCGCCAACCCCTATATCTACGCGCTCTCGCTCGCCGTCTATTGCACGACCTGGACCTACTACGGGAGCGTCGGGCGCGCGGCCTCGACCGGGATTGGCTTCCTGCCCATCTACATCGGGCCGACGCTGATCGCGGCCCTCTGGCTGTTCGTGATGCTGAAGATCATCCGCATCACCAAGACCCACCGCATCACCTCCATCGCCGACTTCATCGCCTCGCGCTACGGCAAGAGCCAGTTGCTCGGCGGGCTGGTCACGGTGGTCGCCGTGGTCGGCGTCGTGCCCTACATCTCGCTCCAGCTCAAGGCGGTCTCGAACAGCTTCACCATCCTGCTGCATTACCCGGACATCGTGATGCCGGCGCACTCGGCGGCGGTTCCCGTGCTCCAGGACAACACCCTGTACATCGCGCTGATCCTGGCCACATTCACCATCCTGTTCGGCACCCGGCACCTCGACGCCACCGAGCGGCACGAGGGCATGGTCGCGGCGATCGCCTTCGAGTCGCTGGTCAAGCTGGTCGCCTTCGTGGCGGTGGGAGCGTTCGTGACCTTCGGCATCTACGACGGCTTCGGTGACATCTTCGAGCGCGCCGCCCGGGTTCCCCGGCTCGCCGCGCTGATGACCTTCGAGAACGACGCCGCGCACTACGGCAGTTGGACCTCGCTCACGCTGCTCGCCATGCTCTCGGTGACGCTGCTGCCGCGCCAGTTCCAGATTGGCGTGGTGGAGAACGTCAACGAGAACCACCTGCGCAAGGCGATCTGGCTGTTTCCCCTCTATCTGATCGTCATCAACCTGTTCGTGCTGCCGATCGCGCTCGGCGGGCTGCTGCGCTTCCCCGACGGCGGCGTCGATGCGGACACCTTCGTGCTCACGCTGCCGATGGCGCACAGGAACGAGCTGCTCGCGCTCTTCGTCTACATCGGCGGGCTCTCGGCGGGTACCGGAATGATCATCGTGGAGACGATCGCGCTCTCGACCATGGTGTGCAACGACCTGGTGATGCCGGGGCTGCTGCGCCAGCGCTGGTGGCCGCTGCACCGGGAGCGCGACCTCTCGGGGCTGTTGCTCGGGATCCGGCGCGGCGCGATCGTCGCCATCCTGCTGCTCGGTTACACCTATTTCCGGGCCGCGGGCGAAGCCTATGCGCTGGTGGGCATCGGCCTGATCTCGTTCGCCGCGGTGGCGCAGTTCGCACCGGCGCTGATCGGCGGGATGTTCTGGAAGGGCGGCACGCGGCGCGGAGCCGTGGCCGGCATCGTGGCCGGTTTCGCGGTGTGGCTCTACACGCTGCTGCTGCCTTCGTTCGCGAAATCAGGCTGGCTGCCCGCGGCCTTCCTGCACAGCGGGGTGTTCGGCATCGAGCTGCTCGAGCCGCAGCGCCTGTTCGGGCTCTCGGGCATGGACGAGACCACGCACTCGCTGTTCTGGAGCCTGGCGGCCAACATCGGCGCCTACCTGTGGGTGTCGCTCGCGCGCCGCGGCGACGTGGTCGAGACCAGCCAGGCGACGCTGTTCGTCGATGTCTTCCGCCATACGCAGGCGCAGGTCAGCACCCAGTTCTGGCGGGGGAGCGCGCAGGTCGGCGACCTGCTTCCGCTCATCGGCCGGTTCCTCGGTCCGGCGCGGGCGCGCGCCGCCTTCGAGCGCTATGCGCGCGCGCACGGCGCGGATTCGCTCGATGACCTTCATGCAGATGCCGACCTGGTGCATTTCGCCGAGAGCCTGCTCGCGGGGGCGATCGGCGCCGCCTCCGCCCGCGTGATGGTGTCCTCGGTCGTCAAGGAAGAGCCGCTGGGCATGGACGAGGTGATGAACATCCTGGACGAGGCCTCCCAGGTGCGCGCCTACAGCCGTCAGGTCGAGCAGAAATCGCGCGAGCTCGAGATCGCCTCGCGCGACCTGCGCGAGGCCAACGAGCGCATGCGCGAACTCGATCGGCTCAAGGACGACTTCGTGTCCTCGGTGACCCACGAGCTGCGCACTCCGCTGACCTCGATCCGGGCGTTCTCCGAGATCCTGCTCGAGGATCCCAGGACGGAGCTCGCCGAACGCAAGCGCTTCCTCGGAATCATCTCGGCCGAGAGCCAGCGCCTCACCCGGCTGGTCAACCAGGTGCTCGAAATGGCGAAGATCGAGTCCGGGAAGGTCGATTGGCAGAACACCGAGATCGACCTGCGCGTCGTGATCGAACAGTCCGCGGCGGCGACCCAGGCCCTGTTCCGCGACCGCAAGGTGGCGCTCTCGCTGGAGCTGCCCGACGAGGTTCCGCTGGTGTGCGCCGACCGCGACCGGCTGATCCAGGTCATGCTCAACCTGCTGTCGAACGCGGTGAAGTTCGTCGAACCCGCGACCGGGTGGGTGCGCGTGCGGCTCTCGGGCGCAGGCGACATGCTTCGGGTCGACGTCGAGGACAACGGTCCCGGCATTCGCGCGGAGGATCAGGCGCGGGTGTTCGAGAAATTCCGCCAGGGCGGCGACGCGCTCACCAGCAAGCCGCAGGGCACCGGACTGGGCCTGCCGATCAGCCGGCAGATCGTCGAGCATTTCGGCGGCAGGATGTGGGTGGAGAGCGAGCCGGGACGGGGCGCGACCTTTTCCTTCACCCTGCCGGTGTGCGGCCCCGCCCGCGCGGGCGCACAATGAACGTAGGAGGACACCCATGTCGCAGAAGATCCTGATCGTCGACGACGAGCCCAACATCGTGATCTCGCTCGAGTTCCTGATGAAGCGGGAGGGGTTCGAGGTGGCGGTGGCCGCGGACGGGGAGGCGGCCCTGCGCATGGTCGAGTCGGAACGGCCGGACCTGGTGCTGCTCGACGTGATGCTGCCCAAGCGCAACGGATTCGAGGTCTGCCAGCAGATCCGCGGCAACCCGAAACTTTCCGGCGTCAAGATCATCATGCTCACGGCCAAGGGACGCGACACCGAGGTCGCCAAGGGCATGGCGCTGGGCGCGGACGGCTACATGACCAAGCCGTTCTCCACCCGCGAGCTGGTGGACAAGGTAAAGGCGACGCTCGACATCGCGCGGGCGTGACGGTGGCATCTCCGCACGAGCGGCGGCGATGAGCCCGAAGGTCAAGTTCGCCCTGCTGCTCGCCGGTGGGCTCGCGTTCCTGGGCGCGGCGCTGGTCGCCGTCGGAGTGGCGTTCTGGGTCGATTCCCCGGCCTCCGACAAGGCCCTGATGATGGACCTCTTCGAGCGCCGGGTCGGGCTGGCGATCTATGTGATGGCGATGTTCGCGGTCGCCCTCGGCATGCTGTTGCGGCACGCCTTCGCGGTCTGGGTGCGCGCGCCGCTCGCGCTGGCCGAGCAGGTGCGCATCCTGAGCGGACCGAACTGCGCGCACCGGCTCGGGCTGGAAGGGCCGGCCGAGCTGCACGCGCTCGCCGAGGCGGTCAACGCTCTCGCCGACCAGCGCGACGCGCTGTCGCGCGACGTCGAGCGCCAGGTCGAGGCGGCCGGCCGCTCGCTCGCGGAGGAACGCAACCGGCTCGCCGCGCTGATGTCCGAGCTCACCCAGAGCGTGGTGGTGTGCAACCTCGACGGGCGCATCCTGCTCTACAACCAGCGGGCGCGCCTGCAGTTCATGGCGCTCGCCGAAGGCGCTTCCGGGCGCGCGCTGATTGGACTCGGGCGCTCGGTATTCGCGGTATTCGATCGCGCGCTGATCACCCATGCGCTCGACAACGTCCGGCACCGGCTGGCCCGCGGCGGCGAGGCACCGGTGGCGCATTTCGTCACCTCGACCCGTGCCGGCCAGCTCATCCGGGTGCAGATGGCACCGGTGCTCGGCGCGGCGCGGCCGGACGGAGAACCGGCGGGCAGCCGCGAGATCGGCGGCTATGTCCTGATGCTGGACAACATCACGCGCGCCTTCGATACGGACACGCGGCGCGACGAGATGCTCCAGGAACTGACCGAGCGCAGCCGCGCCTCGCTCGCCAACGTGCGCGCCGCGGTGGAGACGCTGATGGCCTACCCGGACATGGAAGCCGCCAGCCGCGAGCGCTTCGTGGGCGTGATCGCCGAGGAGGTGCGCGCGTTCGGCAGCCGCCTGGATCGCACCGTGAACGAGCATGCGGGCTCACTCAAGGCGCGCTGGCCGCTCGAGGAGATGATGGCCGCGGATTTCCTCGATGTGGCAGCGCTGCGCATCGCGAGCCGCGTCGGGATCGGGGCGAAGATCGAGGAGGTTTCCGACGGGCTCTGGATCCGGGTCGACAGCTTCTCGCTGCTGCAGGCGCTCGGCTATCTCGCCTCCCGGCTCCAGGAGGAGTTCGAGGTTCGCGAGCTCCGGCTGCGGCTGATGTCCGCGGGCCGTCTCGCGCACCTCGACCTGATCTGGACCGGCGCCGTGATGGGCAGCGAGACTGCGATGGCCTGGGAGCTCGAGCCGATGCGCCTGGGCGGGGAGGCCAATCCGCTCACCCTGCGCGACATCGCCGAGCGCCACGGCGGCGAGATCTGGTTCCAGCGCGAGAAGACCTCGCAGCGCGCGTTCTTCCGCTTCCTCGTTCCGGCCGCCGCACCGCCGGCCGGAACCGAGGAGGGCCACGCCGCGCCGATCCAGAGCCGGCCCGAATACTACGACTTCGACCTGTTCCGGGACGCCAGCGCGCACGCCGAGCTGGACGACCGGCCGCTCGCCGGGCTCGCCTACACGGTCTTCGACACCGAGACCACCGGGCTGGAGCCGTCCGCGGGCGACGAGATCATCCAGATCGGCGCGGTGCGCATCGTCAATGGACGACTGCTGCAACGCGAGAGCTTCGATCAGCTCGTCGATCCGCGCCGGCCCATGGTGCGCGAGTCGGCGAAGATTCACGGTATCACGGCGGACATGCTGCGCGGGCAGCCCACCATCGAGGCGGTGCTGCCGGGCTTCCACGCCTTCTGCGAGGATACCGTGCTGGTGGCGCACAATGCCGCCTTCGACCTGCGCTTCCTGCAACTGAAGGAAGCCTCGACCGGGGTGCGCTTCACCCAGCCGGTGCTCGACACCCTGCTGCTCTCGCCCGTGATCCATCCGAACCAGGAGTCGCACCGGCTGGAGGCGATCGCCGGGCGCCTCGGCGTGGATGTCCTCGGCCGCCACACCGCGCTGGGTGACGCGATCCTCACCGGCGAGGTCTTCCTGCGGATGATCCCGCTGCTCGCCGGGCAGGGCATCACCACCCTGCGCCAGGCGCGCGAGGCTGCCGAAAAGACCTACTACGCGCGTATTCGTTACTGAATTCAGACCGAAGCCCGCCATGATCCAGGAAACCGGCATTCCCCAAGGGCCGTACCAGTCGATGTACAGCCCCCTTTCGACCATCGTGCGTCGCGCTCCGGTCACGGTCGGACCGCAGGCGGGCGTGCGCGAGGCGCTCGCCGCGATGGATGCCGAGGGCGTGGGTTCGGTCATCGTCGTGCTGGAGCCAGGACATGTGCCGATCGGCATCTTCACGCTCCCCGACCTGCTGCGCCGGGTCGCGCTCAAGGGTTGCCATCTCGACACCCCGGTCGCCGACGTGATGACCTCCGGCCTGGTGACTCTGCGTCCGGACGCGAGCGCCTACCAGGCCGCGGTCGCGATGGCACGGCACGGCATCCGCCACGTGCTGGTCGTCGATGGCGAGGGCGCCCTGGTCGGGATCGTCTCGCAGAACGACCTGTTCGCCCTCCAGCGCGTGGGCGCGAAGGAGATCAGCGAGCAGATCCGCCATGCTGGCGACATGGCGGCGCTGGAGCATGCCTCGCGCGACATCGCCTCGCTGGCCCACAACATGCTGATCCAGGGCGCCGGCGCCGAGCCGCTCACCCAGTTCGTCTCCACCCTGAACGACCTGCTCACCCTGAGCGTGATCGAGCTGACGATGGCCGAGTTCCGTCTGCCGGTCGTCAAGTGGTGCTGGATCGCGCTCGGCTCGGAGGGCCGGCTGGAGCAGACGCTCAGCACCGATCAGGACAACGGCATCATCTTCGAGGCGCCCTCGGCGGCCGAGGCCCCGGCGCTGCGCGAGGCCTTTGTCGCCTTCGCCCGCGAGGTGAACGCACGGCTCGACCGCTGCGGCTTCCCGCTGTGCAAGGGCAACATCATGGCGGGCAACCCGCAGTGGTGTCTTTCGCTGGAAGAATGGCGGCATACGTTTTCGCAGTGGATGGGCCGGGCCGAACCGCAGGCCCTGCTCAACGCGGCGATCTTCTTCGACTTCCGCCCGCTCTACGGCGACGAGGAACTCTCGGAGGGCCTGCGCGAGTGGCTGCTCGGGCGCACCGGGGGCAATCCCCTGTTCCTGCGCCAGATGGCGGAGAACGCGCTGCAGTGCCAGCCTCCGCTGGGGCTGATCCGCGACTTCGTGTTCGATTCGAACCCGGGTTTCCCGCACACGATCGACCTCAAGATGTACGGTTCGCGGCCCTTCGTCGATGCCGCCCGCATCTTCGCCCTGGCCAACGGGGTGGCGGCGACCGGCACCGTGCAGCGCCTGCGCGCGGTGGCCTCGCGCATGTCCTTCGGGCGCGACGACGTGGCCGCGATCATCGACGGTTTCCACTTCATCCTGATGCTGCGGCTGCGCCAGCAGCACCGCGTGCGCGGGGGCGAAGGTGCGCCCAACCGGGTCGATCCCGACGAACTGAACGAACTCGAACGCTACATCCTCAAGGAGGCGTTCAGGCAGGCGAAGAAGCTCCAATCGCGCCTGCAGCTCGACTACCGCCTGTAGGCGCGCGCTCTCACGCGCTCAGGCGATTTCGCGGTGGTCGAGCTGGTAGCCGACCCCGTAAAAGGTCCGCACCTCGACCGGGGCCAGGGCGAGCTTCTTGCGCAGCCGGTGGATGAAGACCTCGATCGCATTGACGCCGGGGGTCTCGTCGTAGCTGTAGAGCTGCTCGATGAGGCGCTCCTTGCGCACCACGCGGCCGAACTCGCGCATCAGCACTTCGAGCACCGCGGCTTCGCGCGCGGAAAGGTTCAACGCCCGCCCGTCCAGGGTCGCGGTGCGCGAGGTCATGTCGAAACACAGGCCGGCACGGCTGATCTGCCCCGATGCGCAGTTGACGGTGCGCCGCAGCAGGGCGCGTACGCGTGCCTCCAGCTCGCGCACGCCGAAGGGTTTGACGATGTAGTCGTCTGCGCCCAGATCGAGTCCCCGCACCTTGTCTTCGTCGCCGCCGCGCGCCGACATGATGATCACCGGCAGGCCGGCGTTGCGGCTCCGCAGCCGCTGCAGCACCTGGAAGCCGTCGAGCTTGGGCAGGCCGAGATCGAGGATCAGGAGGTCGTAGACGTCGTCGTGCAGCACGCCGTCGGCGCGGGCGCCGTCGCTCACCAGGTCGACCGCGAAATGGTTGAGCGTCTTGAGCGCGTAGAGAATCCCGGCGGCGATGCTCGGGTCGTCTTCCGCGATCAGGATGCGCATCGATTCACACTCCGACGATGTCCAGGTACTCGCGGATTCCGGCGGACGGCTCTGCGGCCGGGCTGGTGCGCTGCGCCATCGTTCGCATCGGCCGCCCCTCGCCGCGTTCGCCCCCGATCGCTTTGTACCGACCGGCGATCGCGAGAAAGGATTTCGTAAGCTGCACGGCCTAGTATAACGAGGCCCGGGACTGTCCGTGAGTCTCTGCCGTACCGGGCCCATCTTCTGAGGAGGAGCAGGCATGCAGCTGACACAGAAGCACCAGGAGTACTGGTCGAAGAACCTCACGATCACCGCGGTCCTCATGGTGATCTGGTTCGTCGTGACCTTCGTGATCGGGTATTTCGGGGCTGAACTGGCATCGATCACGGTTCTTGGATTCCCGTTCCCGTTCTACATGGGAGCCCAGGGTTCGCTGATCATCTATGTACTGATCATCTGGTATTACGCCCACTACATGAACAAGCTCGACATCGAGTACGGTGTCCAGGAAGGGGAGGAATAAGCGATGGCCGCACAGACCCAAACACAATTCGCCAGATCGCTGAAGAAGTACTACAGCTTCTACACGGGCGGCTTCATCGGCTTCGTCATCCTGCTCGCCATCCTCGAACAACTCGGCGTACCGAATCGGGTGATCGGCTGGCTGTTCCTGTTCGCCACCATCGGCCTGTATGCCGGCATCGGCATCATGAGCCGAACCGCCGACATCGCGGAGTACTACGTGGCGGGCCGCAGGGTTCCGGCGATATTCAACGGCATGGCCGTGGGCGCGGACTGGATGAGCGCGGCGTCCTTCATCGGGATGGCCGGCTCGCTGTACGCCCTCGGCTATGACGGTCTGGCCTTCATCATGGGCTGGACCGGCGGCTACGTCCTGGTCGCCCTGTTCCTCGCGCCCTACCTGCGCAAGTTCGGCCAGTTCACGGTTCCGGACTTCCTGGCCGCGCGCTACGGCGGTCACATCCCGCGGATGATCGGTGTTTTCGCGGCCGTCCTGTGCTCCTTCACCTACGTGGTGGGGCAGATCATGGGCGTGGGCATCATCACCAGCCGGTTCACCGGCCTGGAGTTCGGCGTCGGGGTGTTCGTCGGTCTCGGTGGCATCCTGGTGTGCTCCTTCCTCGGCGGCATGCGGGCGGTGACCTGGACCCAGGTGGCCCAGTACATCATTCTCATCATCGCCTACATGATCCCGCCGGTGTGGCTGGCGGCCAAGCAGACGGGCGTGCCGATTCCGCAACTGGTCTATGGTTACCAGCTTCAGAAGGTGACGGAGCTGGAAAAGAAGATCAACGCGGATCCCAAGGAGGCCGAGGTCCGGGGAATCTTCAAGTCCAAGGCGGATGCGGCAAAGGCGGCGCTCAGCGATCCTGCCAAAGGTTATGCCGACGGCAAGGCCGCGCTGGAGAAGCGGGTTGGCGAGCTGAAGACCGCGAACGCCCCGGCAGACCAGGTGAGCAAGGCCGAGGAGGCGCTGTCGAAGTATCCGAAGGACGAGGCGGCCGCCAAGGCGCAGTGGGCGAAGGATGTCAAGCTCGCCGCCCGCGCAGCCCCGCTCAAGGAACACGGGGCGATCTTCGCGGCCAAGGACGACAAGGCGAAGGACATCCAGCGGCGCAACTTCCTCGCGCTCATCTTCTGCCTGATGGTGGGTACGGCGGCGCTCCCCCACATCCTGATGCGCTACTACACGACGCCCAGCGTCAAGGAGGCGCGTATCTCGGTGGCCTGGTCGCTGTTCTTCATCTTCCTGCTCTACTTCACGGCGCCTGCGCTGGCCCTGCTGGTCAAGTACGAGGTCTACGCCAACCTGGTGGGATCCTCGTTCGCCAGTCTGCCGAAATGGGCGGCGTTGTGGCAGGCGGTGGATCCTGCACTGTTGTCGATCACGGACATCAACGCGGACGGCATCCTCCAGCGCGCCGAAATCGCGATTGGCAAAGACATCGTCGTGCTGGCCACGCCGGAAATTGCGGGGCTGCCATACGTGATCTCGGGTCTGGTGGCGGCCGGCGGCCTGGCCGCGGCGCTCTCCACTGCGGACGGCCTGCTGCTCACCATCGCCAACTCGCTGTCGCATGACGTCTATTACAAGATGATCGACCCGCATGCGCCGACCACGCGCCGGCTGACGATCGCCAAGGTGCTGCTCATCGTGGTAGCCCTGATCGCGGCGTATGTCGCAGGACAGAAGCCGGCGGACATCCTGTTCCTGGTGTCTGCGGCATTCTCGTTCGCTGCGGCGGCGTTCTTCCCTGCACTGGCGCTGGGGGTGTTCTGGAAGCGCGCGAACAAGGCCGGTGCGGTCGTCGGGATGGTAGTCGGTCTGGGACTGACGTTCTACTACATGGCGACCACCCAGCCGTGGCTGCGCGGCCTGTTCGGCGTGACCTCCTCGATCGCCGACAATACCTGGCTGGGGATCAACCCAATCTCGGCCGGAATCTTCGGCATCCCGGCCGGCTTCATCGCCATCATCATCGTGTCGATGCTTACGCCGGCGCCGGAGAAATCGGTCCAGGACCTGGTGGATCACGTCCGCTACCCGAATATCGTCGGCGACATCGAAACCAGGGGAACCTGAGCACTGCGAGCCCGGCCCTTGCGGCCGGGCGCGATCACTGGAGGAGGAGTGAACCTCACGGCCCGCGCAAGCGGGCTTTTTTTCAGGTGCCGATCAGGTGGGCGAGATCGGAGCGCCCCGTCTCCAGGATGAGCTGGCGGCTGATCTTGGGGTCGAAGCGGTGGATGTGCCGAATCACTTCCTCCACCTTCTCGGGCCGGTGCAGGGTGTGGTAGGCCATGCCGAGGTTGTACCAGGCGTGGGAGTTCATCGGCTGGAGTTCTGCGGCCCGCTCCAGCGCGCTGGCTGCTTGCTCGTGACGGCCCAGCGACGCTTGTGCCATACCCATGCCGTACCAGGCCCGGTCGATCGCCGGCTTGATCTCCACGGCGCGACTGAATGCCTCGATGGCGGCATCGAGCCGGCCCTGCTGGTGGCGGATGAAGCCGAGGTTGAACCACGCGATCGCGTCGCCGCGATCCTGGTCCACCGTCTGCTCGAACAGCCGCTCCGCCTCATCCCAGCATTTGTCCGCGGCCAGGAGGTGCGCGAGCGCCGTGCGCGCCTTGACCGAGGCGGGCTCATGGCCCAGGGCCTGCCGGTATTCCTCGATCGCGCGCGCAGGATTGCCGATCGTGACGAACATGCGGGCGCGGATGAGGTGTCGGAGATACTCGAAGTTCAAGCCTGGCCACCCGGTTCGGAAAGACCGAATTCTGCTAGCGCAGCCGCCCGGGCGCAAGCGGCGCGCGCGGTGTTACCATCGGAGCAGGATCGGGAAGCGGAGAGGGCAATGCTGTTCATCGCCAGTACGATCAAGCTGCTCGCGGAAGTCGTCGGCTGGTGCCTCATCGGGCAGGGCATCGTGTATCTGTTCGCCGGCGCGCGCAGGGAGCAGAACATTCCCTACCGGATCCTGAGCACCATCACCTCTCCGCTGACGCGGGCGGTTCGCATCGTGACTCCGCGTTTCGTACTCGACCGGCATATCGGGCTGCTGGCGTTTCTGGTCGTGGTGATGATCTGGTACTGGGCGGCCCAGTACAAGCTAGCCCTGTGCCTGTCGGGCAACCAGGCTCACCCGCTGTGCGTGGAGATGGTCAAGAAGCTCGGTGCTCGCACCGCGCAGTAGCGCAAGGCCGCCGGGGGCGCCGCAGCCGAGTCCGCGCGGGAACTCCGGCAGACTGCTAGAATCCGCCGCTCTCGCGGAGAGGTGGCCGAGCGGTCGAAGGCGCACGCCTGGAAAGCGTGTATACGGCAAAACCGTATCGGGGGTTCGAATCCCCCCCTCTCCGCCAGTTCTCCGTTGCGAGGTCGTAAATGGGGTCAGACACGATTTTCACCTTTCCTCGGCCTGCCTACCCCCTTCGAGGTTGCCCGGCGTCGGGTCAGCGTTTCGATGTGCTCTTTGAAGCGCTCGCTCCCCAGCGCCCAGCCCTTGTGGGTCGATTCGCGGATGGCGTTCAAGTCCTGCCCTGAGAGTGCCGCCCTGAACAGTTGGCGGTAGGCGCTTTGGCGCTGTGCCGGAGTGCGTGCGAGTCGCAAGTACTCCTCATGCGGTACCAGCCAATCCGTGTTCGGCCCGCTTTCGCCCAGCGCATTGAAGGCATAGCTCGACCACGGATGCTCTCTGGGGTGCGCCACCAGACTGGCGCGCACCGGATTGAGTTCGATGTAGCGCATCAGGGCCAGCAGATACGGCTCGCTTTCGACCACGGTGGCACGGTAGCGTCCTTCCCACAAGGTGCCGCTGCGCCGGTAGGTGTGGTTGAAATACTGGACATATTTCCTACCGAGCGACTGGAACACCTTGCTGAGGCTGTCGTCGTCTTGCGGGGTGGCCAGCAGGTGGATGTGGTTGGTCATCCAGACGTAGGCGTGAATGAGCAAGCCATGCCTCTTCGCCGCTTCGGCCAGCGTGTCACGGAAGAACCGATAGTCGGCGTCGGCGGCAAAAACGGCCTGCCGGTTATTGCCGCGCTGAATGATGTGCTGGGGCTGACCCGGGATGACGTAGCGGGGAAGGCGCGCCATGGGGATGGGTTTGCAGGAGGATCCGGGAACCCGCACGATAGCACAAAATAATCGTGTCTGACCCCATTAATTCATTACTTTCCGGCGAGCTTTTCGAGCTTCGCGGCCCGGATCACCTGGCCGTCGAGGCCGGAGTCCTTCATGTTGCCGCCATAGGCCACCGTCATGAGCTGGCTGTAGTAGAGCACCGGCATGTTCAGCTTCGTGCCCTGCTTCTTGTTGATCTCGCTCTGATAGACCTCGACGTTCGCCTGGCACAGCGGGCAGGGGGTGACGATCATCTCGGCGCCGTGGTCGTAGGCCGACTCCACGATGTCGCGGATCTGCTTCTGGCTCTTCTCCGGCTCCGAGAACGCGAGCGCGCCGCCGCAGCAGGTGACCTTCTGGTCGTAGGGAACGGCCTCGCCGCCGAGGGTCTCGACCAGCTTGTCGAGGTACATTGGATTCTCGAAGGATTCGCCGGCGATGCCGAACGGGCGGTTGGTCTGGCAGCCGACGTAGCCGGCGAACTTCAGCCCTTCGAGCGACTTCACCGCGGGCGCCTTGAGACCATCGTAGCCGATGTCCTCGATCAGCACTTCAACCATGTGGCGGATCTCGACTTCGCCCTTGTAGTGCAGGCCGGCGGCGGCGAGCGCCTCGTTGGTTTCCTTCATCAGCTCGCTGGAGGCGTCGAGCCGTTCCTTGGTCTCGCGCGCGCCCAGCCAGCACGCGGCGCAGGTGGCGACGATGTCGCGCCCCGGCAGGTGCTGTTCCGAGAGCGCGAAGTTGCGCGCGTTGAGCGCGTGGCGCGGCAGCTCGCCGCCTTCGCCGTAACCGATCGAGGCGCCGCAGCAGTTCCAGTCGGGGATTTCGGTCATCTTGATGTCGAGCTTCCTGCACATCGCGTTGACCGAGACCAGGTAATTCGAGGCGGACGCCTTGAGCTGCGAGGAGCAGCCGGGGTAGAACGCGTATTCCTTCTTTGCCATGTCTGCCTCTCGCTACGAGGTGTAGCCCTTGCGCCGGTCTTCGATTTCGCGCGCCTTCGCGATGATGGCGTGCAGTCCCTTGACGTCCTTGATCCGGTGGCCGCCGAAGAGTTCCATCGGATTGATGCGCTTCGCCTTGAACATGCCCAGCCCGATGCCCTTCATCGCGAGAGCGGTCTTGATGCCGGCCGCGAGACCGTCCTTGAAATACAGGCCCAGCGTGAGCTTGAGCTCGTTCGCGCGGCCCTGCTTGATGCAGTTGTCCCAGAACAACCGGGCGAACTCGCGCGTGGGCTGGCCCTTGGGCGCGAGCCCCAGGCGGTGCGCATAGTTCGCCAGGCCGTGCATGATGTGGGTGATCGGCAGCTTGCGCGGGCAGCGCACGATGCAGTTGTAGCAGGAGGTGCACATCCACATCGAGTCCGAGCCGAGCACCTCCGCGCGCTTGCCGGCGCGAATCATCATGAAGATCTTCTGCGGCGAGTGCTCCCAGTGGGGGCCGAACGGGCACGAGCCCGCACACACCCCGCACTGCATGCACATCTTCACCCACCGGCCTTCCTCGACGCGCTCCTCGACTTCCCGCAGGAAGTCGTTGCGATAGCGCTCGGGCACCTGTGCGCTCATCTTTCCACCTCTCAAGCGAAGCCCTTCATCGGGCTCATGCCGATTTCCTGAATCTTGGCGACGTACTCGTTGATGAGCTGCGAAACCCGCGCCACATCGGTGATCGCCACCTCATAGGTCGCCACCCGTTCGGTCTCCAAACCCATCTGCTTGAGCGTGTCGTCGGTCTTGCTCATGCGGTAGGCCGCCATCTCGGAGCCCTTGACGAAGTGGCACTGGTAGTCGTCGCCCTTCTTGCATCCCATCAGCATGACGCCGTCCCAGCCGCCGTTGAGCGCGTCGGTGATCCAGATGGTGTTCACCGATCCTAGGCAGCGCACCGGAATGACACGCACGAACGCC
>Ga0210044_10002652_pt1 | contig 26330 bp, 27 predicted proteins | sample CryGey13umfilter_2_FD_183959 | JGI IMG/M metagenome (GOLD analysis project Ga0210044, IMG submission 183959) | Groundwater microbial communities from aquifer in Utah, USA - Crystal Geyser 4/9/14 3 um filter (SPAdes) (version 2) | ecosystem: Environmental > Aquatic > Deep subsurface >... | reverse complement strand
CCCCCATGAGAAAGACAACAACCGCTGCTCCAAGGAGCATATAGATAAGAGGGCTTTGAAATTGTCTTAGGAAAATAATTAGGCCACTCTCGGGCTTAACTGTAGGTAATTTATTGAGACCATATTTAATAAGTCGTTCTTTAACTTCAGCGTCTGATAGGCCGTGCTCTCTTGACCCGAGAATTTTAAATATTTCTGCCGGTTCAAGCGTGTGCCACTTGGTTTCCAAGAATGAATTCATTCACTTCATTATACACAACAGTTGGTGGGCGAGGAGGGACTTGAACCCTCACGATGTTGCCATCAATGGATTTTGAGTCCATCGCGTCTGCCAATTCCGCCACTCGCCCTTCGACTCCGCTCAGGGTAAACCCTTATAAACATCTTACAAACTACATCAATTTCGTGTTAAAATCTAGTTATGTCTCGATTCTATAACGACGCTATCTTCTGGATAGAGGTCGATAAAATTAAACCCAATCCGTTTCAACCTCGTCGAGAGTTCGATGAGGCTCAACTTAAAAGTTTGGCGGATTCTATTCGCCAATATGGCGTACTTCAAGCTTTGGTAGTTACGCGTAATGAGTTTGAGAAGGAAGATGGCGGTCTCGGTGTCGAATACGAACTTGTCGCGGGAGAACGTCGCCTCCGCGCCGCGCGCTTGGCTGGTCTCGCGCAGGTGCCAGTGCTTATCCGTACTGGGGAAGAAACGGACCTTATGAAGCTTGAATTGGCAATTATCGAGAATATTCAACGTGAAGACCTTAGTCCTGTTGACCGAGCTCGCGCCTTTGACCGTCTAGTCAAAGAGTTTAATTTCAAACATCATGAAGTTGCTAAAAAGGTTGGCAAGAGTCGTGAATATGTCTCCAACTCTTTACGCATTCTCTCTTTACCGGAATACATTATTAACGCTCTTTCAGAAAATAAGATTACCGAGGGTCATACGCGCCCACTGATGATGCTGATAGACAGACCAAAGGAACAAGAGACTCTTTTCAAAGAAATTATTTTTAAAAAACTTAATGTTAGGGAAGCAGAAAGTATTGCCCGCCATATTGCCGTTGAACGCGCGCGTAAACTAATAGATCAAGAACTCATAGATATCGAAGGTCTTTTCAAAGAGAAGTTGGGTACACGCGTGAGGATAGAAAAAAAAGATGAAGGCGGTCGAGTGACCATAGACTTTTTCAATAAAGATGATTTGCGCGCGCTATTGGAGAGGATTATTTCAGATGGGCAAGCGCAAAAAACTCAAGAAGAAGCTACTATAGAAAATGTAGTTTCTCTGACCGAGGAGGAGAAGATAATGCCTGACGAAGATGATGAGTCTCTTTACTCTGTCAGCAAATTTAGTATTTAATTCCTTTTAGATTTTTTAAGTTCGCTTAGTTTGTGTCGGATATGTCGGCGCGCCATAGAGGTTTTGGCCAAACCTAACCACTTTTGATTCGGCTTGGCGTTCTCATTTGTCATGATAGTCACTATATCGCCATTGTAAACCTTAGTATCAAGCGAGGCTAATTTTCCGTTTACCTTAGCACCAGTCATATGGTTTCCTATGTCAGAGTGGATAGAGTAGGCAAAGTCGATTGGGGTTGAATCTATGGGTAGGTCCACCACATCTCCCTTGGGAGAGAAGACGAAGATTCTATGGTTGAAGAAGTCGCTAGTGAGTTCCTCTCGGAAAAGTTTATTGTCCTTAGTTGATTCTTTATACGCAGCCAATTCGGATATCCATTTTGGTATATCTTTATTCTTAACATTATTTGCCTCTTCTAATTCCTTAGACTTTGGCAGGAAGGCGTAGACCCAAGCCAAAGCTTTATTGTGACCGCTTTTCTCTTTATAGGAGAGATGAGAGGCGATACCGTATTCGGAATATCTATACATATCATGAGTTTTTATCTGCACCTCTACAATATTACCATCACCAATAAAGACGGTGGTGTGTAGGGCTTGATAGCCATTAATCTTAGCATCAGCGATATAGTCCTTGATGCGTTGCGGGAGAGGACGCCAACGCCTATGAATGATTCCTAATATGTGATAACAATCAGTGACAGAATCCACCAAGATTCTCATGGCGCTCACGTCATATATTTTTCCCAGGTCTCTATCGTTTCTAAGATATTTTTTGTAGAGACTGTATAAACTTTTTACTCGATACTCGATTTTTACTTTTGTTAGTCCTTCTTTGGCCAACTCTTTTTTCACTGAACGTGAAAATTTCTCCAAACTTTCTGTTCTGTCTAGGTGTAGTTCTTTGAGAACTTTTCTCATTTCTTCGTACTCTGAGGGATATACATAGGGGAAGGCCAGATCTTCCAGCTCGCGATTTAATTTCCTAATACCCAATCTATAGGCGATGGGGGCATATATCTCTAGAGTTTCGGTGGCTATTCGTTTTTGTTTATCTTTAGGCACATGAGAGAGAGTTCTCATATTGTGTAGACGGTCTGCCAGTTTAATAAGCAGGACTCTAATATCTTCAGACATGGCAACGAAGAGTTTACGCAAACTCTCACTGTGTCTATCTGCACCTTTATATTTCAAATGCCCGAGCTTGGTCACTCCATCAACGAGGAAAGCAATTTCTTCTCCAAATTCTCTTACAATATCTTCTCGTTTTATACCGACGTCCTCAATGGCGTCGTGGAGAAGTCCAGCCGCAATGGTAGCGCCACCTACATTGAGTTCGGCGAGGATTTGCGCGGTTTCGGCTAAATGGAGAAAATATGGTTCGCCGGAGAGTCTTTGGTGTCCTGTGTGAGCTTCTTTGGCGAAGGCGAAGGCTTTTTTGACAATAACAATATCTTCGGTCTGTGGGTTGACCATGCTCCTTATTATCTTGGTAGGAGAATCTATGTTTACTTCAGTTTGTGAGGGTTGTGGTTTGGACATGTTTTGTCAGAGCATCTTTCTGGAATGGTTTTGGTACCTTCCATCATAAGACTTCCACAGATTTTACACACATCACCAGTTGGCTTGGCCTTTATAGCATACTTACAATCAGGATAATTTGAACAGCTGTAGAATACTCCAAAGCGTCCGCGTCGTTCAGACATAAATCCGGTTTTGCAAGTAGGGCAAACTACTCCTGTGGAATTAGCCTTCTCCATTTCCTCGTCCTTCTTAACAAATTTACACTTGGGGAATCGAGAGCAGGCGATAAACATCCCAAACTTGCCTTCACGTGCCAGCAAGTTTCCTTTAGCACACTTCGGACAAAGTTCTCCAGTATCTTTGGGGCCCTGTAACTCTTTCCCTTCTATAGTACGAGCGCCTTGGCACTCTGGGAATCTTTCGCATGAGAGGAATTTACCTCCCTTGCCGAGTTTGATAATCATATCGGCTCCACATAGAGGACACTTCAAATCGTCTGGGGCCTTGCCGAGGTTGGTAATCTTCTCTATCTTTTCTTTCGACTTAACGGCTTTTTCAAACGGAGTATAGAAGTCCGCCAAAGTTTTTTTATAAGTGCGGTCTCCTTGGGCGATGTCATCCAATTCGTTTTCCATCTCTGCCGTGAAGGAGTCACTGATATATGAAGAGAAATGTTCTTCTAGAAAAGTGCTGACCACTTCGCCGGTATCGGTGGGGTGGAGGGCTTTGAGAATCTTCTCCACATAACCGCGGTCCGTAAGAGTTTTTATAATTGAAGCATAGGTCGATGGTCGGCCAATACCTCGCTTTTCGAGTTCTTTAATTAAACCCGCTTCAGAGTAACGAGTAGGAGGTGTTGTTTGCCTTTCTTCAAAGTTGATATTTAAGAGTGTAAGGGGTTCGTCTTTCTTGAGTTCGGGCAAGATAACGTCTTCACTGGCAGAAGCTTTATCGGCTTTAAGCCAACCGTCAAAGAGGATACGTGAACCACTGAGCCAAAAATCAGGCATCGGCACGTCAGAGCCTTGGGTGGAGACGACGACATTGGCAACGATTTTGGTGCGCAACACATCTGCTGACTTCATCTGACTTGAAACAGTTCTTTGCCAGATAAGAGAGTAGAGTCTTTGTTCTCCTTCAGTTGACCCAGCTCTCTCTACACTGACGTGAGTAGGGCGGATAGCTTCATGCGCTTCTTGGGCATTTTTAGACTTTTTGGTATAGACGTGTGATTCGAAATAATTGGCTCCGTATTTACTTTTTATAACACTCTCTATTTCCTGGCGCGCGGAGCCTCCTAGGTTTGTTGAGTCAGTTCGCATATAAGTGATGTGTCCCGCTTCATAAAGTTTTTGCGCCAGGCGCATTGTTTGCGAAGGGGCGATGCCGAGTCGAGAACTTGCGGCTTGCTGTAGGGTTGACGTGATAAATGGCGCCCGCGGAGCCCGAGTTACTTGAGTTTCTTTAATGTCGGTAATTTTCCAAGAAGATTTTTGCGCGATATCTAATATTTTGTCGACCTCTTCTTTTTTCTTTGGTTCTTCTGAACAGACGAAAAGGAGGTTGTGTTTAGCTTTATCTTCAAGTTCAGCATTAATGGTCCAGAAAGTTACTGGGTCAAAGGCTCGTATTTCTCGTTCTCGTTCCATGATGATACGTAGAGCGGGGGACTGAACTCGTCCTGCTGATAGTCCATAACGCACCTTCTTCCAGATGAGACCAGAGAGGTCGTAGCCCACGAGTCTATCGAGCACTCGACGGGCTTCCTGCGCTTCCTTGAGGCTGTTGTCAATTTTACGAGGGTTCTCTATCGCTTCTTCAACAGCTTCTTTAGTAATCTCGTAGAAGACGATTCGTTTCAAATCTTTTAGACCAATAGCCTCTTGGATGTGCCAGGCGATAGCCTCACCCTCGCGGTCAGGGTCGGTAGCAAGGAGGACTTCGTCAGCCTTTTTGGCTAGAGATTTTATTTCGGAAATTACTCTCTCCTTACCTTTAACCACCTCATAATGTGGCACGAAGCCTCCCGCGATATCTATTGCGGTTTTATTAGACTTCGGTAAGTCTCTGATATGTCCGACAGAAGCAATGACGCGAAAATCTTTGCCAAGATATTTCTCAATCGTCTTTGCTTTCGAAGGTGATTCTACTATTAACAGTCTCATTAGGCTCAATTAGTACTACAGAAACTTTTTATTTGCAAACTTACCCCGCCTTGCTTAGGCGGGGTTTAACATCAAAATGTCTTTCTTACTTCGCCAAGTTCTTCTGCAATCAGGCCTTTGATTTCAAGTAGAGAGAGTATGGCACTGGCGTTACCGATATCAAGTTTACTTTGTCTCACAAGCTCATCATGTGAGCGAGGAGTTTCTAGAAGTTTTATAAAAATCTTCTCTTCATCACTAAGCTCTTCTATATCTACTAGAGTGGGAGCTTCGTCTTTTCTTTTGAGCCCTAGAAGCTCGAGAATATCATTTGAGTCACGTACCAGGGCTGCTCCGAGTCTTATAAGCATATGTGGACCGTCAGAGGTGGGCGAGCTTACAGGGCCAGGGACGGCCCCAACCTCTCTATTGTATTCCGTGGCAAGTCGCGAGGTGATAAGTGTTCCAGACTTCCTCTCTGCTTCTATCACTAGAGTGGCATGACACATTCCTGCCATGATTCTATTTCGCCTAGGGAAGGCCCACGCGCCAGAGGGCATCGTATCATCGTATTCGGACATTAGTCCGCCTCCATTTTCTATAATCTCTTCGGCTAGTCCAACATGAGAGTGGGGATGAAGAACTTTCCTATCGAGACCAGAGCCAGGGATGGCGATAGTTTGGAGTCCAGCGCGTATGGCAGCGCGGTGAGCTATAGAGTCTATGCCAAGAGCCAGCCCAGAGACAATGGTGACAGGCGAGTCAGCAAGCCCTGAGATCATAGTCTCGCAAACTTCTCGACCATAACTTGAATACTTTCTTGCGCCAACGACTGCTAAGAGTTTATTATCCTCCTTGGGTAAGGCGCCTTCGTAACGCAGGCGCTTTGGTGGGTCTGTAATCTCTTTTAGAAGTTCAGGGAAGTCTTCTGGTTTTAAATCTCGAATATCCTGCATGAATGTATTATACTATCTACTGTCTACTAATTACTTTTTATATGCTCGACATTAAGTTTATCAGAGAGAACCAAGATTTGGTTAAGGAAGCCGCCAAGAAAAAGCGCCTTTCCTTTGACCTAGATAAACTTATGGAGGTTGATGAGTCGCGTCGTAAACTCTTGGGGATAGTAGAAGAGAAGCGGGCTGAACAAAAGGTTACCAACAATGCGATAGTTAATGCAACTTCAGAAGAGCGCGAATCCATATTGGAGAAGATGAGGATTCTGAAGGCGGGCCTTGAGGTAGAAGAAGGGAAATTGAAAGAAGTAATGCAAGAGTGGCAGGCCTTGATGCTTACTGTGCCCAATGTGCCTGATTCTTCCGTCCCAGACGGAGAAAGCGATAAAGAGAATAAGGAAGTAAAGAAGTGGGGAGATACTCCCAAATTTAATTTTCAACCTAAAAATCATATTGAGATTATGACCAACCTTGATATGGCGGACTTTGAACGTGGGGCGAAGGTTTCTGGATTTCGTGGTTACTTTCTTAAAGGTAGTGGCGCGTTGCTATCTTTCGCCATTTGGCGTTACGCTCTTGATTTCTTCGTCTCTCGTGGTCTGACTCTATTGGAGGTGCCTTCCCTAGTGCGACGAGAAGTCCTTTTGGGCACTGGTTATCTGCCACAAGGCGAAGAAGATTTATATAAGACACAAGATGGTGATTATTTAACAGGTACAGCCGAAGTGGCCACCATGGGCTTATACCAAGGTGAAATTTTACCCAAAGAAGATTTGCCAAAGAAGTTTCTCTCATTCTCGCCGTGTTTTCGCAGAGAAGCAGGAAGTCATTCTAAAGATGTTAAGGGTCTTATTAGAGTGCATGAATTTTTCAAATTTGAACAACTTATTTTATGTGAATCGAGTCACGAAGAGTCGGTGAAATGGCATGAGTGGCTTCATCGCAATATTGAAGAATTTGTGGAGTCGCTCCGCGTACCATACCGCACTGTAGTAAACTGTGGTGGCGATCTAGGTCTTGGTCAGGTCAAGAAATATGACATAGAGGGTTGGGTACCACTCGAAGAAACTTATCGAGAACTCGGTTCCACTTCCTATTTTCACGATTTTCAGACAAGACGTCTAAATATTAAATATAAGGACGGTGATGTTTCTAAATATGCTCATTCTCTTAATGCTACCGCCATAGCTACTCCTCGTGTCCTTGTTTCTCTGGTAGAGAATTTTCAGCAAGAGGACGGGTCCATAAAGATTCCTGAAGTTTTGGTGCCCTACATGAATGGTCTGGCGTTTATCAAAAAATGAAAATTATCTCCAGTGGTAAAGTTTTAAATTCTCCGGGATTTTATAAAAAAAAGAAACTGAAAGAGCGTATTCAACTAGCTCTTATTTTGATTGGAGTTTTAGTCTTAGTCTCCTCTTTTGTTTACCTTACTCGTCACGAACGCTTTATGATATCCGAAGTGGAAGTTTTGGAGAAAAACGCCATAGATACAGATGAGATTATCGAGGCGACAAAAAGTGTTTTATCTGGAAACTATCTCTGGCTCATACCACGTTCCAGTGCCTTCGTTTATCCTAGTTCCAAAATTGAAGCCCATCTTCTCGCCAGCTTTCCAAGATTGAAATCCGTGAAGCTTGAATTAAGTGATATGAAGAAGCTAACCGTGAGCGTTTCCGAAAGGGAACCCTTTGCTCTCTACTGTGCCAATGCCTTGCACCCAGCTACTGCTTCCGAGTGTTATTTTCTAGATGAAGAAGGTCTTATCTTCGCCGAGGCTCCTTCATTCTCGGGTGTAACTTACTTTGTCTTTGCTACAGAAGACCCAATCGAGAATCCAATAGGGGAGAGATTCTTGCCACTAGACGAGTTTAGTTATTTATTAAATTTTATAGAAAATCTTACTACTTTAAATATAAAACCTTTGGCACTGGGTTTTAGTGGTAATGAGTATAGTCTCTTTCTTCCGAATGGTGGTCAGATAACTCTCAAGAAAGATGACGACTTCGCTTCCGTATATTCAAACCTTACGGCTTTCCTTACAGACGAAGCTATCAAATCCCAGCCTAACTTTTTGGATAAAATACTTTATTTAGACTTACGTACCAAAGATAAGGTTCGCTGGAAATTTCAAGAATAAACAAATGGATAGTTTCTGGACAAGATTAAAAAAGCCCATCATGGTTCTGGCGCCTCTCTCTGACGTCACTGATGTTGCTTTCCGAAGAATAATAGCCAAGTATGGCAAACCGGACGTTTTGTGGACTGAATTTGTTTCTGCCGATGGTCTCGCCTTAGCGCCTACGGAAGATAGAAAGAAGCTTCTTAAGGGTCTGGAGTATAGCGAGGCGGAACGGCCAATCGTAGCGCAATTCTTTACTTCTAATCCAGAGCATATGAGGCAGGCGGCAGAGCTTGCGTACAAACTCGGGTTTGATGGTGTGGATATCAACATGGGTTGTCCGGACAAAGGGGTGGAGAAACAGGGTGCGGGAGCCAAGCTTCTGAAAGATGTTTCAAAGGCTCAAGAACTTATCAGGGCGACGAAGGAGGGGGCGCACGGCCTTCCTGTTTCTATAAAAATTCGCACTGGTTACAACAAGCCCAATCTGGAAACTTGGTTACCAGAAATACTAAAGGAGTCTCCGGCCGTAGTAACTGTACACGCTCGTACTAGGAAAGAGATGTCTAAAGTTCCAGCAGATTGGTCTCAAGTCAAGCGGGCTGTGGAGCTTCGAGATGCTTCTGGTCAAGATACTCTGATTTTCGGCAATGGTGACGTCGTAGACATTGATGATGCTAAGAAGAAATGTAAAGACTTTGGCTGTGACGGCGTGATGCTCGGCCGAGCCGTATTTGGTAATCCGTGGCTATATAAAGAAGGATACAAGCCTTCTCTTGAAGAGAAGGCGCGAGTTTTAGTAGAACATACAAAGCTTTTTGAAAGTCTTTTGAGTGGGTACAAAAACTTTGCCACCATGAAGAAGCATTTCAAGGCCTATGTTTCTGGGTTCAATGGGGCGGCAGATTTGCGAGTTAGGCTTATGGAGACCAATAACGCAGACGAAGTAGAGACCATTATTTCCCAATTTTTAGAAGCGAAGTAATTTTGCCTGCAAGACTATCGGCGGGGTATACTGTTACCATGAAAAAGTCTCTGAAACCATCCGGTGTGCTTTATCGCAAATATCGCCCACAAACTTTCGGGGATATCATCGGTCAGGATCATATAGTTAAAGTGCTTGAGGGGGCTATTAAACTCGACAATATTTCTCATGCCTATCTCTTCTCTGGTTCGCGTGGTACTGGTAAAACCTCTCTAGCCAGAATTCTCTCTAGGGAGATAGGTACTGTGCCTAGTGATTTAGTAGAGATGGATGCCGCATCGAATCGTGGTATCGATGATGTGCGAGAGATACGAGAGTCGGTCAACACTCTTCCTTTTGAATCGCGTTATAAGGTTTATATTATTGATGAGGTACACATGCTGACTAAGGATGCTTGGAATGCGTTTTTGAAAACTCTTGAAGAACCTCCCAAACACGTTGTTTTCATTCTTGCGACAACAGAGTTAGAGAAAGTACCAGAGACAGTTATATCGCGTTGTCAGACTTTCTCCTTCAAACAACCCAATCAGGCTATTCTCAAAGATTTTGCCGTCTCTATCGCCAAGAAAGAGGGTGCTACTCTAGAACCTGACGCGGCAGAGTTGGTGGCGATTCTTGGAGACGGCTCCTTTCGTGACGCGCACGGTATTTTAGAAAAAGTATTGTCTCTAAAGGACCCCGCCAAAGACGGGGCAAGTAAAAAGATTACTCGCGAAGAAGTTGAGGCGGTAACCGGTGCCCCCAAGGCAGAACTCGTCCGCGATATCCTTTCGGCCATAGTTGAGAAAGATCTTGAGAAGGGGGTGAAGGCGGTTGTAAGGGCAGGGGAGGCCAATGTGGAGATGAAGCTTTTTGCAAAACTTGTTCTCGAGCGACTCCGTTTCCTCTTCCTCCTGCGTCTTAAGGCGGGGATGGATGAATATATTTCTAAACAAGTTTCTGAAGATGACTTTAACTTCTTAAAAACTCTCACGAGTAAAGCTGGACCAGATTTAACTGCCGATGTGCTTCTTCGATTTATCATCGCATACGAAGATTCCGGTCGGACCAGTATTCCGGAGCTTGCTCTTGAGCTAGCTCTAGCAGATTCTATAAATATAAAATAAACCCGCGCTTGGTGGCGCGGGTTCTTATGTTTGAGAATTTTTTTAGAACAAGAACTCCCTTTGTCTTTTATTCTTGACAGCTTGTCTTTTGTGGGGTTGTCGTGTGAATGGTACACCACCGTACTCGTTTAGAGTACCTTTGCACCGAAAGAAGTTATCACACTTCCACATTCTAAATTCTGCTGTGGTAGCTGAAGCTTCTCTGTGCATTGCTAGGTGTAGTGTTCCTCCGCACAGCGGGCACTGTCCTGTAGCCATGTTTTTCTCCTTTACTAGCTCTTGACTACCCTAAGTTCAGGGCGCTCACTTTTTCGGGCTCTTTGGCCTCCCGTTTCGTTACACCCCCCGCTTGAGTAGACTAATCTTACTGGTTTTACGGGCTTGTTCCTACTACTGCGTCTTGTTTCTTCTATCCAATTTTCCGGATAGGGAAGTATGGCCCAGTCTTCCTGGTATTTATTCCAGAAAAGACTAAGTAGCACTCCTTCACCGTCTTGGTTTAGGAAGCAAGTCCCCCTAAATACTAGGTATTTACCTTTCAACCAGAGAGGGATTTGTCCTCTATTCCCTAGCAACCAATAGAGGACACATACATTCCACGGAACGAATATATGTTGTGGTTGTCTCCAAGAACGTAATTCCTCTAGATTCGTGCCATCCCAGAGTAGTCTTCCATGTCGTTGATGGCACTTAATTTTTTTTAGCCACTCCATCCCTTCTGGGATGTCCGCCCCATCACTGCAGTCTATAAGGGTCACTTCTCCTTTGCTCGTTATCAATGTTAAATCCATCACACCCTCTCCTTGTTTGCCAAAAAAACAGATAAAATAACACCTTCTATTTGCATAATACTACATAAAAGTGCTACGTGTCAAATTCAGCGCCAACCCAGATAGAGCCTTAGGCTCTATCTGGGGATATAGATGAAGGGCTGATCGAGGTGACCTATGACCGGGGGCGGTTAATCATACGTTCTAGATAGCGGATGAGGATGACTACAGCCACAGTGACGAGGATAGCGTAAAGGAATTTTACCGCCACAGTGTCTTTGGAGAGGGGGAAGATGACTTCAATGAACTCCTTGATTGCATCGTTCCACGCTAGACCAGCTACGAGGCCGAGCGCCGCGCTAATATAGCCGAAGCTTCTTCCCTTTACCTCGCTTACGCTCTCGTGCATATCTTTTTGAAATTGATTCATCTCAGTATTATAAACCAATAGACAGAATCAGCTAAATTTTATTTATAAACTTCCTGCCTCTAATTAGCTACATTATAACAGAGCGACCGCTTGCTTATAATGTATAGAGGGTGATTCTATTTTTTGGCTGGCCGTCTCGAGCACTAACTAATTTCTAGATAAAGAGGTAAATGATCGGAAACCTCATCTGACATCACTTTGAAATTCTTCACACCAATTCCTTTTGACACAAAAATATAATCCGCATACTTTTCTGATTTTGTATAAAAAGAACTTCTTGTTGAAGTTACTCCGTATTTTTTAACTAAGTTAATTAAACCTGCTTTTTCAAAAAGATTTATACTTTCAGTATCAGGCAATAAATTAAAATCTCCACAAAACACTACCTCGCTGTTTAGTGAATCAATAAAATTGATTATATTCTTGGATTGATTAAGTCTATCCTCCGTATCGGTTTTCCCTTGGCCATTCCAAAGACCATGGAAGTTGATAATTGTTAACGGTTTACCATCTCTAATCAGAGTTACGTATTGGATATTTCGTGCGTGATTACCAATATCTCCCTCAGGAACGTGCCCTTTTTCTTTGTAAACAAAAATATCCCCTTCGGCTAGGACATCTAAATTATTTTTAATCAACATCATGAGGCCGTAGTTGTCCATAAAGTGTGGTCTGAAGTATGATCGATATTCTGATAAAGTTGCGGATATCTCCTGCATTCCCTTCGTCATTATCTGGTCATGATTAATAGCTGCACCGCCGGCAGAATGCCCATCAAAATCTCTATAGGGTGCGGACCATATTTCCTGAAGACAGAAAATATCTGTGCTGTCTTTTTGTTCTTTGAAAAAGGAGAGCAGATTCTCTTTCCCAGCCCGACCACCCCATGTATTTAGACTAGTTATCTTCATAGGCTAATGATATCGTTTTTTACTACTTTACTAAACAACGGGTCTCGAGTTGTGCGCGAGTTGATTTATAGTTTCTTCAACAAGTCCAAGTTTCCGTCAATCAGTGCTTCTTTTTTAGCTCTGGTCCACTTTTTAATCTGAGATTCTCGTTTTAATGCAGAAGATCTGCTAGAGTATTCTTCAGTATAGAGTATTCTCTCGACTTTTTTGGCATTTGTATAATGTCCTCCATTTCCATTTTTATGTTCATCAAAACGACGCCCAAGATCATTAGTAATCCCTGTATAAAGCGATCTATCTGAACACTCAATAATATAAACAAAATACATACGTGGTTCGACAAGCTCACCACACTTCTCCTCGCTCGGTATAAGCTAGTCAATACTAATTCTATGTAAATTATTAAGCTATGTCGAAGGTCCTGCACTGAGCGAGCATAGCGAGTCGAAGTGCTGCCGGACTTGGAATCGAACCAAGATACTGAGCTTCAAAGGCTCATGTCCTACCTTTAGACGATCCGGCAATATTAATCTTCATCATTGTGCATTAAAAATCACCAAATTTCAATGTGGGTATGGCTAATAAAACTAATTCTAATTTTGTTTATATATTCCAGTAATTGCATAATATGAGTTTCTGTGGTTTTATATAAAAAAGCTCTTTCTCCTCGCGCGCGATATTTTTGTGTGAGAAGAACAAAATAAAAGGCCCCGCGTAATCGCGGGACTTTCAACTTTTTTGATAAAAGAACTTAGTTTTGTGGAGCATCCTCATATCCTTGAATTTCAGTAGCCCGACCGTATTCAAGAGCTTGTCTTGCATTTAGGGTCATGCCCGGACCTAAGGCTTGGATACTCCTCTCCCACAGATTTGCCCCACTTTTTCCCGCTGCTAGGCTCACCGCGTCGGTGGTTGAATCTATCATATTTTCGGCAGCTTCTTCACGGATCTGTTTACTCTCGTTACTCATATTATGAGTGGCCGAATGAATAATAAACTGCGAACCCGGAAGGACAACACGTCTTTCGGCTGCAAGCCAGATAATATTAGAGGCTGACCATATTACTCCTGTTGCAATAAATGTTGTCTTATTACTCAAGCCACTTGTCCTCATCATGTCGAAAAAGGCCAACGCTTCATCAACCGCCCTGCCAGAACCATAAACATAAGCAGTGGCGTGCCCCCTTTCTTCGACACATCTCCTGATCGAATTTATCACCGGCAAAAGATCAGAAAGTTTGGCCGAGTTGATGATGGTAGGCTCGTTACATGTTTTTTCTGTAGAGAGTCTCGTTTCGTCTCTGGCGAATTCTTTTCCTGTCATGCTCACTTCTGATGGCGCGGTTGGGTATGGCGAAACGCTATAGCCTAAAATGGCTATTAACAACATAATGACTAAAAACCTTATTGTAGACATACATTTCTCCAAGTTGATGTAATGTGCCGAATTCGGGTTGAATCCATTGTGAACCTAACCACAACACATATATTATGTCTAGTTTTATGTTAACCTATTGTCTATGTCTAAAAATGAGGCCATACTCCGTTTCGAGAAGGTCAGCTTTGAGTACGAGCAGAACAAACCTATTTTAAGCGAGGTAAATTTCTCTGTGCGCGAGAATTCGAAGATAACCATTATGGGTCAGAATGGCGCTGGCAAGAGTACCATCTTTGGGCTTATTACAAGAGAATTAAAACCTGAATCTGGCAAAATATCCGTCTCTTTCGGATTGACTATCGGTGTCTCTCGACAAGTGATACCACGCGAGGAGCTCGGTATGACCGTCAGAGATTTTTTTGAGAAAGCTTTTAAAGAATCTTACAAAGCGAAGACTGGTAAGGCAGTAGAGAAGGTGTATGACATCGATCCAAAGATAGAGGCGGTATTAGATGCCGTAAATTTGAGGCGGGCGAAAGATGTCGGCGGGCGCTTAATTAGCTCTTTCTCAGGCGGTCAGCAAGCCCGACTGCTACTGGCTTCTGCTCTGATACAAGACCCGGACTTACTTCTACTTGATGAGCCAACTAATAATTTGGACAAGGCGGGTATCGAGCATCTCACTAAATTTATAAAGGATTATAAAAAAACGGTTATCGTCATTTCTCACGATGCAGAATTCTTAAATGCTTTCACCGATGGGGTTCTTTACCTAGACGTTTTTACTAAGAAGGTTGAGCAATACGTTGGAAACTATCTTGATGTGGCAGAACAAATAATTGCTCGCTTAGAGAAAGAGAATAGGAAAAATGCTCAATTAGCCAAAGAGATTCAAGAGAATAAAGACAAGGCGAACTTCTTCGCCAACAAGGGAGGCAGGATGCGCCTCGTGGCAAGACGGATGCGAGAGAAGGCAGAAGAGTTGGAAGAAAGTAAGGTTGACATAATGAGAGAGGACAAGACTATTCGCCCATTCACTATACCTTTTCAAGAAGGACTCTCTGGCGAGATTCTTACTATCCGAGAATTCAGCACTCTCAATCTCAAGACTCACAAGCCGGTTCAAAGAAAGTCTATGATAAAGCTCCGCAAGAACAATCACTTACTTCTCCGTGGACCCAATGGCATCGGCAAGAGCACATTACTAGAAACATTGGCAAAGGGAATTGATAGGGGTTTAAGTATTCTTCCCAATACTAAAGTTGGATATTATAGACAAGATTTTTCTACATTAAATTTTGAAGACAGAGTTTACGATTCTCTTATCTCGGCTATGGAGAAACCGGTTGAAGAGACCATGCGCTCTACGGCAGCGGGGTTTCTTATCACTTCTGATTTGATGAAAAGTTCGATCGGTAGTCTCTCGGAAGGACAGAAGGGATTAGTGGCGTTTGCCCAGTTGGTTCTACAGAAGCCTGGGTTACTTATTCTCGACGAGCCTACGAACCATATTAACTTCCGCCATCTACCTATCATCGCCCTAGCGCTTAGTAAATACGAAGGGGCCATGGTCTTGGTCAGTCACGTGCCAGAGTTTGTCGCCCAAATTCGCATTGACGAGATACTGGATTTGGAGAAATAGTTTGATAAGTACTTTGGGTTATAAAAACTAAGTTTAAATTATCCACAGCTTGACTTAATACCCCCTAGGGGGTATGATAGTAATATGAACGTAAAAAAGGCAAAGATGATTCGTCGTCTACAAATTATCGAAGGCCAGGTTAGGGGACTGAAAGAAATGCTCGAGAAAGATAAATATTGTATTGACGTGATAACTCAAAGTTCTGCCGTGAAGCAGGGCCTCTCTAATGTTGAAAATATGCTCATGGAAGGTCATCTCTCTCACTGTGTTGTGGAGCAGATTAAGGGGGGCACCCCAGGTAAAGCCGTCGGAGAAATTCTCAAAGTTTACAAACTTAAGCGCAAATAAGATTTATGCGTACCCCCAAAATTTATAAAGTAAAAGGAATGCATTGCGCCTCTTGTGCCGGTATTATTGAGAAAACTTTCAAAAAAACAGATGGGGTCGAGTCTGTGGAAGTAAACTATGTGACCGAGACTACCAAAGTATCTTTCGATCCGGAAAAAACAAGTCCCCAAAGCTTGTCTCAAAAGATTGAGAAACTCGGGTACTCTCTCGATACGTCATCCGCAGAAGAAATGGGTATGTCTGCAGACGAACACGCTAGTCATCTAGGGCTAGGCCAGTCGAAAAATGAAAAACTGCAAGAAGTTAAAGATATGAGGACAAAAGTTCTTTCCGCCATCCCTCTTGCTGTCTTTGCGGCGTTTGTTATGGGTTGGGATATTTTTGCTCAATACGGATTTACTCCAGAGATGAGTCACACCCTTGATCAATTCTTCCAACATCTCTTGCCTCTCATGGCCACTTATGTACTCTTCGTGGTGGGCAAACCCTATCTTTTAGGATTTTATCGATTTTTGCGCTACGGCAAGGCCAATATGGATACACTTATTGGTATTGGCACTGTCGCCGCCTTTCTATACAGCTTTGCAGTCACCGCTTTCGAAGAGGCGCTTAGACCTTTTATAAATGTCGAATATCAATATTACGATGTGACTATAGTGGTTGTCACTTTTATCGCTCTTGGAAAATATCTAGAAGCACGCTCCAAGATAAAGACCGGAGATGCCATAGAGAAACTTCTCAATCTACAGGCCAAAACAGCCTTAGTAATTCGCGATGGAAAGGAAGTGGAAATTTCTATCAACGATGTAAAACACGGAGATTTGATAGTAATTAAACCGGGGGCCAAGATTCCTGTAGACGGCATCATTACTGACGGGTCTTCTTTCCTTGACGAATCCTTAGTCACTGGCGAACCGATGCCTAAAGGAAAAAAAGCGGGCGACAGTGTAGTCGCCGGCACCATTAACACTTCAGGGTCATTTACCTTTAAGGCCACCAAGGTTGGATCAGAAACTTTATTGGCCCAAATTATCAAAATGGTTAAGGACGCCCAAAGCACTAAAGCTCCCATACAGGCATTGGCAGACAAGATCTCAAGCGTTTTTGTGCCTATTGTTTTGGTAATTGCTTTTGTCACCTTTGGCGTGTGGCTTTTATTCGGATCTCAATACTTAGGATTTTCGCAAGCCTTATCATTTGGTCTAGTTTCTTTTGTCAGTATTTTGGTGATTGCTTGTCCGTGCGCCATGGGTCTGGCCACGCCGACGGCTATTATCGTTGGTGTGGGTAAGGGCGCTAAAGAGGGTATTCTCATCAAAGATGCCGCCACTCTTGAAAAACTTCACAAGGTCAATACCGTTATTGTTGATAAAACCGGGACGATTACTAAAGGTAAGCCAACTCTGGTAGATATAAAGAATTTATCGGAACTCAAAGATCCCGAGTTTGTTGGAATTATCGCTTCTTTGGAAAAAAAATCTGAACATCCAATTGCCCATGCCATAGTCAACTATGCTCAAGAAAAGAATCTTGATCTTGAAGTGGTTTCTGAATTTAAGAATCTTGAAGGCAAGGGGCTTAAAGGGATTATTAATAGTACAGAATACTTTGTCGGCAATGCGAAACTTATGAATGAACTCGGCGTCGCCGTAGATGTGCTAAAAATTGAAGAGTTTACCGAGCAAGGTAAAACCCCAGTCATTCTTGCAACGAAAGAAAAGGTTCTAGGGTTTGTCATGGTCGCCGATGAGATCAAGGCGGATTCAAAACAAGCGGTCAAAAATCTTCATAAACTTGGTATCAAAGTTATTATGCTTACAGGAGATGATGAGAGAACAGCCAGATACATGGGCGCTCTCGTTGGTATTAATGAAGTCGTTGCCCACGTCTTACCGCAGGATAAACTAATCAAGATTAAAGAGCTTCAATCTCAAGGGAGGGTTGTGGCAATGGCCGGTGACGGAGTCAATGACGCACCAGCGTTGGCTCAAGCTGATGTCGGTATTGCCATGGGTACCGGCACTGATGTGGCCATAGAATCGGCTGGGATCACTCTGCTTGGTGGAGATATTTCTAAACTGGCAAAAGCTATCAAGCTTTCCAAAATTACAATGCGCGGTGTTAAACAGAATTTATTCTGGGCGTTTATTTACAACATTGTTGGTATTCCTATCGCAGCTGGAATATTCTATCCATTTTTTGGTTGGCTCTTGAACCCTGTCTTTGCAGGCATGGCTATGGCTCTCTCGAGTGTTTCTGTGGTGGGGAATTCGTTGAGATTAAAAAATATTAAATTGAATTAATAACTATGAAAGTATTTGTATCAACATTCCTAGTCACGAGCTTTCTTTTTATCGCCGTTTTTGGTTTAAAGGCCTTGGAGCACAATCCAGCCCATCCAGAGACCGATTGCGCTTTTTCCATCATGCTAAACGCCTCATGCCCCTTAGGCATCAATAATGTCGTGGGGCATCACATCTCGGCTATCCAGTCTTTGTCCAATGTCCCTCTTAATATTTTCATTCTCTCAATAATTTTATTGGCGTTCGTTTCCTTACTTAGTTTCAGTTATCTTTTCCAATATCTGTTTTTACATAATCAATTTCTTACTAGAAGACTTCAAGAATATAGGTTTAGATTAAATTCAATTCAACGTTGGCTTATTGCTTGGTTATCACTTTTTGAACTTAGTCCTTCGGCCTAACAAGCACGTCCGAAAGTCTCCCTTTCTTTCGTGCCGTCTCTGTTTTTGTGGGGGCTTATTATCTGTGCTTCTAAACAAATAAATTCAATGAAAAACAAAACGATTATCAGTCTCCTCCTCATCATTTTCGTCGTCGGAGGCTTAATGTGGTGGGGGAGCTCTATTCAAGGTGGAACCTTGGTAAGTCCGAGTGCAAACTCGAATCTTTCGACCAATGCTCTGACAGCCTTAGAAACCTCTTACGATTTCGGCGAAATCAGCATGGCTCGGGCTCTGGTGGAAAAAACCTTTGAGCTAAGAAATAACACCAATCAAGACATTACCCTTGAAAAAGTTACGACCTCATGCATGTGCACGAGCGCGTACTTAGAAATGTCTAACGGCGAAGAAAAAGGTCCCTTCGGCATGATCGGCCATGGCGGTACGGTGCCGAAAGCCAACGAGATAATTAAAGCGGGGGAGACGAGAAACTTACGCGTGGTTTTCGATCCTAATGCTCACGGACCGGCAGGAGTGGGAATCATTAATCGGGTTGTTACCTTGGAAGATAACCTTGGTGGCAAGCTCGAATACCAAATCAAGGCGGTAGTGACACCTTAAAGAGTATGAAAAGAGTAATTATCATACTTTCGATCATTGCTGTGGTCATTCTGGGTATTGCTCTTATAAAACAGAGCAGTCTTGTATCCGAACTATTGTGGAGTGCTAGTGGTCAAGGTAGTTGGCTCTTACCACTTGTCCTCATAGCAGCAATTCTTGATAGTGTCCATCCGTGTTCGTTCTCGATTCTGCTCATTACCATTGCTTTTCTCTTTGGTCTTCAAATGACGAGAAAAAAGATTATCCAGATTGGGGGAACCTACATCCTAGGTATCTTCGCTTCCTATCTTCTTATCGGTTTGGGTATTTTGAAGGTCTTACACATCTTCAATACACCTCACTTTATGGGTAAACTGGGGGCAACACTTTTGATTACATTCGGCATACTGAATCTTTTAAACAGATTCTTTCCGAATTTCCCAATCAAACTCAAGTTGCCAACCGTCTCGCATAAATGGATGAGTAAGCTCATGGAGAAGGCGTCGTTTACGGCCGCCTTCGGTTTGGGGCTTCTTGTCGGCCTCTGTCAATTCCCATGCATGGGTGGTCCGTACCTTATGGTGATAGGACTTCTGCGCGATCAAGTGACATATTTCTCTGGTTTCTCTTATCTCATTCTCTACAATCTTATTCTAGTAATACCTCTGGTGGCTGTTCTCTGGGTTACCTCTGACGAACTCGTGGTGGAAAAAATGCAGGAGTGGAAAAGGACAAAAATTCAGAGCCTAAGACTGTGGGCCGGGATTGCCATGATTCTTATGGGCCTTCTCGTGCTCTTCATCTAAAGCAAAAAAACATGAAATATTCTATCTGTATTTTGTGCGCAGGTGTAAGCGGGCTCTGGCTCCTACTTTCTATCGGAGTGGCTTGGGGGTATCTAGACCCTCTTACCTTTATGTTACCCATAGCGCTTCTTATGGGCGGATCAGTCATCGGCATCACAAGCAGGATTAAAAGCCTTTCGCTCAAAGCTCTAGCGGTGATTGGGGGAATGACTATTGCTTATTTACTTCTTACTAACATAAGTAAGAGCGTAGTGGTGATGGAATTAATTATCTTAATGGTCCTTGCCCATCTTCTGTTCCAAGTCAAAGAGACTTCCGAAAGTGAAGAATCAAAGACGAGAGAAGAATTAGCAGAAAAATTATCTAATTGTTGCGACTAAAATAGAGAAACCAAATGATGCTTGTTAAATCTCTTCTGGGCTTTAGGACTCTCTAGCCAAAATGAGATTCTCATCGAGGGTGAAATGTCAGACCAAAGATACGGTGGTGCCGGTCGATTTGCTTCAACGGCAGGATGGAGCATGGCTCAAGGCGATGCTATGAATCATTATAGTCGTCACCAGTTTTTCGATTTAACACCGGCTCAACAAGAGCTTGTTGAGAAAGTATCAAAGAGCATATACAGGCCGTGCTGTGGTAACTCGACGCATTTCCCAGACTGTAATCATGGCATGGGCATGCTGGGTCTCTTGGAACTTATGGCTAGTCAGGGGGCTAATGAAAAAGAAATGTGGGAGACTGCTTTGGTAGTTAATTCATACTGGTTTCCAATATTTATTCTACACCCAATACCTAAACTAGGAAATTGTCGAACTGCCAAGGATCTTTAGTATCAAGTTTCTCTGGGAAGAGTTCTCCTCGTCCTTGGAGAGGAGTCCAGTTGGTGTATCGGGCAAGCATTTTTCCTAAGTATGGTCTTGCTGACTTCATGACAGACCTGTGATCGATTTCTTCTGCATCTAGGATGCCTCTATTCGGGTTTTTCATTATCCAACTCATGGCGCCAAGTAGACCGGCGACAACTTGTAGGCTCGTAGCATTGTTATAAGGAGTAAGTTTGCGTGTCTTGTCGATAGATAAGCTTGAACCGTACCACAAAGCATTTTTCTTATGTCCCATGAGAAGTACTCCGAGTTCGTCGACGCCCCCCTTCATTATCTTGTCTCTGATAACTCTCGTAGTGCTTGGAAGTTTTCCTCCACGTTCTGCTGACTCTAGGAGAGAAAGAACCGCACTGTCACAAGGATGATATGCATAATGCACTGTCGGTCTGTAGAGAACTTTATTTTTATCTTTTAGGGTTAGATAATCGGCAATAGAGATAGACTCATGGTGAGTGATGACCCATCCGTATTGTTGCCCAGAAACCGGTGTCCAGCTACGCACTTGTGTGGTAAATCCTGGTTGCTCTAAATAAATAGCACTTTTACATCCAGATTTATGTTCACGACCAAACTCCGGCAAGCGTTTCTCATGTGTACCCCATCCCATCTCTGATGGTTGAAGTCCTTCAGAATACAGCCCATCAACTGACCAAGTGTTTAAAAATTCATCTATCTTCTTGGGCTCTTTTTCTTTCTGGGTGTCTCGTTCTGCAATGTGGATAACCTTGACCCCAAGTGTCTGCGCAAGTTTGGCCCAGTCTTTTCGAGTTCTAGGTTCAGCTACTTTCTTACCAATATCTTTGGCAATTTTTAGCAAGGCTTCTTTGACGAAGTGAGAGACTAAGCCAGGATTTGCCCCGTGCGCTATTACTGCAGTAGGGCGTTCGCCCTTTAACGATAGTTTACGTAAGGCAAGGGCTTGTTCTCTTAGATTGTAATTTGAACGCTCCGAGACAGAGAAAGTTTTATCTATATAATAACCCTTCCAGGATTCCACTACTGTATCCAAGTAGAGAATACCGTTTTTCTGACAGAGTTTAATTACATCCACGGAATAAACATCAACAGAGAGATTCAATAAGAAATCTCCTCGTCCCACACGAGACAAAATTGCCTTTTTGTAATTCGCCCTTTTTAACGGTTCAATAATAAAACGAACACCATATTTTTTTGCTATTTTTTCACCGCGATTATCTCCGGTGACAATCGTAATATTTTTTTTAGCCACATCAAAATGTCTGAGTAGAATCGGAAGGTAACCTTGCCCGATACTTCCGAATCCGATGATCAGAATTTTTCCAGAAAATTTTTGTTTTATCATAATTTATATTTATATAGGTAATATTTATCTTGTCAATAGAATTTGTATTTATCTTGAGGCCTTACATGATATAATCTAACGAACTATATGGATGGCGATGCATAAACACACTAAATCTTCTCTACTTATTATCACGGTACTTATTCTTGCCGGCGTCGGTGCTTGGTTACAATTTAAAAATAAAAAAGTAGATGTGGTTAAGGTTCCTGCAACTGAATTTATTGGCAACGAACTTGAGAATATATGAGTAGAGAGGAAAGCTCGATTATTTGAAAACGATTAGAAGGGCGCCGAGGACAAGTAAAACGAGACCGGCGATAGATTTCAAAGTGAGACCTTCACCGAGAAACATTGCTGCCAGTACGACGACGAAGACAACACTAAGTCGGTCCAGAGCCGCCACACCGGAGGCGGGGCCATTTTTAAGAGCAAGGAAGTAGAAGAGCCATGAGAGTGCGCCGGCAATGCCAGAGAAGACAATAAAGGTGAGGGCTTGGTTACCAACAGTTTTTATCAATGCAAACTTCTGTAAGGCGAGTGTGGTGCCAATGAGGAAAACGGCCATGACGACGGAACGGATAGTGGTGGCGAGAGTAGAGTCAATATTTTTAAGTCCAATTTTGCCGAGGATAGCAACGGCGGAGGCGAAGATGGCTGAAAGTATGGCGTATCCAATCCACATGTTGCTTAGAATTCTACCACACTCTAGTGTTACAATAAATGCATATGATTACAAAAAAAATTACGTGGGTAACTTTGCGTTTATTCATGAGTGGCATGTTCCTTTGGCCTTTCTTCGACAAAGTGTTTGGTCTCGGTTTCGCGACAAACAGCGCTGATGCATGGATAAATGGCGCTTCCCCCACAGCTGGTTTTCTCTCTTTCGGTACTCGCGGACCATTTGCCGATTTTTTCCAAAGCATGGTTGGTCTAGGGTTTTACGGAGTAAATATTATAGACTGGCTCTTCATGCTCGGTATTCTCGGTACTGGACTTACACTTCTCTTCAATAGATTTGTAGTCTGGGGGGCTCTTGCCGGTAGTCTTATAATGCTCTTTATTTACATGGCGGCTTTTCCACCGGAGCACAGTCCGCTCCTCGATGACCATCTTCTTCAGATACTTGCTTTAGTCCTTCTAGCACAAAGAAGTAAAGAACGCTAAAGGTTTTTAGGAGGTCTCTATGATATATTGTACGGACTATGGCGAATTGGCAGGACGAGAGAGACGACTTCGAGATAGAAGGAGGACACAAACTCTCTGGTTCTATCACTACCAATGCTTCTAAAAATGGCGCGACGCATCTTTTTGCTGCCGCTCTAGTCAATAGAGGTAAAACTACTTTACACAATATCCCTCGTATCGAAGAGATCAATCGGTTTATAGAAGTTTTCAAAAGTATTGGGATAAAAGTAGTTTGGACTGGTAAACATACTCTCACCATAAAGCCTCCTAAAATTTTTTCTACCTCGCGTATCAATACTAAAGCTACAGGCAAAATTCGCTCTGCCCTCTTGCTCATTGGTCCACTCTCTCTACATTTGAAATCATTTAAACTGCCTCACATTGGTGGATGCAAGATGGGGGAGCGCACTATCTCTGCGCATCGCTATGCTTTAGAAGATCTTGGATTAAACATTGTGACGAAAGAAGACCACTACGAAATCTCAACCAAGAGGAAGATAAAAGGTGAGGTGGTGATGTATGAAGCGTCAGACACTGGTACCACTAACGCTATCCTCCGCGCTGCAGTTTTAGAGCAGAAAACGGTTATCGACTTCGCCCAACAAAACTATATGGTGCTCGAGGTTTGCTACTTCCTCAAGAAACTAGGGATAGAGATAGAGGGTATTGGTACCAAAACGCTTATTATCAAAGGTAACCCAAATGTAAATGAAGATATCGAGTACTACAACAGCGAGGATCCAGTGGAAGCGATGCTCTTTATCACCGCGGCGATACTGACGCGTTCCAAACTAGTGGTCAAGAGAGCGCCTATCGACTTTTTGAAAGTAGAGTTACTCAAATTAGAGAAGATGGGGCTTAAATATGAGGCATCGAAAACTTATTTTTCTAAAAATGGTTACACCAAACTCGTAGACCTCACTCTCAAGCCCTCCAAACTTCATGCCCTTCACGACAAGATCCATGCTCAACCGTATCCGGGTATCAATACAGACAACTTACCTTTCTTCGTACCCATTGCCACACAGGCCGAGGGAATTACTCTTATCCATGACTGGATGTGGGAGGACCGGGCTATCTTCTTCACCGAACTCAATAAACTAGGGGCGAATGTGCGTCTGGCGGATCAGCACAGAGTTTTTATTGAAGGACCAACTAAACTCAAAGGGGCGCAGATAATTTGCCCTCCAGCTCTGCGACCAGCGGTGATGCTTTTTGTAGCGATGTTGAGAGCAGATGGGACATCTGTTCTTCGTAATGTCTATGCCATTAAACGCGGCTATGAAGATATTGTAGGTCGGTTAAATAAAGTTGGGGCCAAAATTAAAATACTTAATCAATAATATGAAAAAATCTTTTTACATCGTTATCATCGCGGTGGTGGCAGTTATTTTAGGAGCTCTCTTTCTCTACTCAAACAAAAACACTATTACTCCGACAGGCAAAGACAATCTTATCCGTGTGACTACTCCAGTCGCCAATGCAGTTGTTAGCAGTCCTCTGGTAGTCAAGGGTGAGGCCAGGGGCAATTGGTATTTCGAAGCCAGTTTTCCAGTGCGTCTACTGGATGGTGAAGGTCAAGAACTGGCAGTGGGCATTGCCCAAGCTCAAGGTGACCCCGCCACAGGCGAGGTAAACTGGATGACCACCGAGTTTGTACCCTTTGAAACTACTCTGATTTTTTTCACTCCAACTGCTAGCCAGATAGGGACTTTAGTATTACAGAAAGATAATCCTTCAGGCCTCTCGGAACATGATGATGAATTGAGAATACCAGTGCGCTTCCAGACAGATCTATCTCAAACTAGGATTATAAAACTCTACTATTACAACGAATCCAATGATAAAGATGCTTCAGGTAATCTCCTCTGTTCGGCTAAAGGCCTAGAAGCAGTTGAAAGGGAGATCCCTCTGACAGTCACCCCTATCCAAGACGCCGTTAAACTCTTACTCCAAGGCCAGCTTACTTTCCAAGAAAAAAATAGAGGTCTTGATACCGAGTTTCCACTTGCGGGATTTAGTTTGACAGGCGCCTCTCTTAACAACAGTTCTCTCACTCTCTCCTTTGCCGATCCGGAGAATAAAACCACTGGTGGTTCCTGTCGAACAGGTATTTTATGGGCACAAATTGAAGCTACAGCCAAACAGTTTTCTGAAGTCTCGCAAGTGAAGTTTTTACCCGAAGAACTCTTCCAACCTTAATTCTCACGTTATCCACACCTACTTATTTTTACATTGACAATTTGGTTCAAGTATGATAAGATAATGAAGGAACGGGGAAAGTGTACCTGATTCTAAGAGAAGTTTTTTTACAACAACAAACGTCACAAAAATGTGACAGGGAGATTAGAAATGAAAGATTGTCTGGGTGAAAAACGGAAATTGTGTTGTGGTGTGTGGTCAGCAGTGGTGTTAGCTGGAGCCTCCCTTGAGGGTGTTATTACTCAAGCCAGGCTTTTTGCCGAAGCCGAAGATGAGGACAGAGGCGAGCACCAGAAAAAGACGGAAGTCGTCGTTAATTTCGGGGAAAAAATGCTCGTCATAACAAAGAGCACCTCTTTTGAGGTTATGCGCCAGGCTTACATTCATGCCAGCGCCGGAAATTGGGTTGGTCCTTGCCCAAGCTATGGTCAACCTGAATACAACAACGAACTCAAATTTCAACCGGTTCTCGCCTGATTTATCAGGCACAAATAACACAGGAGAGACGTGCCCGAGACCAAAAGGTCAAGGGCGCGTTTTATTTTTTTAATTTTTCTATTTTTTTAAATCGTATCAATACAGGTATAAAAATAAAAAAGCCCCCAAAGGGGCTTTTCGTTAGGCTGTAGGAGCTTCTGTGGCAGGAGCCTCTGGAGTAACCGCGCCTTCAGGCTTGACTACTGGGTTGCCAGCTTCGTCAACCTCGACAGGTGCTTGAGTAGCATCTGTAGTTTTGTTGTCATTCATTAGAATAAGTAGTTATAACTAATAATAAACGCACATCCAAAATGTTAACACATTTATTATAAGAGGCAAGGGCATTGGGTAATGTGTGTGCACATTACCACAGGGGCTGGTGTTTTTGTTTAATATATGATATAATTCTGGGAAATGAGAAAGAGGTTAAAAAATCACTTCATCCCTCACGAGGGTAACGATTATAAACCACACTTTGTTCGTGAGAAGAACGT
>Ga0210044_10002646_pt1 | contig 26379 bp, 24 predicted proteins | sample CryGey13umfilter_2_FD_183959 | JGI IMG/M metagenome (GOLD analysis project Ga0210044, IMG submission 183959) | Groundwater microbial communities from aquifer in Utah, USA - Crystal Geyser 4/9/14 3 um filter (SPAdes) (version 2) | ecosystem: Environmental > Aquatic > Deep subsurface >... | reverse complement strand
TTGGCGAGGCAAGAGATTACAGAACCGTTGGTTTTAGAAAATGGAGTAGTAATTTTAGTGCACAAACCCACAAAGTTAAAATCGCTTTTACACGTGAAATGTATCAGGATATGTTAATGGAGGAGGGTGTGGACTTGCGTGAAATGGGTGACATTATTGGAACTGAAGAGTTGGCACAATCAATTAACCAAGAAATCCTTTCATTAGTATTTGCTCATGGGTGGACTTCACACAATCAATTAAGACTTATCAATGGTTTTAACAATAACTTACACTTAGCCACCACAAATGGTTCTGCTCCAACGTATGTTGGTGCTGATAATGTTCTTATTACGTTTCCTGCTACTCCGGCTGGTTTATTAACCGGATTTACACACAACGTATCAAGTGCACAAAGACAAATTGTGAGCAGAATTGGTTTTACTGCTGGTGTTATTGGAAATAGATCAAGACTTGGTAAAGGTGATACAACTGTTACTGGCACCGCCATTTCTTCCGCCGTTTCTGATATCAGAGGTTTTAGAGAATCACCATTTGAAAACGACCTTGTTGATAATCAATCTGTGGCATTTATGGGTACTTTCAAAAGAATCAGTCTTTATGAAGACACCTCTATGTCAGTATCAGATAAAAGAGTGTCGGTATCTAAAAAAGGTGACGACAAATCTTCTGGATTATCACTTTGTAATTACATTTTAGCAGATAATGTTAAAACTGTTGCAGAGGGAACAGGTGAAGAAGTTGGTATGCTATACTCAAGAATGGTTGTTGCTGAAAAAGGTAGCAATGCTTCATTGTGTTACAATACTTTCGTTGTTTCGGGTGCAGATTTGAACTAAAATAAAGTTGTTTTTGTAATAAAAAGCCTACAAATGTTATCGTTTGTAGGCTTTTTTGTATTAAGACTACCATAAACTGTTTTCATAATTTCTTGCTTTTGCGTTATCAATAAGTTCTTGTGTTAAATTTGACACTATATGTTCTATTGTGTCAATATTCCAACCATTACCAATCATTTTTCTTCTTTGTGATTTACTGACACATTTTGTATACCCGTCTGGTACGCCCTGTAATCTTTCAAGTTCTATACAATCAAGAAATCTAAATTTGTTTGGTTCATACTCATATATAAACTCTTTCATTGTCTTGTAACATGTGGCTAACACACAACTTGTTTTTTCTGTGTTTATATTTAAGAAACCTTTTTTTGACCAACCTTTTTTTGAACGTGATATGGCATAATCAAGCCTTTTTTGTGTTGGTATGTCGAATATCAGTCTTTTGTCATCTTTGTCCAATAATATATCTTTTAACGTTATATTTCTGTCTGTTGGTTGGGTAACGTTTGGGATGTTGGTCCAGTATAATCTCGGTCTATTCTGTGCAGAAACCTTTTTACTGTTTATCTTTATTGGGCTAACACCAAGTGTCCAAGATATAATATTTTCCCATTCTTTGTTCTTCATAACAACATTCTCGAACAGAAAGAATTTTGGTTTCTTTTGTTGCAACAATTCAACAAATTTCCAAAACAATCCGCTCTTACCATCGAAACCACTACCATCACCAGCAACAGAAAATGTTTGACATGGACTACCACCCATCAAAAAGTCTATTTGTTCTGGTAAATCAGAAAAGTTGAATTTGGTTATGTCGCCAAGTTGTTTTGTGTTTGGATAATTATCTTGTGTAACATTAATAGCATATTCATCTATCTCAAAAGCAAAATAATTCTCATAACTTATATTAAGCTTATTGAGAATTATTTGTCCACAACTCATACCATCAAAAGCACCTACAACATTTTTAAGTTTTATCATTTTTAATCAAATTTCACATGTTCCGCCAGAACAGGCTTTTGAATCAACAGCATGATTTGTGCTGCCATCTTCGAAACTTTCCTTTATTTGTGAAAAATCGATGTTATCAGGAAAAATCTCATTTAATCTGTTATATTCATATTCAGTTATTTCTTCAAAAGGTGCTTGGACATATGTACCGCCATCATATGGTAAAACGCTTAAACCATTGTAACATTCTTTATTATTCCACATCCAATCACAAACACCATCCCATTCATCATCCCTAACACTTATTGTGGCAGACACGTTATGTGTATCAACTCCAACAATATGACCTATTTTTATCCATTCTTCATTGAATTTTTTTATCCTTTCAAGAAAATCAAGTGCGGTTTCCTCTCTTGTTATAATACCACTATCAGATTTAATTGGTATAGTTATTACGCCTCTTGTATGTGGGTTTGCTGTTTCAACATTAACAAATTCACTTGGCATATGTTCTTTCAAATACTGATATACTGATGAACTTTGATTCACTCTATTGTTTCTTTTAAAGAATTTAGAATATGCGGCATGTATACCACTTCCAACAACGCCAGCTGCCAATGTGCCACTTCCCTCTGGTTTTATACATGTTATACGTTCTGCCCTATTTACACCTATTTTTTCCGAATAAATTTTATTTGTTTCAACCGCTATTCTTGCAGCTTCTACAAGATTGAGGTTTAGTACTTTGCCAGATGCTATGCCTGTCATGCTAACGCCAAGAAGTGCACCTCTTTCTGTTGTTTCTTTCCATATTGGTCTAAGATAATGAAAATCTGTGTAACCAACTTGAAGAGTTCCTATAAATGCGGCTGCAAATATTCTTTTATTTAATTCTTCTTGTGTATCAACATCATATACTATTGCTGTTGTTAAATTGCAAAATTGATTAGGTTCAAGCGAGATTTCTGCACATGGATTTAAGCCGTTGTCGTCACTATTGCTCCAAAATATACCTGGTTCACCGGCATAAGATTCCTTAGCCATTTTCCATATGTTATCAAATGTTTCTCTTGTGGTATTGCCACGCCTTAATACCGCTGAATTATTAGACTGTGATCTTTGTGGATAAATGTGTCGCCAATTTAAAAGTAATTCAGATTCAAGTCTATTTACCTCAAAATTACCATACTTTGTAGAAACATTAACTTCTATTGGGAAATCACTGTTTAATAAGTAAACATTATATGTCATACCAAAGTCACTACCATTGTCATATTTACCAACTATTTCACAACGTTTAAGTTTTGTGTCAGTTTTGCACTTTAACATATCAACATCAGTTGGATCAAATAAACTAATCATAGCAGATGATCTAACACCGCCAGACACAACAGATTCAGCTATATAGCAAACAATATCATGAACTTCTATCGATTTTAACTTTCTTCCTATAGCGTGTTTCAATATTTTTTCAATATTTTCATGGGCTTCTTTTAATTTACCGTGTCCATTGGATAAACACCCAACCTTTTTTATCAAAGAACCAGCTGGTCTGATATCTCTGTAATCAAATAATGGTCTTTCCTTTCCACGTGTATATGCATAAATAAGTTGTCTAATAGAATCCGCCCACCCCTCTATCGAATCACCAATCATATATCTTCTAACACCTTGAGGGTTTATTATTGCGGGTAATTTACTTATATGTCTTTTTCTAACAGAATATCCAACGCCTGTTCCACCAAGCAGCAAAAACATAATTTCAGCAAAAACAAATTCGTCGTCTATTGGTGCATACGCACAATTAAAAATTCTGTTCGGTGAATATTCAATGGGTATACCACCAAATTGAACTGATCTCATAGATGGCAAAACTTTCTTTGTATAGACAAATTCATTGAACACATCTTTTATCATTTCATCCAATTGTGGGTATTTTTTGACATGCATTTCAACCAATTTGTCTATACATTCTTCCCATGTCTGTCTTCTGCCATTTTCTTTAGAATAATTAGCATATTTAGTGTGAACAACAAAGTCGCTCAAGAATTTTTGATTTTTGTCCATCTTTATAAAATTAAATTAATGATTCTGGTATGATTGATATTCCAGAATGCGTACTGATTAATAAATTAGCCACAGAGCAGCTATTTTTTATGCAATTTTCTATTAACCCTAAAGGTTCTATCACTCCAGATTTGTACAAATCCTCTAACACATCTGTTTCTGATAACAAATTAAAACCTTGTTTAAAATCAGATGATTCCATTATATTTTGTTTTATATTCTTTATAAAATTATCATCATATCCAGAATTTTGTAACAATTTTTCCAATGGTTTTTCTAATGATGAACCAAGAATAGAATCATTTTGTTTTATTCTTATAATATTCTTTAATAGACTAAAAAAACTATTTGTTTTAATATTTGTTGCATTTTCAGATAATGATTTTGATAATGCCATGTAAATCGTGCCACCGCCAACAGTTATGCCAGATGTTAAGCAATTTTTTGTGGCTTTCACAGAATCATCAAACATATCAAACATATAATTGTGTTCTGTTTCTGTGTGTCCGCCAACAAAAATGGTGGCTATCTTTCCCTCAAGTCTTGCTATTCTTGTCCTCAATTTATTCTTATAAATTTCGGTTCTTCTTTCATCTATGTCACCGTTTAGCGATTTAATCCAATCATCATATCTTTCAGATTTAGTGTGTGGTACAACAGTTATTTTATTTATGGTTGACGTAACATTTTTTGCTGATCCAAGATGCTCATCTGCTATTTCTAATAAGCCAATTTCGTCCCTTTTGTCTATAAAATGTGCACCAGTAACAATGGCTAAATCTTCATCTATGCCATCCCAATCAGGGAAAGTTGATGTTTCTGCTATACATATGTCAAATGTTCCTTGCCTTTTATTTGCCAATAATGAGGCAACGGCATCATTTGAAAAAGATTTAGCCATTATAAAAAGTTTCCTTTTATCGCTATTGGCAACAAATTGTAAAACGTCTATTATGTCTGTTGCTGAATTTATGTCATAATTTGTTACCAAAACATAACAGTCGTCCAAAATTGATTTGTTGCCAGAGTTAGTAAATAGTTTGCTTACATAACCAGATCCAATGACAAGACCATCATAAATTTTACTACTTGTTTCACCGTTTTCACTTCTTGATAAATCAATTATACCGTTTTTTCCAACTTTGTACCATAACTCTCCAACAAATTCACCAATTTTTCTATTATTGTTTGCACTTGTTGTGGCTACTCTTATCAAATCTTCTTCACTTGATGAATCAATTTTGTATTTGTTAAGAATTTCAAGGCAAATCTGTTTTTCATAGTTTATTTGATCAACAATCTTTCTGTGAGAATAACCACGCTGTATTTGTATCATAGCTTTCTCATAAATATTTGACGCTAATAACACTGTTGTTGTTGTCCCATCACCAACTTCTTCTACTGTGCTTATTGATGCATCGATTACAAGTCTTGCACCCATATTTTCAAATTTGTTTGGTAAATTTATGCTTTTTGCAACGCTAACACCATCTTTTGTTACCCTGCAAAACCCATTTGGTTCTTCTATTATAACATTTTTGCCGTTTGCACCCATAGTTGCTGTGACTGTGTTGCAGACTATCTTTACTCCGTTTAATATTAACTTATGTAGGTCATCTACTGATAAAATTTCTGTTGAATTCATAATATTATAAAAATTTCTTTTTTGTCTAATACTTTTAATTGTTCGTCTTCTATCATTATATAAACACCAGAATATTTGGAAAACATAACGTCATCGTCCACATTTATGTCGTCCACACTATTTGATACAGACAAAACCTTTCCACTTGTTCTTTCTTTAGCATCTGTTACTGATAGAATTATATTATCTATATTTTTAATAGATTCATTCTCTCTTATCAAAACTCTATCATTCACCATAAAAAACATACCCCTCCTTTTTATGCACAGAATTTCATTTTCATCAAGAACAACATAATTTTCTCCAGAAATACTGGCTTTTATACCAGAGTGTTTATAATAAAAAATTTCATCAAGGTTTTTTACAACCTTGATGTTTTTTGATGTTTTTATTACTATGCCATTAGATTTTGGTTTTCTGTCGTTTTCAGATAGCAGCACTGATTTAATTTTTGAATCTAAACTCACAGGTTTTACTAAAACAAAATTGTTGATTAATTTGAAGTTGTCCATAATTTAATCTATAACAGCTATACAAATGACCATAGAGTTATCGTTACCATAGAAGTTTATGACGGATTTGTCCTCATTTCCACTGAAATTTTTGATATTCATAGTGACTTCGTTGTCTTTTATCAATTTCATTATTGACATATCAAAAATTCTTGATTCTCCAATTTTTAGTTTGTTTTCAGTAACCAATTCATTATCTATATCAAATGACCATTTGTCATTTGCATCAGAAAATGAATTGTGAGAATTTGATAAAACCAAACCTTTTTCTGTGTTAGTTATAGCTATACTACCACTTTCTGATCCAGAAATTTCATGGAGTTTTATTATTTGTTTGATCCTTTCTAAGGTCAATGTTGCTTTCACACTACTATCATCAACAGATTTAAATTCACTCCATACGTGATCGGCTAAAACTGGTGCAACATGTTCAACATCGCTTGATTTTGCTATGAACTTGTGAACGCCATTATCAAACTCTATTTTTGCTATGTATTGTTCATCAATGTGGAGTGTCATTGATATATCACCATCAGAATAAAACTTCAAAACTTTTTCGATAGAATCTAAACTATTAAGAGGCAATAATAGTTTTGTGTCGCCAATTTTGTCACCGCCTGTAAAAATTTCTTCTGTGTTTATGGTTTTGTGTTTTATATAATTTTTTGATTTGGGATAAGCTTTAGTGTTTATTTCACTACCCGTAAACGTTATGGTTTGGCTAGATTTTATGTCTATTTCATCAAAAAAAGGCTTAAGCATATCTACCTTTACATTTGTTAGTTTAATTTTTTTCATAAGTGTTTGTTTTGTTTTGTTTGTTTATATAATTTAAAATTAGCATATCTTCGGTTTGTACGTCTTTATTTATGTATATGGTATCTCGGTTTTTTCCATATCTGTTGTTTAATTTTAAACAATTTGATTCCATTATTGTTACAATATCCACAACATAACCGCCATTATTTAGCATCAGCATTAATCTACCGGACAAAGATGATAAAATGTTCATTGTATTTTTTTCATCAAATTCATTAAAAAATACGGATTTTTTTATTAAGGTAAAAAATTTCATTGAAACATGTTTCAAATCGCCCCTTACCATAACAAGTGGTTCAACATAACTTAATTTTATTTTCAAAGCCTCTATATACCACAATACATCGCCAGCTTCAGAAACAACTGATTGTATTGATGATCTACTTGTTATTTTGTGGCACAATTCATCTACTTCTTCTATAAGACCCATAGTGAGATATAGAAGTGTCATGTGATCATTACTGTGATTAAAATCAGACATACACTGTCTGACAAAGTTTCTGTACTCAAATTGTTTCATATATATAGACGAAAACGCCACCACATTTTGTGTGGTGGCGTTATTATTATTTGTTCTTACCTTTTGTTTTTGTTTTAGCAGCTTCCTCTTCAGCTAATTTTGTAGCTTCGATTTTGGCAGCTTCCTCTTCAGCTAATTTTGTAGCTTCGATTTTGGCAGCTTCCTCTTCAGCTAATTTTGTAGCTTCGATTTTGGCAGCTTCCTCTTCAGCTAATTTTGTAGCTTCGATTTTAACGCATTCAACAACCATAGTTTCTATGAGTGATGGATTAATAAGCATAAGTCTTTTTTCGTTTAGATTCACTAGTTTAAAGACTGATTCGCCAGATTTATTTTTCAATAATGACATCAAATAAATCATTTTTTTTCTGTTTATGGAGTTATCTCCACATACCACAGCGGCATCTTCTTCACCAAATGAGTATGACTTATTGGTAAATATGGGGTTTGATTTCATATTTATCAAGGTATTTGTAACTTTATCATTTTCTTCATTTGATAATTTTTTTTGTAAAGACATAAATTTACCATTCACTTCTGTGAAACCATTTGTGCTATCTTTAGAAATTTCTATTTTTTCGAATATTTTTTCCATTATTATTATTTTTTAGATTTTGGTTATTATTATTTATTGATTTTATGTTATTTCGTACATTATTTATTATAGAGTTTATAGAGTTTGATATGGCATCATTTGATATAACTTCAGAGCCAAGTGTAACTATTAAACTCTGCCTATCTATACTAAACTGATCTGTGCTTTCATTCATGTTTGGCGTTTTTATTTTACCAGAATTGTTTTCTTTATTTTTTAAAAAGTTTATTCTCCTTTTATCTGTTTCAGATAATCGTTTCGATAATTCTTTTATAGCAAGATTACTCTGTTTGCCATTATTATTTATGACAATTGCTCTGTTTAATTGTGCCAAATCTGGTATATATAATATATCACCAGATTTAATTGTTAGTGGATTACTGTATCCATTATATGAAAATAAAACATCTATCATATTTTGAGAACCATAAACAGCTTTTGAAATCAAATGTGGTTTACCAGCCAATGATGAATCCACAATAGTTTTTTTACCTATCTTTCGTTGAATATCTGTATTGAATATCTGTTTTGATAAATCAACAATATCCTCTCCACCAATGTTTACAAATGGTGCTTTGTCTATTAGTGACATAGTTATTATGGTATCTTTAGCCATTGTTTTTTGCTATTTTTTCATAATCAGCCAATATGGCATCTTTTATTCTTTTGGTTAGGTCATCTTTATTTATTGATTGAAAAATGTTGTCTATCAATTTATCTATGTCGTCAAAATCATTTTTAATAAGTTCAAAAACTTTATCGGAAACAAAATAAAGTTCCACAATAACTGGTATCGTTTTTTTGGTTTTTGTTGCTTTCATAAATATCAATGATGTCACACATGGATCTTTTTCTTTACCAGCGTCAAAATTTTCTATTTTTGGTTGTGGCACAATTGATGTGTTTTCACCAATAACTTTTGTTTCTGCTTGTTTAGCATCAAAATTCACTTCATCTATATCAAATTGTTTTGGTCTTTGTCTTTTCCCATTAGTTCTAAGAGATACACCACCTGTCACTGGATCAAACTCTGGTTCGTCAAAGTCCATTTTGTCAAAGTCCAAATCATCATCATTGTTAATTTTATCTTCTTCAGCCATATTAATTAAGTGTTAGTTTTAATAATCTTTTTATTATTTCTTCTGATAAATTTGATTCTCTTATTATTTTGTTATACTCATTTTTTGTCAAATCTTTTCGTTCTTTGAACATGTTCTTTGATATATCATAGGCATCCGCAACATTGTTATCTCTCAAAAACAAATTAACAGATTCAGCCAACATTTCGTAACTATTATTAATTTCTTTTGTTAGCATTTCTTTGTTGGGTTTTACTAATTCCATGCCTTTTATCAAAGACTTTATGCCTTTCACGTAATAACAAAATACAAGTGGTATGTTTCTGATAACCGTTATGTCTGATAAATCTCTTTCAAATCTTGATGTTGATAGTTTTTCAGAAATTGTTTTGGAGAATTGTTTTGATAGATAAAAATTTCCCTCTGCATTTTCAAAATTTATTGGATTTGTTTTTTGTGACATTGTTGAAGAACCACATTCACCCACATTATTTTTTTGAATAAAATAATTCATTGATATATAAGACCACATGTCTTTACTGAATTCTTCGAACACAATAGAAAGAGAAGAAATGGCTTCCATTGTTTCAACTATTGATGGATAGTAATCAGTTTGTTGATGAAAAGTTATTTGTCTTATACCATAAATAGACGATACCCTTTTACATACCTTTTCAATTTTTTCAATTTTTTCCAAGTTAAATAATATTTCTTGAGAATAATTATTCCCTATTGTGCCGCCGCCAAATCTCGATCTTGGTTCAATTATTTTATTGTGTCTAACTATTCTTTGTATAAGACTTGCGGTAACACTACTAAACCTTATAGGAAGTGCTTTTTGACCATGAGTCAATCCAATGAGTTCAAAATCTTCCATTTGAAAAAGCATTTTTTTAAACTCTGTTGTTAGTTCTGTTATTTTTAAATATGCTTCTTTACACAATATAGAGTTACAAAATGATACTAAATCTTGAGAAGTTAGTCCATAATGGATTTTTGAAATAATAATATCTTTTGAAATACCATCACAACCATGAGAAACAATTATCTGTTGTTCAATATGTTTAATAACAGCAACAATATCATGTTTTGTTTTCTTTTCTATATTTTTTATGTTTTCATAATCATAGACAATCTTACCAAAATCAAATTTGTCATTGATTTCTGGATAAAATTCACATAAATATCTAATGAGAAACATTTTTTCAACCTCAAAAACAAGCTTGAGATAGTTTTCCTCACCATAGATTTCTCTTATTGGTTTAACATCTTTTTTATATCTGTCTTCGAATGGTGTCATAAATTTTTATATAAACACAAATTTGTGTGGTTTGTTACACTATGTTTGTTTATGGTTTTTGTCGTTGAACTGTCACAAATGCAACCCTATAAAATAGGCGACATATAAAAAAAAACATAAAGCACAAATTTAATTTTTAACAAAGAATAAATTTGATATTGTTGAATAAACTTTTTTACTGTAGCTAAAAGTTATTTCTGATATTATATAATCACCACTTATTTGTTCGTTCATACCAGATTCATTTTGATCACCAGACATTGTGGAATTATTTTGGTTATTGTTTATCAGTAAGACAGGAATTTTGATTCCACAATAAAGTGCGGCATTTAAATTGTTTTGTGTAATTACTAAACCCTTGCTCTCATAAACCATTTTATTTATAATGTTTTGAACTCTTGCGTGATTGTAATTTCTATGTGTGTTTATGGATGTGAACCCAACATAAGTTGATCTTAAATTGTCTCCTGATCTTTCTATTTTTTCTGATTCAATTTCGTGTTGTACGACGTATTCATGATAAATGTTATTGTCTATATCGTGGGTCTTTATCAATCTTTCAAACCCAATTTCTTTTTCTATGCTACCACGTTTATCAGTTTCTTTATATTTGTCTATATAATTTGCTGTACCAACTTTGATTTTATGATTGGATAATATCATGTCCGCTAACACTGGTATTTTGTGATCATTGAAACTTTTAGATAAATTAACCTCTGATGTCTTGTCAAATTCTTCTTTTTCTACTTTAATTGATTCGTTTATATCGAACACATTTAAGCAATAATATGGATCAATCCATATTTTTATACAGCCTTTTTCACTGTTCCATGAATGTAATGCTATTTCTGACATAAATTCTTTGTACTTTGAGAAACTCTTAACCAAGTTTGATTGTCATTTGTGCTTGTTATATTTGATGCAAATCCGATGCCCAATTCTTTACACAACTCCAATAAAACTTCAAACGATGAACCAGAATAATTTTTTATTAATTTTGTGTCAATGTTTTTTATAAATACCTCACATGATAGAGAATATTCACCATTATCCAATTTTTCTGATTCTGTTATTAGAAATGTCATTTTTATTGGTTCAAAATCCACATTATCAGCACCAATAAAAACATCTAGTGTGTCAATTTTATTTGATATATTATTTTCTATTATGCCATTTTTGTCTTTTATAACAATATCCAATTCTGGCAACATTTCATCACCATATTTCAACTGAAAACTTGATATGGCATCATCTTTCCAGGTGTGTTCAGACATTTGTATCAGTGGGGAGGTTTTACCAACTTTCATCTCATCTCTTTCTGATGAACCATCAATATAATCAAGAGAGATTTCTGGTTTTTTGGTTTTTGGTTTTAAAATCTGAAATATGGTGTCCATTAATACATAATTAAAATTTTTATATATTATGTCGTCAGTATTCTATTCTCTTTCAAGCCACATGTTATTGGAAATCAATTTTGATCAAATTGGTATAAATAATATATCTTTTCCTTTAGAAGCAATTTCAGATGGAAATTCTAATTCAACAACAATAGTCAATACAAAAAATGGAACATTGATCACAAACAATGTTAAAGACACATCTGTTGTTAGTGATGGCATTAACAGTAAGGTTATACTGGATGATGATACTGGATACTATTATCCTAGTTTTGATTCAAACATTGTTGTTAACCAATTTACACCATCCCCAGTAAGTCTTAATTATATAACTGTAAGGATACATGTGTTATCTGGATACAACTTCCAAGATTCAAAAGGGTTTGTTTCGTCTATATATGTAAAAGATAAAGATGGTAACAATGTGTTTCTATTGAATCAATCATTTTTAAACAGTGATATAAATCGATATAAATATAATTTGACACCAAAGAAAATAGGGAGTTTATATTATGACAAGTTTGTTGAATTTCTAATCATTGATTATAACGACATAATAACAAATGGATTAAATGACACATTTTTCTCAAATAAAATAGATTTTGATAGAAAAGGTATAGTTTATGCTACATTAACAAGTATAAAAAGTATAGACACAACAAAAGGATATATAACCATAAACGATGAAGAAAGTAAAACCATAAGTTTTGCACCAAAAGATGAATTTGGGTTATTAACAGCCTTTATATCAGAACATGAAAACAAATATTTGGTATATGAAGCTAGATATGATAACAACCCAATAGAAAATGTTATATTCAAACTAAATTCTATTTCTGGTAATAGATATTTTGTTATACATGATTTGGAAATCTACGAACAAAGGGGGCAATCATTGTTGCTTGTCGATAATATATCACAACCACAAAAAACAGATTATGACAAACCAAAAAAATATAGACCCATATTAAGTAGATTTGCTGATGGCGGTATGAAAGTAAAATACACTGTAAGACTTTTTAATGAAGTTAGTGGCGATTCAATAATAAAATTGGCAGAATTGTCTATACTTGATATATCGGCTTACCAAGACGAAATAGGAAGAATACAAATAAACCAACTTGAAAGTCCAATAAAGGTTTTTAATAGGCTTGTCAACACAAATGTTATAGTCAATAACAAACAGAAATCTTTATCAAAAATTTTAGTGCCAATGTATATAAACTCTTTATCTGTAATTTTGGAAGAGAATTTTTTCATAAAAATTGTCCCATTTGACAACATATATAAGATAAAAATATTTAGTTCCAAAGACGGTAATAAAAGTGTTTATGTTTTGCAACCAAACATTGTTCATCAATTAACATTCACTAAAGAAAATGGTAACACAATAGACATAAAGGAATCTGTTGATGGCGACAGAAAATATGGAGTATTGACATTCAAAATTAGTGAGGAAAAAGCCAAAAACATAATAGCAAATAACATAATAAAATTTCATATAACAACAGAATCAAATAATATAAAGACTGTACTCACATCTGGCACAAGTGTTATAGATATTTAATTGTCTATGGTTTTTGAATTTCTATCAACTCTGTAATTTATTTGTTTTTTTATCAACCCAACCATTTCATAAAAATTTTGAACCATTGGTTCTATTTTTATTAGGAAGCTTGTCATCTTTGGGCTACTCATTATTCTGCTTGACAAAGACCTTGACAAAATCTTTCCCTCATATGAGTATTTTTCCAATTTTCTGTTTAATATGTTATATTTTGAATCTTCTACTTTTGGCATGTTCTTATAGATAAATAATCAAATTATTTATTGTACTATGGCTAAAAAAGATTTTTATTTACACAACTTCAAAACCCCATTAAAAACAGAATTCAATGATGCTTTTAATACCAGATATTTTGCAGATGATCCACTTTATGCATCATTTTCTGTTTTTTTTGATATAGATTCACCATTGCTGAATCACGCAGAGAATACATCTGAAGAAAGTGCAGAAAGATACTTCATGAACAACAACGACTATTTGAGGGCAGATTATATACGAGAGTTAAGGCAAAGAATAGGGGAATTGGTGTTTAAACACCAATATTTTCTAAAAAACATAAAAGGTTTAAATAAACTATATTCAAAAAAAATTGGTGATGATGAAATAGAACTGACAATGGAAACTTTTGAATCTTTGGATATGCGTATAACAAAAATAAAAGAGTTAATAAGTCTTGTTACATACGATTATGATAATGAAAATGAAGTTTTACCAGATAATTTACAGTGGCTAAATGTTAATATATTAATAAGTGATTTTAGAAGAATAGGGAAAGTTATAAATGGTGAAATAATAGACATAACGCCATCACTTGATACGACAATTTTTACAATAAAACACTGTGCATTTGATGTTGAAGGTGGAAACGATTATTTTGAGGACATAAATAACTCTGAACCAAAAGAGGCAACAAATTCTTTAAAAATAATTGGCGGTCATAGTCACATGAAAAAAAACAGAATAGGTCTTCTACAGGCATTAACCAATGATGTTGGATCTTCTATGGCAGCTGTGAGAACAAGTTTAAGAACAGGCGTTGTTGATATGGATGAAGAAAAACTAAAAAAAATAGAATCCATAAAAAATGAAAATGAAAATGATAAAAAAATACAACACAAAGTGAATCTTGGCGATATAGCCAAAAAGGTTGGTGGCAAAGTAATAAAAGATGCAAGTAATGCGTTGCAACGAGAAATTAACGATAAAGTAACGGAAATGTTATCGTCATTAAAATCAAAAAGTGGTCTTAACAATGTTTTTTTCAGAGGTGGGTTCGCTGAATCAATAAATAGTGGTGACACATTTGGTGCACTCAAATCAGCCATTGGCGGTGGTGCACTACCAAAATTGGATGCAAATATAGCAGAATTGATATTGAATGGGAAAAAACTTACAAAAGAGCAATCAAATATTCTAATATCAGAAATAATACAAGTAACAACAAAAAATCTTGGAAATGTGTTTGAGCGATGATATGTAACAAGTTCATTTTATGTGAGTTTTTATTGAAATATTTAACTATGAATGATTTTGAACTAACTGATGAAATGAAAATGATTGAATTAACAATTGCTGGGGGCGGCAATGTTATGATAACCGGAGGTGCAGGTGTCGGGAAAAGCACATTTATGAGATACCTTAAAGAATCTGGACATAATTTTATAACTTTAGCACCAACAGGAATGGTTGCTATGGGTGGTGCGGTAAGGGGTTCAACCATCCACTCCTTTTTAAAAGTACCAATCGGATCAGCACTTAGAAACGATCATGTTACCAATTTTAATATAGAATATAACCTACCCGTACTCAAGGCTGCGAGTATGGTCATAATAGATGAAATATCTATGGTAAGGTCTGATGTGTTTCAAACAATAGATAACACATTTAAAGCATTCCTTAAAAACGATAAACCATTTGGTGGAAAACAAATGATACTTGTTGGGGATGCTTATCAATTACCACCAATAGTTGCTACACTAACTGATAGACGTGTTTTAGAAGATGAATATGGTTCAAAGTATTTTTTTAACACAAAAGCATTCAAAAATGGAAGTTTTAGGGTGTTTGAACTAACAAAGGTGTTCAGACAAAAAGACGAAAAATTTGTTAACATATTGAATTCTGTAAGATATGGCAATGTTACTGAAGAACAACTTGAAGTGTTAAATAGTAATAAACATACTAATAAAGATAATAATGATATAATCATAACCACACGAAACAACATTGTTGATAGATACAATGAACAAGAAATTGATATGTTGACAACTTCAGAAGAGTGTTTCAGAGCTACAATAACAGGCACAATAAACACAAAAAATGTTCGTGCACCAGAAAATCTAAGATTAAAAAAAGGGTGTAAAGTTATGATATTAATAAATGGTATGGGTTATTCAAATGGTACTATTGGCATATATGATGGTTATGATAAACTAACAGATTCTTTAAAAGTCATAAAACCAGATAATTCAACATTATATGTTAAGAAACACGAATTCGTGAATGTTGATTATACATATAAAAAGGAAGAACGAAGAGTAGAAGAGGTAGTAAGAGGCACAATGGTTCAATACCCAATAACGTTGGCTTACGCTATATCTTCTCATAAATCGCAAGGGATGACGTTTGATAATGTTGTATTTGATATTGGTAGTGGTGCATTTGATTGTGGACAAGTTTATGTGTCATTATCAAGATGTACGTCCTTAGGCGGGTTAAAAATATCGTCAAAATTAACCAAAGATGATATTTGGGTAGACAAAGAAATAAATAAATTCACACAACAATACGTAAAAAGCCATGTCAAAAAAATTAGTTAATTTATCAGAAAGCACATTGAAAAACAGTAGAAAGACTGTTCCTTGTCCCAAGTGCAAAGGGGAAATCAGCATTTGTGATGTTTGTTTTGGTTCTGGAGAGGTATCCAAAAACAAAATAAATAGGCTAAAAGAATCTGATGCCAAAATTTCTGATAAAACGTAAACACACAGAACTCCACCCAGAAAAATATGCTACTGATAACGGTTATTTGAGAAATTATATTCTTAGACATATATATAATTCACCAGATAATAAAATGGATTATGGTGATTATGAAAAACTGTGTATAAACATACAATTAACCAAAGAATTATCATATAACCCAAAGAGTTGGTGTATGAGAAATCCAAAATATGTAAAAATAGTCAGGAATGGCAACAATAGATATCTAAAACTAACAAGACTTGGAAAAAATCTTGTAAAAATTGTATTATTAAATGGATAAAACACACGACATAAGAGATTTATCGTTTGTGAGAAATGTGTTAATCTCTGTTATATCATATTATGGCAACAATATAAAAAACATAACAATTGAAAACAATAATATAATTGAAAAATCTATACCATTTGGTTTATCTAAAAATGGGGATCCACAATATATAGAAGATATGTATTTTGATAAGGAGTTGATTTGTGATAACACGAGAATTAATGGTATGGTGTCATCTGTACCAAGTGGGATTTTGGTGTTGGATGATATTGTCATAGAAGATAGTGCCATGTTAAACACAAACATTGCTGCCATATATAAAAAATTAAAGAATGGTGAATGGTTTGATGAATACGAAAAAAGATTTACACGAATAGATATGATCCCACTAATTCTTAATTGTACATTAACCATAAGAACCCCAACAATGCTATCATCATTAATCATATCGGAAAATCTGATAGATATACATTATAGAGTAAGAAATGTCCTGTGTGCCTACGGTGGATTTGAAAAAATACCAATATCAATAGAATCTGGCAATAAGGTTGGTGGAAAGACCAAGAATATAAATTTAAAAATGTCTGATTCAAATGAAAAATTTATAACTATACAAAACAATATAAGAATTTCAACGTATTATTTAGTAAAAAATAGAATTGTTGATTATAACACTACCATAGAAAAAACAGAAATAAATAACAAAATAATAAACTAAACCGCAATGATAACATTAAACAACAGGGTGTTTTCCAAAAAAATCAATAACAAATCATATTTTGGGTTTGATAAGACTATATACTTGGTTGAAAATGGTCAGGTTAAACCAGCTACAGAAAAAACATCAGAATTCAGGGACATAGAACTTGTAGAATCAAATAAAGATGACATAGTTGACAATGGTAATTTTTATACATACGTGGATAAAGACGGAAATGAATTTGAGGTATATAAAGACACAAAAGACATAATAAAGAATGGTAAGTTAATTGATGAAATGGATACTGATGTAGATGCGGACACCATTGAACTATTAAGTGGGTTATTGGATTTGAGTAGTTCTGATATAACCATAAATGAAAATGGTGTTGAAGAAATGAAAGTTGATGGTGTCGAAGAAACCATTTCTATAAATGAAGAAACAGAAGAACCAGAGATAGTTGATGAAGAGATAGTTGATGAAGCCGACAATGAAGAATTGGAAGCTGTGCAAACAGAGATAGATTTGATAGTTGAAAAAATTGAAAGTTTGAATGACAATATCAAAAAACTTGAGGAAATAGACATAAGTGACAAAGATGACTTACAAAATATATACATACAAGAATTGGGAAAACTGTCTATATTGGAAAAGAGATTGGAAGAATTGGACTATGTGCCAGAAAAAACAAACAACAATATGACTAATAAACTGTTAGAAAGTTATGGTTATATTGATTTATCGAGGAAATCTGTCAAATCGATAATTCTAAATGAGTGCAAACTTGGCAACAAGGTATATAATCACATAAGAAATATCTCCAAAGTAAAATTTTTAGAAAGTTTCAAAGACAAAACATTTGAATCAGACGATATAAGAATCGATAATGATGGTGAAGAATTTATAATAAGCGGTGACATATCAAAGATAACTGAAGAAAAAATGGTAGTTACCGACAAAAAAGGTTTGTTTGAAAGCATAGATAAACTTGTTGAAGAAGAAGACATTTCTGTTGAAGAAGTAATTGATAATATTACAAAAATCAACAAACCAACAATAGTGAATAACAAAAAAAACGTTCTTGAAGCTATGATAAAACCCATAGAGGTTGTAGAATTGGTTGACAACAAATATTATGTAACAACTTGTGATTTATATAGAGATAGTTTTGATGATAAAGTCAGTAAGTTTATATCAGATGATTCTTATCTTTTTATACAAGCTGGTACTACTCTTAGATACAACAAAGAAAATGATGTATTTTTGGATGTGAACAATAATTTGTTTAATCCGCCAACGGAATGTTTAAAATCAATCAATTCAGCTGACAAACATGATTTAGTTGTTGGAGGTTTGTATAACATTATTGGCACAAATGATAACGTGAGGTTGATTGATATAACAAATGATAATTTGTATGGAAGTTACACGTTTGAAGATAGCATAGGAGAATCGATAACGTTATCTGGACACATGATCCCCTTTACTATAAAATCAGCATAAACTTTCGTCCCAATATTGTTGACCATGTAACATGTGATTCTGATAATTGTTTTTAATTAAAATCAGAATCAATGGCAAATTACATAAATCCAGTTCACTATGATAAAGTGATGTTTGATTGCAAAATCAATGATAAATTATCAAATGAAGCAATAGAATTATTTGAATTACAAGCCAGAGAGGTTAGTAGAAAAGATGGAATAATTTTTAAAAACGAAGAAGACAGAAAGGATGCCATACAATATGCTGTGCACGATTTTATAAGTTATTGGAAGTCATATAAAATAAATCCAATATGCCAAGTGGTTGCGACAAGAAATTTCCTAAATGGTGAAAAAATAACAATTGACATATGTGGTGAGCAATTTACTTATACAGCAAAGACATATCATGCTGGCAAAAATGAATTCAAAATCTTTGAATTACCAGACAAAACCAAATCAATCAATCAAACTCTTGATGGGTTGTGCAGGCTTATAAATGATGAAAACAGTGCCAATATGTCCTCATACTTGCACAAAGTAACAAAGAAAATAAACATACTAGATTTGACTTGTTATAAAAATTCAAAGAATTTTATAATAATAGAAAAAATAATAGGAGAACCAATATCAAAGAATGATTTTGGTAGAACTTCTGGCAAGACGATATTAACATTTAACGATCCACCTCCAGCATTTAATTATTTAACATCTATGGCTTCAAATGGTATAAGAAAAGGTTTAAAAAAAATATACCCAAAATCATCAAAGCTTATAATAAATTTTAGTGACATAAACAAAGACAATGGAGGTTTATTCAATCATTAATATATGAACAACACAGAGATAATCTTCTTTCTACATATATGTAGAAACACAAACTATTTTAAGAAAACACCGCCAGACATATTCACAGATAAGTATGTTTCATCGTTGTATGCCTTGACCAAAGATTTTTATGAAATGTATAACGAAATACCGTTTGATGTAGATGATCCAGATTTGGCACAAATAGGCGAAGTTATCAATCAGAAATCAAGTTACGCCATGATCAATGAAGAGTATGATAAACAAAAAAATGTGGAGGTTTTTTTAAATAATTGTGAGGTAATATTATCAAACAATTATAATAGATACAACAAACAAGCCATAGACAGTTCAATAAATGCGTGGGTCAATTGGGAAACTTATCAGTTGGCTTATAAAAAAGCTTCTATGTATATAAAATCTACAGAGGTAACGCCACAAAATTATAAAGAGGTTATAAACGCTGCACAAAACATAATAAACTCTTTTAATATAAATGAAGATGAAGATTCTGCCAAGGATTTTTTTGATCCAGAAACCCACAAAAAAAACAATAATGTTGATTGCTTTAAATCTGGCTGGGATTCGTTTGATCTTTTGTTAAATGATAGTGGTACTGGGGTAAAGGTTGGTAACCTTGTTGTGCTTGTTGGTGCACCCAATGTTGGCAAAACAATTTTTCTTGGTAATATTGGATATCAATATGTAACACAATCTAATAATGTATTTTTTATAAGTCTTGAAATGGAAGAACACGATATGGCTGAACGTGTTGGTAGTAATGTATTTGATATAGCCATGGATGATTATGATAGTTACTCTTCAGAAATAGGTGGGTTTATAATGGATTACAAGAAAAAAATAGCTGGTAATACAATACCTCATGGAAAATTTCTACTAAAAAGAATGTATGGTGCTTCTCCACGTGATATTGATAATGCTGTTAGAAGAGAGGAAAAAGAGAGGGGGATAAAAATCCACATAGTAGTATTAGATTATTTTACAGAACTTGATAATGATCGTGGACTAAGGCAAGATAATGCGTTCAATACATATATATATCACAAAACAAATACAAAGGATCTGTTCGATAACGCAGGTACTGGTAAATATACCATTATCACGGCACACCAATCCTCTTCCATAGACCCTAACAGTGAGACAATGGATAGTGGCGATTTATCCGAATCAAAAGGTATATTGCATAGACCTGACACAGTTATTGGGATCATACAGAGTGATTCAATGAAACATGATAAAAAATATTATATGAAAGCCTTAAAGACACGTCATTCAAAATATAAGGGATATGTAGTCGAGTTCGGAATTGATTACTCTCATATGAGGCTCACATGTGGTGGACTTGAACAAGAAAATATGTTAATGTGATCTGTAACCAATTAAACATTTTTAAGTTTTTAATAAAAATAAATTTATGTCAGAAATTTTTGAAAATGTTGTGGTAGAATCAACAGTACTACTTGATAAAATGTTAAATAATGAAAGTGTTAGTAGATGGGATATTTACAGGCTTAAGAAAACAATTCGTTGTATAATGAATGAATCAGATAAATATGATTCTGTAAAGGATGAAGTAAATTTTTTAATTGAATCAGCAAAAGAATCTTTATAATGGAAAAATTTGTAAGATTGTCAGAAAAGAAACCAAAAAACAGACAACTTTGTGAAGTAAAAACAAATCTTGGAGAGTGCCACCAACACATGATTTATAATGATGAAAAAAATTTGTTTCACGATAGGTATGGTTGGGTTATTGATAGCCACAGCAAGTCTAATGGGGGGATACCAATATCTTGGAGAGGCTACAAACACCCAATATCACCACACGATGATATGATTGTTGATATTTCTTTTGTTTCTTTTATTGGTAAAAATGATAGTAATGGGACAACTCTAATTGATAAACCAAATCTTACAATTGAAGCAAAAATCATAGAATTCTTAAGAAAGAAAGAAATGTTGGCTGATAATTGTGAAAATTTTGTGATAATAATCGGTGATAAAAGAATAATTCTCAATGATACAATAAAAGAGTTTGTTGAATCACTCTATAAATAATATTACAAATTTTGTGGCTTTGTTTATGCTACCAAAATAGATAGCACAAACAACCAAATAAAACCAAAAAATTTGCACCATAAAACCACCACATTAAGTTGATATGATATCTTGATATGCAATAAATAGGTAAATATAATAACATAAAAAACCTAATTAACATGAACGGATTAATAACAGCTGGTGATCTCTCTAACATAAAAGCTTCTGGCGTTTACACAAGAATAGTAGACCAAACAGTCAGACCACTCATAATACCACAAGGAATAGTGAGATTGGTGCCAGGATTTTCAAAAATTGGTATTTTTAATAGACCTGTGCTTATTGAAGCTGGGGACACAGCAAGTGTATTAAACATATATGGTGCAAGAGATAAATCATTAGAGAGGAAAGGTTCATTCTTTCATGAAATTTTATTATCATCAATTAACACTGGCGCAATATTGGCACTCAATTTGCTTAAAACAGATGATACCGTTGATAATAACGGTGTACCAACCGCAACTGCAGATACGTCTGAATATATTTCAATGTCTGCTTCACCAAAAGATAATAATGGTAATATAACAAAAAAACTCTACTCAAGTTATTTTAATAAAGAGAGATTTTGGGTTCCATCTGATTACCATTTACTGGCTACAAGAAGTCTTGCTGACAATGGTAAATTATTGTCGTTTGCCAATTTGTCGCAAACGGAAGTTAGTATAATCACAAGAAAATCAAATATTGCAGGATATGATGTTTCGGTTAAAGAATGGTATGGAAACAACGAAATACCAGCTTTCTTGAATGAATATGATATGATTTCAGAATACTTTGTAGACGTTTATGTGTTATCTGGTAATTATTCAAATTATTCTGCTCTTTCTTCAGATTCAATATTTGGCACATATTTTGATGAAAGAGGTCTGAACAAAAGTTTGTTTGATCAATTTTTAGCGTTAAACGATGTTAATATAGTAAGATACTTTCAAGGAAGCTTGATTCCAGATTTTGTTGATAAAGACGGTACTATAAAATCAATTGACAAAATTATTAATGCTGGCGTCGACGGTCACCAAATTGTTTGTGCAATTGACAGAGCAGAATTTGACAAATTTGAAAGTGCGACAAATAACTACGATTTTGATTTGGTTGGTCACAGCCTTATTGGTTCTGCACAAAAAGATATTGATTTCTTAAGTTACAAGAGAGATTTGGACAAGAATTATGTACATGATTTGAAACAAGAGAATCAATATGTTGGTATAGATAATGTTGCCGGTTTAACTGTTACATCAAATGTCGGAAGTTTTGTTGTTAATGTTAACAATACACACCCAACTTTTAACGATGTTCACACGAATTTAAAAAATGGCGATATAGTTAAAGGCATAACCACTACGGTTGGTACAAATGCTGGTATAATTTATCCTAATCCTGTTTTATATGTTAGTAATGTAGCCAAAACCGCTACATTACTAACATTCACATTAACAAATGATTTAAAACAACAAGAATCTGCAGCAAGTGGTAGTTTCGTTGATATAGATTATAAATCGGCTGTCGCTGAACAAGTTGCCTACTCTGATTTCAATATAACGAATGTTGCAGCTGGCGACACATTCACTGTTTCTGTTGATACTGTAAATGGTGTTGTTAAACTAGCAGAATATGAAGCTGTTGCATTTGATACACCTACTATTGTTGGAACAGCGTTGTTGGCTTTGGTTAATGGCGGTTCAACAGGTTTTGTTGGTAATACAGTCCCTAATCCAACCATTGAAGCACCACTTGGAACAGGTTCAGTTGGTAATGGTTACACATTAATAATTGCTGCTACAGGTACAGGTACTTTTACAATCAATAATCAGTTTGCTAATGGTATAACAGAAGTTGAAGCGGGTATGAATGTTAATTATGATAATGACAATTTTTACATTGTTGGTGCTGACTATATAGCCAATACAAAATCAAAAATCTTTATTGATCACAAAAACGGCAAAATTGGAACAGGTGATATCATTAAAACGGGTTCTGGTGATCTTTATATGAGATTTACAATTTCAAGAGATTTAAATATCTTTGACGAAATTTTAACAATTGATTTGTTCTCTGATGCAGCACTTACAATCCCAGCAGCCATTGTGACTGGTGGATCGTCATTTAATTCTGAAAGTTTCCTAATAGGCGGCATTTATAAGTTGAATATGATTTCTTCATTAACAAATATTTCAATGAAGATAGATGTTGCAATTGTTAACGATAAAACTGTTAGAGCAAACATATCATTTATAAATGATATAAAAGTTGGTCACTATTTGGTATCAAAAGATATAGACAACAACAAATATCTTGCACGTGTGGTATCAATAAAAAACATTGGTACACCTACACCAACGGATATAGAAATTGTTACAGACAGTGTTATTGATATTACAACATCATTTACAAATACTAAACAAATAACAAGATTCTTACCACTTGATTCAATTTTTGATAGGTTTAATATTTTCTCATTAAAAGGTCTTGTGATTAAAGATTCACATATGCCAAATGGCACTAATCAAAGAGTTAAAAATATCTATTCTGTAATGACTGGTTCAAGTATAGCAAACGCTCTTATTGATCCAGATATGATTAGTTTTAGATATTTGGTTGACACATTCAACAATGGTTTAGAACCACAAAGCAAGAACTACTTATCAACACTTGTTAAGAACAGAAGAAAATCGATGGCTATAATTAATTGTCCCACCACAAGAGAATTAAGTGAGAGTACAAATCCATCATTTAAAGATGAACCAACCCCATCAAATCCTCTACCGCCTTTACAGGCTAAGTATATAGCATCTGGCGGAAACAATGCCATGAATCCAGACTTCTTATACTCAAGACCAGAAGAGGAGCAGGGTGCCAGTTATTCAATGTTCTTTTATCCAAATATAATTAAGAGAGAAATTGATGGTTCATTTACAAGCCTACCACCATCGGGATTGGTTTCAAATAATTTTGTAACAAAATGGCGTGATGGAAATGGTTTTAAAGCAACTGCTGGGCAAACTAGGGGTCAAATAGTTGGCGACGGTTTGGTTGGTTTGGATCATGAACTCAATAGAACTGATAGAGGTGAATTGGAAACAAAAGGTATCAATCCATTGAGAATAAAAAATGGAAGCATAATGATTTATGGTAATCAAACAGCTTATCATAAGTTCAGATCAATTCTAAATCAGGCTAATTCAAGAGATACATTGATAACCATTGAAACTGATACAGAAAACATATTGGAGGGATTTGTTTTTGACAATGCTTTTAGTGATGACACCATAAGAACTACTATAATAACAAATTTAGAAAATTATTATGAAGGGTTACGTGATACGTTTGGTGCTATAACCTCATTTGAGTTAAAATTCACAAGAGAGAACAACCCAGACTGGGTAGTGTCAGACGGATCATCAATTGTTGATGTTGAAATAGTCTTGCCAAATGTAACAAGGAAGTTTATTTCAAGAATTACATTGACTGGCGGCGGTGCAACTGTTGGGTCATTTGCTGCGGTATAAAAATTGAGGACAATTAAAATTTCAATTGTCCTCAAAAATTTAGTGAATAATCCCTGATAGATTTTTGTGTTACTGTTTTGTCTATCAGGGATTTCACTATTTACCAAAGATTTTCATCCCAATCTTTGGCTTTACTCTCAAACCTCTTTATTGACAAAAATTTATTTCTACTGTTTTTGTTGATCATATCAAAAACACGGATTATATTTTTGATATCATTTTCATCAAATTCATTGCTACAAATGTCTATAAGTTTTTTATTAATATTAAAACTTTCAATAAATTTTTTGGGGTCTGGAAACACATCAAGAATTTTCTTTGTCTTAAGTACCTCATTCAAAGCTGGGACGATTTTTTTCTCAACATAATCCCACGATATCTCTATGTCGTCAAATTCATTATTTTTAAAAATTTCATCCATTCGTTTATCGGTTACACCCATAGTTGATGTGCCTCTAACATAACTCATGCATGATGAAATGTTGTCACCTTTGTCACCGGAGATTACTTTGGTCAACAATTGTTGTTTTGAATTGACATAATCAATTTTTTGGAAGAATTTTATTATTTTGTCTTGTGTTATATCATCAGACATTATACCACCAAATTCGTCGCCAGAGTTGTCAACAATTTTATTGATATTAAAATCATCTGACACAAACACAATTTTTTTGTCCATATCATACATTGAAATACAACAATTTTTTGATGTGTGCAAAAGTTGTTTCAAATCACTATCGCCTGTCAAGATTATAGAGTTTTGTTTCTTTTCTATTGATATTTCACACAATTTTCCTATTATATCATCGGCTTCTAATCTTGGTATTTCTATCGTATTGATACCATTTTCTGCTAAAAAATCCATGAAATCTTTCTGACATTGTTTAAATGATTGATAATCATAAGCGGTGTGATGTTTCTTTCTATTGGCTTTATATTCGCTAAATATTTGGTATCTAAAACACTTTGTATCAAAGGTATCAAACACAAAAATCATATTATCGATTATGTCTGGTATTTCTTTTATAGAATCCACTATTCTTGAATAAACTGATGACATGAAGTCTTCTCTTTCTTTTTCATCTTTTAGATATTCACCAATTCTGTTAGACTTACCATTTTTTATAAGTGTTGCACCCATATACCCACATGTACTGTGAATTTGACTATGGAAAAAAGGACTAATGTCCACATATAAGTTAAATTTCATTTTT
>Ga0210044_10002633_pt1 | contig 26454 bp, 25 predicted proteins | sample CryGey13umfilter_2_FD_183959 | JGI IMG/M metagenome (GOLD analysis project Ga0210044, IMG submission 183959) | Groundwater microbial communities from aquifer in Utah, USA - Crystal Geyser 4/9/14 3 um filter (SPAdes) (version 2) | ecosystem: Environmental > Aquatic > Deep subsurface >... | reverse complement strand
CAGGAAAACGAAAAGTACCAAGACGAGCTTTTGTACCGCAATTTCTTTCGTAACCATTCCGGCCAATACTGAGCGGAGTGCTATCGATGCGGGTCGCCATTTTTCTGCTGCTGTGCGGCATCACGCCTTGGGCGAATGCCGCTGGCATGATGGACACGCTGGTGAGTCAGGTTCAAGGGGCATCCGGCGGCTGGATGGCGACTGCTTTGGGTTACGCCACCAATTTGTTCTTTGGCCTGGCTGCCCTTGAATTCGCCTGGTCGGCGATTCAGCTGACGCTCAAAAAGTCAGAGCTTTCGGAAATCATGGTGGGGACCCTGTTCAAGGTCATGTCCCTGTCATTTTTTGCCATGGTACTGATCAAAGCGCCTGAGTGGATACCTGCCATCATCAATTCATTCAAGGCAGCAGGCGCCGGTGTAGGTGGCACTTCGGTTTTGTCACCCTCTGCGGTATTTGACCAAGGGCTGCAAGTAGCCGCCAGCCTGATGCAGTTCTCCAATGATGCCGCGCCCAGCACGGGTGACATGATCATCAACACTTTGACAAATTCGGGGCAAGGCCTGGGCAAATTCATGCTGAGCGCCATCATTGTGGGTGTTGCCTCAGTTTTTATTGTCCTTGGCTACGGGCTGATTGCGGTTCAACTGCTCATCACCCTGGTTGAGTCGTACCTGATCATTGGCGGGGGTGCGTTGATGCTGGGGTTTTCCGGCTCGCGCTGGACGCACAATTTGTCTGAGAAGTACTTTGGCTATGCGATCTCCATTGGCGTCAAGCTGTTCACCATCTACTTGATCATTGGCTTTGGCGACAGCTTCACCCAAGCGCTGAAAGATACCATTGCGGCTGCCTACGCAGCGCATCCGGAGGGTCCCAGTTTTGGTGACTATTTGGGTGTGGGTGGCGCATCGCTGTTCTATGGTGTGACTGGCTACATGGCGCCCGGCCTGGCTGGGTCGATGCTGAACGGCACGGTGGCGATGTCGCTGCAAAGCGCTGGCACGGCGGCTGGCATGGTCGGCGGTGCGCCGGTGGCTGCAGGGCTGGCCACAAGTGCCGCCGGTGCCCGTGCCTTGGGGCTTGCGGGCGGCGCCATGGGCGCATTGCTGCCCGTGCAAAAGGCGGCGGGTGCGATTGGTGGCGCTTCTGCTGGCGTCGGCTTTGGCGGTGGCATCAGTGGTACGGTCAATGCCAATAACCCATTTCAGTCTGGTTCTGGTCCAAGCAATACCAGAAAATCCAGCAGCGCAAGCAGTGGCGGCACCGGTATAGCGCCTTTGCTGGCTTTGCCGGGTCAATCCAGTTTACCCACTGCATCCAGCTCGGCTAGCCAGTCTGCTAGGGCTCGCACACCAAGTGAAGGCTCTGGCCCTGACAGCGCAGCGCCTAGTCCGTCTGAGAGTCCGATGGCTCGACGTGGCACGAACGCGAGCGACCAAAGTTTGGGCCAGACCCAAGCGCCCGGTTTTGTTGACCCGCGTTTTGACCCGTCTGCCACGCCGGGTGGTGGCGCAAAGCAAAGCACCAACGAAACCGGCGGCACGTCTGCCAATTCATTCGATGCACGGTCTTTCCAACAGCGATTTGAGGCGGACTACAAGCAACATCCGGGCGGCATGGCAGACAAACTCAACAGCTTTTCAAAGCGCTTGCAACATGCTGCGGATCGGAGAAAACCGCATTGGGTGAGTGATGGTCATGTGGGTCACGCACCAGGCTTGCGCATGGGGCTTGATACCTGAGGAATCACGGTGCGCTCGCTACAAATCATTGAGAACTACCTCGCTGCACGCGGCTGCGAGATTCAAAAGGTCAAAGACCATTTGGTTGAATTTCGTTTGCCCGGCGAGACCAGTCGAACGCCTGGCGGGCGGTTGTTCGTGGCGCGCGATGGTTCTCTCAAAATGTGGCATCGCTACGCCGAGAAAGGACTGGCTGCGGGTGAGCCGTGGCACGCTGCTGGAGGCATCCGTCTTGGCGACAAATCGACTCCAGCACTGGCAACACATATCGATAAGTTGAGCGTTGCCAAGGAACTGTCAGCACTGACCAAAGTGCCGAAATTTTCTTCAGAGCCCCAACAACGTCGCTCATATGACCCAGAGCAAGTGTGGCGGGCGGCTGATGCCCTGCTGCAATCTGCGGGGTTCGTTGCGTCGAGGCTGCATGGGCGCTATAGCGATGGGACGGATCAAAAACCTGTCTGCAAATTGCTGGTGTCCAAAGATGGCGTTGCAACCGCCTTTTCATTCCGGGGAGACATTGCTCTACCTTCACCTTGGCGGGAAGGCAGGCAAACGAGCGATGGCAAGAAAACCATGTATGTTACGGGACGCGATTTGGGACTGGATGGTGATCTTTCACCACCCTGGTCTTCACCTGCTTTACCGCGCCCGGCGCCTGCTGAGTGGCGTACCACTGACCTGGATCTGAATCGAGACACCTGCAAGTCCTGGATGGCAGGTGTCACCCCACCAGCTGACCATCGTCATCTTGTCAAAGGCAATGCCGTTCTGGATGGCTCGGAGTTGCGGGTGTACCCCCCAGGGCACAAATTTGTCGGCACGATATTGGCCCCCATGTTTCGTCCTGATTTGATGGGCCGACCAGACACGGTGGAACTGTGTGGTGCGCAACACCTGATGCCAAAAGTCGCGTTCAACACCGACAAAATCATGGCGAAAGGCTCTCACACCGTTGGTGCCTTTGTGCCTTTTCCAGGGCTTGATTCATTGATGAAAGCAATGGCCAACGATGCCCTGGCGCCAATACAAGCTTGGCTGGCGGTCGCTGATAAAAAGAAGCCGCTTGTGATCTGTGAAGGGGTGGCAACCGGACTTGCCATTCAACAAAGTGGTGCGGGCAATACGCTGTGTGCGTTGTCGTCGAACAATGTGATGGCGGTCGCAAAATGGGTCAAGCAAACGGGCATGTCGGATTTGTTTTCGGGTGTCGTCATTGCAACAGATCACGACATCGGCCGGACTGAGGCTGGAAGACTGAAATCCAACGCCATCCCGCGGGCTTTGGAAGCTGCCAAGGTGACGGGATTCGCTTTGGCTGTGCCTCCAGCCAACAGTCAAGTTGGCGCTGATGCACGGGACCTGCTCGGTCAGGGCGGTCCCCAGGCCGTGCGTGACTTCATTGCCAGCGCTGCTTCGGCTGCTGATGTGGAGAAAGCGAGGGCAGACATTTTTTTGCCTGTCAAAGAGGGTCAACTGGCTTCTGAGCCTGAAGTCGAACGGTGAAACCAGACACGAACAGACCGTGCAGTGACCAGATGGGTGTTCAGGTCACAAGACGCGTGGCTTGCAACGCATTTATCGGGTGATGGTGAGTTGCAGGTAGCGTCGGATGGCAATATTGAATTGGCGCATGTCCATAGGTCGACTGGAAAGCAGTCCGAAGTTCACGCTGTGCAATGCCTCAAGCTGATCCTCATAGCTGTCGATCAAAGCTTGCATGCCAGAATTGATATTTGCCAGCTTGGCGCGGGTACTCTCGGGTGCCTTCAATTCCTGCATGGCCTGCCGCCAGATGTTGGGCCATTGTTCGACAGCAGTTTCGTCGAGTTGGTCGCTGAGATGGGCCAATGCGACGACGCGACCGAGGTCTTTGTTGGCACGTTTGATTTGTTGCCCATCAATGGGATCGGACATCCTTTTTTCCTCAATTCGAGGATGGTGCAGGAGGTTGGACAGTGCCATCGTTGCAACGCTGGCCAACTGAAGGCCGCTTGCGTGGCGCACCGGTTTGAACTGGGTCACACCCAGGTACGCAAAGCTGGGGATTTCAAAGTGACTGTAAGGCGTCTCCACCCGTTCGCTGTAACGTGTCTTGCCTTCTGCGTCGGGGGCCAGTGCCGGCGGTGCGCCGAGCAGCTCCAGGAACCACTCGTCTTTACCTTGGCCCGGTGGCTTGAGGCGCACCACCGGTAGTTTGTCCTGGGGGGTTGTGCCATCAGCAGGATGATCGTATTTGTTGGTGTTCACCCTCGGCTCCCACCCTTCATTGATCAGTAGGGTGGCGATTTCCTTGGCAGCGATGACCGCGGTGGCGTTGGGCGCGAGCATGCCATCAATGTCTTTGGTGCGTAGTTCGGTTTCGGTATCCTGGATCAGTTGGGCGGCAGCGGAGAGGCTGCCGACGATGATGATGTTGCCGTGGTGTTTTTCGGGTAGCGCCAGGGCCAGCTTGTGCAAGACGACGTGGGCGTTGAGGGATTGGCTCATGGTTTCTGTCCTTGCTTGATCAGTTGCAGTGCATCATTGACTTGGTGGGTCAGTCCGGCCTTTTGCATGTTGGCGATGCAGTCGGGCAATGCCCCCCAGTTTTGGTTGTCCTGGTGCACAAAGAGTGAGGCAGGTCGGTCGATGAAGTGGACCACGACATGGGCCATTTCGGGGCGTCCTTGGTGTCGTTCCAAGCCAGGATCCATTTCGGTGATGAACGACAGATTTGTTCTTCGGGAGCCGTGCACGAGGATGTCCAACTGCGGGGAGTTGGTGGCATCCAGGCTCGGCAAGTGGTGCAGTGCCCCCATCAGGCCGCCGACAGCGAGATCATCCCGCTGCAATCGGGCCAGTTCCTTAGCCAGTCGGCTGGCACTGCGCGGTGAGCCCGAACGATCGATGAAGTAGGCACTTGAGAGCTGGTTGGCGCGCTGGATCCAGTGGAGCCAGTCGCTCTGGGAAAAGTATTGCAGGCGCAGGGTTTTGTCTTCCGGGTCTTTTCCGATGCAATGGTCATAGGTGTTGAGCACCTTGTAGATGGTTGGCAGGCTGGCCTTGGTCTGGGCGGCTATGGTGCCTATGCTGACCCCTGGCAGGGATTGAAGGTGACGCTGCAGAAGGTAGGCCAGCACAGCTTCCTGACTGGCCGTGGTGGGTTTTCTGAAAGGGTCGCGGACACTGGATGCGCCATCCATCGCGAACCTCTCGCGCTGCTGTGCCGTGGCTCGGATGTCGTGAAGCGAGATGCGTCCCGCGATGTGTGGCTGAGTAATGCGTTTGAATTGCTCTACTTCCATCTCCACCCGTTTTTTGGCAAGTGTGCACCCGTGCAGGTAAATGTGAGCATCGGTGAGGTCCGGGTTTGCCTGAAGCTCATACGCAGCGTCCAGCAGCAAGGTGCGCAGGTCTCGGGTGTTTTTGAGGTCGTGCGATTGCAGTTGGAAATGGCGGCCCAGTGCATCCGACATTTCGCTTTGGTCGTTTGGCCTGCGTCGCACGGTCCGGTACTGGTTGTATTCTTGCATAGAGTTTACGTGCGCATTAAATTTGTCGCGCGTGTTTATTTTAATGTGCGCAAAAAAATTATGCAAGTTCAACACTTGGCTGGTGGCTGAATCGGGTACCCATTGTGTGTCTGCGGATGCAGGCATTGGGGAATATGCCCCTTGATATTTTGCTTTCTCCTTTTGTGCTGCTTGCGCCAAAACGGTATTTGGCAACAGCACTCAAAAAGGACGCCTGCATGTCAAAACAAAATCCATACCTCAACGCTCGCCGGGAGTGGGATGAGCGATACGGTGGATTGATCTCCCGCGCGCGCAATTGGCAACTGATGGCCGCTGGCTCCTTGGCTGTCGCGGTTGTAGCTGTGGTGGGCATTGCGTTCGTCGGGTCCCAATCAAAAATTCAACCGTTTGTGGTGGTCACCGACCAACTCGGCTCGCCGGTTGCTATGGCCCGTCCTGCGCCGGTGGCAAGGGCTGATTTGGACAAAAGGCTGATGGTTGCTCAATTGGCAGCCTTCATCAAAGATGTGCGCTCCATGTTGCCGGATGCGGTTGCCCAACAGGTCACGCTCAACCGGGTGTATGCAATGGCGGGGCGCGACGTGGCCGGATTCTTGAATGAATTTTTTAAAGACAACTCGCCGTTTTCGGTCGATGGTTCGGTCACCCGCGTGGAGGTTTCATCCGTCATTCCCCAAGGCGGTGAAACCTACCAGGTGTCCTGGGTGGAAACAAAGACCAAGCCTGGGGCGACGGCTGAGGCTGAACACTGGAAAGCGGTCGTCACGGTTGGAATTGATGCCAAGCTGGCAGAAAACCCCAAAGTCGCGCTGTGGAATCCCTTTGGCATTTACGTCAAGTCCATCTCCTGGACCAAAGAAGTTCTGTAAAGGCAGTCATCATGAAAAAATCCCTCCTCATCCTCACCGTTCTTGCCTTCGCTGCCAGTGCATTTGCACAATCATCCACTGAAACCGGCCCACATCCCGCTGCCGTCGAAACGACCGACGCGGTTGTCACCACCCAGACACCGGCCCAAGCGTTGACTGCGCCGCCATCAAATGGGTTTGAAGCTCGCCCTTTGCAGCCCACCCCAGCAACGCAAAAAATCACGTCATCCCCTGAAGTATTGGCGCCATCACCTTTGCTGCCCACAGCCAAGGTGCAGACCAGAAAGCTTTCCGCCGCCGAAGCCGCAAGGCTTTCTGCGGCGCAACGCTGGGAACAAACGGGCACGGCTGATGCGCTGGTCGGCGCCGGTGGCGTTGTCGAATATCCCTATGGCTATTCACGCCCGACAATCACTTGCGCCCCCTTACACGTCTGCTCTATAGCACTGCAAGATGGCGAGGCCGCGACCAGTGTGTCAATTGGCGATACGGTGCGATGGTTATTACAGACCGCAACAGCCGGGGCAAAGCCGGTGCTGATGATCAAACCGACACAGGCAGGCCTGTCAACGAACCTGGTGGTGACAACCGACAAGGGCCGCATTTATTACATGCACCTGGTCTCAAACAAAACCGAGTACGTGCCCATGGTCAGCTGGTATGACCCAGCTGCCATGACCCGTGATCTGAGCGCTGAGGCACAAGCATTAGCACGGCAAAAGGCAGAATTTGAGGCAACGATTGCCGCCACCAAACTGGCCACTGAACAAGCCAGGTCTCAACGCGTCGTCGCCGACAAATCCGTTGGCAAACTTGATCCGACAACGCTGGATTTTGGCTACACCTGCACCGGTGAGGCAGCGTTCAAACCGGCACGGGTCTTTGCCAATGACACGCACACGTTCATCCAATTGCCGCCCGGTGCAGCAGCCAGTGATGCACCCGCAGTTTTTAACAGCTCGAACAATGAAACCGAATTGCTGAATTCCCGGCTTGTGAATGGCTACTACATCATCGATGGCAAGCCAGCCAAACTCAGTCTGGTTCTGGGGGTGGGTACCAGCGCCCAAACTATTCAATGCGAAAAATCAGGGCAGAACAGTTTGTTCAACTGGGGTGCCAAATGATCTTAAGACTGGGCAAGAAATCTCCGACTGACGATCCAATGGACGCTCAGGCGGGCCCTGATGTTGCGGCCATTGATGGCCCTGGTCAACCGCTGGAAATTCATACGCCGCCGCCTGGTACGAAGCGGCTGTCCAAAAAAGGCCAGTTTTTACTCTTGGGCGGCGCCTCCACGGTGGCATCGGCGATTTTGATCGGCGTGATGATCAGTGGCAAAAGTGGCAATGCTGAGTCTAAAAAGCAATTGACCGCCAGTGATGCACCAGGCCAAACGGCCCCGTACAAGGAAAACGCTGAAGACCTCAAGCGGCGAGCCGTTGCCGTCAGGAGTCAACCAGCTTTTCAAACGCCTGATGGTCAACAAACAGGGCCGCTAACAACCCGCTCGTCAGCTCAAAATGGTGTTTCTGGTGGAGCTCAAACGGCCACTGGCGGCGCATCACCGCCGACACCCGCTGAGGCACACCGGTTGTGGCTGCAAAAACGAAAGTACGAGCGACTCCAGGGTCTCATCATGGCTTCTGATTCGGCCGAAACATCCGACATCGGCAAGGGTGGCGCCGCGCTGGCTGCCAAATCGACTGCAGGGGGCATCTTGGGCCTGGGTGCTGAGGATGAGCGCCCGGTGGGCGGTCTGGATCAAAAGCTATCAGCAGCCAATGGGCGTGCTGTGAATGCGCGCGCATCTGCCATTGCCGAGACCATGCGCATGGTGAATTTGCCAGCCGGGGCGGCAAGTACCAGCAGCAATCCAAGAAATTTACCTGCCACTCTGGCTGCTGGCAGCCCTGTCGGTCAGGACCCGGCTGTGGTTGCCCAGGCGCGCAACAGGGCGTTCTTTAAGGAAGCGGCTGACAATGGCTACCTGCCTGAATTACTCAAGGCTCAAATGGGGGAATTTGAACTGACAGCGGGCTCGGTCATTCCCGCGGTCATGTTGTCTGGGATCAATTCGGATCTGCCAGGAACCATCGTTGCACAGACCCGCCAAACGGTTTATGCCACCAACGAACCTGATGCTGTGGTGATTCCACAAGGCTCGCGCCTGATTGGCAGGTACTCGGCTGATGTTGCCTATGGTCAATCGCGGGTGCTGGCGGCTTGGGATGAACTGATTTTGCCGAACGGTTCACGGATTTCCTTGCGCGGCATGTCAGCGGCTGATGGTCAGGGTCAATCCGGCATTGAAGATCAGGTGGATAACCATTTCTGGAAAACCTGGTCATCGGCTTTGCTGGTGTCGTTTTTGGGGGTTGCTGCCCAACAGTCACAGCCGCAAAACCAAGGTGCATACAACACGCCGCCCGCAGCGGCTCAAGCCACAGCTGCTGCCGTGAATTCCTTGAGTGAAGTCGGCTCAAAGATTTTGCAAAAGAATCTGAACATTTCACCAACCTTGCAAATTCGTCCTGGCATGGCTTTCAACGTCATGGTCAACCGCTCGATCATCTTGCCGACTTACCGCTGATTTTGAGCAGGGCAGTGTGATTCAAACGTGCCAATTTTTGCATTTATGGTTTCCATCCGGACTTGCTGGCAGCCAGCAGAGTACTCCAATCATCAGGGGGATGACCCGACTTGAGCATTTTTTGAAAGACAACATAGGGATCAGTCTTGGCGCCTGATGAACGCAGCGTGTTCTCGTCATTCACCCAGGCAAAGATGATGATTTTGGTCTTGGAGTCAAAACGAAAGAACAACCGAAAACGTCGACCAATTTTGGCTCGCCTCCAGTGACGAAACGCCGCACCCATGGTGTTGCCTTGCCGGTACTCCTCCCGGTTCGGATCGTTTGGCACCGTCTCAAAAATCAAGTGTGACAGCGCATGAAATAGTTTGACATTTGCGTTCGACTCGAAGTCCTCTGGGTCTTGTGCCTTCGCGCGCGAAGCTGCCTTCTCCAGTTTTTGAAGCTGCTCGATCAGACCGTCATGGAAGAGCAGTTTCCACCCGTGACGCACAATCACAGCGCCACACCGCCAACGATGTCTTCATCCAGCTCGACTGCCTTGCCTACAGTGGCCAGCATGGCGCGCGCCAGTGCATCGGGAAGCTTTGTAACGTTTTGACCTGTTTGAATGTCTCTTTCCAATAAGGCCAGGAAACTGCTGATGGCGGGATCTTCGTGAGGTTCGTTAGTGACGCGCGTGACAATGACACGGTCCCCCGAGAACTCAAAGGCGACCTTGCCCCCAGCATCCACACCCAAGGCCTGACGAATAGGTTTAGGTAGAGTGATCTGGCCTTTGGATGTGAGAGTAGCAACTTCGTGAATGGCGAGCATGGAGACCTCCTGTTTTTGTTTAGGCTAATGGCATAGTAAGGAATTATCCTTACATCGTCAACTCTGATGATGTTTTGGCAGATGGCGTTTTTCTACTCTCGCAGATCGGCCAGGTATTGCATTTGCGCCTTCGCGGTATGGGTATAGCCGGTCCAGCAGGGGTTCACCACCTTTTCCCCAAGTCTTGATGCTGGGCTGGCCTCATCAAAAGGAAGTCCGCCTCATGCTGAAAAAATCCGGTTTCATTTTGTTGATCACCCACGGCCTGGCCGCCATGGCGCAAACCGTCGGTGGCAACGTCTTTTGCGCTGGCATGGCGTATGACCCATCACCAGCTTCAGTGTCAATCAGTGGCACCGTTGCCGGATCTGATGTGGGCCTGCCTGGTGCCATCTGGGTGGGTATTGAGGACCCAGGGGTGCCCGGTTACCCCGCCGCATTTTTGACACCCAGTGGCTGGGTGGCCTGGACGACCGGCGGCTTCCCCACTTACGTCGAAACACCGGCACTGGGGTCAACGTTTACGTATTCCGCGTGCATTCCAAGTTCACCCACCGGGGGTGGCTGTGCCTCAACCAGTGCCGATTTTGTTGGATGGAAAGTCTATGCGGGTTATGGCGTATTGACGCCCGAACACCAAGCCTTGATTGGAAAACGGCGTGCATCGCTCGACCAGGCCAAGCCCTGGCTGCAACAAAAGGGAAAGTGGCGAGCTGACTACGACGATGACTTGGTCTTTCGCAATGCGCTGATTCAAAAGTCCGCCAACGAGGGCCGCTGGGGACCAGCGCTAACTATTCCACTGATCGACTGCACCCCGCCTGATTCTGGTGGTCAATGAGCTTGTTTCTGAAAAGCCCTTATGGAAACTTTTACTGATGAACAACAAAAGCGAATTGCCCTGCTGGATGCCTTTGAGGCCAAAACAGCCCCTGCGCGAGAAATTCGCAATGGCGGGATTGAGCAGCACGAACAGCAATACCGCGAAAAATGGCTGCAATTGCAGTCCAGTATTGAAGCAACCCGTGGCGATCTGCAAACCAGACTGAAGGGTCTGGGTGCCTCTGATCAATCGATTTCCGCGTCGGTGGCCATTGAGCTGGCCAAACTCACTGAAGGCTATCACGCTGAAAAAGACAGGGCCGCTCGCGAACTCAATGGCACGCTGGTCAAACCGCAAAGCTGGCTTGATTTCCTGAAAGAATCAAAACTTGAACAGCCCGATGACCCCATTTTTGACAGTCTGATTGAAGAAGCAGAAAAGACGCCGGATTCCGGCCGGGAAGGCTTCACCCAACAAACAGCACCCAACATTGTGCTGGCCGATTTGCAGGCGCGTGAAGGTAAGGACGGCGTCATGGAATACACGCGCGGCTTGACGGTGGCCGTGCGTGATGTCGGTGACCGCCTGGATGTGCGCAAAACTGATGATCGCGACGTCGAAGCGGCACTCAAGATCGCCGCCAAGAAGTTTGACATCGACAAAGGCCTGCTACTGACCGGTGACACCGCCTTCAAGATTCGTGCAGCGGAAATCTCCGGCAAATTGGGCTATCCATTGCAGAACACAGAGCCTGAGGTGTTGAGGGCCTGGATGAGAGGTAAACAGGTAGCCCAAGGACTTGAACGCATTCGCATCCCAAGTGTTGAAGCTGGCATCACGGGTGATCCGGTCAAGAACCTGACGATCGCGCCCGTGGGCAAGTCCGTGCTTCGTGCTGATCAAAGAACGATGGACATCCTCACAAAAAATCCCGTGGCAGGCATTGACCTGCTGGGTGACAGCAAGATTTCAATGCCGGATGAACGCATGCTGGCGGCCAACGCCAGCATCAAAGACCTGGGCTATCAGGCCATTCAGCAAATTGCCAGGGCTGACCTTGAACAGCAAAACGGTGGCGTTGAACCTGGTTCTGTCGACCTGCTGCGAGAGAAAGGCATTTTGGACACGGACGACAAGCTCACGCAGCTTGGAACGGATGTGGTGATGGTGCGTGATGACCGCGTCATCAGGGAGCGTGAAGCGCTGGAACCGTCGCTGAGGGCAAACATTGCACAGTATTTCAAAACGTCTGGTGACTACGTGCGTGAGGCATTTTTGGAGGAGCGGAAAAAGGCCGCACCTGAAGTGGCTGAGGACAGAAAAGAAAAGGCACTCGAACAGGAAAACGCCTTTCAGGTCGGCGAAAAAATGCCCAAGGCCCGCCAACACACCTTGGAGGAAGGTATTGAACTTTGAACCACAACGCCCGACTGGAAAGGGCATTTTTAAGGAAAAACCATGCAAGCATTGACACCCCTCTCCCCGCAAACGATGGCCGAACTGGGCATCCCGGCCGACTCTGAAGTGCACTCGGTTCGCGATGCCGACAAACTCGGCATCGATCTCATCGGGCCCGAGCATGATGACGTTGACGCCTTGGATTTTGTCGAGGTGCATCATGACTGAGGGCAAAAAAGACCTGCGTGAGCAAATCACGGACCGCATCGTCGCCTCATTGGAGTCGGGCGTCATGCCCTGGCGCAAGGGTTGGACCAATGAGGGTGGGGTCGCTGCCGGTCTGCCCCGCAATGCGGTGTCCGGTCGCATTTACAGCGGTGGTAACCGGCTCATGCTGATGATGCAGGGGATGGACAAAGGCTATGCCGATCCACGCTGGCTGACCTATAAGCAGGCAGCCAGCCTGGGCGGTGGTGTCACCCAAGGCGAAAAGTCAACACCCATTGAATACTGGGACGAGTTGCCTTTTCATCGCCGCCGGGACGTTGACATCACACACAATGGCGCTCGGGTCACCCTGGCTGAAGCGCCGGAAAAATACGCGCAAACGGTCAAACTCTCCAACGGGCAGCAGGTGGACACGCGTCAATTGGTGGTGGAGTCTGGCGGGACCAAATACAGTTGGCGGCAGGCTGAGCGGACCTTGAGCTTGCTGTTCGAAAAAACCAGCCATGCCTTCAACGTCGAGCAATGCAACGGCTTGACCCTCGAACCCATCGCCACCACAAAAGATCGCCCCGCTGTCGAAAAAATCGCTGCAGTGGAAAAAGTGGCCAGCGGTATGAAGCTCGACGGACTGACGCTTGGCCATGGCGGTGATCGGGCTTTTTACTCGCCAACGCGCGACGCGGTTCAAATGCCAAATCCTGACCAATTTGAAAGCCCTGAAGCCTACGCTGGCACCTTGCTGCATGAACTCGGCCACGCCACTGGCGGCGAAAACCGGCTGAACCGCCCTCTGGCCAACGGCTTTGGCACGAGCGAGTACGCCCGTGAAGAATTGGTGGCGGAGTTGTGCAGCGCGTTCGCCAGTGCCGAGACGGGCGTGCAATTCGACGACAAAAATCACGCGGCTTATATCGGCTCGTGGCTTGAGACCCTCAAAGCTGACAAACACGCTGTTTTTGCGGCAGCCAAAGACGCGTCGAAAGCCGTGGACTATTTGCTTGAGAAAAGCCTGGGCGTCGAGGTCGACAAAGACGTTGGCCTGGTGGCGGATGAAATGCAGGCCGAACCCGCGAAAGAGGAAGTCCTGAAGCCATCAAAAGCCCGGGCGAAAAAAGTAGCTAAACCTGAAACTGAGCTGGAAATTTAGAAATGGAAGGCTCTGCATGTCCAGGTCGCAGCGACAGCAACTCTACGTCATTCCCCGCACCCAAGGGGACATCACGCGCTTCGTTTGGGTGGCCTTTCTGATCTTTGGCTTGGTCACCGCGCTGACCTTCGTGCTCGTGACACAGTACACCGCCTGGCAGTTTCGTTTTCACCCTTCGCTTGGGTCGCCCGCCACGATGCTGGGCCAGACACGGATTTACTGGCCTTGGGACATCCTGATCTGGATATTTCGGTACTTCCGGCCAGACTCATCACCGGATGTCATGGCCGTCATCAAGACGGCTCAAGTGCTGCTGGCTGCTGGTGCCATGACCGCCATTGTTTTCCCGGTGGCCTACGTGTTCCGGCGAACCCGCAAGCTGAAAGACGAACGCAATGACTTGCACGGTTCGGCCCATTGGGCCGTGGCAGAAGAAATCGAGGCTGCAGGCATCTTGCCAACACCGGCCAACGTTGGCGGTGTGATGCTGGGTGCTGTTGACGTTCCGTTCAAAGCTGTCGGCTTCAACCCGTTTGGCAAAAAAACCAAAACCGTGTATCTGCGACATGGCGGTCCGGAACACATTTTGGTCTTTGCTCCAACGCGTTCGGGTAAGGGCGTTGGTATCGTGGTGCCGACCCTCTTGTCCTGGTCAGAATCCGTGCTGGTGCATGACATCAAGGGAGAAAACTGGGCTCTGACTTCTGGCTTTCGTGAAAGGGTCTTGAAGCAACGCTGCCTGCGGTTTTCACCCTCAGAAACGGATTCGGCACGCTTCAATCCACTGTCCGAAATTCGCCTTGACGACAACCTGGTCAAAGATGTGCAGAACGTCTCGACCATGATTGTTGACCCCGACGGCAAAGGCCTGCAGGACCATTGGGCCAAAACCGGCTTTGACCTCATGACGGGGGTCATTATTTTTGTGCTGGTGTCCGATGAGCTGGAGGATATGCAGCGGAATTTGTCAACTGTGCAAGCCATTTTGTCTGACGGTGGACCGGTGCGCGAGTTGGCAGAACGGTTGGCAGCCGACAAAGACTCAGAAAGCGACGAAAAGACCAAAATTGCCGAGGGCTTTCGGGCGGTGATGGAATACATCCGGGACACCGGCTACGAAAAGATCAGTGCCGGGCACTGCATCGATGTGGAACTGGTCGCCTGGAAAACTGCATCGCAAGCGGCTCAATCGTTCTTGAACAAGGCCTCCAACGAGGCCTCTGGCGTGCTGTCGACGGCCTTGTCGTTCCTGTCGCTGTACCGGGATCCGATTGTGGCCGCCAACACCAGTGCGTCGGACTTCACGATCGAGTCGCTGATGCAGCGCTGGACCAGCTTGTACCTGGTGGTGCCGCCCTCCGACAAAGACCGACTGAAGCCACTCTTGAGGCTTGTCATCAATCAGGTGGTGCGTCGCCTGACAGAAAAAATGGAATTTGATGAAACCGGCGCCTCCAAGTCGCGGTTCCCGCACAAGATGCTGCTGCTGATTGACGAATTCCCGGCGCTCGGCAAACTAGAAATTTTTGAAGAGGCCCTGGCGTTCATTGCTGGCTACGGGCTCAAGGCCTTGTTGATCACCCAAGACTTGTCCCAATTGACCAAAGCCTACTCCAAAGACGAATCCATCCTGTCGAATTGCCACATCCGGATTGCGTTCGCGCCCAACAAAATCGAAACGGCTGAACTGCTCTCAAAAATGAGTGGTGCGTCCACGGTGGCTCACACCCAACGAAATTTCTCCGGTTCACGCCTCAGCGTGGTGCTGAACAATGTCAGCACGAATGAACAATTGAGCCAGCGCCCCCTGCTCACACCGGATGAAACCATGCGCCTGCCACCCGCTGACGAACTGGTGTTTGTCGCCGGTCACGCGCCAATTTACTGCCAGAAAATCATCTATTACAAGGACGCAGCCCTGGTGAAAAGACAGATGCTGGGGGCCGCCAAACTGATCGGGAATTCAGTGTTGGACGCGCGGGCTAAATGCACTCGAAGCTGAATGACCAAACTCTTGAAGCATGCAAGCCAAAAAACTGAACCTCGTGCCGCTGCAGGTATCACTGCTTGTACTGTCAGTTCTGGCAACTTTTGCCATCGTCGCCAAGTCATCGGGCCTCGTTTTGAATGTCACAGGATCAATGCCCGGCACCATCTACAAGTTGGGTCATGGTGAAAAGTACAGCCTGGTCAGCTTTTGCTCGCCGATTCCGCATCCGTCCATCGGTCACGGCTCGTGCCCTGATGGCAGCATGCCCTTGATCAAAAGAGTGGTGGGCGTTGCTGGTGATCTTGTGACGGCAACCGATGCCGGTATGGAGATCAATGGGCAACCAGTGCCGAATTCAAGGCCGCTGGACCTGGACACCAAGGGACAGGCCCTGCCCCACCTGCGCGGCAGTTTTACGCTCAAGCAAGGAGAAATATGGGCTGCCGGCGAGCACCCGAACAGCTTTGATTCACGGTATTTTGGTCCCATGAAATTTCCAAGAGATGACCACAACAGGACACCCAAATCCTTGTTCGGATTTGTCGAAAAGTGATCGGTTTGCTGTGCGCGTGTGTCACGCTGGGCGAATTGCGCAATCCGGCCAAAAAAAGGCCAGCCAGCCATTCCGATTCAATAAAACCACTGATTCCGGTGTCAGCCTTGCCAGTCATTCGAATTCAAAACCGCAAACTGTCCGCGCTCGCACTGGCTAAAACCTGGGTCGAAGACCCGTTGCGGTCATTCGTCGCCTAACCATCACGGGCTGGTCAGTGCCCATAGCCGAATTTCGGTATGTCGAAATGCCCGCCCGATACCGGCCATTTAACCCGTCGAGTGATGTTCACACGATTGACGGTGGAGTTCCACAAAGCAGCCCTTCATTTCACCTCGACTGAGTCATATTGCTGACTTTGGTGGCTGAAAAGTCTGGGACAGGTCTGCAGCGTATCCGGTCGTAGAAATTTGCGGTCTGCATGCTCCAAAGCGACCATTTCCACGTAGGGATCGGCAGGCAGCTATGTGGCGAACCTTTCGCCAAAGTGGCCACCTGGACTCGACCAGAACCGGGTGCTCGCCAACAGCAGCTTTCGGGCAGCAAGAAAATTCTCAGAGTCCAGATTTCTCATTGCTGCTGGGTTGATGTGGCTGGGTCCGGTTAACAGATCATGCGCCAAATCGTGTTTAACTCTATGGGTTTTGGTATTGTCTGAATGCGACAAGATGTGCCGCATTGTTGGCAGTGACTCGTCTGATTGAAGGTGAAAAGCCGCAACAATGAAGACATGAACGAAAAACTTCAACTCAACCGCACGAGAGGTTGACACATCATGCTAATTGCGCTGATTTCATTGGCCATCCTTGTACTGGTTTATTACCTTTTGTGGAAGCTTTGGTGTCAAAGCGCACCCAAGTTCATAGCGCCAAATGCACCCAATTGGGTGAAACGTCCTAACTTTTTTGTTTTCGTTTTGGCCACGCTGATCATTTTGAACATTTACCGGAATATGACGCGCCGACCGACTTTAGTTGACGGGCATTGATTAATCCCAGGGGCTACCTATGAGCGACTTGATTGAAGAGAAAGACGTGACCAATGTGACCCTAGCCATTGAGTTGGAACGTGCCGTGATTGAATACACGCTCGACGATGACAATGACATTTATGTGACTGAGGACGGCTGGTTTCCATACTGGGTGCAGGTGCGCAAAGATGTTGGTCTGGTGAATATCAGAACCCACAGCTACTTCAAAAAATCGGCCAGCCAGATGCAACGTCTGGAGCTTTGCAACGAGCTCAATAGCCAAAACTACCTGCTAACTGCACATGTGGATGGCTACCGTTTAAACATTGACCATGCATTGAATTTTCGTGGTGGCTTGCTGCGTGAAACCTTCATTAGGGTGTGCCGCCAGTTTTCTAGCAATATTGAGCGTGGCTTGGGCCGAGTTGACGCTGTGAACGACTATGTGCTTCCGCCAGGTGAAAATGAATCTGAAGATGAAAGCCAGCCCTAGACATGGTTATCAGCGCCATTCGCAACCTCACTCATTGCCATTGAAGTGTGTCATTCACAGCGGAAATTATTATGTGCCATGACACGACAGGAATGGTCGCTTGCTTGTTCGGATTGATGATAAACAACACAAATTGTCGCCAGGTCTTCTAATCACTCAGACACTCACACACAGAGACGCCAAATGGATAAAACAACCAGCTACCCAACCGCACAACTTCAACAGGGCTATCTGGCCTGGGACTACATCCAAAAAGACAGCGCAATCAAGAAGTGGGTGGCAGAGTTGGGTCAGTTAACTGCTGGTTCAGTCAAAAGTGCTGATTGGGACATGGTGGGGCATGCGGTGCTCTTGGAGGCCGATGCTGCCGAGGAGGTCCAGGAGGTACTGCATCACGTTGCTGATGATGCCAGCATGCAACTGCACATCATTGACTGTGATCAGGTCGTTGCTGACTTTCCCCTATGGCTTGACGCTTTGCCGTTGGACGTGCCATCCATCGTCTACTTGGCGCCGGGTCAGTGGCTGGGCGGCGAACCTGATGAAGAAAATTCATCGCCGCCCCGTGATCCGCATGAAGATGAAAAATCACAAGCATTTCGTCGGCAACTCGTTGATGTCTTGCGCAAAAGAGTTTTGGCTCACCCAATGGTGTTTGTGACGGTGGGCCAGTCCTATGAAGCCTTGGACCCCTTGCTTCGCCACGCTGGGCTATTTGATCGTCGAATTCGCATTTCTGAATTGCCTGACCATGGACTGGTGCAATCCTTCATCGCTGAAGTCGGCCTTGCCTCATTGGCGCCCTCGATCACGCTGCAACATCACAAATTGGCGAGTATCCTGCGCCATGAATACCACGATCGGCGGCGGCGCGGCTTGATGCAAAAGGCAATGCAGCGTCTGGCCTGGAAAGAACGGCGCCAGCTTGAAATTGATGATTTGCTTTATTTTGTTGCGTACGGCACCAGCGAAATCGATTGCCGCACGGATGGCCATGCCAAGAAGCGCCGACACGCGATCCATGAAGCCGGACATGCCTTGATCTCGCATCTTGATTCACGGGAAAAAATGCCGCCTGCGTATTGCAGCGTACTCAAGCAGATTGCATCTCATGGCATTGTGGTGCCGTCGTACCAAGCACACGAATTGAACAGCGATGACCTGACCTACGGTGATTTCACTCACAAGGTCCGTGTCATGCTTGGCGGTCGTGCGGCGGAACACTTGCTACTGGGGCCAAACGACATCAGCGCAATGGGATCCATGTCTGACTTGGAAAAGGCAACCCGCATGGCTGGAAAAATGTTCGCTATTTGGGGCATTCCGCTGGATGCCTCCACTGACCTGAGTGCAGGGGCAAACCTGGCGGTCGTCATCGAGAAAACATCAGACAGCGAGTCACTGCATATCGAGACGCTGGTCCGAAAATTTTTGCAGGAGCAGTTCCTGATCACGCTATCTCTGATCCGACAAAACAGAGACTATTTCGACAAAATTGTTGAAGCGTTGATTGACCGAACCATACTGGTTCAAAAAGATTTTGAACATCTCTGGACACGATCACCGTCAACGCGAAGTGGTCGGGAAATTTAATCCGAAGCAGCTGAGTATGCCCAATGAATTGCCTAACTTACGCTTGCAGAACTTGTCCGTAAAGGAGGAAAAACGGTCAGAGGTATCCGAAAGTATCGACTACGCAACCCTGGGTTATGGCTCTTGACGGGCATTGAAGGTAGAACGACGGTGCATTGAAATCAACAGGGGTTTTGAAATTGGCCTGGTAATTGACAAGTCGTCAAACCGTATCGGCTATAAACGTTGTCTGTTTTAGCGCGTGGCAATCATTATCAATCCCAACCCGAAGTCTTGCTGCACAGATAGTTTCTACACAGATTCAAAAGCTCGTTTGTAGATATAAATTAGCTTCTGACGAGAGTCTGTAAGTTTGCTTTTGGCTAAATGGTTTAGAGTTGATTCACGAAAATTAGATTTCGTTGGCATCGAATCAAATACCTCTTTTGCTGCATCAAGTATGTGTGCTAATGTCACAGACCCATTAAATTTATCAAAATACTTCTCTTGTCCATGTATTCCTTCCAAACGGGCCTTGCCGGCTTGGGACGAATAATGAATTATTCTATTAAATGTATAAGGAAAATTAGCATTTTCCAAATGATGAGCCACAAGCCCTCCGACAGAAAATATTTTCACGTCGGGCGTACCAACCAAAGCTATCTCTGATAATAGTAGATCATGCCATTTTTTATATCTACTAGCTCTAGCGATATTTGCGCAGTCTGTTGTCATAGCCCCTTTGGATATATCAGTAAAATGATAGGTATGATTGGCTTGGCACAAGTATTTCTGAACACAAAAGTGTAGGATAAAGTCTTCAATTGACGAAGTGAAGTTTCTAAAGCCAGCATCTACTTTTTTCTTAGCTTCAAACTCGCTATTGCTTCGAGCCCAGTGGCCAATCGATGGCTCCATACAAATGAAAATGAAGTTAGCTTTTTTTTGAGGCTCTACGTTAGGCAAGAACACACTTTTATCTGAGGCTGCTAGCTTTTGCATTTCCAGAATCAATTTTTGGTAATCTGAACTAAATTTATTTTCCATTATATTATTAATAAAATTGCTGCTAATTGTTTAATATAAAAATTCCCACATTATCGTGTTCATAACGTGCAAAGATACTGTCATTTTCGCTATTCCATTCAGGTGGCATAGCACTTTTCAAACCAGCTGCATTAAGCCGTTTATCTTCTCCTTTAGTAATTTTACAAATAAAGTAGAACTTATTAAGTATCGACATGATATTTTCATCTGTCAGTGAGTCTAACGCTAGGAGTTTGGCCATCACAATCGCATGGGGGACAACGTGCTCATGAATACAATCTTGTTTTAGGTCACTTGCCTCAGACGATGCACAGAAATTTAGATAATCAAACTGATTTAAAGCGTATCTAATATATTGTGAATAGATTCTAGGCGGATCGCCAGCCTCAATATGTTCTTTAGAATTGGAAATTACTTTCCTTAAACAATCGAGCTTTTGCTCGATTGTTCGTATATTTTTTGAAGATGGCTTTACATTTACTTTAACCGCGATGATCGGCTGGCTTGGCTCGTGGTTCAGGTCGTTGCTCATATTAGTCCTGCATTGCTTTATAAGTTTTTACATCAAGCATGATTCTAATTTTCTAAAATAAAATAATAAAAGTTACCAACCCATGGCAGATAATATATCAGCTGTGATTTAACATTGGTCAGGGATTATCAACAAATATCGGAAACTCAAATCTCTTAGGATTAGCTAAAATTATACGAACATCTTTATTTTTGTCTTTTGTGAGTTTTATGCGTGTTGAATCTGATGTATTTAAGTTACCAGCAACGGCCTGTCTTACAAGCAAATCCTCGTCTGTAGAAAGATGATCTAAAACATTCATGGGGCAGTTTTGGTTACAAGCAACAAGGAAACGTACTGACTCGTTTGGATCATCAGATAATTTTTCAAGCAGGTCTGATGTGGAGTTAATATTTGAAGCAACTGTTGTTCTGACATTAGCATCTTGATGACAGCTGAGTTCCAGTAGTGTCTTTATGGGAGTTGTTGGATTCCTTCCAATAGCCCTTTTTACAAAATCACCTTTGAGTAGCAAAGAATTAATCCATTTCAGTGGGATCGAAGGATTTATTGCTACGTGGCAGAGTACGTCTTCATCCTTCGAATCAAGAATTGATGGAATTTTTACAAGATCAATTTGTGGATTTCTAAGTGACATTGTTACAACATAGGGAAATTCGGTTCTTTTAGCAAGACTAATTAGGATAGATGAGTCCTCCAAGCTAGTATTTTTCGCTAATTCATATAAAACATCTTCTGAAGAATCGGTTGAAAATAATTTACATATCTTCTTTGATAAATTTTTACGGCTTGCAATTCGTGATCTCACTGAATCTGATTTATTCTTTGCAAGAATTTCTATCTCTGTTTCGTTTAAATTTGGATTAGATGCTAAGCTCCGGCATACATTTTCATTATTTTCATCAATAAATTTCTTCCATATATGTTTAGGGATTGAAACAAGTTTTTCGGCAAGTTCTTCATGCATAAATTCATATTCAGAACTGATTATCCGATCAGCAAGAATTGTTTGGATATCTTTGCTAATTGAAGGATTGAAAACTAAATAATTTACTACATGATTATCGTCAATAATTTTCTCTATGATTTTCTTTGTGATATAAGGATTAGAGGCTAATGATCTCTTAATCGAAAGGGACTTGGACTGAATAAATAGTTCTAACTGAGCTTCCGAAAGTTTTTGCTTTTCGATCAATTTTTCTAATACACTTTCTTCTTTATCGTCTAATAGTTTATCTACTATGTATTTCGGAAGATCGGGTCGACTAGCAACTATGCCTCTTACTATTTTATGTTTGTCTTCAGCAAGTATGGTTAACAACTCTTCAGATAATTCATCATTTTCTGCAAGTGAGGCACGCACTTCTGCAGACTTGTCTTTAGCCAAAATATCAATAAAAGTTTTCATATTTTCCTTGGTGGTTGAGTTAAGATTATATGCAAAAGATTAAAGGTTTAATTATTAATATATTTGTTTCAATATATCTGATTTATCGATACATGTCATATATTATTAAAGCTATATCCAAGCCTGTAAGATCATAACCATCGCCAAGGTATCAAGCTCACAATACCGCAAGAGTGCCTGCTCAATGGTCAGTCTTTCCGCGAGCGAAAGGTCTTCAAACTGAAGACGCAAATACGCATAGCTGGCTGCACCACCTTGATTTATACCTTCAATTTCAGCGTCGTCGCCATCGCCATCGTCGTCCAGTTGAGTTAGCAATAGTTTGTACGGGTCAGTCACAGTTCCATCATTTGCGAGACGCCACCAAACCATGTCCTTGAAATTTTTGCTTGGAATTCCGCCTGCAGCCCCGTAGATCGGCCTGCCGTAGGTGGCTCTCAAAAATGGCGCACTTTGCATCACCGCAGGAAGCACCTTCTTGATAGAGCAGCTACCCTTGGTGCTGGGATGAAAGTAGTGCTTGCGCGCCACATCGGCCAAGTCCACCATCGCACGAGGTCCGGCCTTGGTAATTTCATCAATAAATGCGATCAGGGCCGTCGTGTCATCCGGCGGGTTGTCGTCCATCTGCAGTTGAACTTTGATGGCATTCAGGATCGAATTCTCGTGGTGACTCCACCGCATGATGGTGCCTAGGTCGTGTCTCAGGGCTTCACGCAGTGCCCGGACAAATGCGTAGTTTGGAAATTCCCCCGGAGTTGCACACAGAAATTCATCCACATGACGTACGGTGCCGTCTTGTTCGAGCACATGGTGCGAGAACTGAAATGCCACCTGTTCATAGGGTCTGCGTCCAGCGTGAAATGGTAGCGCCACCGATGCGGTTTCAAAGTCAATGAGATGCAGGGGATAGGTCCAGCCTTGCATTTCGTTGGCCAAGCCCGCTCGATCAAGGTAAAAGCCTTCCTGCTTACATTCATCTGGCAAGCCGTTGACTTGAAGCCATTGACGTTGTTGATTGGTCAAAGGTCCGAAGTCGTCGTCGGTGAGCTTGAGATCTTCTTGGGTTACTTGATGTAGTTTGACGACACCAGCTTGAATCAGCTTGCCTTTGCCTCGGAAGTTCCAAATATCGAGTACCGTGCCGGCATCAAAGTCTTTATCACTCCATTGGTTGGCCAACTTCCAGCATTCATGAAAACCGCTGGCTAAGGGGCTGCCTGGCTCAGCCTTGTACTCACATGACCCGCATTGAGTGCCAATCACCGGAGGAATTCGTTCGTCTCTTTGGTAAGCATCCGCCCACAGCTTGGACAATTGCGCAAGGCTACCTTGGCCACTTGGAATCTCAATATCGTTGTTGAGCACCTCGTTAACTAAATGATCGACGCTGACACAGGTCAGGACAGTCTCTGCCAGTCCAGGCTGCAAGGCTCGTTGGTCAACCAAGACCTCAGTGGTGCGGCCTTGGCGTCGTACCTTGAACCATTGATTCATACCGTTGACGGTCGCGTGTTTGCTTTTGTCTGGCATCAGCAAATAGGCGCTGACTGTGCAATGAGGAAAAGCCTGTTGGGCCACGTACTTCTGAAACGCCACATCTTGCACGTAAGGCAAGATGTCTGAGTTGATGCTCTTTCGTTTGCCGCTGAGGCTGGTTGGGTCACCGGAATAGGACTTGGCTTTGACCTCAATGACTTCTATGACATCACCTCGTTTAATCAACACATCGACACGGATCAAAAACCCATTGTGTGCGATGGCAGGTTCAAAAAGGATGACATCGTTTTCGGTCAGGTGTTTGTCCGTTTCAATCAAGGCCTGAGCGGAATTCTTGGTTTTGATCTCAATTCCGTCGGGATACATCAGCTTGGCCAACTCACCTACCTGAAAGCCACCATCTGCAAGCATAGCCAGAAACTCGTTGCCCTCGTTGGTGTTGGCATATGCAGGTTTGCCGGCATAGTACAGCTTGGTGGGGCAACTCAGTGCCAGTTTGAAGCGGGATTTGGTCAGGTAACGGGTGGTCATAGGTATTGTCTTAAGGGATGCGGAAATCACAGATATCCCGTTTCTGGCGGCACTAACGGGCGCATTGCGTCGTTGCAAAACGTTTGTTTAGCGGAGCTAAACGGCGCGTATTGCGCCTAACACTGCATCCCGTCAGCACTCGCCAAAAACGGTGCATTTGCAATTTCCGCATCACTAACTCAGCTTGATGTCAACATCACCCAGTTCAAGTCTGGCGGAACCACACATGACCCAAGCGTCTGGTGAAAAAGGCGCTCCAACCTCAATGTGCAGCGTGTAGCCTGGGGGCATCGCTTCTGCATTTACGTGTGCTTCTGTAATGCGACCAACCCATTCAAAAAGCTGAGCTTGTTGTTCCGAAGTGAGCGTGATAACCATATTTTCCTTAGATGTTGCTGATTAGCTCGGCAGGCCACAAGACTTGGACATTTTTACCCTGACTGCGAATCCACCACATCAACAGAGCAGAGTCGATAAGGGTTGCTTTGATCTCAAATCCGCCCTGTTGATCTTTTGACGGCGTGATGATCTGGTTATTCCCCAATGGGGATTCTTTTAAGATCACGGCCAATTCGTCTTTCACCCACAGGTGAATCTCAATCTGTTCGCCATGTCCAAAAGCAAATCGACCGTTGTCGTCATAGGTTTGCAGGTCAAAGTCTGCCGGTCTCTGAAATGACCGAGTAGAGCATTTGGCGACTTGAATGCGGTGCATAGCCAAGTTGCGTGTGTCGTCGAACCCTTCAAAGCGGCAAGGCATGAACATTCGCACGCCCTGCTGAGCCAATCCCAGCGGCATGACCTTGGCGCTGGTGCGTTTGTTTTGGGCATTGACATAAACGATGTCCAACCAGCAGTTGTTGTACAGCGCTTGACTGACTTGTTCGAACACGTCAGGTATGACTTTTGGGGGGATCATCGGCAAGGTGGTACCGACTACGCGCACTTTGCTGATCCACTCCCTGGCGCGCTTGGCGCTGTTACTGCTTGACCCATGTGCTAGGTTGCGCCGAGCCTGGTCGAAAAATCCCTGCATAGCTTTCATTAGCGACACCGGCAACTGGTTACGCAGATTTTTTTCAGCCAACATCATCAGCAGTGACTCTTGTTCAGTCAGTCCCGGTAATGAAAAGCCTTGGGAGGCTTCTTTCCAGCGGTAACCATAGGGACGCGAAGTGTCGTCGCATTCAATGTCAAAGTGTTGGCACAAGGATTCCAACTGCCGCTGAATGGTGCGCATGTCGCGGTCATAGCCCGCCTCTTTGAGTTGTAGTTGTAGATTCCGCGAGTCGATCTTGCGCTGGCGTGGGATGCGTTTGAGCAGTTCCAGGCTGAAGTGCAAGGTTTCGAGGTTGTCCGGACGGCGTGGCATGGGTTCGACGGCTCTGATTTGACCGGGGTTGGTTATGCGCTGAGTGTGGGGATGTCTGCATGTGCCTTTTTTGCATAGTACCAGTATTTTTACCAGGATTGCGTCAAAGTGTGCCGCAGCCATTGAGGCAATTTGAACGTCGCCTTTTAGGTAAGCAATTCGGATAAATTTACAACCATTAACGGCACGTTGAAGTTGCCAGGAAAGGATTCTGAAGTGCAATGAATTAGGCAACCCGTAAGCTGACTGTCGTGGTCGGCGGCAACGGGTCTTAAAGAGTCGACCACACGGGAAACTTGGGTGGCAGCTTGCTATTTTTGATGACGATCCGAAGTTTCAAACTGTCTGCCCCAAAGCTGACAACCGGACTGGCCATCTCAGCCAAAAAGCGGGAGAGTTGAATTCCTTTCAACTACAAGGAGTTCATCATGGAAGAATCGAGCAACAAGTCCCACCACGAACCGTGGAATAAGGACAAGCTGGTGGGCCAGAAGGCACCCTTCAAACTGAAGGAAATCTGGGCCATCCGAGTACGATTGCAAATCGAACATCGTGTCAGGGAACTGGCCATGTTTGACTTGGGGCTCGACAGCAAGCTGCGTGCTTGCGATCTGGTCAAACTCAAAGTTCGCGACATATGCCATGGTGATCGGGTGGCTGCCCGCGCCATCATCATGCAGCAAAAGACCGGCAGGCCGGTTCAATTCGAGATTACCGCGTCGACCCAGGAAGCAGTGAGCGCCTGGATCAAAGACGCCAAACTGCGATCTGAAGACTTCTTATTCCCAAGCCGAATACATAAGTCCCCGCATCTGGGAACCCGCCAGTACGCCCGCATCGTGGACAACTGGGTGCAGCAGATTGGTCTTGACTCCTCTGCATACGGAACCCATTCCATGAGGCGTACCAAGGCATCACTCATCTACCGGCGCACCAAAAACCTACGCGCTGTGCAACTTCTACTTGGTCATGCCAAAATTGAAAGCACGGTGAGGTATCTGGGAATCGAGGTTGATGACGCCCTGGAAATGGCCGAGGATACAGAGGCTTGAGGCCACTGAAAACTCATGACTGGCTAACAATCTGGCGCTGGCGGCAGCTTGACCATGTGTCATCGCGCTCAGCCGCTGGGCGTCAGCTTTACGGCAGGCAGTTTGAGGGGTGAATCGCATCGGGCTATGGGTAAGCAGCCACCCAAGACTTTCCACCGCACGACTCTTTAAGTTTAGGTTTGTAGGATGCCTGCCCGTGCGAACCGTTCAGCATGAGTTCACGCAAGCCTGAGGGCAGGCGTCGTACAAGCCTCGAGGGAGGAAACCGCGGGATGCACCGTGGCAGCCGCAGACAAC
>Ga0210044_10002632_pt1 | contig 26457 bp, 21 predicted proteins | sample CryGey13umfilter_2_FD_183959 | JGI IMG/M metagenome (GOLD analysis project Ga0210044, IMG submission 183959) | Groundwater microbial communities from aquifer in Utah, USA - Crystal Geyser 4/9/14 3 um filter (SPAdes) (version 2) | ecosystem: Environmental > Aquatic > Deep subsurface >... | reverse complement strand
CAAGACCCCGATATATGAAGTTATGGAAGCAAATTATATGTATGATCTGAAATTAGCCGATTTTGCCAGCTTAGCCCAAAGGAGCCTTGCCACATTCAAACGTGAATTTGTACAATATTACCATACCACGCCCGGAAAATGGTTAACACAAAGAAGATTTAAACGGGCCAAAAGTTTATTGGAAACAAGCCGGATGCCAATTGGAGAAATTGTTTTTGAGTGTGGATTTGTAAACTTATCCCATTTTAGCAGGGTGTTCAAAGCAAACTTGGGTATCTCCCCATCTGAGTACCGTCATCAATTTCAAAATAAATAATGCCTTCGTACGAATAGAAAAAAGATTGCACTTCTCAGCAAAGCAGAAATGTAAACTGTTCTTTACTTTGTTTCCATAATTAATTTATTTCTCACTAAATAAAGGATATGATTATGGAAAAAGTATTTGACCCGGTCCAATACAAGACCACCACGAGAGAACAATGGCAAACAGCCGCAGAAGCCTGGCACAGGTATCACCCTACTTTGAAAAAATGGTTAGGCCCGGCCACCGATTTAATGTTGGAAATGGCGCAGGTTAATGAAGGACACAGAATACTGGATATAGCTGCCGGTGCTGGTGAGCAATCCATTACTGCCGCAAAGAAAGTAGGCCCAAAAGGTTATGTATTGGCAACAGACCTATCACCAAGGATACTGGAATTTGCTTTGGAGCTAGCCGATGAAAATAGAATTAACAACATAGAGGTCAAAGAAATGGACGGAGAAAACCTCACGGTTCCGGACAATTCATTCGATACGGTTATTTCGAGAGTTGGCCTGATTTTCTTTCCTGACCAACAAAAAGCATTGAGTGAAATGAAAAGGGTTTTAAAACCAGGCAGTTATGTAGCCGCAATAGTTTACTCTACGGTCGAAAAAAATAAATTCTTCTCTACCCCGGTCTCCATCATCAGAAGAAGGGCGCAGCTTCCTCCTCCATTGGCAGGGCAGCCGGGTCCGTTTAGCTTAGGTGGCGAAGGAGTACTGGATGAGGCGTTCAAAAAAGCCGGTTTTGTAAATGTAGAGTCAAAGGTTGTTAATGCACCAGTGCTAATGCCAACAGCAAAAGAATGTGTTCAATTTGAATACGAGTCCTTTGCGGCTTTGCATCAAATGCTGGGTAGTTGTTCCGATGAAGAAAAAGCTGCTGCTTGGGAGGAAATCGAGTTTGAACTGTCAAAATATCAAAATGGAAATGGGTTCTCTGGACCTTGTGAACTTGTGGTAGGTGTCGGACAGAAACCTTTGAATTGAGTTAACTACCTACAACATTGTGTAAAAGCAATAGCGGGTGAATTGGTAAATCGAAGCTTAGTGCATCTAATAAACTTTGGTGGTGATGGACAGGCCACTTGCCATGAAATCCGCTACTTCTCATACACTTGACCGTTAGTGGCAAGCCAATATCAAACAAAACAGGAAAGAATATGAAAAAAGCAAAAAACAATGTAACGACACAAAATCCAGTTTTTGGAATGTATATTTTATTTTATTTAACTATACCCTTCAATTTATTCGGACAATCCTATGTCGGGCTAAACCAATTGGAAAATTTCCAAACAAAAACATATTATAGCAATGGTTCTATTGAACAAGCTAAAGAAATGGCTGAACGTTGTGACAATGTAGTTTCATTTTATGCAAAACTCATTGACTTTGAGCCTTCAGTTACATTATTAGTGTTATCAAAAGAAGATTGGAGTAAACACACTAAATTCCCTGTTTATGGAATGCCTCACTATAATGACAACAATACGCTCATTGTAGCCTCACAAGACAATGATTTTTGGAAAAGTTTTATTCCCCCAATAGAAAATATGCCACAAGAAATTGCTCATCAAATCTCAAAAACATATGCAGACGAAAATGGCACTTTAACAATGCGTGGCTTTTTTGATTTGTTGGCCATTCACGAATTAGGACACGCATTTCATATCCAGGGCGGACTTACTATGCAGCGCAAATGGATGGGTGAATTATTTGCCAATATTTTTCTTCATACCTACATCGCAGAGAAAGAACCGGAATTATTGCCGGCACTAACTATTTTTCCCAAAATGGTGGTGTCTTCAACCAACAAGAATGACTTACAGTTTACCTCGCTGAGTGAATTGGAAACCAATTATGAGAAAATAGGACAAGAATACCCTAATAACTATGGATGGTATCAATGTCGCTGGCATATAGCAGCTGGCAATATCTATAACCAAGGAAAAGTTGAAGTATTTAAAAATCTTTGGCAAACATTGATGACCCAAAAAGAGATTTTAGACGATATTTCATTTTCATCACTACTATATAAACAAGTGCATCAAAGCGTTGCGGATGTTCAGTTGAAGTGGGAGGATTAATGCAATTGACAAAAGCCAGCCACTAACAACGTGTATGTGCAATAGCGGGTAAAGTGGAAAATCGAAGGTCTATGCATCTAAGAAACATTGTGCTAAACGGACAGAAAAGTGCTTCTAATCCGCTACTGCACATACACGCAAACCGTTATATGCGATTTTAGATGAGCACTTGCAAAGTTGCAAACTATCCACAATTTGAACAAAAGAAAAAAAGAAAATAAAACAAAGTTGCACATTCGGACAACTATTCGTATCTTTGTATTGTATGAGCAAAGAGAAAATAAAAACGGTATTTTTGTATAAGGATTACTTTACAAACTTCCTTGATAAGCAGAAGCAGAAAGTAAAGGACAAAATAATTTGGACTTTTAAACTTATTGAAACGATACAACAAGTGCCAGAAGATTATTTAAAACACTTGAAAGGCACAGATGGACTTTATGAAATTCGAGTTCAGCATGGGAGCGACATATTTCGCATTTTCTGTTTTTTTGACTCAGGGAAACTTGTTGTATTAGCAAATGGTTTTCAAAAAAAGACACAGAAAACGCCAAAATCAGAAATAGATAAAGCACTTAAAATAAAAAATGAATATGAAACAGAAAAGTAATTTAAAATCCCTCGACCAATTTGTGGACGAGCAATATGGGAAAAAAGGAACATCTAAACGCAACAAGTTTGAGAAGGGCTACGAATCATTTAAACTTGGTTTTCTTCTTCAACAAGCTCGACTTGACAAAGGACTTACACAAGAAGAACTTGCCGAAAAATGTGGAACTAATAAAGGTTACATTTCAAAGATTGAGAACAACATTAAAGAAGTTCGTATTTCGACACTTCAAAAAATTGTTGAACTTGGTTTAGGTGGACACTTAGAGTTTTCAATCAAACTTTGACAACTTGTCGACTGAAAGAAAAACCGCATATAACAATGTATATAAAAAATAGGCGGTTTAGTCGGAACTTGTCAATAAAAATGAGACAAAAAAACATTTTAATTACGCAACATCTTTGCCAACGCCGACCTTAAATCTTTATTTCTAAAACCACAAAATACAATCTACCCGGAATTGCTGGAGAATGAATCGCTGACTATAGTATTGGAAATAATATTTTTGTTTTTTATGTCAAAATATTCGTTTTTTTTACTGAACGCTGAAAGCTAACTCAGTGTTTACAATTTTTAATTTTACATTGTGCATTGTACATTGTACATTTTTAATTGCGGCTTGCCGCGCTCTGTTTCACTGTTATAGCAGTAAATAGTTAAAGAACACTCCGCGTTCCTGACTTTTTCCCTCAAAACATATTTTTTTACTGCTATAGCAAGAATTTTCTTGACATTATCGTCATCTATAGATATTTTAAACTTGAAACTAAAATATTTACTGCCATAACGGTATAGAATGATCTCGAAACATATTGGAAAAATAATTCTCGCACATCGAAAAAAGAGCAATTTAACTCAGAAACAATTAGCCGATTTAGCCGGAGTTGGAAAGACTGTTGTTTTCGATTTGGAAAAAGGAAAAGCAACTGTTCAATTAAATTCTTTACTTAAAATTTTATCCGCACTCAATATAAAATTAGAACTAACAAGTCCTTTGATGCATTTGATGGAGGAGTTTGATGAAGAAAGCTAAGGTTTTCAATTTCGGAAATTATACAGGTGAATTAACGGAAATTGAAAAAGGGAAAAAGTATCAATTCAATTATAGTGATGAATATAATGGTTCGCCAATTTCCTTAACGCTTCCAATCAATCAACGAGAATATGCGTTTGATGAATTTCCTCCATTCTTCGAGGGATTGTTACCTGAAGGGATTCAACTTGATGCCTTGCTTAGAAAGACAAAGATAGATCGTAATGATTTTTTTTCTATTCTAATTATAACAGGGAAGGATTTGGTTGGCTCGGTAACAGTGGAGAAGGCTGAATGAATATTTGCCCGATCACATTTCAATTTTGCGGTGATAATAAATATTCTGAGAAAGGTTTAAAACTTCTCTCAAGAAATTTAATCCGTTTAAAAGACTTACCGTTCACTCAGGCAGAACAATTAAAAGAAGTTGCCATTAGAGCAGATAAAATGTCAATTCAAGGAGTGCAGCCAAAACTTAGCGCTAAGCTGAACGCAAAAGACGAGATTTTTAATGTTGTCGATAGAGGCGGTGAATACATTCTAAAACCACAAAATATTTTCTATCCCGAATTACCTGAGAATGAATCACTCACTATGAAACTAGCAGAGTTAATAGAAATTGAAGTTCCATTGAGTGGAATGGTCTATTCTTCTGACGGAAAATTTACTTACTTTATTAAAAGATTTGATAGATATGGAAGAAACAAAAAATTATCTGTGGAAGATTTTGCGCAACTTGCCGGCAAAAGCAGGGACACGAAATATGATTACAGTATGGAAAAACTTGTAACCCTGATTGATGCTTTTTGCACATTCCCGGCGATCGAAAAAGTAAAGTTGTTTCGATTGATAATTTTTAATTTTCTCATCGGTAATGAAGACATGCATTTAAAAAATTTTTCTCTTATAACTCGTGATGGCAAAGTGGAACTTTCACCTGCTTATGATTTATTAAATACAACTATCGTTGTTCCCAAATCTCAGGAAGAAATTGCTTTACCGTTAGCAGGGAAGAAAAGAAATTTGAGCGCGAAAATTTTAATAAATTATTTTGCAACAGAAGTATTGAAATTAAACGCTACAATAATTTCGCAAGCGCTCAATAAAATTATAGAAGTGCAGAGCAAATGGGAAGAATTGATAGAGGTTAGTTTTCTTTCTAATGAAATGAAAGAACAATATTCCGGGTTGATAAACAAAAGAAAAAACGTTCTTCAAATATTACGTTAAATAATAACGCGGCAAGCCGCAATTTTGAATCCGTTAGCTAACGGATGAATTAAACGCAAAGGAATTTATTTAATTTATCATTGAAAATCAGTACTTCCCGATTAACCTTAGTAACAACACTTGCCGTAGTAAATGCAACCTTATTCCCTTATTTTGGGAATAATAAGCTAATAAGGTTGAAAATGTTTACCTCTGCCTATGTTACTAAGGTTAAGAATGTAATTTATCGTTTTACATTTTTATACAGATTTTGATTATTCCAATTTTTGAAAAGAGCTCTATTTTATTGCTTACAATTAATTGTATTTATTTTACTTATAACCGACAGTAGTGATTTAAAATATCTTGACATCAAAAATCCGCTGGCTAACGATGAATTTTAAATGAAACGCGATCCCGCTTGCGGGATAAAAGTCAATACTATAAGTAAACAGCTTGGCTAATCAAACTGCGGGAGAACGCAATCTTTTGAAGAGGCTGCAAAATCAAAGTTTGCCTATCCCGGGAAATAGGAATTGAGATAAAAAGAATTTCCGTTTGGGAATGAACTTATGGGTATCTCTAAAATCTCAAAATTCTAGACTGGGATTGCTTCATTCGAGGACTCATTCGCAATGACACTTTGTTATTAGAGATGCCCTTATAATAATTTTACTAAAATAATTAACTTAAAATTACAGTTATGAATTACAAATTAAATAAAAGCGAAGTATTATATAGAGGGAAAGTATTTGATCTTCAAATAGATGAAATAACTTATGACAGCGGAAATAACGGGATAAGAGAGATTGCAGTCCATGCCGGAGGAGCAGTTATTGTCCCGATAACAAATGAGGGCAAAATTGTTCTCGTAAAACAATTCCGTTATCCATTTCAGAAGTATATGCTTGAAATGCCAGCCGGAAAACTTAATAAAGGAGAAGACCCTTATTTATGCGCTGTAAGAGAACTTGAAGAAGAAACTGGCTATAAAGCAGATAAAGTTGAAAAGCTCGGCGCAATTGCAACTACGCCGGGCTTTTGTACGGAGATACTTCACCTTTACATCGCAACCGGATTAACGCCGGGCAGGCACAACAGAGAAGAGGGCGAGTTAACAATGGAAGTTTATGAGTATTCTTTTGAAGACGTAGAACGATTGATTTCCGAAGGTGAATTATACGATGCAAAATCAATTTGCGCATTCTATATGGCATACAACAAACTGAGGAATTGATAATCCGTTTAAGATCATCTTTGATAATACAAACCAAAAAAGCTAAATTAGCCCACATCAATTTATTTTAGGTTTATGCTAAAGTCCTTAGAGGTTAAAGATTATGCTCTTATCGAACATATCAATGTTCAGTTTGAGCGTGGGTTGAATATTATTACCGGCGAAACAGGCGCAGGCAAATCAATTTTAGTTGATGCGATGGGTCTGCTGCTTGGTGAGCGCGCTTCAACCGAAGTAGTTAGGAAAGGCGCAGCAAAATCGGTTGTGGAAGGAATATTTGAAGCAGAAACAAACAACAAAGTAGAAGCTCTTCTTAAAGAAAATGAAATTGAATTTTTCCCGGAATTAATTGTTCGGAGAGAGATTTCGCTTAAAGGCGCCAACCGTTGTTTTATAAACGATACTCCCGTTCCTCTCACATTAGTAAAAGATATTGGAAATTATTTAGTTGACCTTCACGGACAGCACGAGCATCAATCGCTTCTGCGTACAGAGATGCATATTGAATTTCTTGATGAATTTGGCGGTATCGAAAATCTTCTAAACGAATATCGAAAATATTATTCCCAACTAAACAGCAAATTAAAAAAGTTAAAAGAGCTTAAAGAAAAAGAGCATTCGCTCAAAGAGAAAAAAGAAATTTATTCATTCCAAATAAAAGAGATTGACGCCGTATCGCCCGAAGTAGGCGAGGAAGAGAGATTAGGTGAAGAACTAAATATTTTAGAAAATTCCGAAAAGCTGCTCGAATCAACCTCAAATATTTACCGGACTCTTTATGAGTCGGAGGGTTCTGTTTATGATGCTCTCGTTAAAATTAATAATGAATTGGAGAATCTTCTTCAGATAGATAAATCATTCACTGAATCTGCAAGCGAATGTAAATCGGCGCTGGCATTGCTGAATGATGTTTCGGAATTCATACGCAGCTACAATTCCAAAATTGATCTCGACCCGAAGCATCTTGAAAGTTTGCGCGAAAGACTTGGAATACTAAGTCTTCTAAAAAAGAAATACGGCGGTTCGATAATTAGAATTATTGAGCATAGAAAAAAGATAGGCGAGGAATATGAACTTGCTGAAAATTTTTCAGACAATATAAATAAAATTGAAGATGAAATTTCTCAATTGCGGATAGCGTGCGGTTTCACGGCGGAAAGAATTTCACAAAAAAGGAAACAAACTTCCGCCAATGTTTCCGGAGAAGTAAAAAGTGTGCTGGCTCATCTCGGTATACCCGATGCGCTATTCGAAGTTAAAATTGTAAACGTCCCGGCTGATATTAAAGAAAAAAATTACATCACTGTAAATGAAAAACCTTATTGCTATAACATTAATGGATACGATGAAGTTGAGTTTTTTATATCGACAAATATTGGCGAGGAAACTAAGCCGCTTGCAAAAGTTGCTTCGGGCGGAGAGATTTCGAGAATTATGCTTGCCTTAAAATCTATACTCGCAAAAAATGATAAACTTCCCCTTTTAATTTTTGATGAAATAGATACAGGCGTAAGCGGACGTGTTGCGCAAAAAGTAGGTCATGCTTTACTGGCACTCGCATCATATCACCAAATAATTGCAATAACTCATCTGCCTCAAATTGCCGGACTGGCGGATATTCATTTTCTGGTTGAGAAAAGAGCAATTGCTGATAGAGTTGTTAGCAGTATTAGAAAATTGCCGGATGGTGAACGCGTACGGGAAATAGCTAAGCTGATGAGCGGTGAAGAAGTTACTGAAGCAAGTTTAGTTGGCGCACGGGAATTAATGAATGCAAAATAATTTTGTCTCTGTCAGCCGACTTTAATTCTCCACCGAATGTCGTTTGTAAGAGATTCCCAAATGTCATCCCTAAAAAAAATCTATTCTTTGCATAAATGGATAGATAATCATGGCATTGAGTTTGAAGCACTAAAACAAATCCATAAATAAATTAGGTTATATATGAAAAATCCAATACGGAGTCTCTTGTTCTTTCTATTTGCTATTACTTCATGGGGAAGTTTATTTGCCCAGGATAATGACCTTGGTAAACTGTTCTCTAAAATGTCGCAGGATGCTGTAGGCGCTTATTCTAAGCCGATAATATCGGGCTTCGGTTCAAACTTGAATTCCGGATGGGTATCTAAAGTTCCTTCCGCTTCAAAATTTGATTTCCACATTGATATAAAATTTCTTGGCATGGCGTCATTTTTTGGAGATGCAGATAAATCATTCAGCACAACCGGGCAGTTCCATTTTACATCCGGGCAGGCTGATCAGGTATTAGCCGCTTCCGGTATAAATTCTTCTAACATCAATTATAACAATTATAAAAACGCACTTCTCAATACTGATTGGACGGTTAATATGAATGGTCCAACAATACTTGGCAAGGGAGACGAATTATTGCAGGTGGATTTTTTGGGCGCCAATATTAACGGGCAGCAAATTAATGCCACAAGCTTTAAGGTTGACGGTGTGAGCGGTTTCTTAAAAGATCTTTCTCTTCTGCCATTGGCTGCATTTCAAATTTCCGGCGGAACTTTTTATGGTACGGATGTGTCGGTAAGATTTTTACCGAGCATTGCATTGGGAGATCTTGGCAAATTCAGTTTCTTCGGAATTGGTTTTATTCATAACCCCGGTGTATGGTTAAAGGACCCTCTGCCATTAGATGTTGGCGTGGGATACTTTACACAAACTATGAGCGTTGGAGATATTTTTTCCAGCACGGCAAATCAATTCGGACTTTATGCAAGTAAAACTTTCGGCGCTGTTGTATCGGTTACTCCGTACGCAGGTTTAACTTACGAAACTTCAACAACAACCCTTAAATATGCTTACGAGTATGATACTCAAGCCGGTCCGCAAAAAGCAAATTTTGAGTTCGATCTTAAAGGAAACAACGGTGTTGGTTTTACTATTGGCGCCGCACTCAATTTGGTTATAGTTGACCTCACTATCGACTATAAACTTGCAGCAACCAAAACAGTAAGCGCAGGTTTAGTTTTTGGTTTTTAGTGTCTCTCGGGAACGGAAGAGAATGTGATATTATTTTAGGGCATCTCTAAAAACAAAGTGTCATTGCGAATGAGTCCTCGAATGAAGCAATCCCAGTCTAGAATTTTGAGATTTTAGAGATGCCCTTTAGTGACTGATTGAATGATAAACTGATAACTCTTCCGTCCCGCTTTATTTTGGGGGGTATTTGGAAACCGCATCACAGTATAAAAGCGGATGAATGAACTCATCCGCTTTTTTTAGTTCGCTGTTGCAATAAAAATATTTTTTTTATTTTGCACTCCAACTAAAACAAAATAAAGATGAAAAAAGATTCAGCCTTATATCTACATATTCCTTTCTGCGAGCATAAATGTATTTACTGCGATTTCTATAGTATTATAACTTCAGATAATATAGTTCCTTTCCTTAATGCGATTCAAAAAGAAGTTGCATACTATTCAAATATTTATTCTGAGGGGAGGCGATTTTCCTCAATATTTTTTGGCGGTGGAACTCCTTCGCTTCTTGAACCAAAACAAATACAAATAATAATTCAATCATTAAAAAATAATTTTGATGTTGATAGCGATGCCGAAATTACGCTTGAGACAAATCCGGGAACCGTTGATGTCAAAAAACTGAAAGAGCTTAATCAAATCGGGATCCATCGCTTATCAATCGGCATTCAATCATTTCACGAGGATGATTTGAAATTTTTAACCCGCATCCATAATAGTAAAACAGCGATAGAAACAACTTACAATGCTGCGGAAGCAGGTTTTGGTAATATTAATATTGATTTAATTTTTAATCTTCCGGGACAGACAAAAGAACGGTGGCTGCAAAATTTAGAGCAGGCAGTTAAACTGCCTGTCACTCATATTTCTGCTTATAGTTTAATTCTTGAAAGGGGAACGATATTAAACAAGATGGTACTCGACGGCAAAGTCAAAATTCGGGATGAAGACTATGACGCCGAACTATATGAACTAACAATTGATTTTTTAGTTCAGCACGGGTTTGCCCAATACGAGGTTTCAAATTTTGCTAAACCGGGGTATGAATGCAGGCATAACAATGCATACTGGCATTATCATGATTATTTAAGCTTCGGACCCTCAGCGCATTCTTTTGCAGATGATAAACGGTGGTGGAATTTTTCGAGTCTTAAAAAATATATTTTTGAAATTGAAAAAAACCATCAAGCCAAAGCCAACATTGAAGAAATAAGTAAAGAACAAAAATTTGATGAATACGTAATGCTGGCACTTCGAAGCAGCGGTATTAAAATAGCTGAGCTAAAATTTTTTTTTGGAGATAAGTGGTTAAAAGAAAAAAATGATTATATTAAAATATTGGCGGATGAAAATTATCTTACATTTGATTCAGAAAAAGTAAAACTGACAAAAAGGGGTTATGCTGTTTGTGACGAAATACTTGCTAAGATACTTTAACTGCGCCCTCTGTTTTTAGAATAATAATTTTGGTTGTCATGTTCAAATTAAAAATCCACTGGCAAATTTTAATTGCGCTAATCCTATCCGTTCCGTTCGGCTTTTTCTTTCCTCAATATGTTGATTACGTTTCGTGGCTTGGCGATCTATTTCTACGTGCCTTAAAAATGATAATTGTTCCACTGATACTTACTTCTATAGTTTCCGGCGTAACAAATATCGGCGATGCTCAAAATCTTGGCAAGCTTGGCTTAAAAACTATTTTATATTATTTATCCACCAGCCTTGCCGCTATTTTGGTTGGCTTAACGCTTGTAAATCTTCTGCAGCCCGGAGTTGGAGCCGATCTGAATTTTAATAAAAATGTTGAAGAGTTCGGTTTGGTCTCTGATACACTCGGCAACGTACTTCTTCGAATGATACCTGCAAATATTTTTGAAGCGCTTGTTTCTGCAGATATGCTTGCAATAATTTTCTTCTCAATACTTCTTGGATTTTTTATCACAAAAATCGCAGACGAGTATAAAACTCCCTTAATAAATTTGTTTAACTCCGGCTTCGAAGTTATGATGAAGTTAACTTCATTCATCATAAAATTTACCCCTCTCGGAATATTTGGAATTGTAGCGGTTGTTGTTGCAGAAAATAGAGACTCGCTGCCGGAGATTGCTGGAAGATTGTCGGTTTATATGGCGGCAGTTCTTTTGGGTTTAATATTTCATGCATTTATAACCCTTCCTTTGTTTCTACGCATTGTGGGAAAAGTTAATCCGCTTGCGCATTTTAAAGCAATGACCGCGCCTTTACTTACTGCTTTTTCAACATCGTCTTCATCAGCCACCCTCCCTTTAACGCTTGAAGCTGTTGAACATTACAGCGGTGTTTCAAATAAAATTACAAGTTTTGTTCTTCCTTTGGGGGCAACAGTTAATATGGACGGTACGGCGTTGTACGAATGTGTTGCCGCGATGTTTATCGCTCAGGCTTACGGTATTGAACTTTCATTCATTCAGCAGGCAGTAGTTGTCTTTACCGCTTTGCTTGCATCAATCGGGGCGGCAGGTATTCCGATGGCGGGACTTGTAATGATAACAGTTATTTTATCAGCAGTTGGTCTTCCTCTTGAAGGCGTGGGATTAATTCTTGCTGTCGATAGAATACTCGATATGTGCCGCACAACCGTAAATGTTTGGAGCGATTCGTGCGGCGCTGCAATTATAGCTAAAACCGAAGGTGAGCAGCTTCTTGTAGACATAAAATAATTTTTTCTGAAGGACTTTATTCCATCAAATTAGTTTATTTTAAACACCGATAATCGCTAACTTTATTTATAAGGCTTGTTTTATGAGGCATCTATTTTCTATTTTATTTTTTATGACGCTTACTTTTTCCTCGTTAGCTCAAAATTATAAAGAGGTAAAAATTTACCTGAATGATCCTAAAGATATTGAAACGCTAATAAATGCAGGTTTGCAAATTGACCACTTTTCTGCAACGAAAGACAACGCAATTCAGGTATTTGTTTCTGACGAAGAATTTGATGCTCTTAAACAAACAGGTTTTCAATATGATATTTTAATTGATGACTGGTTCGGCTATTACGAAAGACTTCCGAAACTTAGTGAAAGTGAAATAAACTCAAGTTTGTTAGAAAGCAAAACAAATTATAATGTTACCGGTTTCGGATACGGTTCAATGGGAGGATATTATACTTACGCCGAGGCGATTGCTAATCTCGATTCCATGATTGCTCATTATCCAAATATCATTTCGCAGAAATATTCCATCGGAACAAGCCATGAGGGAAGAACAATCTGGGCAGTTAAAATTTCCGACAACCCAAATATTAACGAAGAAGAACCTGCAACAGGGTTTGATGCACTCGTACACGCACGCGAGCCGCAATCAATGGCTACACTAATGTACTTCATGTGGTACCTGCTCGAAAATTACGGAACAGATCCCGCGGCAACCTACCTTGTAAATAATAGAGAAATTTATTGTGTGCCGATTTTTAATCCCGATGGGTACGAATATAACAAAACCACAAATCCTGGCGGCGGCGGAATGTGGCGCAAAAACCGGCGCAACAACAGCGGCTCTTACGGCGTTGACTTAAACCGTAACTTCGGATATATGTGGGGCTATGATAACAATGGTTCTAGCCCGACTCCTTCAAGTGAAACATACCGCGGACCATTTGCTTTTTCTGAACCCGAAGCACAGGCAGTTAGAGATCATATTATCGGTAAAGGAATTCAAACTTATTTTAATATGCATTCCTATCAGGATGCTATTTTATTTCCGTGGGGATATATTGATGCGTACACTCCCGACTCAGTAACCTATAGAGAGTTTGCTTCCGATATGGCGGCACTAAACGGTTATTCTTATGGTAATAGTTCTGATATTCTTGGTTATCCTAGTAATGGAAGTGTAAGAGACTGGTTGTACGGCGAGCAAGTTGTTAAAAATAAAATTTTTGGTTACACAATAGAAATAGGTAATTATTCTGACAATTTTTGGCCGCCGCAAAGTAGAATATTCCCGATTGCACAGCAAAATGTTCCCGTAAATTTGTACCAGGCATGGGTAGCAGGTGAATATGTTGCATTACAAAATCCGAATTTTCAACAGCAGTATTTTAACCCAGGTGATAATGTAGAACTGCTCCCTTCATTCCGGAATAAAGGGTTATCTCCGGCTTATAATTTGAATATAGATCTATCATCGCTAAGCCAGTATGCAGCCGTAGTGAACGGCATGGTTGTTTTTGATTCGCTCGCCGCAAGAAGTTCTGTGCAGGTTACAACGCCTTTTACAATTGCAGTTTCTGAATCTGCGCCGGTTGAAGAAAAAATTAAACTACTTGTAACTACTTCAACAAGCGGCGTAACAATGTCGACGGATACTGTTAGTTTCATAATTGGAGTGCCGACATATATGTTTATTGACACTACAAATAATCCACTGACTCATTGGACAATAACTGCAACGCCTTCAACGCCCAGATGGGAAGCTACAACAACTTCGTTCCATTCATCACCAAATAGTTACACTGACAGTAAAACAGGTAATTATTCTGCAAGCGCAACAGTAACAATGTCCTTGACAAATCCGGTGAATCTATCTTCATACTCAAACCCGAAATTAACATTTTGGACTAAGTATGAAATTGAAAGCAACTGGGATTACGGGCAGGTTGAGATAAGCACGAACAACGGTTCAACATGGTCTCCGCTTCAGGGTTTATATACAGAACCAGGACAGGGATCATTTCAACCAGGCGGAGAGCCTTTATATGACGGTACAAGATCATCATGGGTGCAGGAAGAAATAAATCTTGAAAACTACTTAAGCAGCCAGGTGAAATTAAAATTTGAATTGAAATCCGACGGTTCGATTCATAAAGACGGTTGGTATGTTGATGATATTGGAATAATGGTTTACACAATTGTGCCGGTTGAACTGCGTTCATTCACTGCAGAGATAAAAGATAACACAATTATTTTAAACTGGCAGACAATAACTGAACTGAACAACTCCGGATTCGATATTGAAAAACTTTCTTCAGACGGTTGGAAGAAGATTGGCTTTGTTAAAGGCAACGGCAGCACAACAGGGCAGCAGAGTTATTCTTTTCTTGATGAAAATGTTATAGCTGGGAAACAAAGTTATAGATTAAAACAGATTGATTACGATGGCACATACCGCATTTATGGGCCCGTTGAAGTTGATTACACCGGCGTATTAACCTATGAACTTGAGCAGAATTATCCCAACCCATTCAACCCGGTAACAACCATCCATTACCAGTTGCCGGCAGACGGAATGGTTACTATAAAGGTTTATGATATTATCGGCAGAGAAGTAAAAACGCTCGTTAACGATTTCAAAACAAAAGGACGTTACGAGATAAACTTTGACGCAAGTGGATTAAGCAGCGGCATCTATATTTACCAAATAATAAGCGGGAGTTATAAGGCTTTGAGGAAGATGTTGTTAACTAAATGATTAGCTCCAATGTGAGGTTCATATGTTAAAAATAAAATATATTATTGTCTGTCTATTATTTATTACATCCATTTTGTATGCACAATTTCCTCCGGCAATTGAGCAATGGAGTGTACCGGTTAGAATTGATTCATTTTCAATCCTTGCCAGGTATGAAGCTGAAGCATGTTTTAATGATCGAATGGATTCAGTTTATTTTTTCAGAAAAAATGGTATAAGTTTCTCAACTCTTATCGATTCTGTTTGGAGTTCGCCTTTAAAATTAAATTCCAATATAAATAATGGGCAACCAATTCGCAGACCTTCTATTAGCCGTGACGGCAAGAGGTTATATTTTAGCAGATGGGGCGGTTACGGCTCATGGGACCTCTGGTATAGTGAGTGGAGCAATAGTAATCAACATTGGGGTCCTTCAATCAATTTAGGACCCCAGATAAATTCTCCAAGCATTGAATATTATGCTCTTGAAATAAGCCCAGATACTTTGTATACAATAGATTCGAGATGGGGCGCAGGCGGTGTTTGTATTTTTATTAAAGATTCAATAAATAATACATGGCAGATAGTTGATAGTTCAAACTATAATCATCCTTTCGGATATGGCGATACAAGAGGAGTATCAATAACAGGTAACAGAAAGAAGGCATACTTTAGTAAGTACGTTTTTGGTCCACCGGACACACTTCAGTCAGAGTTATTTGTAACTTACCGGGATACAATACTGAATAGATGGGGTGCAACCTATAAACTAAATATCAATTCAACTGCATTCCAGCCAACCGGTTCGTTCGGATACATCGGCGGCTGGGACGAATATCCATGGATCTCACCCAATGGTAAAACATTAGTTTTTACATCAAACCGTGATGCTGCAAGAGAAGATACAATACATATCCCAGATTTGTACGTATCTCATTTATTAGTTGATGAAAATGGTGATACAGTCACTTCCGTAAAAAAGTCAAATGATATTACAATTTCATCATATACACTTTTTCAAAACCATCCAAATCCTTTTAATTCTTCTACATTAATCAGCTACCAAATACCAAATGCCGGAATGGTTACGTTAAAGGTTTACGACATCCTCGGCAGAGAAGTAAAAACACTCGTTAACGATTTCAAAACAAAAGGACGTTACGAAGTTACATTCGATGCCGGCAGCCTTGCAAGCGGTTTATATATTTACGAAATAAAAAGTGGCGATTATAAAGCTTCTAAGAAGATGACACTCATCAAGTAATAACCTAAATTATTAAAAGCGGCTCGATGTGAGCCGCTTTTTTTGGAATTAAAACCGGTTAATTAAGAAACCGTGTTGATTATTTTATAACAGGAGACAATTAAAAAATAATAAATCTCGTACAGAGATTGTAATTTTATTTTGGTGGGTTACTAAAATAATTTATCCGCCACGCGGAAAAAGCATACATTCTAAAGCTTGGCGGCAAAAACAACAGGGCAAAATCTACGGCCAACATTTTTTACAATTTCCAATCTAAACAAAAAAACATTTGCTTCTTTCCGTTTTTTTTTTTATAAATTTGCAGCAACAATTTTTATGGGAGCAGTTATGGTGCTAGACAACAAAAATACAAATTGTCATTTTCGGGGGAACGGTGGTAAAAAATTATAAAATAAAAGCTGCTGTTCCGGGTTACTTTTTTACGTTACAATTCTTAATTCTCTCTTTAAAGAAAAGGGTTTCTATTGTTATGCCTATAACCAAAATCATTTCTCTGTTTGTTTTTATTACGGGACTTCTTTTTCTCTCGTGTAACCCCGCAGAACCAGGTAATGCGCCAACCGGGCTTGAGTTTAAAGCCGAAGACGCCTCTTGCACAGAAGCATGCTTAACTTTAAAAGCAAACAACATTGCCGGTAAAAAATATTTTATCGGCGGAGATGATTTGTTTGTTGCGAGAAATCAAATCAAACTTGGACAAAAATCAAAAAAAATCCATCATATTATACTGACGTGGTTAGAGGAGATAACATGAACAATATAATCGTGAGTGGGTTTAATGGTGTCCTCTCTCACTTTAATGGTTACTCATGGAATAGTTATTTTGATAAGGGGATACCCCCTTTTAGCGGAAGACTAAATACCGTTAAAATAAAAAATAATTTAGCTGTAACTGCGGGATATAAAGAACGATCTACAATTATAATAATGGATAAAAGATAAGAAAGGAGAAAATATGTTTAGAGCGCCGCCTCAAATAAATAAAAAGCAGTGATGGGTCAACATCACTGCTCTACTCGCAAACAAAAAGGCACGTTTGAATAATTAACTGATCATTCTGCCTTCAGTTTGCTTAAACAAATATAAGGAATTAAAAAAATGAAAAAAATTATTTTAATTTTAGTATTATTAACTTCAATAGTTTTTGCACAAGATAATAACTTTTCTTGTTATTACGATACGTTAATGCCTAATGAGACACTATCAAAAATCGAGCAAGCCATAAAAGAAAGAACAACTTATCGAGAAGTTATAATATTGGCCAAAGATTATGGTTCAACTAATACGATACCTGGATGGTTCAATAACATCCTAACACAGTTACCAACTTTTTTTGCTGATGCTACCTTTAATAATTTTATGTTTTCGTTCGATTTAATTACTGATAATGGTGCTGCATTTATCATGCCTCAACCATACAATATCACGTTCAATGGAACTTGCGAACATGTTCATAAAGAATCAAATGTTCAATTTGTAATTGAAGAAGCGGATGGAATATGGGATTTTAATGAGTTTGATTATGACCATGATGGATATGTAGACGTACATTTTGTCAGCATTGGTTCATTTAGCGGAGGAGTTGGCAATACTTGCTGGACCTTTCTGACCAATGATCTTGATCCTTATGGAAATAGAATAAGAGTTCGAATTACAAAGCAAACAAGAGGTTCTGGAGAGGATGTATTAAAGAATGTATTTTATCATGAATCGGGACACAAATTTTTTAATTTCCCAGATATGGATCATATGGGGTCAAATTCTTTTAATCACTATGCATTAGGTTCTTTTGATGTTATGTCTGCTGTGGGTTTTCAGGGTATTCCTTCTTTGTATAATCCACATTTTCGAAACAAAAAAAGCTGGTATACACCAACACCTGCTATTAATGGAACAGTAACATTGCAAGATTTTCAAGAATCTCATCAAGCATTAATTTTTAGTCCTACTTTACCACCGGTTGCGGTTCAACAGCAGCAGTTTTATCTTACCTATCATACAAGGGATAGTTACTTTTATTCAAGATGGCCCTTTCCACATCCGGAAATTGGGGGTGCCTTAATTTGGCATAGTTCAATAGATTTTGGGTATAATAATTCGAGAAGGTTACCTATTGATATTGAATGCGCTCACGGAAAATATGATTGGAATGAAACCCCAACCAATGTTATAAACACTGGTATTGCAAATCCTTTATTAGGAAGAGATAGTCTGGAAATTCGAAAAACGGCTCCCAATTCTTATGGACATTTAGTGGAGATTGCTGGACCATACTTTGGCGTGGACAAGGGGAGTTCGTCTATTTTCTATTCACCCGATGAAGGGTTGGAATTTACCCCATTCACCAATCCAAATAGTAATCTGATGCTCGATTCCGATGAATATAGTCAGTCTATTATATCTGGCATCTATGTAAAAAACTTTCATCAACCGAGTAGTGGGATTCTAGCAGCTGATATTTTGATAAATAATTTTGAGATAACTGGCGAGATAGAATTGACTAAGGGAATTTGGTATATTAATAATTCTATAACTATCAACTCAAATGGTAGATTAATTATTCCGGCAGGTACAGAGTTAAGATTTAAAGCCGGAGCCAGTCTAAATTGTCTTGGTTCTTTAATAGTAAATGGTACTCAAGCGGAGAACGTTTTTTTTAAGTTTAATAAAAATGGATCAAGAATAAATATTTCGAATGCTTCAGAAGTTAATATCACATATGCTAAAATAGATAATGCAGATATAGGATTGAATATTAATAACTGTGAACCTCATATTTCACGATCTGAAATATTGAACTGTAATACTGGAATTAATCTTATAGAATGTTACTATCAACCTGGTGAGTGGTATGGGTCTATGATAGATAATTGTAGTTTTCATGATAATTTAATTGGACTAAATCTCTCGTCATCATCACCATATCTAATATCAAATAATTTCGAGAATAATAATGTAGGGATTAATTGTCTTGATTTTTCTACACCCTACCTCGGGCAGTTAGCTGAGCCAGGAACAAATTCATTCTACCGGAACGATACACATATCTATAATTGCTATTCATATCCTGTAATAGGTATTGATGGTGAAGAATATATTGCTGGCTTTAATACTTTTGAAGAATCTGCTAATTATCATATTGTAGCCGAATACGAAAGTTATGTTATGGCAGAAAACAATTGCTGGCAGCCTCTGGATGACAGGTATTTTATAGAAAATTTTGAAAGTATTATTGATTATTTACCGGTTTGGGAATGCTCTAAGGGTAATGTTACAAACGTTCAAAAAAGTAATAATGATTTTATCTCGGCAGTTAAAGCTTTTGTAAAAGGAGAGCTTAAAAAATCGACATCAATTTGCAAAAAAATGATTAAAGATTTACACAATGACAATTTTTTGATCTACCCCTTCGATTTATTATTTAAATTGGTTAAAACTCAAAATGATAAAGATAGTTTGCGAATTCTTGCTGATAAATACTTAAGAAAAAACAATAATAAGTTTTTAAAGGATTATTATCATATAATGCAGACAAAATTAAGTCCGGAGAATTTTTTGACACCTCTTAAAAATTGTATAGATTCTTCGACTACAGATATCAAACTGTTAGCTTTGTATAAACTATATACATATTATTTCAAAAATTCTCAACCCGATTCTATGCAAATTATTTTTAACATAATGCAAAATCTTTATCCAAATTCTTCTTTAACAAATTATTTAACCGGTCAGAATCATTTTAGTCCCAAAATATCTATTTCGAAAGAAATAATAAGCTCTGAAGAATTTTCGATAAGTAATTACCCGAATCCTTTTAATCCACAAACCAATCTTCATTTTAATTTTCCTTTTAAAGACAGGGTAAAAATAGTTTTGTATGATATAATTGGAAATGAATTAAAAGTTTTGGCTGATGCAGTAATGGAACCCGGTGAGTATGATATGGAAATTGACGGAAGTAAATACGCTAGCGGGATTTATTTAGTGAGAATATATACTCCAAATTTCACTAAAACTCATAAAATACTTTTGATTAAATAATGATTAGCTCCACTCAACATATTGTGAGGTCCTTATGTTAAAAACAAAATATAGTATTGTCTGTTTATTATTTATTACATCCATTTTGTATGCACAATTTCCTCCGGCAATTGAACAATGGAGTGTACCGGTTAGAATTGATTCATTCTCAATCCTTGCCAGGTATGAAGCTGAAGCATGTTTTAATGATCGAATGGATTCAGTTTATTTTTTCAGAAAAAATGGTATAAGTTTCTCAACTCTTATCGATTCTGTTTGGAGTTCGCCTTTAAAATTAAATTCCAATATAAATAATGGGCAACCAATTCGCAGACCTTCTATTAGCCGTGACGGCAAGAGGTTATATTTTAGCAGATGGGGCGGTTACGGCTCATGGGACCTCTGGTATAGTGAGTGGAGCAATAGTAATCAACATTGGGGTCCTTCAATCAATTTAGGACCCCAGATAAATTCTCCAAGCATTGAATATTATGCTCTTGAAATAAGCCCAGATACTTTGTATACAATAGATTCGAGATGGGGCGCAGGCGGTGTTTGTATTTTTATTAAAGATTCAATAAATAATACATGGCAGATAGTTGATAGTTCAAACTATAATCATCCTTTCGGATATGGCGATACAAGAGGAGTATCAATAACAGGTAACAGAAAGAAGGCATACTTTAGTAAGTACGTTTTTGGTCCACCGGACACACTTCAGTCAGAGTTATTTGTAACTTACCGGGATACAATACTGAATAGATGGGGTGCAACCTATAAACTAAATATCAATTCAACTGCATTCCAGCCAACCGGTTCGTTCGGCTACATCGGCGGCTGGGACGAATATCCCTGGATATCACCCGATGGTAAAACTTTAGTTTTTACGTCTAACCGGGATGCTGCAAGAGAAGATACTATAAGTTTTCCAGATTTATATATAAGTTATCTAATAGTTGATGAAAATGGTGATACGGTTACTTCTGTAAATAAACCAAACGATATTTCGATTTCATCGTATGAGCTTTTTCAAAACCATCCGAATCCTTTTAATCCTTCTACATTAATCAGCTATCAAATACCAAAAGATGGAATAGTTACATTAAAAGTCTACGACATTCTCGGCAGAGAAATAAAAACACTCGTTAACGATTTCAAAACAAAAGGACGTTACGAAGTAACGTTCAATGCAGATGCTCTTGCCAGCGGTTTGTACATTTACGAAATAACAAGCGGCGATTATAAGGCTTCTAAGAAGATGACACTGATAAAATAAATTTAATAACAATTCTAATTATACTTTAGGCTTGCGTCTCTGCGGGAAACATCCCTTCTCGCGAAGACGCCAAGCCGCAAGCGAAAAGAAAAGTATAAGACACAAAAACACCCGCAATTAATTAATCTTCAATATATTTTGCACAATTGGTTTTACACCGCCGAAGAAAAACTCCACTGCAATTACCATTACAATTACCCCATTATGCGCATCAATATTTTATTGCCGCTTTCACCGGGGAATTTTATTATCCGCCGCGCGCTTAATAAGAAAAGGAGAGTTATAAGCAACACTAGTGCGATGGCAAATACAAGAATTAACTTCTGCATCATCAATGGCGAATCGTTCATCATAACAATTGCAGCAGTTATAGCGCCGGGACCGCTAATTATTGGAATTGCAAGCGGAGTTATTGCAACATCTTTTGCAAATTCTTTTACTGTTTCGTTATCTGCTTTTGTTCTTACAAATCTAGCCTGAAGCATATCGTAACCAGCCATAAAAAATATTATGCCGCCGACAACCTTTAAACTGTTCACTGAAATTTGAAAAAAAGTAAAAATAAATCCGCCGGTAAAAGCGAACAAAAGCAGCGTCATCAAAGCTATGAACACGGCTTTATATGCAACATTCCGCGCATCCTTTTCACTCATAGCCGCCGTTAAACCGGTATACACCGGTATAACACCAATTAGATTAACCATCGTAAAAACGGATATGAAAGCCAGCAATCCAAATTGAAATAAACCGTCCATCGTTTTTCCTTTGCGAAACCTAAAGCAGCTCTTTTAATTTTTCATCGAGCAATTTTTTTGCTTCCTCAACATGCTTTTCTTCGGTGCGAATACCGGAAATTGCAAGACGAATAACAAACTTACCGTTCAGTTTTGTGTGCGATAAAAATATTTTTCCCGTTTTATTGATGTTGTTCATCAACTCTTCATTTAATATATCAAGTTCATCATCACTTTTATTTTGAATTACTGCACGGAAACATGTAACACCCAACGGCGCGGCCGCCATCTGCCGGAAGTGTGAATGAGAATTTATCCATCCCGAAAAATCCCGCGTTAGTTTTAAATGATAGCGCAGCCTATCAATTATCCCGTCAACGCCAAAATAGCGGATGATGAACCATAGCTTAAGCGAGCGAAAACGCCTGCCAAGCTGCACGCCGTAATCCATATAACTTTCAACTTTATTTTGTTCGGCTGTATTCAAATATTCGGCGACAAGGCTAAATGCCCGTTTTAAAACTTCCGGCTTTCGTGTGTAGAAAGCGCTTAAGTCAATCGGTGTAAACATCCATTTATGAGGATTAACAACAATAGAATCGGCGTGTTCAACTCCGTTTAAAATGTATCTCATCTCCGGCACTATTGCCGCAGTACCGCCGTACGCTGCATCAACATGAAGCCAGATATTTTCGGCAGTGCATATCTTCGCAATTTTTTCAACCGGATCAATGCTCGTTGTCGAGGTTGTTCCTACTGTTGCAACAACACAAAAAGGAAGCCAGCCTTTCTGCTTATCTTCTTCAATGGCATTTTGAAGTTCGGCGGGAATCATTTTGAACTCATCATCAACAGAAATTTTTCTAACACCTTCCAAACCGATGCCGAGCGTCAACGCTCCTTTTTCAACGGATGAATGAGCCTGCTCGGAACAATATAATCTCATGCGGGGTGATTGACTGCCAGTCATTCCCTTTCCTCGGAGTTCGTATTTTTCACCGGCTTCTTCACGCGCGGCGGCGATTGCATGCATAGTGCTTACGGAGGCTGTATCGTAAATTATTCCCCAAAAGTCTTCCGGCAGTTTTAACATTTGCCTTAACCAGTTCATCATCACTTGTTCAAGTTCTGTGGAGGATGGGCAGGTTCGCCATATCATCCCATTTGCATTAAATGCGGCGGTTAACATTTCGGCAAGTATTCCAGGTCCGCTTGATGTAGAATTAAAGTACGCCATAAACCCGGGGTGATTCCAATGCGTCATACCAGGCATGATAATTTTGTTGATGTCGCTAAAAATTTTTGCCAACTCTTCCCCTTTTTGCGGAGGTTGTTCGGGCAAATGTTTTTTTACCTCGCCAGGTTTTATTTGAGAGAGCACCGGAAATTTTTCAATGTCATTCAAATAATCTGAAATCCAATCGACCATTTGATGACCGTAACGGCGAAAGTCATCAACGGGCATATCGCCGAATTTACTATCGTTTTTTAATTCCATTTTCATCTTTCATTCAGTGCAGTTCAGTGTGAAATGATTACATTATCAAAAATAAGAAGATATTTAATAATTATGGGTTTGCCGGCAAAATTTTTGCATTATTCTATTAAAAATTATTGCTATTTGTTTATTATTTTATGGCATCAACTTTGTAAATGTTTTATATTCGTGTTGAAAATTTTGAATTAATGATTAATTATAGAAAGGTGCTACGATGCGCAAATTAATATTCGTCCTTCTTGCCGTGTTTCTAATTGTTGGTGTTTCCCTGGCGGAAGGTAAAAAATACGGCAAAGGTGTAACGCTAAAAGAAAAAACAAAAATTTCCGATATATTCGCAAACCCTGAAGAATTTACAGGTAAGAAAGTATTAGTAGAAGGAATGATAGTGGATGTGTGCAGCAAACGCGGCTGCTGGATGGAAATTGCAAGTGATAAAGAGTTTGAAAAAATTAAAATAAAAGTTGAAGACGGCGAAATAGTATTTCCTTTAGAAGAGAAAGGTAAAACGGCTCTTGTTGAAGGAACAATTGAAAAAATTGAAATGACTAAGGAACAAGCTATCGAACGCGCAAAACATCATGCTGAAGAAGTAGGTCAGAAGTTTGATCCTGCATCAGTAACGGGACCGGAAGTATTTTATCAAATACGCGGACTTGGCGCTGTTATTAAATAATAATTTTCAAAATTAATTTTTACATGCGGGGATGGCTTTTAGTCATCCCTTTTTTAATAACAGGAAGAAACAATGAAATGGCGTAAGTGGATCAGAATTTTACACAGAGATATTGGTTATCTTGCAACTGGTTTAACTGTAATTTATGCAATATCCGGCGTTGCTGTTAACCATGTTGATGAATGGAATCCTAATTACAGTATCGAAAGAAGTACAATAAAACTCGATTCAATTCCTTCGCTCGAAAAAGAAGCGATGATAAAATATATATTAAATGAAATTGGCGAGACGGGAAAAATTAAAAACAGTTTCCGCCCCGCACCTGATAAGCTTGACATCTTCGTCGAAGGAAATACAATCTCGGTAAATTACACAACAAAGGAAGTTTCTCAGGAAAAAATGGCAAGCAGAACCGTTATTAGAGAGTCAAATTTTCTTCATCTAAATGCTCCTAAAAAAGTGTGGACGTACGTTGCTGATGTGTTTGCAGTTGCGCTTGCGTTCCTTGCAATTTCAGGTTTATTTATGATCAAAGGGAAAAATGGAATTACCGGGCGGGGCGCATGGATGACCGCGCTGGGCATACTTCTTCCTATAATATTTTTAATTATTTATTATTATTAATGAATGGATCCTCAAATAAATAAATTTTTCTACCCTACTTCCATCTGTATTGCAGGTGCGTCAACAAAAGAAAAAAGCATTGGCTACGAACTCCTTAAAACAATTAAGCAGTTTGGCTATACTGGAAAAATTTTTCCCGTCAACCCTAAGGCAAATGAAGTGCTTGATTACAAATGCTATAAATCTATTGATGACATAAAAGTGTCAATTGATCTGGCAATAGTTGTTGTGCCGAAAAAATTTGTTGAAGTTACAGTAGAACAGCTGTTAAAGAAGAATGTAAAATCGATTATTTTAATTACTGCCGGCTTTAGAGAAATTGGCAAAGAAGGGGAAGAAATTGAAAACCGCATTCTTCAAAAAGTAAAAGAGAGCGGCGCAAGATTAGTGGGTCCAAATTGTATGGGCATAATTACAACTTTTGAAGAGATAAAACTTAACGCAACTTTTGTAGCCGAAAAACCCGAAACAGGTACCACTGCGTTTCTTTCACAAAGCGGAGCCATCGGCGCAGCGATATTAAATTCTTTGAGGGAAACGGATATTCGCTTCGGGCATTTTATAAGCGTTGGTAATAAAGCAGACATAAATGAAAACGACCTGCTTGAATTTTGGGAAAGCGATGATAAAATAAAAATATTAACTTTTTACCTCGAAAGTTTTATCAACGGCGAAGAGTTTATAAAACCTTTTATTGAAAATAAAATTACCAAGCCTGTAATTGTATTAAAGGCAGGAAGAACAGCAGGAGGAATAAAAGCCGCATCCTCGCATACCGGAGCGCTTGCAAGCGATGATAAAATAGTCGACGCAGTTTTAAAACAATTTGGTATTCTCCGCGCCGATTCGTTAAACGAATTATTTAATACCGCTAAGGGGTTTGAGAACTTTCCACTTCCTACAGGGAATAATATTGCAGTAATAACCAATGCCGGAGGTCCGGCAATACTTGCGGTGGATGCTCTTGAGTTTGAAGGGTTAAAGCTTGCTGTGTTTTCTGACGACACGAAAAAGAAACTTAAGGAAATTATTCATCCGGAAGGAAGCGCAAATAATCCGGTTGATTTGCTGCCGGGAGGCAGCGCCGAACAATTTAAAATCGTTAATGAAATTGTTGCTGGCGATGAAAATGTGGATGCGGTTGTTTCTGTTTTTGTTGAACCTGTTATGGTGCCGGCTTTTCCGGTTGTTGAAAATATAAATTCCATTCAATCATCAAAGCCAATATTACAAGTAGTATTCCCTCTGCCTGAATTTTGGGAAGAGTACAGACATAATTCAAAATATAATTATCCATTGTTCCATAATCCCGAAGATCCTGCCGTCGTAATTTCCAACATGCTAAAATTTACAAATAAGAAAAGTAATGCGGGTAGATTAACTCTAACTGACAAGAAGAATATATTAACAGGAGAAGGATTTATAAATCAAGAGAAAGTGAATCAGCTTTG